>Ga0315900_10012895_pt1 | contig 10216 bp, 7 predicted proteins | sample LakEriMetagenome_FD_203521 | JGI IMG/M metagenome (GOLD analysis project Ga0315900, IMG submission 203521) | Freshwater fungal communities from buoy surface, Lake Erie, Ohio, United States - Buoy 12 MA114 | ecosystem: Environmental > Aquatic > Freshwater > Lake > Lake biofilm | place: USA: Lake...
CCGGCCCCCTCGCCAACCGCCGCCGCATCTGAGCAGTTCATCCTCGGCGAATCCAAGGTCGTCGCCGAGGGCTTCCAGTTCACCGAAGGCCCCATCTGGGTCAAGGGCCCCGATAACAAGGGCGGCGTGCTGCTCTTCTCCGACATCCCCGCCAACACCGTCTTCCGCCTCGCCCCCGGCGGCAAGGCCGAGCCCGTCCGCAAGCCCTCCGGCCGCGCCAACGGTAACGCCATTGATGCCGACGGCACAGTCGTCTCCGCCGAGAGCGACGGCCGCATCACCCGCTGGAGCCTCCCCAAGGCCGGCGAGACTGTCGCCCCCGACGCCGTCAAGGCCAGCGTCCTCGCCCAGGCCCTCGGTGAGGACCGCCTCAACAGCCCCAACGATCTGGTCATCCTCCCCGGCGGCCGCATCGTCTTCACCGACCCGGCCTATTTCGTGCCCCGCGACGCCCGCAAACTCAAGTTCGAGGGCGTCTTCGTCCTTGCCCCCGGCGGCGAACTCAAGGTCGTCAGCGAGGCCTACAAGCGCCCCAACGGCGTCGCCACCTCGCCCGACGGCAAGCGCATCTACGTCGCCGACGCCGGCGCCCGCGAGATCTGGTCGCACGAGGTCGCCGCCGACGGAACCATCGGCGAACGCAAACTGCTGTGCAAACTCCCCGAGAAGGGCCGGGGCGTGCCCGACGGCCTGAAGACCGACCGCGAAGGTCGCATCTACACCACCGGCCCCGGCGGGCTCTACGTGCTCGACACCCAGGGCGCCGTGCTCCAGCACGTGCCGCTGCAGGGCTGCACCAACGTCGCCTTCGGCGGCGATGACGGCAAGACGCTCTACGTCACCGCCAGCCGCCGCGTGCTGGCCTTCCAGACCAAGGTGGCCGGGTGGTGAACCACCCGCAGGGGACGTCATGGCGAACTGGTCGCTGATCACCATCGGTACGGCCGTCGCGCTGCTGATCTGGCCGGTGCTGTTGGAGTGCCGACGGCCCAAGGTCGCCGCCGGTGCCCCCGCGGGCGCAAGGGTGGCCACCCAGCGTCGCGTTGCACTCGCCGGTGCGGCCGTGGCCGCCTGCGCAGCCATGGCCGCCAACCTCATCCCCGATGCCCACCTGCGGCCGATTTCGGTGGTGGCCCTGCTGGGGGCCGCCCCGCTCCTGCTGTCAGAGTGGTTCGTCCGGCGACATGCCCGCATCGCCGCCGCCACCTCGCTCGGCCTGATCGTGGGCACCGCGTCCGCCCATCTCGTCGGCCCCATCAGCCGATCCGCCGGCGGCATCATCAACGCCGACGGCCAGCCAGCAGCCTGGCTTTCCATGCTCGTGCTCGCCTGCGGCGCGTCACTGGCCATCACCCTGCTCATCCACCTCGCCCGGCGAGGTGTCAGGGGCCTCACCCTGACCCGCACACTCACCTTCTGGAGTGTCGGCGTCGGCATAGCCCTGCTGCTCGCGGCCCGCCCGCCGACCACCAGCATCTTGACGCTCAACGCCCTGAGCGGCATCGTCGTCGGCGCGTGCTGGCTCACCCTGCTGCGCCGGCCCCGTCCCCTCGGCGGCACGTGGCTGGGCGTCGGGCTTGCGCTGCTTCTCGTGTCTGCGCCCGGCATTTCCGATGCGCGCCGTCTGCAGTTGGCCGCGGACTGGGCCGCCCCCCCCAACCCCATCTACGCCGCTTCCAAGGCGACGCCCGAGCAGGTCTACACCGCCCACGCTGTCGTGCTCGACTCGTCCACCGCCGTCCTCATCGTCCCCAACGTCTACGCCGACGGACGGGGCGACCGCTTCGGCCGCCACATCGACCTGCTCGGGCTCAACACTCGCGACCAGCCTCCCCTCGCCGTCGGCACCATTCTCCAGCCCACAGTCACCACCGGCGACCTCATCAACGCCCCGATCGTGACCCTCTCCGCCATCCCCACCGCCGGAATCCCCAACCCGCCCGCTTCACCCTTCACCGGAGACTCGCTCCGCCACTCCAACCGCGTCGCCATACCCACTTTCTTCAGCCCGCTCGATCTCTTCCGCCCTCTCCTGCCCGTCTGTCCGTTCTTCGCGTTGCTGCTCTGGCCCCGCACCTGGACGCATGACCACCCAGAGCCCGCATCCCGGAACCTCCGCCGCGTCGTCGCCGCCGCCGCCTTCGCCGCACTCGCCCTCATGGCCATTCTGCTCTGGGTCCTCGGCCAAACCCTCTGATCACCCGTCGAGCCGCCATGATCGCGATGCCGATTCGATCCTCGGCACCGACGCGGTCTTCGGCCCCAAAAACGACAGCCCCCGCTCGGCGGGTGCCGGCGGGGGCTGTGCACTTTCGTGCTTCGGGGCAGCCTGCCCATCGCGTGATCCGTCCGGCGCTTACCTGCCGAAACGTCCCAGAGGCGTCGGGTAGCGACTCCGTCGAGCCAGCCTCACAGGCTGTGCCCCTTGTTGATCCGATTCTGCACTGGACCACCTCCTTTCGTTGGAGAGCCCTGCTGAGCCGACACCGGTGATCTCGGGAAGACCGGCCGCCCAACTCCACTCCGCAAGACGACTCCTGCGGCACATCGCCCGGCCTGCACGCATTTCCCCGTGCTCACCGGTCGTCAGTCCGTTGCCCCGCGGCGGCCGTGGTGGGTTCGTGTGGGTCCACCGGGCCAGTGCAGGGGCGGGCTGATGCAAGGAACTATGAACTGTTCGTCGGCAGGTTGCAACCGGTTCGTTGAGAATCTCACTCCGCCCCATCACATTTTCAGTCTTTCGCCCCGTAACCGACAACCCGCCCCACGGCCCCCCGCCGCCCCCAACCGCCATCCCCCCACCGCCCGCCGCCCGTTCGCTCCCCCACTTGGGCCATCTCCCTCGCCAGCTTCTCATCACCCCCCGGCCCGCGTCGTCGTCAGCGACGACCGGAACATCAGTTCCAGCTTGTTCTCCGCCGCCCGCGTCGGGTCCACCTTCAACGGCAGAATCACCGAGAACATCGAGCCCCGCCCCAATTCCGAGTCCACGTGCAAATCCCCCTGCAGCAGCGTGGTCAGTTCCTTGCAGATCGCCAGCCCCAGCCCCGTCCCCGCGTGCTTGCGGCCGTACCCGCTGTCCAGCTGCGTGAACTTCTCGAAGATGCGCTTCTGATCCTCCGGGGCAATGCCCGGCCCCGTGTCCAGCACGCTGATCCGCACCCGGTCTTCAGTCTGCCCGTTCTCCAGCGTCCGCGAGATCAGCGCGTCCGCCCGCAGCGTCACCACCGCCGGCCGACTGCTCGGCGTCGGCGGCTCCACACCGTCCATCTCCGCCTCCGCCGCCTTCTGCTGGTCCACCGCCCGCAACTCCTCGGCCATGTCCCCGGTGAACTTCACCGCGTTGGACAGCAGGTTGAACACCACCTGCTGCAGCTTGCCCTCGTCGGTCTCAATCACCGGAATGTTCTCCGCCACCTCCAGGATCAACTGCACGCCCCGCTTGTCCGCCTGCGGCGTCATCATCGCCACCAACTGCTCGCACAACGACCGCACGTTCACCGGCCGCAGCTTGATCTCCACCTTCCCCGCCTCCACCCGGGCCATCTCCAGCAGACCTTTGATCAGGTCCAGCAGCGTCCGCCCCGCCGAGAGAATGTTGTCGATGTACCGCCGCCGCTTGGCCAGCCGCCCGCTCTCCTCACCGCTCTCCACCTCCCGGCTCGCCTGCTCCTCCAGCAGCTCCGCAAACCCCAGGATCGAGTTCAGCGGTGTGCGCAGTTCGTGCGTCACATTCGCCAGAAACTCGCCCTTGAGCTGCGCCGCTTCGGCCAGCATGCTGTTCCGCTCGGCCAACTGGTTGATCTTCTCATCCAGCGATGCGTTGATCGCCCGCACCTGCTCCTGGTTGGTCTGCAGCGCCGCCAGCATGGCGTTGAACGCCTCGGCAAGATCCTCAAACTCATCACCGGTGGCGATGTCCGACCGCGTCTGCAGGTTCCCCTCACGCACCTCGTCGGCCGTCTCACGCAACTGCCGCACCGGCTCCAGAATGATCTTGCTGGTGATCAAGTAGAACACCAGCACCGCCAGCCCCAGCGACAGCACGCCGACCGACGCCAGAAACGCCGTGTTCACCCACATCGCCTGCGCCGCCGCGGTCGAAGGCCGGCTCACCACCACCACGCCCAGCAGCCGCGCCGCCGCCCCGCCGCCCCCGGCGTCCGCCGCCGCTTCCCGCACCGCCCTGGCCACCTGATACTCCCGCACGCTCCACGCCCAACTTACATTCGAGACCTCCCCCAGCCGCTGGTCGCCGCTGAACGCCGCGAACGCCTCGGACGCAAAGCCGCTGACCGCCCGCCCCGGGCCGCCCCCTTCCCCGTTGCCCGCTGCCCCCGCCGGCACAAACTCCACCGCATCCCCGCTCACCACAATCCGCGAACCCGCCGCCGGGTTGGCCGCCCCCGCCCGCACCTGCTCCCGCCACATCACCTCATACACCGCACCCACCTGCCTCGCCTGCTCAAACTCCGCCTCATCCACCATCGCGTTCATGCGGAACCACGCCACCGTCAGCGCCGCCGCCACGATCGCCACCACCGCCAGCCCGAACAGCAGCAAGCACTTGTTGGCCAGAGAAATGCGTCGCAGCATGCCGGACCTTCGCGCTGCCTCCCCCGCCACCCCTTGCCCCGTGCCCGCTTCACCTCACCTCAAACACAAACTCCACCTCCACCGGCACACCCAGCGGCAGGCTCGGGCACCCCACCGCCGCCCGCGCGTGCCGCCCCGCCTCGCCAAACACCTCCACCAGCAACTCGCTGGCCCCGTTGGCCACCTGCGGGTGCGCCGTGAACGTCGGCCCCGCCGCCACAAAGCACCCCACCTTCACCACACTCGCCACCGCGTCCAGCCCGCCCCGATCCGCCAAGGCCGCCCTCGCCGCCGCCAGCCCATTCAGCACGCACTGCCGGGCGCACACCTTGGCCTGCTCCAGCGTCACGGCCTCCCCCACAATCCCCGTCGCCAGCGCCACACCCCCGCTCAGCGGAATCTGCCCGCTTACGTACAGCAGCCCGCCCACCAGCCGCGTCGGCACATACGCCGCCACCGGCTTGGCCGGCTCCGGCAACACAATGCCCAGTTCCGCCAGCCGCCTGTCAATCCGCCCGCCCGCGTGCGTGCCGCTCATCGTGTGCCTCCTGCCGCGTGCCCCCCGCCCACCACCCCGCCCGCCCCCGCACTCGCCTGCGAGTGCTTCAGCGTCGCCAGCCGCAGAATGTTCTGCTGCGTCATCTCGTCCCCCTGCAGTTCCCCGGTGATCTCCCCCTCGCACATCACCAGCACCCGGTCTGACAGCGCCAGCAACTCCGGCATCTCGCTGGACACCAGCAGCACCGCCAGCCCCTCGTCAGCCGCCCGCCACACCAGCTTGTAGATCTCCGTCTTGGTCCCCACATCAATCCCGCGCGTCGGCTCATCCAGCAGCAGCACCTTCGTCCGCCCGCCCAGCCACCTGGCCAGCAGCAGCTTCTGCTGGTTGCCGCCCGAGAGCGAGCCCGGCAACGCCGCCGTCGACGCCGCCTTCACCGCCAGCCGCCCGAACCGCTCCCGCACCATCCCCCGCTCGTCCCCCTGCTTCCGCCAGCCGAACTTACCCGCCAGCCACGGCATCAGCGGCATCACCGTGTTCTCGCCGATCCCCAGATCAAAGAACAACCCCTGCAGTTTGCGGTCCTCCGGCACATAGCCCATCCCCTGCGCGATCGACGCCGCCGGCTTCCCGATCGCCAACTCCGCCCCGCCCACGCTGATCTGCCCGCTCGCCCCCGCGTCCAGACCGAAGATCGCATCCAGCAACTCACTCCGCCCCGCCCCCACCAGCCCGCCCAGCCCCACAATCTCCCCCGCCCGCACCTGCAGCGAGATCTCCCGCAGGCGGCCCGGCGAGTTCAGCCCCCGCACCGTCAGCAACGGCTCCGCATCCGGCTTGGCATGGTGGGCGGCCCCGTCCTCAGGCAGGGCCACCTCCGCCCCGCGCCCGCTCCGCCTGTTGGCCGACGGATCAATCCGCCGCCCGATCATCTGCGAGATCAGCGTCGGCTCGTCGATCTGCTTCACCACCGACGTCGCCACATACTTCCCGTCCCGCAGCACGCTCACGCGATCGCAGCACGCGAAGATCTCGTTCATCCGGTGCGACACATAAATCGCCAGCAGCCCCCGCGCCGCCAACTGCCGCACGATCGCCATCAGCCGGTCCGCCTCTGCCACCGACAGCGAACTGGTCGGCTCATCGAAGGTGATCACCTTGGGCACCAGCCCCCGCGCCGCGTCCTCATCCAGCGAACTGGCGATCTGCACGATCTGCCGCCGCCCCGGCGCCAGCGTCTCCAGCGGAGCCTCCACGTCGATCTCCGGAGCCAGTTCCGCCAGCAGCCTCGCCGCCCGCTCGGCCATCGCCCGCCGGTCCAGCATCCCCCGCCGCGTCGGCAGGTCGTGCAGGCTCAGGTTCTCAGCCACCGACAGGTTGTTGCACTGCGCCAACTCCTGGTGCACGATCCGCACACCGGCCGCGAACGCATCGTGGATCGACCCCGGCGGCAGCGGCCTGCCCTCCAGCGTGATCGTCCCCGACTCCGGCTTATGCAGCCCCGCGATCGCCTTGCCCAGCGTGCTCTTGCCCGCCCCGTTCTCCCCCATCAAAGCGTGCACCTCGCCGGCGACAAACTCCACGCTCACATTGTCCAGCGCCACCGTCGGCCCGAACCGCTTGCTCACCTGATTCACCACCAGCAGCGGCCTCCCGCCGCCAATGCCCGGCGATGCCGCCCCCGAAAAGCCGGCGGACGGAGCGGACGCAGCAGCGGGCGACACAGGAGAAGCAGCCATGGGAGCTCCGAGGATAACACACGCCGATCAGCCGGGCAGCCCCCGCCCACCCCCCCGCCCACCCCCCGCCCGCCCCCCCGCCCAAGCCCTCCACTCATCCCCGCTCAAAACGAACACCGCCCACCGACAAAACGGTGGGCGGTGAATCTGGGCAAACTCTTCAGATCACCCAAACCGGCCTCAGTTGGCCAGCTTCGGGCCCTGGCCGCCCTGCGGGGCGTTCAGGTTGATCTCGCCGTTCTGCTCCTCGTACTGACGGATCACCTGGCTCAGCGAGATCGCCAGGCGCTTGGCGCCACGCCAGTTCATCACCACGCGGCTGGACACATCGAACAGCAGCGTCGGCTTGTTGTCCGGGCTCGGAACCGGCATGTTCATGCCGAAGTCCATCACCACCTCGTCGGGCGTCACCGACGTGCGAATCGTGTTCGCGTACGCCGAACGCATCCGCGACTCGTCGATGCGAAGCTGGACCTGCTGCTGCTGGGGTTGATCGGCCATGGGGTCGTTCCTTGCTAAAACCACCGTTCCCGCTTCTCCTCCATGCCGGACATCCGGCGTGCCAACCGGGAACTGGTGAAAGGCTCCACGAGGGACTGGTCAAAGAGGGGCCCCAGAGGGATCTCCGAGGGGGCCAAGCATAGCCGCGTACCCCCCGGTGTCCGGCAACCCCGCCCCTCACGGTGATTTCCCCTGTCCGCAACCCCTGTCCCCCATCACCCGTACCCACCCGCGAGCCGACGCACTGCCCACCCGCAGCCCCACTGGAATCATGTCCGATAACACATGACACCACACCTGACCGCAGCCGGGCCCCACTCCAGCCCGCCCCGCACACCGGGTCCGACCACCGCGCCCTCTGGGCCGAACTGATCGCGCCGACCCCGCCCGCCTCGCCACCCTGATTGCTCACGCCACCCCCCGCGCCGCCTCCACACACATCCCCCGCGGCCCACTTCACCACCAAATCACCATCAATGCCGGAGGAGGGAGTCGAACCCACACGCCTTTAAGGGGCGGGGGATTTTGAATCCCCTGCGTCTGCCAGTTCCGCCACTCCGGCCCATTCAGCCAAACGTAGGCCGCCCCTCCCCGCCTCATCGCTCCGCCCTCACCCCCACACCGCAAGCGCGGGAACCATTGCCGACAGCGGCTGCCACGCCCACACGATCACCTTCCACAGCACGCGCACCGCCGTCACCGCCAGAAACACAAACACCGCCAGCCCGCCCAGCAGCACCACCAGCCCGATCAGAAACGAAATCAGCCGCACCATCGCCTGGCCCTCCTGTTCCCCCCTGCTCCCCACCCAACCGGGTTCACCACTCCGGCCCGCCGGTGTAGCGACCATAAATGTCCGCCATCGCCTGCACCATCTCCCCCAGCGTGCAGTTGGCCAGCGCCCCGTCCACCAGCGCCGGCATCACGTTGGTCGCGTGCAGACCGGCCATGGTTCCGGCCACCTTGGCGTCCTGCGCCGTCCACGGCTTGCCCTGGCACGCCAGACGGATGTTGTCCAGCGCCCGCTTGACCTTCCCCGCATCACGCCGCTGCTTGAAGGTGCTCAGCCGGTCGCACTGCTCGGCCTCCACCGCGTCAGAGATCTGCAGGATCTCAATCGGCCGCTTCTCATCCCGGTCCACGTACGCGTTCACGCCCACGGTGATCCGGTCGCCCGCCTCGCACTCCTCGCTGTAGCGGTAGCTCGCCTCGGCGATCTGCCGACGGAAGTACCCCTTGTTGATCCCGTTCACCACGCCCCGGCCATACCCGCTCCGCGGCGCATACACGCCCGCCTTGCGGTCCCCGCCCGGCGCGCGGTCATACCCGCCCATCGCGTCGATGTCGGCAATGAAGTCCAGCGCAGCGCTCTCCACCGTGTCGGTGAGCTGCTCCACGAACCACGAGCCGCCCAGCGGGTCGGCCACCCGCGTCACGCCCGTCTCGTGCGCCAGAATCTGCTGCGTCCGCAGCGCCACCGTCACCGCCTGCTCGGTCGGCAGGCCCAGCGTCTCGTCCATGCTGTCGGTGTGCAGGCTCTGGCACCCGCCCAGCACCGCCGCCATGGCCTGATAGGCCACCCGCACGATGTTGTTCAGCGGCTGCTGCTCGGTCAGGCTGCAACCCGCCGTCTGCACGTGCGTCTTCATGAACCACGAGCGGTCGCTCTTGGCCCCGTACCGCTCGCGCATCATCCGCGCCCAGATCCGCCGCGCCGCCCGCAGCTTGCACAACTCCTCAAAGAACTCGTTGTGGCTGTTGAAGAAGAAGCTCAGCCGCGGCGCAAAGCTGTCAATCGCCATCCCCCGCTCCAGGCACGCCTCCACGTACTCCATCCCGTCCCGCAGCGTAAAGGCCAGTTCCTGTGTCGCCGTGCTCCCCGCCTCGCGGATGTGATACCCGCTGATCGACACGCTGTTCCACTTGGGCACATGCCGGCTCTGGAACTCAATCGTGTCCACCACCAGCTTCACGCTCGGCTCCGGCGGGTAGATGAACTCGTTCTGCGCGTGGAACTCCTTGAGGATGTCGTTCTGCAGCGTCCCGCCCAGCGTCTCCCAACCGATCCCCCGCTGCATCGCGTGCGCCAGATACATCGCCCAGATCACCGCCGCCGGACCGTTGATCGTCTGGCTCACCGTCACCGCGCCCACCGGAATGTCCGCGTACAGCCGGTGCATGTCCTCGATCGTGCTGATCGCCACCCCGCACTTGCCCACCTCGCCCGCCGACAGCGGATCATCGCTGTCCCGCCCCATCAAGGTCGGCAGATCAAACGCCGTCGACAGCCCCGTGTTGGCGCTCGTCCCCTTGGCCTGCTCCAGCAGATACTTAAACCGCTGGTTGGTGTCGTCCGCCGAGCCGAAGCCCGCGAACTGCCGCATCGTCCACAGCCGCGTGCGATAGCCCTGCGGGAACAGCCCCCGCGTGTACGGATACGTCCCCGGCTCGGGGATGTCCCGCGGAATGTTCTTCAGCGCTTCCGCCGGCTGCCCCGGCCCATAGTTCGGCTGCAGGATCAACCCCGAGATCGTCACCGCCTGCGGGTCCACCCGTCCGGGTGCCGCCTTCGTCGCCGCCCCCGCCTTCGCCGGCGGGTCGTTGGTGAACACCGCCCCAGCCGGGTGGTCCTGCGGCACCGGACGATGGCCGGCGGAAGATGCAGACGCGGGGGTGGATGACGGCGTGGGCGAACTCGGCGACATAAACACTGATCTCCAGAACCCCGCCCCCTCTCCAACACGCACACGCCCGCGGCTCGATCCCCCCCCTCCACCCCCCACGTTCACCGGCCCCCCTCAGCCGCATCCCGGTTGGGTTTCGCACGGGCGTGCCCGTCGCACCAAGTATACATTCGGCACCCCGCCGGCCCACCCCCGCA
>Ga0315900_10012896_pt1 | contig 10215 bp, 9 predicted proteins | sample LakEriMetagenome_FD_203521 | JGI IMG/M metagenome (GOLD analysis project Ga0315900, IMG submission 203521) | Freshwater fungal communities from buoy surface, Lake Erie, Ohio, United States - Buoy 12 MA114 | ecosystem: Environmental > Aquatic > Freshwater > Lake > Lake biofilm | place: USA: Lake...
CCTGTGCCACCGTGCCCGCCGCCAACGGCGACTCCGTAATGGTGGGCATTCCGTGGCCGTATGCGAAAAAGGTGGCCATTTAGCATGGGGCGGCACCAACGCCCGAACACACGCACTGCTCATCCCTACGCCTCGCTTTGCAATAACACGCGCTGTACATTGGTTCCAGCATTCGTCCACCAGATCCAACGACCATGAAGCTTCGCCACCCTTTCCTGCTCGCCAGTTGCCTGTTCGTGTCCGTTCTGGTGGCCCAGGACCAACAAGGACAAGCGCGGCCCACCACCACCGTACAGTTCGAGGCCATGGAGCATGACTTCGGCCGGATCATGCAGGACTCGAAGAACCCGCATGTGTTCAAATTCAGGAACACAGGTAGTGTGCCTTTGATCATAGAAAACGCCACGGGTAGTTGCGGATGCACGGTGCCCCAGTACAGCACCGCCCCCGTACCACCGGGCGAAGAAGGCACCATTGAAGTGAACTACAGTCCCGGCAAACAAGAAGGGCAGCAAGTGAAGACCGTGACCCTTGTGGCCAACACCTTTCCGGCCGAAACACAGTTGCGCATACACGCCGAAGTGCTGACGGCAGAACCCACCAGCACATACGAACCTTACATCTTCGCCCCGCTGCCACCTCCAGCAGAACCCGTGTTCGACCCTATGGCCTTGGTGGACGAGGAAACGGCGGAGGGTGGCGTTGAAATACCCACCACCACCGTCCAGTTCGATGCCATGGAACACGACTTCGGCGACATCTACCAAGGCTCGGAGAACCCGTACGTGTTCCGGTTCACCAACACGGGCAGCGCGCCCCTGGTGATCGAGAACGCCAAAGGCAGCTGTGGCTGCACCGTGCCCTTCTATGCCAAGGAGCCGATCATGCCCGGCGAGACGAGCGAGATCCACGTGGTGTACAAGCCCGGCAAGCAACAAGGGCCACAGACCAAGTCCGTAACCCTGATGGCCAACACGGAAATGGGCATGACCATTCTGCGCATCAAGGCCAACGTGCTGGTGGTGGACTCGGTGACGGCCCCCACGCTCTTCGCCATCGAGGAGGAGCACGAGGAGGCCCGCAAGGCCATTGATGCCGTGAACCCCGGCTGCTTCGTGCTCTTCCCCAACCCCACCTCCGGCGACCTGCGGCTCGACCTGAAGGAGCACATCGGCCGCAGTGCGCAAGTGCAGATACACGATGGCACCGGCCGCGTGATGCTGCAAACGCGCATCGCCGAGATCAGCAGCGAGAGCAGCCGCCTGGACGTGTCCGCCTTCCCCGATGGCATCTACATCGCCACCGTGCAGGTGGATGGCCTGTCGCCGATGTCGCAGTGCTTTGTCGTTAACAAGTGAGAGGCGGGGGACCCTTGTGGATCAAAGGTCCATGATGGGGATCGCCCTACTTGAAGAACCGTTCGAACAGGTGCAGGTCCTTCTTCAGGTCCTTGTCGTTCGGGAGCGATAGGTGTTTCAGCGATGGCACGTTCAGGATCGGCAGGTAGGAATGGTCCGCGATGGTGGTCATAGTGAGGTTCAGGCGGATCAACTGCGGCAGCTGCTCCAGGAAACCCAAGGAGCGGATGGTCACTTTCTTCAAGGAGGCATAGGGATCACCTTCAATGGAGAGGTCCTCCAGCTTGGGCAGTTGGGCCAGGAGATCGTAGTCGGTGATCTGGTACAATTTGTCCGCTTCAAAGGTCACCAGCTCCTTCAGCCCGGCCACTACGCTGATGTCCTCGATGCTGGCCCCACCGCCCAGGTGCAGGTACTTCAAGCCCGGCAACTTGGCCAGGCCCTGTATGTTGGGGTACACGCCCCACTTGATCCAGAGCCCCTCCAAATGCGACTGACAACATAGGGCGTCAAAGATCTTCTGCGAGATGCGCGAATGGAGCCAGATCTTCTTTGCAGGCAACTCCTCGTTCATGAACAGCTGGCACCATTGGTCCACGATCCGGTTCTGCTCCTTTGCGGGCCGATCGAGCTGTGTGCAGGCAAAGTGCAGGTGTTCTTCGCCACGGTATTGATCCACTGTGGTGATGGGTGCCCACGGCTCATCCTGCTTTTCGAAAAGATGCCAGTGTCCGAATTCCAAGGAGGGTGCCGTTGTCATGGACCGGAAGAAAGGTTGAATATACCGCGCCCACCGCCGAGTAGCCGAGCCTCTATCCCGTCCGGTCATTCGCACGCTGCACAGCAACTGCACCAAAGACCTTTCGAGCCATTCACGCCATCTTCCGGAGGCCCATGGAACGACACGGTGTTGGATGGTCCTGTTCATGAGCGTAATGCACGAGGTGTGGCGAAGGCCCCCTTATGGTCCAATGACCATTGGCGCAGGCCCTGCTCACCTTGGCTGCGGCCGATCCCCGATCAAGCACCCAACCTAGTAGCATTTTCCTGCGTGTATACTGCCGAAGGCCCTGCCGATGGAACCCGCACCCCACGAACGGGTACTGTGCCTGTGAACGATTCTCGCCCCATGCAACACCGCACCCTCTCCGCCCTGCTCGCACTGCTCGCCCTCAACACCCTGCACGCGCAATGGCTGCCGGCCGGTCTGTTCTCCAGTTCCATCCACTTCCAGGCCACCGCTTTCCACTCGGCCGATAGCGGGCTCTTCGTGTACGGTGCCAACAACCCGGGCCCCAGCCCGTCCGGCACTGAAGGGGGTATCCTGCTCACCGACGATGGCGCCGCATCCGGCGGCTACTACCTCTGGTACGAGCCCTCCACCAACCTGGAGGACATCGACGTGAAGATGACGGCGGAAGGCCCGCTGTACCTGGCCGCCGGGCACGAGCTCTATAACCGCAGCATCGTGGTGCGGCCCTTCAACCTGGCCGCGGCGCCCCTGGGCTTCGACAGCGTGCGCACCGGCGTGGGCCGCTACTACCGCGCCATCCGCATGCGCAGCGACCTCACCGCCTTCGCCGCCGGGGGCGATGCCGCCGGCAACGGCATCATCGACATGAGCACCGACAGCGGCGCCACCTGGGCCAACATCGCCGTGCTCACCGGCCAGCCCGTATCGCGCCTGCACTTCGTGAACGACCAGCTCGGCTTCGCGGCCACCGGGGGCTACCGGCGCCTGGCCAACAACGGCATCTTCCTGCCCGACAGTGGCGCCATCTACCGCACCACCAACGGCGGCCTCAGCTGGCAGCAGGTGCATGCCGACAACACGGCCGGCTTCAGCGCCGTGGCCTTCAGTTCGGCCACCAACGGCGTGGCCACGCGCAACGATGGGCAGATCCTGCGCACCACCAACGGCGGCACCACCTGGACCCCCGCCACCAACAACTTCGCCGGCACCTACGTGCTCACCGGCGCCACCTTCCGGTCCGATGGTGCGGGCTTTGTGACCGGCTACCGCACGGACGGCACCGCGGGCTACATCCTGCTGAGCCAGGACGGCGGCGCCACCTGGAACCTGCACTTTAGCACGGCCTCCCTGAACTCCGCCCGCCGGCTGTACGACATCTACTTCTACGACCTCACGCACGGCTACGCCATGGGCCAGATCCGCCCCCTGCGCAGCAACGGGCTCGTCACCACCATCGAGGAGGAAGAGGCGGCCATGGCCGCGCCTTACCCCAACCCCACCGAGGGCGACGTGACCCTGCTGGTGGAAGAGGCCGGTGCCCACGTGGAGCTCTTCGACGCCACCGGGCGTCAGGTGTGGCAGGGGCGCTTCGCCCAGGCCGGTCCCGTGCAACTGCCCTTGGGCGCGCTACCCGCCGGCGCCTACACGGTGCGTGTGCGCACGGAGGGCGCCGTGCAAAGCCAGGTGGTGATCAAGCGATAGGGATCGCGCATGTAGCCCCGAGCTACACCCGGACACGCGGCCCGCTGCGCACCGAGCGGCCCGGTACCATCTTCGCCTGCGACACCTACCTGAGCGTGGACATGCTGCGCCCCGACCAGCTGAGCCTGCACCGCGAACTGCAGCACCACGCCGCCACCAAGTACTGGTCCGCCGTGCAGCGGCAACAGTACATCGCAGCAATCCAGAAGGAAATGGACCGCGCCGAGCGGCTGCTCAAACAGGCGGAAGAGGACCGGGCCCTAGAACGGGCCGAGGGGCTGGAGGAATAGAAGCTGATAAGCGTTGACTACAGAGTCACCAGTCGGGGAATCGCGGTAGTTGAAGTCATTCTAAAACCTAACCCCCAGAGCGAATCTCAACAGACGACTTTGCACGCTTAGAGCAGAAATTCCACCATACCCCGAAGGAGTATAGTAGGAAAGCTCATCATGGCGATACTTTACTCCTTGGTAATCATACATTACCGATATCAACAATGATGCATCACTTCCAATATCACTCATAAAACCAACACCTGCCGCTGCTTGAAAACCGCTCGCCATTCCATCAACAGAGGTCACACCATTCGTTGAAGGATAGCCATATAGGTTGATTTCATCAGGAACCACGCTCGTGACGTATCCCCCTTGCAACACAACCATCAAGGTTGTCGATGCCTCAGATGCATAGAATCGCATGTCCAGCATTAGGGGCATTTTCAATCCTTCTGCTTCAAACTCCTTCTCTATTCCAACTAGCATAGACAACGATATTAGACCATCACTAGTCCATAGGCCAGGATTGTAATTTAACCGCATAGTATTCCCAGAACCGACCTTATTGGTCGCCGAACTACTCGATCTATCTTCGCTTAACTGTAGTCCATAAGAAACCTCCAAAAGTCCATAATAACCGGACCTTGCATTCTTGTGCAAAGTCTTCTCCTTCAATTGCTTCTGCTTAGTACTCTCGCTTTCTTCCTTGGCTATCTTCACAATCTCTTCCATCCTGAATACTAAAACACTCCCATCCGACATTTTTAATGATAGACTCTCCCCGATTCTCTGTTCTACGATTATTCCGCGATACATGCTACCATTTTTCAGGTACACAACATCCTCCAGATTCGCTTGACCAAATGCACAGAAGGACAATGACATGGCGAGGGCGAAAAAGAGGTTTCTACGTATCTGCATGGAGTCTTCTTTTAGGCGGATGACCGAATATACAATACTGTCACTAAGTCAATTCACTCTCCAGTTCTTTAAGCGGTCCCTCCGTCGCAACCTAGCCGGCGAATTGCTCTGTTGGAGCAGCTCAGGAACGAATGCCGGGCAACATCAGCGTCCACTTTCATCATCAGTGTACACGCTGCAATCACATCATCACCCCCAAGCGAGGCGATTGCTGTGTGTCCTGCAGCTACAGCAGGACTCCCTGTGTAAGCTTCCCCTGTTTTCGGGCCGATCATAACTAGAGGCTCCTGGGGCATTGGTTTAGGGTTGGATGAGCGCTGGTGGCCGGTAGCCGAGCGACTTGTGTGGGCGGTGATGGTTGTAGTCGTTCATCCACTCATCGGCCTTCTCACGCACCTCCTCCAAGGTACGGAACACGTAGGCGCTGAGCAGTTCGCGACGCATGCTGCCATTGAGGCGTTCTACGTAGGCGTTCTGGGTGGGCTTGCCAGGTTGGATGTAAGTGAGGGTGATGCCGTTTGCGCGGCACCAGTGGTCGAGCTTCGCGCTGATGAACTCCGGGCCGTTGTCCACGCGGATCATCTTGGGCAACGGACGTACTGACTTGATGCGTTCCAGCACGCGTATTACACGCAGGGCGGGCAAGGAGGTATCCACCTCGATGGCGAGCACCTCCCGGTTGTAGTCGTCGATCACATTGAGCAAGCGGTATGAGCGCCCGTCCCAGAGGCTGTCATGCATGAAGTCGATGCTGTAGACCTGGTCCGGACCTTCGGGACGGAACAAGGCCTGCTTTACCCGTGCAGGCAGCCGTTTCTTGGCCCTGCGGCGGATATTCAGGCCCAGACCGGTGTAGACCCGGTATACCCGCTTGAAGTTCCACAAATGACCCATCAAGCGCATCCGATGATGGCTTTGCCATACCCCGATGGCGGGGTGTCTCTGGGTGAGCTGCTCCAAAGCCTGGATGATGGGCGTGTCATCCGGTGGTGTCTTGCGGTACTGCGCGGTGCTGCGCGCCAAGCCCACGCTATTGCAGGCCTGGCGCTCGGAGATGCTGTGCTCCTGTATCATCGCCTGAACGATCTCGCGCTTCTCGTCAGGCGCCCCACTTCTTTTCCACCACGCTCTTCAAGGCGTCATGGACCATGCTTAGCTCAGCATACATGCGCTTCAGGCGACTGTTCTCCTCCTGGAGGTCCTTTAGCTGCTTGAGCTGGCTGGCATCCATGCCGCCGTACTTGGCCTTCCACTGGTAAAAGGTGGCGTTGCTGATCCCGTGCTCCCGGCACAGGTCGGCCACCTTTAGTCCGGTCTCATGCTGCTTGAGGATGGAGATGATCTGGTGTTCGGTGAACTTGCTCTTTCTCATGGCTACTTGGTGTTGAAAGTAGCCCCTGGCCGGCCGAAGTGATCCTTGGCCCCGCGGGGCCAAGGATCACTTCACCTCCAGTAATGAATGGCCGAACTTTGGGGAAGCTTACAAATTTGCTGCGCTGGGCGCTGGAGAATGGGCTGGGGTAGGGCCGTGACGAGCTAGCTACAGTAGCAAGGCGTTAGGCCTAGGGCGCAGAGATGGCTGAGTGTCGCAGACACGAGGCGGAGATTGTGCAGCGCCCTCTACGGGAGATTCTTAAAAGGTAAAGATTACCTCCGAAGTAAAACCTCAAAGTCATCTTCCACTTTGACCTCCAAAATAAGCTAGCACATACATTACAAGAACGAAAACTACCATACCCGGTCTACGCCACCAGTATATCCTTCGCTCCACTATATAGGTATAAATCATCACAAACAACTGAGCAATATTCAGCAATATGAATCCTCCATATGCACTCGCCATTGCATATAAAATTGACGACCCTTGAATCCAATACCAAATTACACCAACCACATATGTTATAGTCAGATAATACTTACCAACATAATCATCATGTCGACGTTCTTCACTACTATTTTCCATGCGTACAATGGGCCGTGTTTCCTCTCTAACAAGACTGCACGAAGCAACTATGACGCTACCAAGTTAAGCAGCCTTTGAGTAACACAGCCTAAATACCTACAATATCCCATTTGCGCCACTTGAACCGCACGCAGGGACTCAATTGCGGAAACCCTCCGCCACTCGGCACTACAACTCGTAACGCTTCGCGCGGTCTATCTGCTGCCCGTTTCGCAGGCCTCCGGGCTGACCATGCCACGAGCAATTGGGACGGCCCCAGGGCTCCACGGAACTCGTGCTGCTGGTCACAGGGCTCTGAAAAAGTAATGGCTTCTACGATTTGCCACAGGGCCACGAATCGCAGCTTCGCAGTGGGGGGAGCAAACTCACGGAAGCACATGGACACTGCGGATAACAGATTCCGAAGGGTCTATTTATAGTTACACTTCTGAAGCTTGAAATGCCTATTTGTTCACTTCGTAAAACCTATGGATAAAATTCCTGCTATTCGCCTTTGCTGTAGTGACACTAAGATTATCAGTGTAATCATAATAATGAGATATCATAATTATTCTTTCCTTTACTATACAAATATTCATAGTCGCGATAAGTACATGCCCGTATCCATCAAACGGTCGTTGCATAATGGTAGTTAATGCGTACGATGGATTATCGTCATCCTTGTAAGTATCAATTAGCAATGGGTTTTGAGCCTTTGAAAATAATGACCCATTATCCATCCATATTTCAATATCCGATAATTGGACACGTGTCATACCACCCGCAATACCATTTCGAATCATAACGGCATGCTTTTCTTCCACATATACCTCCTTGGTTCTGTTTGCAGCATTTATTCTAATGTAGTCCGAGAATTCAGTGTTTTTAATTTTCTCGCCAATCTCCCAGTCTTTATCTGTAATATAAAATGCCAGAGTCGGATGTGCAGTATCCTGGATCATGGCCATTCGGTCTTGCAGATAAGGGCTTCTGGATACTTCCCTCCAACCATTGATGGATGGCATGCATATCTGTTTAGTGGAATATCTAACAATTGTATCACAATTACCGGATTCCTTAATATTGTCAATAATTTCCAATTCTTCCTTTCTGGCTACTATGCTAGCCACGACAGTCTGTAAACTGTCGAGTTTTGTACTCATATCTTCAACTGCGCGTCCTTCAACAGCCTGTCGTCCGAACCTCCGTTCAATATACCAGTCTGGGAAGCTGCTCCTCATCCACTGACCTAAACCCAACAGCACGATGCCTATGCCTATCCGCGCTGGCCAGCTCATTCGTGAGCCCTTCTCCGGTGGTGTCATACTACCAAGGTAATGTTCGAGCTGGTACAGGTCAAAAACCCACAATAATCTATAAGGCACCTTTCACCTATTGGACTTGACTTAACTCTAAATAGCTACCCAGCAACAGAATACACCCAGATGTACTCAAAACATCTTCCCATACACAGGGTCCTCTTGTACCTCGGGATACCAGATGAGGTAGTGCGGAAAACTAGAGCCTTCGAAGTTTGCGGAACGGTAGTTAATTATGATCCCTAGCCCATTCCTCAAACTGCAAGATAGACTGAGCACGAAACCGTCCTTTATAGCAATACATGGTAAGGGTGTTGACCACAAAAATCCCCTCAACTGAATAGCCCTCTAAATTGATACTCTCGCCATTGTGGCGTAATGAAAAGTGCACGGCAACCTCCGAGAGTTTACCCTCGAACCATTGAATTTTCTTCTCTAGTTTGGGCTCATAATCCGACTCAAAGTTTGACTGGTCCATTCTGTATCCAATCATATCATGCCTAGGTCGATGATACTTGCAATCAACGACGTAAAGCTTCCTCTCCTTATGGGATAAGAACAAGAAGTCAACTTCTCCGAGTCCAGCAACATCGAACCGTAAATGCTTGCCGCTTTGCAACTGTAATAATCGGGGGTTCCGATGATAATGGGGAAATATCGCCTTGAGAATCAATTCAACACGATCCTCAAGAATCTTATCGTGTGCATCATGCTTACGATTGACAAAGTCCTTGAACTTATCATTTGCCAACCACTCCGGAGGCACCTCGCGCCATTGAAGCGCGTTGACCGCCATTAGAGTAAGGCTCTCCGACCATCTTTGGGGAGCACAGATGGCCCTCCGTTGCCCATCTACATTCCAAACTAGAATGGGTCGATACATGTGTCGTGCCTGCCCACCTGGTTTTCGAATGACCTTTTCAAGCCCCGGCATGGTATCACGACTGAGGGTCCAACCAGCGCAAAAGATGCGGACCTTCTCAATCTCGACCTTTGAGGTATTCGCAAGCCTCTGGATTATTTCATCGTAAGGCACATCCACGAGCAGTGGGTACTCTGCGTATGGATGAATTCCTTCTGGCTCGGGAACAAAACCTGCATCTTGATGCAAATCGATGCCCATACACTGTTTAAATGCCCTTGTAAGCTCACCCACACCTTCGATATCGTGAATTGCTTCTTGCCCAACTCGAATCATCTCCTGGCGTAAACTTCTAATGAAATCATCATAGTGCCGTTTTCGATTGATTCGCATCGTATCGTCTGAGTCGATGTGCAGCTCGTCTACTTCACCTAATAATTGCTGATGAGCAATTGCTTGAGCAAATCCCCATATCCATGTTGTTAAGTACAGCAGATCCTCTATTACTTGAGCTTGCTCGTCCGTAATGTCCGCGACTTCACCTGTGCCCGTGAGGTCAAGCTCACAAGCCCTCTCCAGGATTAGCCTTAGGCCGTTTCGGTTCGTGACGAAGTCCTGCTCCTTTATATAGCTGAGTGGTTCATTCATGCTTAAGAATCCCTGCACCTCAATGGTATTCTCGTATAGACCTGCAACAGTCTTATAGAAACCTAGGTTATGCTGCTGTACTGTCAGTCGCCGGAATTCACCCAAAGTCCACTCAAAACAAAAGTTTAGCACTTCCTTTACTTCCGGGGCCTTAATGAACGGGCCCCTTCCGAAGCGATCAATGACCTGTTTTGAGATTATTGGCCAGTACTTCTCCAATGAACGCCGTCCCCAGTGCAGTACCGGTATTCCGAATTCGCGAATCAGAGGCATACTATGATTACTGATACGTACAAGAATCGGCTTTAAAACACCCGCAGGGTCTCACTTGCGTGGACCCTGCGGGCATTCGTCACTACAACTCCAAACGTTCCGTTCGGTCTATCCGCTGCACATTTCGCAGGCATCCGGGTTGTCCAGGCTGCAGGCGATCTG
>Ga0315900_10012899_pt1 | contig 10214 bp, 10 predicted proteins | sample LakEriMetagenome_FD_203521 | JGI IMG/M metagenome (GOLD analysis project Ga0315900, IMG submission 203521) | Freshwater fungal communities from buoy surface, Lake Erie, Ohio, United States - Buoy 12 MA114 | ecosystem: Environmental > Aquatic > Freshwater > Lake > Lake biofilm | place: USA: Lake...
GGCTTTGACAAAGGGAACGCCAATCAAGTCGGCGATGTGACGCACGAGGTAGGTTTTTCCGACACCGGTCGGACCGGTGATGATGACGTTTTGCTTGGCGTATTCCACCGGGCCGGTCTCGCCGCGCACCGCGCGCTCGCGGAGGAATTTGGCGTGGTTGTAATGATCGCAGACCGCGATGGAGAGCACCTTCTTGGCTTCGTCCTGTTTGATGACGAAGCGGTCGAGGTGGGCTTTGATCTCGCGCGGGGTGAGACGAAAATCGAAAATGTCCTCCTCCCCGGTCCCGGGTTCCTCCGCAGCGCCCGCCGCCTCGGGCGCGGGACGTCCCTGCTGCTGGAAAGCGGACTGCAGGAACGTTTGCAGTCGGCGCTGCAATTCTTCGGGGCCGGGAAAGTTCGGGTCGCTCACGAGACCAATGTATCCGTCCGCCGCACGGGAGCAAACCCGCTAGCTTCCGGCGACCAAGCGCTCGGCAACTTTCCGGTAGCTGCTCCAGCCCGCCACCTTGGAATCCGGCGTGATCTCGAGGAACTTGGCCAGCAACCGTTTGGCTTCCTCCTTCTCACCCAGTGACCAGTCGGTCGCGCCCGCGACGAAGAAAACAAGCGCGCCCGGGCCGGACTGCGGATAGCGACCGAGTTGATCGAGGCGCAGCGGCTTGCCGCGCATGCCGAAGTCGGCGGAATCGAGAAACATATTGGCCAAATCGCGGTCTTCGGCGCGATCGGAGAAGAGGCCGACGCGGGAAAGCTGACGCCAACGGTCGCGCGCGGTCTCCGGGTCGCCGGACAGCGCGGCGGAGAGTGCGAGATTGAAGGCAGCCCATTGTGAGCGCTCGCTGCGGGCCGGCGCCGCGGCGGCAACTTCTTTGAAGCTCGCTTCGGCTGCGGGCAGGTCCCCGGCGGCGAGCGCGGCCAACCCCGTGTCCAGCGGATCGGCCGCTTCTTTTTTTTGCCCGGCCGTCACGGCCTCTCGCAGCTCCATGACTTCCGGACGCTCGCTGGTCAGGAAGAGCCAGACGCCAGCCGCAAGCATGAGCAATGCGGCGGCGATGGAGATGAGCGCGACGTAAACTTTGGTCCGGTTCGTCTCGACCTTGACCACCTCGCGCTTGGCTCCGGTCGGGCGCCCGGCGTTCTCGAGAACTTTGGCGCGGGCAAACTCGAGATGCTCGATCAACTCGGCGTAGGACGCGTAGCGTTCGTCCGGATTTTTTTCCAGCATCCGGTTGATGACATACGCCGTCTCCGGCTCGACATCGGGTGCGAAGGCTTCGAGGCTGACCGGCTGGCTTTTGATTTGCTTCAGCGCGACCAGACTGGCGCTTTCCGCCTCGAAGGGCGGACGTCCGGCAATGGCATGAAAGAGCGTTCCGCCAAGGCTGTAGATATCGCTGCGGAAATCCTCCGGTTCGTGGTTGAGGCGCTCCGGAGCGATGTAATACGGCGTGCCCCAGATCTCGCCGCGCGCCTCCGCTTCCTCCTCCAGCACGCGGGCCAGACCAAAGTCGACGATCTTCGTGGTGTGTGCGTCGGAGAAGAGAATGTTGCCCGGCTTCACATCGCGGTGGATCAGCCCGTTTTCCGCGGCGGCCTCGAGGCCTTGGGCGATCTGCACGCCGATCTCGAGAACTTGCGCTTCGGAGACGCGTGTCTGCACGGACATCAAATCGTCGAGCGATCCTTTCTCGACCAGTTCCATGGCGAGGTAAAATTGTCCCTCCGCCTCGCCGAAGGAATAAACGCGCACGACATGCGGATGGTTGACCGAAGCCGTGATGCGCGCCTCCTGCTCGAGCTTGGCCCGCTCATCCTCGCGGGCGCTCATTTCGCGACGCAGGACTTTGAGCGCGACCATGCGGCCGAGGTTGTGGTCGTAGGCCTTGAAAACGAACCCCATCCCGCCCTCGCCGATCAACTCGACCAATTCGAAGTTGTTGAAGACGCGGCGCGCGCGCATGCCCTCGCCGCAGTGTGGACAATAGATCTGCGCGAAGGGCAGTTCCTCGGACACGTCGATCGCTCCGCCGCAGGCGGGACACGTGTCGATGATGCGGGGGGGCGATTCCTCGTCCACGCGGCAAACCTTGCGCGGAGCCGCGGGAACGTCCAGCGTTTCCGCCGGGCACCATGGGCAATCCTCTCACCTCCACCGCGTCGCAACGCGCCGCGCGCCTCGACCGCTGGCTGGCGGAACAGTGGCCGGACTTCAGTCGCGCGCGCTGGCAGAAAGCGCTCGCCGCGGGCCTGGTTCGCTTGAATGGTTCCGTGGCCCGTGCGGCCGATCCGGTCGCGGCCGACGATCTGATCGAAGCCGAACCGCCACCCGCATCGCAGCCGCCGTCGTACGCCGTCGCGGAGGATATTCCGCTCGAGATCATCCATGAGGACGACGACTTGCTCTGCCTGAACAAGCCACCCGGTCTCGTTGTTCATCCGGCCGCGGGCCATTGGCAAGGCACGCTGGTCAACGCCATCCTGCATCACTGCGCAAGCGTGTCGGAGGGCGGCCATCCACTGCGTCCGGGCATCGTCCACCGTTTGGACAAAGATACCAGTGGCTGCATCCTCGTGGCGAAAAATGATGCCGCGCACGCCGCGTTGTCGCGGCAGTTCGCCGAGCGCACGGCGCAAAAAACGTATCTCGCTGTGGTGCGCGGACGCCCCCGCGCGACGAGCGGCGTGGTGACCGGCGCGATTGCCCGCCATCCGGTCCATCGTCAGCGCATGGCCATCAGCCGCCGCCCCGGTGCGCGTGCTGCGGAGACCACATGGAAGGTTCTGCAATCGGAAGGCAATCTCTCCTTGCTCGAATGCCGGCCCAAAACGGGGCGCACCCACCAAATCCGCGTGCATCTCAAACACCTCGGGCACCCCATCGCCGGGGACCGCGCCTACGGAGGCGGCGCTGACTTTCCCCGCCAACTCCTCCACGCGTGGAAGATCGCCGTGGATCACCCTTCGACCGGAGAAAGGCTGGAATTCCAAGCCCCCGTGCCCGCGGATTTCCCACTGCGGCCGGCGGGAACCACTTCTTGAAATTTGCTTTGTCGCGGAAGTGTGGCACGTTTCCGCTAATTTATGAGCACATTGGCGGATACACTCGCCAAGACCCCCGACCGGCACCGCAACTTCCCCATTCGCCTCGCCGATCTTGCCCAGGCCTTGGACCACTCGGAGGAAGGTTTTGCCCTGACTGATCCCGACGGTAACTACGTCTACATCAACGAGGCTCACCTCCAAATGTATGGCTACGAGCAGCCGCAGGAGTTGCTCGGAAGAAGTTGGCGCCTTCTTTACACGCCCGAATGGGTCCGCCACTTCGAGAAGGCCGTCCTGCCGATCATCCCGCGCGACAAAGTCTGGCGCGGCCAAGTGGTTGGACGAAGGCGCGATGGATCGTCGTTTCTCGCCGGCGTAACGCTGACGCTCTTGCCGGACGGAAAAATCACCTGCAACTGCCGCGACGAATCTCGCGGCAGGGTGAGGCCGGATGCTCCGTCCGCCGCCCCGGACCGCATGGCTCTGCAAGAACTGGGCGAACGTATCATTGCCGGCTGGCCCGCGCGCCTGCGCCGTCCGCTCGATCTGCTCAACGGCTACGCGTCATTCCTCCTCGCCGAACTCGAAGCCGGACGACTCCCCGACGCGGATTCCCTGCGCGAGGGGCTCGGCGAAATCGGCGCAACCGGACGACGTCTCGCCGAGCAAATGCGCCGCCTCGACTTGGTGGCCGAGTTGGCCGCGCGCGATGAATTCGGCGGCGATGATTCCGGCGACCCCGGCAAAGACTGGGCGCGCCGCCTCGATGCTGCTTGCCGCGACCGTGCCAGCGCCGCCGGCCGCGCGACCGACCTGCGCGTTGCTTTGGGCCAAGGTCGGCCCGCCCTCGACTACCGCCCCCTCGAGACCGTCATCCTCGAGCTTCTGGCCAACGCCATCCAGTCCTCCCGCCCCGGCGATGCCATCGCGGTTGATGGCCACGCCGAAAGCGACCACTATGTCCTGCGCCTTTGCGACGAAGGTGTCGGCCTGCCCGAAAACAGTCTCGAGGGCGAAACCGGAAGACCATTCGGCCAAATTGCCCCGTCCGGCTTCGGATTGTCCGTTGTACGTTTCATTGTCCAGCGCGCCGGTGGAACACTGCAGAGCGACGACACGGACGCCTGCTCCACTTGTCTGCGGCTGACTCTGCCGCTCGCGGCGTGAATCACCAACGCCGGGGCTGCTTGTCAGCCAACTGCGCGAGCGCCTTGCGTTCCTCGCGGCTGAGTCCCTCGATCCCCTCCTCCATCACACGGCGCAGAAGTTCGTCCGTGCGTGCGTCTAGATTGGTGGAGTAGCGGGGACGCGGAACCGGCGCCCACCAAAGGGTGAGCAATGCTCCGCTCACCGCCCCGCCGAGGTGGGCCAGATGACCGATCTGCGGCACGATGCGCAACACGGCGCAGACCAGCGACACAACGATGATACTCCAGCCCAGCGTTCGCGCTTTCATGCTTACCGGCAGAATGAAAAACAGCAGCGCACGCAAAGGCATTTCGGGATGCGCCGTGGTGAATGAGAGAAAGACACCGCAGACTGCACCGGAGGCACCGACCAATTCGGCGGACGGCGGAGCGAACGCCGTTTGGAGAAGCCCGCCGGCGGCGCCCGACACAAAATAAAGCACGAGGTAGCGTAGTCGACCGAGCATCTGCTCCACCGCGGGACCGACAAACCAGAGCGCGAGCACATTGACCATCAAGTGCAACAAGTTGGCGTGCAGAAAGAGGTGGGTCAGAACCGTCCACCACCGGCCCGCGGCCAGCGCCTGCCCGCTCAAAGCCCATCCTGTCAGGTCGATGCCCCGAATGCCGCTCAGCAGAAGAACCTCGAGCGCATACCCGACCACGCAGGCCCCGGCCAGCAGCACCGTGACCGGTGCAATCAGGAATTTTTCGCGGATGGATTCCACTCGGACAGGCTACCAGCCCTCGATCTGGGCAGCAACGCGCGCTTCCCGCTTTGCTTGCCGTCCGCGGCCGCTAGAATCTGGCGCTCCATGCCGCGCTGCCTTCGACCCTGCCTGATTTTTTTTGCGATCCTTGTCGTGCTCGCAGCCGCCGCGGTCCTCGCCTTCAACCTCCATCTGCAATCTCCGGCCATGCAGGAACGCTTGCGTCAAGGCGCGGCCGAGACGCTCGGCTTGCCCCTCAACGTGCGCAGCACCGTTTACACGCCGTGGGATGGCATCCGGCTCCGCGGTCTTGTCGTCCCGGACATGGAAAATTCCGGGGTCAACTTCCTCGAAGCTTCGGAATTCCAAATCCAGTTCCGCCTCTGGCCCCTCCTGCGCCGCGAATTTGTCGTCAGCCGCCTCGCCCTGAAAGAAGCCGTGCTCACTTGGCGCCAAAATGCCGAGGGGCGCTGGCACGTTCCGCGTAGCGCCGCGGAGGCCGTGTCACGTCCGTCCGGAACACCCGCGCAACCGGCGCCGGAAGCGGAAGCCACCACCGCGCCCGAGGTCGTGGAGAGGAAGAAACCCGCCTTCACCGTGCGCGTCGAAGGTATGGAAATCCGCCGCTCGCGCATTCTTTTCGAGAACCGCGATGCGTGGCCTCTCCTTGACGCGGAGGGCATCACGGCACGCGCCACACTTCAGCCCAACGGCGACGCGCAAGGCGAAGCCTCCGTGCCGGAAGCCATTCTTGCCGGCATCATCGTGGCTAGCGAAATCGGCAGCCCTTTCACCCTCCAAAAAGGCCGGCTGAAACTCCCGGATATCCGGGGCGACATCTCCGGCGGCCGCCTCTCGGGAGAAGGCGTCATCGCCGTGCGCGAGCAAGGATCCCCCTACAAATGGAATTTGCAACTGGCCGACTTCCGTCTTGCGGACCTTCACCTGCCCTCATCGTTGGGAGGTATGAAATTCGAGGGATTGCTCGACGCGCAATTCGAGATCTCCGGACGCAATGCGCCCGACCGCCAAGTCCGCGGCACAGGACACCTCGAAATCGGCGGCGGAAAACTTGTCCCGCCCCCGCACATCCAGGAACTCGGCCGCGCCCTCGACATCCGGGAATTGCGCTCCATGGACCTGCAAGCCGGCCGCGCCGATCTTCGCCTCGAGGACGACTTCATTCATCTCGATCCGCTCTGGCTGCGCGCCGACGACATCGCGGTGGAATTGCGCGGCACCGCGACCCGCGCCGGCAAACTCGACCTCAAAGGACGCCTCCTGCTTGCACCGAAAACGGCCGCCCGCCTCGCCGAACGCACCGGTCGCGAATGGCCTGCCGCGGGCGACGGAGAATTGCCGTCCTATCACGCGGTGCCGTTCAAAGTCACCGGAACACTCGAAAAACCGGAGAGTGATCTCGCCTCGCGCCTGCTCGGCGGAGGCATCGGCGGAAAGATCGGCGAATTTTTCCTCAACTTCCTCGGAGCACCCTGACCATGCGCGTCATTGCCGGTCGCGCGGGCGGGTTGCGCCTCGACTGTCCGGACGGCATTGCCCGTCCCATGATGGACCGGGTGCGCGGTGCCGTCTTTTCCAGTCTCGGCGAGGCTGTGACGGACGCGCGGGCCTTGGATCTGTTTTCCGGCAGCGGTGCACTCGGCATCGAAGCCCTCAGCCGCGGTGCCTCGTCTTGCGTGTTCGTCGACCGGCACCGCAAGGCGGTCGAAGTCATCCGCGGCAATCTCGCACGGGCCAAACTTTCCGGCACGGTGCGCGGACAGGATGTGGCCACGTTTCTGACCCACGCCGAGCCCGCAGCCTTCGATCTTGTCTTCGCCGATCCCCCTTTTGCCCTCGACCCGGCCGAGAATGCGCACCCGGCGCGTCTCTTGGAAGGCGCCGACTTGGCCCGTTGCGTGGCAGCAGGCGGTCTCTTCGCCGTCGAATTGCCCATCGAGCCTCCACCCGGCAACACGTCTTGGGAATTGCTCCGCAGCCGCCGTTACGGGCAGGCTTGGGTCGCCTTTTACCGGCGGCTGCCCGAAGTATGATGCGCCTGCTCTATAATCTTCTTTTTCCCTTCGCCCTCCTCGCCATCCTCCCGCGCTACCTGGCGAGAATGTTCAAGCGCGGCGGTTTCCGCGAGGATTTCGGACAACGCTTCGCACGCTACGCGCCGGACTTGCGCGACCGCTTCGGACGCGGGGACTGGATTTGGGTCCATGCGGTCAGCGTCGGCGAATTGCTCATCGCGCTGAAACTCCTCGAGGAGCTGCACCGTCGCCGTCCCGACTGGCAGTTCGTTGTTTCCAGCACCACGTCCACCGCCCACGCGCTCGCCCTCCAACGCCAACAGGATTGGTGGGTGCCGATCTACACGCCGGTCGATTTTGCGCCGGTTGTCCGCAAAGCCCTCAATGTCATAGGGCCTCGCGCCATCGTCCTGACCGAAAGCGAAATGTGGCCCAACTTCGTCTGGCAAGCCGACGACCGCCGCATTCCCATCGTGCTAGTCAACGCCAGGGTGTCACCGCGCTCCGCGCGTCGCTACCGCCGCTTTGCCCCGTTTTTGCGTCCCGTGGCCGGCCGCCTCACTGCCGTGGGATTGCAGGAGCCGGAGCACGCCGCGTTGTGGGAACACCTCGACGTCGCGCCGGAGCGCCTGCACCTCACGGGCAGCGTGAAATACGACCCGGCCGCGTCCAACGGCGAGACGCGCGACTTCGGGCCGCTTCTGGCGCAATTCGGTTTCCGCCCGGACGACGAGGTGTTGCTGGCCGGAAGCACCCACGATGGTGAGGAGGAAATTCTCGCGGCGGCGCTCCTCGAATTGCGCAAAACCTTTCCGCAAGTGCGTCTCATCATTGCCCCCCGCCACGTCGAGCGCACCGCCGAGATCGCGGCGCGCTTGGCTCCGGCCGGACTGCGCGTGGCACGGCGCACGGCGGCGCCGGAGGGAAATGCCCCCGACATTCTCCTCCTCGATACCACCGGGGAATTGCAGGACTGGTATGCTTGTGCGGATGTCGTGTTCATCGGCAAAAGTCTCGCGGGCCGCGGCGGACAGAATCCGGTCGAGGCGATTCTCGCGCAGCGCCCGGTTCTCTTCGGCCCGCACATGGAAAATTTCGCCGGCTTGCGCGATGCCTTGCTCGAGTCCGGAGGCGCCCGCGAGGTGAACGACGCCGGTTCACTGGCTCGCAGCGCAGCCGCATTGCTGTCCTCCCAGGAAGAGCGCGAGGCAATGGTCGAACTAGCCGCCGGTGCCCTGCGACCGCACCAAGGCGCCACGGCACGCACGGCAGACCTCGTGGCGCAATTTGTGCCATGACTCGCCCCCGCACCACATGTAGCGTGCAGTTGTCCCGGTCATGAAAGCCAAACCCTTCAAAATCGGTTCCGCCACGATCGGAGGCCAAGGTTTGCTCCTTATCCTCGGACCATGCGTTCTGGAAGATGCCAAATCCGCCCGCCGAGCGGCAGCACGTCTGGTCAAGATCACGCGTGAACTCAAAACTCCTTTCATCTTCAAAGCCTCCTGCGACAAAGCCAACCGAACTTCAGGCTCGTCCTTCCGCGGACCAGGCTTCCGCGAGGGTTGCCGCATTTTGGCGGACATCCGCGAGGAATTCGGCATACCCGTGACCACCGATGTCCACTCCCCGGCCGATGTCGAAATCGCTGCGGAGAGCGTCGACCTCCTGCAAATCCCCGCCTTTCTCTGCCGCCAGACCGATCTGATCGAAGCCGCCGGGGCAAGCGGGCGGGCGGTCAACGTGAAGAAAGGCCAATTCCTCTCGCCCTGGGAGGTCGCGCCCATCGCCAAGAAGCTCCGCGCCGCGGGATGCCGGAAATTTTTCTTCACCGAACGAGGCACGACCTTCGGCTACAACAATTTGGTGGCCGACATGCGCTCCATCCCGTGGATCCGCGAACAAGGATTCCACATTGTTTTCGACGCCACACATTCCGTTCAGCGCCCGGGAGGCGGCGGCGATCGCACGACAGGAGACGGCCCGCTGGCCCCGGTCTTGGCCGCAGCCGCGGTGGCGGCGGGAGCCGACGGTATTTTCCTCGAGACGCACGAAAATCCGGCAAAAGCGCCTTCCGACGGACCCAACCAAATACCGCTTGCCCGGTTGCCTGCCGTTCTGCGCAAACTACTGGCCATCCGCAATGCGCTGTAGCCTTTTCCTCTCCGTCACCCTGCTCGCCGCAACGGCCTTTGCGCAAGGCGAGGAGAAGAAAGCTGACGAACCAGAAGGCCAAGCTGTCTCGACCGAGATCGACATACCCGTGGCCATCGGCCAGAGCGTCCGCGGCATCCGCTTGCCCCACTATGAAAAAGGCGGCGACAAACTCAGTCTGCGCATCAATGCCGAGACAGCAGAGCGGGCCAGCGAAAAGAAATTCAATTTCAAAGGCCTGCGCATCGAAATCTTCGATGAATCGGCCGAAAAGCCCGCCATGGAAGTCGTGCTCGACCGCGCCGTGTTCGACCGCGAGACGAATCTTCTGACCAGCGAAAACCAGGCCATGATCCGCGGCGAGACCTTCCAAATCACCGGCAGCCGGCTGGTTTTTGATTCCAATACGAGATCCAGCCGTATACTTGGTCCTGTCTTAATGACCATCTCCCAGATGGAGGAGGCTGCTGCGCCATGAGGATTTTCTGCCTGTCATTTATGTTCGGTGCGACCGTTGTCGTCGCACCTCTCGCCGCCCAGCAAATGCGCACGGGCGAGGCCGCGCCTTCGCGCCAAGATCCGCTCGGCTTCGGAGGGCTGTCCAAGGACCGCCCGAAAGGCAGCAAGACAGAGATTTCCGCGGAACGCGAAGCGACCTTCAACGAGAAGGAAAATCGCGCCACCTTCGTCGGCGGCGTGCGGGTCAAGGACCCCTCATTCCTCCTCAGCGCCGACCGCCTGACCGTTTTTCTCAACCGCAACCGCTCCGGCATCGAGCGCGCCGTGGCCGAAGGCAATGTCGTCATCGTCCAACAGACCGAGGCCGGCGAGAAAGGCGCCGTGGGCCGGGCGCGACGGGCGGAGTATGTTCCCACCACCGGTGTGGTCACCCTCATCGGCTGGCCGGAAATCCAGCAAGGCATCAACCGCCACATCGCCGCCAACGAAAGCACGCGCATGATCCTGAATCGCGACGGACGCGCCACCACCGAGGGCGCCAGCCGCACGGTCATCACCGACACCGAGGGAGCCGCCGGATTGTGATGAGCGCCGCCACGGAGACCGTCGCCGAGGCTTCTCGGG
>Ga0315900_10012900_pt1 | contig 10214 bp, 9 predicted proteins | sample LakEriMetagenome_FD_203521 | JGI IMG/M metagenome (GOLD analysis project Ga0315900, IMG submission 203521) | Freshwater fungal communities from buoy surface, Lake Erie, Ohio, United States - Buoy 12 MA114 | ecosystem: Environmental > Aquatic > Freshwater > Lake > Lake biofilm | place: USA: Lake...
AGCGGTGTAATCGGATAAATCCAAATACTTACCATCGAAGGAATCTACGAAGGGGAACGTTAAACCATATGTTTTACCATCAGCCATATCTGATAAATATATCTTGATATTTTTTATAACAAACAAAAAACCCATCAAATTAATGATGGGTTTATAATACATTGTTTCTATTTTATCAACCTAATGATGGATAAATCATGCAGAACAAGTTAAACAATTTGGGTCATCCAATGAACAAACCTTACTCATCATCTCCTCAGTTACACCTAAATCAGATAATTTGTCATCTTGAACTGTTGTATTTTTTACAACAGTTGGTTCTTCCATCGGTTGAAGTTGTGACATGTCGACACCCAATCCTTTAATTGCCGAAGCCTTAGCTTTGGTTCTCAAATAATACATACCAGTCTTTAATCCCAATTTCCATCCATACATGTGTGCCGATGAAAGTTTAGAATGTGTAACATCTTGCATAAACAAGTTCAAAGATTGTGATTGGTCAATGAAGACTGCTCTGTCACGAGCCATGTCTAACAAAGTTTTACCTTTCATTTCCCAAACAGTTTTATATGTCTCACGAATTTCACTAGGGATACTTTCGATATTTTGAACCGAACCGTTTTCAGCAAACAATTGAAGTCTGATTTTTTCATTCCATAACCCAAGGTTTACCAAGTCTTCGATTAAGTATTTGTTGATAATAACATATTCCCCACTCAAAGTGTTTCTTTTATAAAGGTTCGCAGTAAATGGTTCAAAACATTCATTGTTACCCAAAATTTGAGCTGTTGATGCTGTTGGCATCGGAGCCATCAATAATGAATTTCTAAGACCAACCTCCATTACTTCTTTTTTCAAAGAATACCAATCCCACATACCTGATAGGTGGTCTTCAGTATATCCCCACATATCATATTGGAAAATACCTTTTGAAGTTGGGGAGCCTTTGAATGATTCATAGGGACCATCTTTTTTTGCCAAGTCCTTTGATGCTGTCATTGCCGCAAAATACATTGTTTCAAATATATTTTTATTCAATTCTTGAGCTTCTTCACTCTCAAATGATAAACCTAAAAGAGCAAACGTGTCAGCTAATCCTTGAACTCCCAGTCCTATTGGACGGTGTTTCATATTTGAACGTTTGGTTTCAGGTGTAGGATAAAAATTAACGTCAATAACTTTGTTCAAATTAACTGTCGCCTGATAGGTTACATCATAGAGATGTTTGAAATCAAAAGTTCTGAGTTTTTTATTCTTTTCTCTAACTTTCCCACTAGGAATCTCAACAAATTTAGGTAGTGCAATAGACGCTAAGTTACAGACCGCAGTTTCTTTAGAATCGGTGTATTCAATAATTTCTGTACAAAGATTTGAAGACTTAATTGTTCCCAAATTCTTTTGATTTGATTTGGAGTTAGCTTGGTCCTTATACAACATATATGGTGTGCCAGTTTCAATCTGAGCATCCAAAATCTTTTCCCACAAATCTCTCGCCTTCATCACTTTAATAGCCTTTCCTTCCGACTCGTATTTTTCATAAAGTTTGGTAAACTTTTTATCGTCAGGATTATCATACGCATCGACCAAACCAGGTACCTCGTCAGGAGAGAATAGTGACCAATCACCACCAGATTCTACTCTTTCCATAAATAAGTTTGGTGTCCAAAGAGCTAAGAATAAATCTCTAGCTCTCATCTCTTCTTTACCATGGTTCTTACGTAAGTCTAAGAAATCCTCTACATCAGCATGCCATGGTTCTAAATAGATTGCTATCGAACCTTTTCTTTTTCCACCACCTTGGTCTACATATCGAGCAGTTTCATTGAATACTTTCAACATCGGGACAATTCCGTTTGATGTTCCGTTAGTACCTTTAATGTATGCACCTTTTGCCCTAATTTTGTGAATATTAATTCCAATACCACCAGCGTTTTGTGAAATTACCGCAGCATCGCTGAGAGTTTTGTAGATGCCAGGAATAGAATCATCATGAACATCGATTAAGAAACATGATGAAAGTTGAGGACGTTTGGTACCAGCGTTAAACAATGTTGGTGTTGCGTGAGTAAATAAACCTTCACTCAACATATCGTATGTTTTCTGAACCATTTCCAAATTATCTCCCCATATACCTACTGAAACTCTCATGTAAAGATGTTGTGGTGTTTCAGCAACTTGTCCATACATTTTCAGTAGGTAACTTTTTTCCAAAGTTTTGAATCCGAAGTAATCAAAATTGAAATCTCTATCATGTACCATCATTGCATCAAGTTCACGACCATACTTTTCAATCACAGAATATGTTTCGTCTGAAATCATACCAGCCTTTTCACCTGTTTTCGGATTGATATATTCATACAACTTTTTTGCCGTAGAACTAAAGTGTTTATCAACTCTTTTATACAAAGAACTGATAGCAATTCTTGATGCAAGTTTGGAGTAATCAGGATGATTTGTGATAAGTGATGCCGCGGTTTCTGCCGCCAAAACATCCAACTCTTCAGTAGTTACCCCGTCATACAAACCAGCAATGACTTTCCTAGAAACTTCTACATAATCAACATAATCTTCGTTGAGTCCGTATGTTTGTTTTTTAATTCTTGCCGAGATTTTATCAAACTTGACAGGTTCTCGGGTTCCGTCTCTTTTTACTACTTCCATAATTAAAAATCTTCTTCAAAGTTTAGTTCTTTTTCTTCAACATCACCAACACCACTCTTGGAATAATCTGAAACTCTTTTTTCAAAGAAATTTGTTTTGTTTTCCAAAGCAATATTTTTCATGAAATCAAAAGGATTTTCTGAGTTATATACTTTTCCAATACCCAAATCAACCAACAATCTGTCAGTCACATATTCCAGGTATTGAGACATTAATGTAGAATTCATACCAATCAAATCAACAGGAAGTGATTCTGTAATAAATTCTTTTTCAATTTCCAAAGCCGAACCTAAAATTTCAATGACTCTTTCTTTGGAAAGTTTATTTTCGATATGTTGGTTATACAAGTGTACCGCAAAATTTGTATGTAAACCTTCGTCTCGAGAAATCAGCTCATTTGAGAAGCTCAATCCAGGCATCAAACCACGTTTTTTGAGCCAAAAGATTGAACAAAATGAGCCCGAAAAGAAAATACCTTCAACGGCAGCGAACGCCAACAATCTTTCAACAAATGATTCTGAGTTAATCCACTTTAATGCCCATTGAGCTTTTTTCTGTACCGCAGGTACGGTATCAATTGCATTGAACAATCTATTTTGTTCTTCTTTATCTTTAATATAGGTATCTATCAAAAGTGAGTAGGTCTCTGAGTGAATGTTTTCCATCATTATTTGGAATCCGTAGAAGAACTTAGCTTCAGTATATTGTACTTCTTTGACGAAGTTTTCAGCCAAGTTTTCATTAACAATACCATCACTTGCTGCGAAGAACGCTAACACGTGTTTAACGAAGTGTTTTTCACCCTCATTTAATTTTTCCCAATCGATTAAGTCTTGAGACAAATCGATTTCTTCCGCAGTCCAAATACATGCTTCAGCTTGTTTATATAATTTCCACAAGTCATGATGTTGTATAGGGAACAACACGAAACGTCCGGGATTTTCTTGCAAAATCTTTTCCATATTCTTTATAAAATTTAATTTGTATGTTCTCTTTGTTTTCTTTTTTCCATAAGTTCTTTGATTCGGTCTCTGTTTTTCTCCTCTTTCTTTTCTTCAAATCCTAAGAAAGTTACAGAGCTTTCCGTATCAATATCCAACAACTCGTTGTTGAACTTACAGTTTTCAAAGACAACTCCGTCCTTACCAACACGTGATTTGGTAATTGCGATAGTTGCTAAATTCATTTCTTTTTGTTGTAATGTTTTTGCCACAGAAATGATAACGTGACCTACTTGTGCTTTTTTGATAGAACCACCCATCTGGTCGGTGGTAACAACCTCAGAAGATATAGAGCTTCTGTTACCCTGTGTTGCAGTCCAACCTACAACTCCTAATTCATGACACAGTGCTTCGTATCCACGCATGACCGAACCTTCACTTTTCCACTCGTCACCCAAGTTTCTGTCAGGAACAATACAATCGATGTAGTCCAAAACTATCATATCAATTCGATGTCCATCGGCAATCATTTTACGAATCATATTTTTAATTTGATTCATGGTAAATTGGTCTGATGGTAACTTTTTGAGAAACAACTTGTTTGTCATTTCCTCTTTGACTTGACGTGCCTTTTCCAAAACTTCTTCACGGTGACTTGGTAGTTCATCGGGAGCGATTCCTGTCCACATCGTAAAGTGTTTTCTTTGGATTACTTTTGGATTGTCCTCAAAGAATAATTGTAATACGTTATATCCATTGTTGAATGCACTGTTAGCAATTTTAGATAGAATAGTTGTTTTACCCACACCTGTTGGTGCTAATATTACACCTAACTCTCCTTTAGCAAGCCCACCTTTCAGTAGCTTGTCAATACCACTAATTCCCATCGGAATTGGGTGTCTAAAATCTTCATTAAGGACATCATCAAGATTATTGAATACGTCCTCGATTTTATTACCATTTTCACCGATTTGGATTGCGGCTCTGAATAGTTCTTCAAGTTTTTCGTAGTTCTCAAATTCACCATTATCAAGAATTTTTTGGGATTTGACAATGGCTTTTTGAAGCTCTTGTTGTTTACAAAACTTGAGAGCCTTTTCTTGAACAAAACTTGCACCTTCAATCGAGGAGTCTTGAATTTGTTTGATTGTATCGTTGAGTATTTTCAACATGAGTTCTTGTGGGAACTCACTCTTTACTACCTGTCCGAGAGTTTCAAACGATGGTGTGCAGTCATACTTAGAATAATATTCCTTAGTTAACTGCAACAAAGTTTTGAAGTATTTGTTCTCAAAATGAGAAGGTTCAATTACGTCAATGATGGAATGAGCAAAGTCCTTGTCCAGTATTATTTGATTTAGTAATTGTAGTTGAAATGTATTTCCTAAGTATTCGAAATTCCTATTTGACATAATTTATTTTTTCCCTTTTCTGTAAGTTATAAATACCTCAAGCGAGTTGATAATTCAGGTAACTTGTAGTAAAATTTTCACCTGAAAATATGTCAGTTAGGTCGCGAAGCACAGTTTTTGCTTGCTGGCGGATGTCTACGGTGTATCTTATTTTAGGTGGGAAAATTTTTGCATCAAGGATTCTATGACAAATTGTCTGCTCCCCAATTTTTACGTAAAAATGAAATACTTCAGGTCCATCGGTATTATTAGTTTCCAAAATAGACGCATCCTCCAAAATTTCGTACTGATTATCCATCATGTACATTACGGTGCGCATCTTTTGGGTACTTTCAAAACTGTCAACAAAATCTTTGACATACTCATGTAGGTCCATAGACACTCGAGCGGTTGGGTTATAACCTCGGACATTGAAGTATCTTTGGATTACGATGTTGTTGTTCAACGTAATCAAAAACTCCATTTTTACAATATCTTGTTCTTTCATAAAATTTTAATTAATTGTTTTCTTGATTGAATTTTCTTTTTTCTTTTCTTGTGAGTTTGGTGAAAGGTTTGACAAAGTTCACAAACGCTTCATCATCCTTTGGAAGGTACTTAAAAAACCCATCCTCTGTCATCATTCTGATAAGGTTCTTTGACCCCCTCCCTTCGGGGTCCAATGTTTCACGATAATAAAGTTCGACCATTTCTTTACCCTCATCTGAAATCAGAGGGTTCAATAGGTCAACAATCTTTTTGTTTCTTTCAAAGAACTCCAAACCCAACTCACCGTCTTTAGTGATTCCTTTAATAAGATTCATAAGGGCTTTGTTTGATTTGTGTTCTTCTAAAAGTTGTTGTCCTCTCTCCAAAATATCTGATACGTTGACAACTCTGTCAACTACCTCAGGAAAAAATTTTAGAAAGGTTTTATCACCCATCAAAGAAATACCATCGATATTATCGCTTTTGTCACCCATAATCACCTTAATTGTTCTTACATTCTCATGTGGGATTTGTTGTCCTAACATGTTAATTTTGTCCCCATTTCGAATGAAGAATTTTTTAATTGGTGAATAGATGGATGTGATGGGACTAACGAGTTGAATCAAGTCTTGGTCAGCTGACAGAATCACCTTTTGTTCATCGTTTCCAATAGAACAATAATAGGCAATAAGGTCATCTGCTTCGTTGTTATCAACTCTAATTTGTCTGATGAAACATTCCTCCAAATATTGTTTAACACGTTCCTTTTGGTATCTATAGGACTCGTGTTGGTATTCATTCATCGTCTGTCGACGATTCAGTTTGTACTTTGGATATATTTCACGTCTAACGGATGAGTTACCGATGCCGTCCCAAAAGACAACGACTTTGTCATAGTCGTACTCATCCACTTGTTTTCTAAGGGTGTTGACAAAGTGGAAGACTCCTCCAATATGTTCACCATCGACATAGAATTCTCTAACTCCATGAAATCCGATTTTGAATAGGTTATCACCATCTACTAAAAGAGTCCTCACTAAAAAAAAGTTTATAGATTCTCACTTTCTTTTTCCTCTGACAACGCAAAGTCACCGTCCGAACCGATTATGTTTTTCCAATAATCAGCATGGTCTTTCTTGTATGATTCAATGGAAGCCTTCTCTTCAGCCGCTTCCTTACCAGCCAAGAACCCGTGTGGGGTGACAATGATTTTTCCGTCTTCGTAACCCAACCCATTGATGTGGTTTTTCAATACGGAAACTTTGGTACGAGTTGCAAACTTAACAGTTCGCTTATCCTTTGTTGCGGTAATCTTGGTGGTACCAGCACCTTTTTGATTACCAAACAAGAATACCAAAGATGAGTTCAACCAAATGGCTTCACCACCTTTAGCTTTGATTTTGGGTTGCCCGAAAGGATTGTCGGGGAGTTCAACCCATGGTTGATTAACAATTACCAAACTGTTTTCGAATTTGGTATCTGATTTTCTTGAACCTGAGATACGTTGGTTGATACCCATACCAATTTTGTCGGCCAAAACCGACGCATTGTGTTGTTTACCACCCTTTCCATCATAAGTCATCTTACAAGGAACAGAACCAACTGAATCCCAAAGAAATAACAAATCATAATCAAGTTCACCCTTTTCTTGAGCATCCAACAGACTATTGATGTAATCAGTTATCTGTTCGATGTAATCGAAGTTGTTATTGAATATGAAAAAACCATCCCATTCCAATTCACCAGTCTCTTTGTCAACAACCTCTTCACACTCAAAACCCATAAGTTTTGCGTGTTCGAAACTCCACTTTTGTTCCGTGATAATGAATACAGGAAGAATACCTTGTTTCTGAGCCGAGACCGCAGTCTTGACCAACGCAGTGGTCTTACCTGTATCTGAGTGTCCCAAGAACATATTCAAATGACCAATTGCGGGACCAGGTAGTCCCACAGCATCCAAAAAGTCGGAACCCAAATCAAAGAATCTTTGGGGTTTGTATTTTGCAGAAGTAGAGTACTTCTTCTTGATTGAACTGAAATCGTTTTTCTTTAGTGCCATATTAAAAAATATTAAAGGGTGCAGACACCGCCTGCACCCTTGTTAATTAGAACGGTAAATCTTCGTCAGGGTCCGCTCCTGCTTGGGGGTCCGCCACACCAGATGACTTTCCACCACCCATAGACATGATAGCTTCGTCTCCGTAGACATACTTACCCGTTTCACTATCCCAACGTGGCTCTTCACCACGAGCGATTGCCTCAAGATATTCGACAGGTTTCTTGGAATACACATCTTGCCAAGTCAATTCATCTGCCAACCAAGACTTCATAACTTCAGCGTCTTCGTGAAGAATTGATGGGTCATCGTGCATGATAGTTTGAATTGAGGTGTAATCTTTACCACCTGGAGTCTTCTGCTTTACGAGCTGGATGATAAGGTCACGTCCTTTTTCAGGGTCAGTGATATCACCCTTTTGTCTCCAAATGGGGATAATTTTATCCAAGATACCTTCGTTCTTGTAATTGTGTTTGAATCTCCAAAACTTTACACCTTCGTCTTCCGCATCACGGTCTACAACTTTTGCAATGTAGAATTTACGTGACTTGTATTGACGAGCAAGTTCTTTATCGGATTCTTTTCCTGTAGCCATAAGTTCTTCGTGAACCTCATTCAAAGGAGAACGTTCGTTGTCGTTCTTTCCCGGGTCATAGAACTTTTGCCATTTACCACCTACTTGAAGTTCGTGGTAATAAACTTCAACAAAAGGGGAAGAACCATCTTTTGTTGGAAGAATACGTACTCTACGTTGACCTTGTGATTGACCTTGCGGTAAAATACAAGCAAAATATTTCTTCATTCTTTCTTCTTGTGACATACGATTGCTGTCACTAGAACCTTGTGAGTTCTTTTCGTACTGAGCCAGTACTGCGTCAAGTGCATTACTCATGTTAAATTAAAATTAGTTTGTTAGGACATAAAAAATATACGCCAAGTTTATTGTTTCGTCAAATCAGTCGCCAAAAAAAAGGGTCACAACGTGACCCTTATAATATAGTTCATAACTCAACCTTTTCAACCTTATCTGAAAGATGTACCGGTTGGTTCAGCACCGTACTGGTCAAATGTTTTTTTAATTTCACTTGGTACGATTTGCTCAACTTCGTCTGAGGTGAGAACGTATTCGTTCTTACCTTGTTTTTCCATATCTTGTTGCTTGTCTTGAAAAAAATCTGAAAGTTTTTGGTGGTATGGTCCACTATCCAAAGTTCTTAATTCAAGTTTCTCTTGAGCTGTTTTGGGTCGGTATTTTTCAATTTTTTCTTCAATAGAATTTAATTGTGAAACCAAACCTTCCATTTCAGCTAACTTACCCTGCAGACCTTCAAGTTGTTTGAACATCATGTCAAAATACTCATTTTGTTTTGACTCCATGTTTTTTTGTGAATTTACTAAATCAGTAATATCAAGTTCCTCTGAACCTTCTTCGGTTTCTGTAGATGAACCAGAATCATCAATTTTTTCCACGTCATCGTCCTTGGTAACATCAATTACTTCAGGTTCTGCTTGAGGTTCGGCCAAAGTAGGGTCAACTTCAGGTGCCGGAGGAGTAGTGGTTTCCGCACCTAACTCAGCAGGTGCTTCAGTTCCAGGTGGTAACGCTTCGGGTGCCCCTTGTTCTGTAATATACTTGTTAATCGAGTTGTGTCTCTTAAGTTGTTCTAATATTTTTTTGTCTACAGTGTTCATTGTTTAACCATTTAATAATTGTTTCACTCCTTGTGGTGTTTCAACTTGGACTCTTTTATTGGTTCTCATCGTGTTATCAACTCTTTCGATAAGACCATCACGGTCTCTAACTGTGTAACAATCACCAGTGTTCAAGTCACAAACTTCCGTGTATCCATTACCTGTGGCTTTTTCACTATATCTTGAGTTAGTTCCAAGATAATTGTCAAGATGTTGCTTTAGATTCATACTTTTTTCTCTATAAATATCAATTAAAACGAAATAAGACCTAAACTGATTGCTTTCTCGGTGACTTCGTCAGCAGCTTTCACCAATTCATTGAAATTCTTTTGATTAGCCTTAATCCATTTTTCTTTTTCCGCTTCTGTATTCCAACGTTTTGTTGGCCACCATTCCAACCACACTTGAACTAAACTGATTGCATAATCAGATTTATTATTCCATTTGTAACTTGGATTAGAATAAACGATAGATTTATTTTGTGGACCTGACTTATTCAAATAATAAGATTCAATGAACTCTACAGATTTTTGAAAACTGTCAAAGGTCGCATAAGGTGCTGTTACCCCCTGATTAGAACGACATGAATATTCTCGTCTTAGATAAATCTCACCTCTCTGAGCGTAACTTATATTTTGATATATTGTTCCTCCAAGAGGTGTTCCTCCCAAATCATAGTCGTAGGCGTATAATTTGGTGTCATCATGTCCATTGACGTAGGCATTGAAAAATACCATACCACGGGCGACTCTGTCGGCAACATTATTTTTGATAATTGTTGCAAAATCGTTGTATGCAATCGAACGTAATGTTGGACTATCAATCCCCACAAAATTTCTATACCTTTGGTTAGCCACAGCAATATCGTTAGCACATTGAGCAGGATTAGCCGCGGTAAACTCACTGTTATTCTGTATTGAATTACCTACCGCAATAATATTCTTCGAAGGGTTAACTACCGTAGTTTCTTTCAACCTCGAAATC
>Ga0315900_10012901_pt1 | contig 10212 bp, 11 predicted proteins | sample LakEriMetagenome_FD_203521 | JGI IMG/M metagenome (GOLD analysis project Ga0315900, IMG submission 203521) | Freshwater fungal communities from buoy surface, Lake Erie, Ohio, United States - Buoy 12 MA114 | ecosystem: Environmental > Aquatic > Freshwater > Lake > Lake biofilm | place: USA: Lake...
AATCGAAGCCGCCTGGGAAGCGCGCGACAGCGTCTCGCCGGCCACCCAGGGTCCGGTCCGCACGGCCATCGAGGAAACCCTGGCCCTGCTCGACAGCGGCAAGGTCCGCGTGGCCGAGAAGATCGATGGCGAATGGATCGTCCGCCAGTGGGCCAAGAAGGCCGTCCTGCTGTCCTTCCGCCTGAACCCCAACGCCATCATGCGCGCCGGGACCATGGGCGGCGCGGTCGGGCCGTGGTGGGACAAGGTGGCCAACAAGTTCGACGGCTGGGAAGCGCCGCAGTTCGAGGAGGCCGGCTTCCGCGCCGTGCCCGGCGCCATCGTTCGCCGCGGCGCCTATGTCGCGAAGAACGTCATCCTGATGCCCTCGTTCGTGAACATCGGCGGCTATGTCGACGAAGGCACGATGGTCGACACCTGGGTGACGGTCGGCAGCTGCGCCCAGATCGGCAAACGCGTGCACCTCAGCGGCGGCGTCGGCATCGGCGGGGTGCTCGAGCCGCTGCAGGCCAACCCGACCATCATCGAGGACGACTGCTTCATCGGCGCCCGCTCCGAGGTGGTCGAGGGCGTCGTCGTCGGCCAGGGCGCGGTGCTGTCGATGGGCGTCTATCTCTCGGCCACGACCAAGATCGTCGATCGCAAGACCGGCCAGGTCCACATCGGCAAGGTGCCGCCCTACAGCGTTGTCGTGCCGGGCAGCCTGCCCGACCCACACGGCGTGGGGCCGAGCCTCTATTGCGCGGTGATCGTCAAGACGGTCGACGCCCAGACCCGGTCGAAGACCTCGATCAACGACCTGCTGCGCGACTAGGCCATGACCCTCGACGTTCTCGACCTCGCCCGCGACCTGATCCGCCGCCCGTCCGTCACCCCCGCCGACGAGGGGGCGATGGATGTGCTGCAGCGCGCCCTTGAGGGGTTGGGCTTCGCCTGCCGCCGGATGAAGTTCGGCGAGATCGAGAACCTCTACGCCCGGCGCGGAACGGCGCGGCCCAACCTCTGCTTCGCGGGTCACACCGACGTGGTGCCGGTCGGCGACGCCGCCGCCTGGACCAGCGGCCCGTTCGCGGCCGACATCAACAGCGACGACGTCCTGATCGGCCGCGGGGCGGTGGACATGAAGGGCTCGATCGCCGCCTTCGTGGCCGCCGCGGCCGAGGTCGGCGAGACCGCCGGCTCACTCAGCTTCCTGATCACCGGCGACGAGGAGGGCGTGGCCCTCGACGGCACCCGCAAGGTGGTCGAGGCCCTGCAGGCCGAGGGCGAGGTCATCGACCACTGCATCGTCGGCGAGCCGAGCAGCGCCGAGCGGCTGGGCGACATGATCAAGATCGGCCGGCGCGGCAGCGTCAACAGCTGGATCACGGTCACCGGCAAGCAGGGCCACGTCGCCTATCCACACCGCGCCGCCAACCCGATCCCGGTGCTGGTGGATATCCTCGCGCGGCTGCAGGCCCGGTTGCTCGATGACGGCTACGAAGGCTTCCAGCCCTCGAACCTGGAAGTCACCACCATCGACGTCGGCAACACCGCCACCAACATCATTCCGGCCGAGGCGAAGGCGCGGATCAACATCCGCTTCAACCCCGCCCACAAGGGCGCGGACCTGCAGGCCTGGATCGAGCAGCAGGCCGCCGAGGCGGGCGCCGGCTTCGCCGGGCGCGTCGAGGTGAAGACCCTGATCAGCGGCGAGGCCTTCCTGACCCGCCGGGGTGAGTTCACCGACGTCGTGGCGGACGCCATCCGTGAGACCACCGGCGAGGAGCCGGACCTGTCGACCACCGGCGGCACATCCGACGCCCGCTTCATCCGCGACCTGTGCCCGGTCCTGGAGTTCGGCCTTGTCGGCCAGACCATGCACGCCGTCGACGAGCAGGTCCCGGTCAGTCAGCTGAGGGCGCTGCAAGCGACCTACGCGACCATCATCGCCCGCTACTTCGAGCGCTTCGGCGCGGCTTCGGCGTAGCCGTGCACCAGCCGGACCAGCGCCTCCTCAAGGTCCGGCGCGCCCAGCAGCGGCGAGTCTTCCAGCACCGCCGCCCGGACCACGCCCATCACCGCGCGTGAGATGACGAACGCATGGACCGGCCGCTCGCCCTCGCGGACAAAGGGCGCGACACCGGCGTCAACCTCGTCTGCCATGCCGGGCGTCGGCGGATCGCGCAGGATCGCCGCCAGCACCGCGCGCCGGGTCTTCGAGCGGCCCTCGAAGGCCGTCAGCTGGGCCCGGATCGCCGCCCGAACCGGCGCGACCCCCGCCGCCACCGCTGCGTGTGTCGCCTCCGCCATCGCCGCCCGCTCCCGCGCCCCAAGTGCATGCAGGATCGCGGCCTTGTCCGGAAAGTACTGGTAGAGGGTCCCGACGCTGACCCCTGCGCGCTCGGCGACGTGGTTGGTCGTGAACGGCTCGCCTCCTTCCAGAATGCGAGTAGCGGACTCGAGAATGGCGTCGACCGTGGTCTTCGCCCGTTGCTGGCGCGGGCTGCGGCGGACTTCCGTCAAGGCGAGTTCCTTCTGATCTGAGCAACCCTCACATTTCCTGCCTGGAAACCGAAGAGGGCTTCGCATGACCTGGGCCACCGACCGTCTCGACGCGCTTATCGCGGGCGAAGCCCCGCCGCCCCCCGTCGTCGCCACTCTGAGACTTGGCCTCGTCGACGCCTGGGGCGAGGGCTGGGCGCGCAAGCGCTGGGAGCCCCATCCGGAGATCATGAACGGTGATGGCTCGATGTTCGGCGGCTACATCGCCGCGCTCGCCGACCAGATGATGGCCTTTGCGGCGATGACCGTGGTCGAGGACGCCCGCGCTTACCGTACGACCGACCTGCAGGTGCGGTTCTTCAGGCTCGGCCGCGCCCAGCCCTTGCTGATCGAGGGGCGCATCGTCGCCCGGTCGAAGTCGCTGATCCATGTCGAGGTTGAGCTGCGGCGCGAAGACGGCGAACTCATCGCCAAGGCCAGCGGCCAGCAGTTCGTGACGCCGTTTCCGGCTCAGTCCTCGTAGCTGACGCCGGTGAAGTAGAGACCGTCCGCCGGGGCCACCGGTCCGCAGGCGCGGCGGTCCTTCGCCTCAAGCGCGGCGGCGAGGTCGGCGCGGGTCCAGCGGCCGATGCCGACCTCGACGATGGAGCCGGCCATGGACCGGACCTGGCGATGCAGGAAGCTGCGCGAGGCGAACTCCAGCAGCACCCTCTCGCCCTCGCGGCGGACTGTCGCGACGTCGAGCGTCTTCAGCGGGGACTTCGCTTGACACTGCATGTCGCGGAAGGTGGTGAAGTCGTGGTGGCCGACCAGCGCCTGGGCGGCGTCATGCATCGCCTCGGCGTCGAGCGGCTTCTTCACATGCCAGACCTTGCCCCGGTCGAGGGCGGGCGGGGCCGCGCGGTTGAGGATCCGGTACTGGTAACGGCGCCCTTTCGCGGAAAAGCGGGCGTGCCAGTCTTCGGCGACCACGACCGCGTCCAGCACCGCCACCGGCTGCGGCACGAGGTGGGCGTTGAGGGCGTTCATGACGACCTCCGGCTTCCAGTCCTTCGCCAGATCGACGTGGATCACCTGGCCGGTGGCGTGGACGCCGGTGTCGGTCCGGCCGGCGGCGTGGATGCGGACGGTCTCGCCGGTGAAGCCCAGCACCGCCGCCTCGATCGCGCCCTGGACGCTGGGCAGGTCGGCCTGGGCCTGGAAGCCGCGATAGGGCCCGCCGTCGTATTCGATCGTCAAGCGGTAGCGGGGCATCAGGTCAGCGCCGTCCCGGCCGCCAGCGGGAAGCCGCGCGTGAACTCGCCGGCGTCCTGGGCGCTCTTGCCCTCGCGCTGGGCGCGCAGCAGGCGGACCGCGCCCTCGCCACAGGCGATCAGCAGGGCCTCGTCCAGCACCTGACCGGCGGGACCCGAGGCCTCCTCGACAGCCGACAGAAGCGCCTTCACACGGACGGGCCCTTTGGTCGACGGAACCTCGAACCAGGCGCCGGGAAAGGGCGACAGGCCGCGGATGTGCAGGTCGATCTCCCTGGCCGGACGCGACCAGTCGATGCGGACCTCGGCGGGCTTGATCTTCTTCGCGTAGGTGACGCCCTCGGCGGCCTGCGGGATCTCTACCGCCTCGCCGGCCTCAAGTGCGGCAAGGGTCGGAGGCAGCAGCCGCGCGCCGGCCTCGGCCAGGCGGGCGCTGAGGGTCGCGGCGGTGTCGAGCGGACCGATGCGGACGGTCTCGGTGGCGATGACGGCACCCTCGTCCAGGCCCAGGCTCATGCGCATGACCTGCACCCCCGTGACCGCGTCGCCGGCCATGATCGCCCGTTGAATCGGGGCGGCGCCGCGCCAGCGCGGCAGCAGCGAGGCGTGGACGTTGAAGCAGCCCAGGCGCGGCGCATCCAGCACCCGCTGCACCAGGATCTGGCCGAAGGCGACGACCACGGCGGCGTCCAGGTCCAGCGCCTCGAAGGCGGCGATCTCGTCCTCGGCCTTCATCGAGACCGGCGTGCGCACCATCAGGCCGCGGCTTTCAGCGAACGCGTGGACGGGCGAGGGCTGCAGGGTCTGGCCCCTGCCGCGCGGGGCGGGCGGCTGGGAATAGACGCAAGCGATCTCGTGCCCGGCCTCAAGAAGGGCGGCGAGGCTGTGGACCGCGAAGTCGGGAGTTCCCAGGAAGGCGAGGCGCATGGCGGGCGTTTACAGCGCCGGACGGGTTGCGGGAACCCGCCGGGTCACAGATCGTTGAGCGATGGAACGCAAACCGGAAGGGGTCCAGCCCATGCGCAAGCTCATCTTCGTCGCCGTCCTCGCCGCCGCCGGCCTCTCGGTCGCCGGCTGCTCGCGCGATGATCGGACGGACATCAAGGAAGGTGCGGTCGCCACCGGGGCCGAGATCAAGGACGCGGCGGGCGACATCGCCGACAATCCCGACGTCAAGGAGGCCGGCGCCGCCGTCGCCAACGCCGGGGAGGAAGCCGCCGACGCGGTCAAGGACGCCGCCGCCGACGTCCAGGCGGGCGTGGCCGACGCGTCCGACGAAGCCCAGCGGAAGGCTGACGAAGCCCGCGCCGCCGCCGGCGACACGACCCGCAAGCCGTAGCGCTTCGGCCCGGCGCCCGACCACCGCCCCCAGGCCGTCATCCTCGGGCTCGTCCCGAGGACCCATGCGTGGCGAGCCGACAGGAAAGGCGCGCGGCAATCCGCGCCCTTTCGGCAATCCGTTGTGTTCCTGGGTCCTCGGGACAAGCCCGAGGAGGACGGGTCAGGGGGTATCCGGCGGCGAGGCTCACGCCGCGCGGGCGGCCTTCTTGACCTTGCTGATGGCGCGGTCGCGCTTCAGCCGGGACAGGTGGTCGATGAACAGCACGCCTTCGAGATGGTCCATCTCGTGCTGGATGCAGACCGCGTACATGCCGCTGGCCTCTTCCTCTACCGGCTGGCCCTGGTAGTCGAGGTAGCGCAGCCTGACCCGCGCGGGGCGCTCGACGGCATCGAAAATCTCCGGCACCGACAGGCAGCCTTCTTCGTAGGTGAAGAGCTCCTCGGATTTCCAGGTGATCTCGGGGTTCACGAGGTAGCGCGGGTTGCGCTGCGCGGCCTCGGACTCCGCCGTGTCGTCACTGACGGCGGCCGGCGTCACGTCGCGGTCGCCCAGGTCCATGACGATGATCCGCTTGTCGACCCCGACCTGGACGGCGGCCAGGCCGATGCCGGGCGCGGCGTACATCGTCTCCAGCATGTCGTCCATCAGGGCGCGATGCTCGTCGGTCACCCCGCCCTCGACAGGTGTGGAGATGCGCTTGAGCACGGCCAGATCGGCGGCGTTGTCGACGGTGAGGATGCGGCGGACGGTCATTGGCTCACGAGGTAGGGGGCCGCATTCGGGCCGTCAAGGTGGAGAGGGGGCGCGTCAGGACCCGTCGCCGCCGATGGCGCGGACCTTAGCGCCCTCCTCGCCGGCCAGCTTCGCCAGCGGCCGCACCGCCGTCTCCACCGGCTCGATCTGCACGATTTCCTTGCCCTCGTGGTCGACCTTCAGGTCCTCGAACCGCCGGGCCTGGGTCAGGACCTGGGTCTCCAGCGAGCCGACGAACTGGTTGTAGCGGCTGACCGCCGCCTCCAGCGCCTTGCCCACGCTGGCCGCGTGGCCGCCCATCACCGACAGCCGCTTGTAGAGTTCGCGGCCCAGGGCGGCGATCTTGTCGGCGTTGGCCGCCTGCTCCTCGACCCGCCAGCCGTAGGCCACTGCCTTGCACAGCGCGAACAGGGTGGTCGGCGTGACCAGCAGCACCCGCCTGTCCATCGCCTCGGTCATCAGGTCGGGCATCCGGTCCAGCGCCGCGGCCAGGAAACCGTCGCCGGGCACGAACATGGCCACGAAGTCGGGCGACCGCTCGGTGGCGAACTGGTCCCAGTAGGCCTTCGCGGAAAGCCCCTGCATGTGGCCGCGCACACTCTGGGCGTGACGGGTCAGGGCGGCCTCGCGGGCGACGTCGTCGACCGCCTCCTGGGCGTCCATGAAGGCGTTCAGCGAGCATTTGGCGTCGATGGCGAACACAGCCCCGGCCGGCATCTTCACCTTCACGTCGGGCCGGCGACGGCCCTCCTCGGTGTCGAGGCTGAACTGTTCGGAGAAGTCGTAGTGGGCGGTCAGGCCGGCGGCGTCGAGCACGTTGCGCAGAGTCTGCTCGCCCCAGCGGCCCTGCACCCCTGCCCCCCGGCGAAGGGCGGCCGACAGCTTGCGGGCCTCGGCCTGGGTGGCGTTCGAGGCGTCCATCAAGGCGGCGATCTGCTGCTTGAGGCCGCCGGTCTCCTCGGCGCGGGCCTTCTCCACGGCGGTGACCTGGGCCTCGAACTTGGCAAGCGTCTCGGCGACGGGCTTGAGCTGCGCCTCCAGCCGCTGCTGGGCCAGGAGGTCGCGGTTGCGGAAGGTTTCATCGGCCCGCTTCAGCATTTCCTCGGCGACGACACCGGCGGACTGCGTCGCTTGGATCCGCAGGAACTCCGACTGCGCCCCGGCCTGGTCCTCCAGCAGCTTCATCCGCGCCTCGGTCTCGGCGTAGCGCTCGCGCAGGTCCCAGGCCCGCTGCTCGGCGGCGCCCGCCCGGCGCCGCTCCATCAGCGCCCAGCCGAGGAAGGCCAGCGCCAGGGCGCCCGCGACGGCGGCGATCAGGACGGCGGGGTCGAGGCTGTTCATGCTCCGTTCCTTAGCGGGAATCGGTGAGGGCGGGTAGGGGCCAGAGTCTTCATTCGCATCGCGTGCGCCGCCTGGGCGCGAACGATGGGGGGACAGCGCGAATGCTGAAGCGGTGGCTTGAGCGTTTCCGCGCGCGTTGACGCCTGGTCAGAGGCCCTGCGGGCAAGGGGGAAAGGGCGCGGCGAGGTCTTCATCCGCCCATTGTCCCCTGCCCGGCAAGGGCGGGGATGGATTTCGCACGGTCGCCGGCCGGAAGGGGCCGATTGGGGTCGAATGTCTCGCTTTGTCTCCAGACTATAGGTCTCGGGAGTCTCGCTTTCCTGGCCCGCCGGAGAAGCTGAGCAGGCCGGGCGAAAGCCGCTCGCTATCGTTCCCGTCATGGCCCGACTTGTTCGGGCCACCCATGAACACGACCCTGCGGAGAGAAGGCGCCGATGGTGTGCCGGACAACCACTTCACGCATCACGCATGGGTGGCCCGAACAAGTCGGGCCATGACGGAGGGAATGGAGGGGCTTGCCGTGCACCAGATGCCGAGGCAGCAGGGCGGGGACTGCCGGAGGTGGGGGCGTTCAGGCCGGTCGCCGGGCCCGCAGAGCCTGGGCGATCGTCCCGTCATCCAGCCAGTCGAGGTCGCCGCCGACCGGGACGCCTCTCGCCAGCATGGTCACCGGCACCCCGGTCGTCGCCAGCCGTTCAGCCAGGTAGTGGGCCGTGGTCTGGCCGTCGACCGTGGCGGGCAGGGCCAGGATCACCTCGCGCACTTGCCCGTCGCTCGCCCGGTTGACCAGTTCGGCGGCGCGCAGCCGCTCCGGCCCGATGCCGTCCAGCGCCGAGAGCAGCCCGCCCAGCACGTGGTAGCGGCCGCGAAACGCGCTGGCCCGCTCCATCGCCCAGATTGACCCGACCTCCTCGACCACGCAGATCAGCGCCCGGTCGCGCGAGCCGTCGGCGCAGATGGCGCAGGGGTCGGAGGTGTCCAGCGAGCCGCAGGTGGTGCAGGTCCGCACCTTGCTCTGGGCGTCGATCATCGCGGCGGTCAGCGGGTCCAGCAGCTGCTCGCGCCGCTTCAGCAGCGCCAGCGCCGCCCGCCGCGCCGAGCGCGGGCCAAGGCCCGGCAGCTTGCCCAGCAAGGCGATCAGTCGCTCGATCTCGGGTCCTGCGGCGGCGGCCATGTGTGCTCGCTGAGTCGGGGTCGGGGACAGGTTAAGGTGTCCCTTGGGACACCTTAACCTGTCCCCTGTCCCATGAGTCCTGACATATGGGGCGTCGGGCGCGGGGGGAAGCGGCGTGCGTCCTTCGCGACGCTCGCATGCGCTCGCTCCTCAGGATGACGATCGTGGGTGGGCTCCAACAAACTCCGTCATGCTGAGGAGCCGGCTCTCGGGCCGGCGTCGCGAAGCACGCAATGACTCAGAACTTCAGCCCCGGAATGTTCATCCCGGCCAGCGGCCCGGCCGCCTCGCGCATCAGCTCCGCCTGCTGGGCGTCGAGGCGGCGCTTGGCGTCGGCGTGGGCGGCAACCAGCAGGTCGGAGATGACTTCGCCCTCGCCGGGGGCCAGCAGGGTCTCGTCCAGCACCACGCCCTTGAGCTCGCCGGCGCCCGACAGGGTCACCTTGACCATGCCGCCGCCGCTCGTGCCCTCGATCTCCAGCGCCTTGAGGCGATCCTGGGCCTCGGCCAGCTTCTGCTGCATGGCCTGGGCCTGCTTCATCAGTCCGCCGAGATCCTTCATCGCCAGGGTTCCTACTCTTCCGCGCGGTTGAAGAGGCCGGCCTGCGCCATCTGGTCCCGGATCATCTCCGGGTGCTGGGTGACGACGAGGTCGTAGGCCTCCAGTTCGGACGGGACATACCAGTGGATCTTGTCGGTGTGGTAGGCCCCCCAGACCGCTTCGGCCACTTCGCGGGGCGGGGTCAGGCGCCACATGCCCTCGGTCGGGGCGTTGGCCTTGGCCTCGTCGGGCAGGATCGGGGTGTCGATCAGGCCGGGCAGGGTGTCGGCGACGCGGACGCCGGCGGCCTTCAGCTCGACCGACAGCGCCTCGGTGAAGCCCTTCACCGCGTGCTTGGTGGCCGAATAGACGGCGATGTTGGCGATGCCGAAGATGGCGCTGCTTGACGAGGTCGAGAAGCAGAGCGAGCCGGGCGTCGCCTTCAGCAGCGGGATGGCCAGGTGGATGCCGCTCAGCACCGCCACCAGGTTGATGTTGATCACCGCCATGGCGTCTTCCCAGGACATGTCCGCGAACGGACCGCCCCGGCCGATGCCGGCGTTGTTGAAGAGGACGTCCAGCTTGCCGTCGGTCGCTTCCGCGAAATCAGCCAGGGTCTGGCGGTAGGCGTCGCGGTTGGTGACGTCCAGCTCGCGGATCATGCAGTTGTCCCAGCCGAGCTCCTGCTCCAGGGCCCGCAGGCCATCGGCGTTGACGTCAACCCCGCCGACGTACCAGCCGTTGGACGCGAACAGCCGGGCCGTCTCCAGCCCCATGCCGCTCGCCGCGCCCGTGATGAAGATCGCCTTGCGGCCGTTGGCTTTGGACATGTGCTTCGCTCCCACCGTTCTTTTATGATCCGCTCATCCTCGCGGAAGCGAGGACCCAGGTTTTCTGATGCAGCTGCTCATCGTTGGATCTGTCGCAAACAGCGGCAATCCTGAGTGCACCGGCCGTAAACCTGGGTCCTCGCTTCCGCGAGGATGAGCGGGGAGAGAGGAGGCTAGTCCTCCTCGCCGTCCTCTTCGGGATCGACGCTAACCGCTTCCCCTTGCGGCATCGCAAGCTGCTTGACGCCGAGCAGTTCGGTCCCCGGGAAGGCGTCCATGACGGACTTCACGAAGGGGTCCTGCAGGATGGCCTCGTTGGCTTCCTTCTGCTCGCGCTTCTCGCGTTCCCAGGCGCTTTCGGCGCCGCCGCCGCCCTGGGTGGCGACCAGCCAGGTCTGGCCGGTCCATTCCTTCAGCCGCTGGGCGAGGCGCTTGGTCAGGTCGGCGGGGGCGCGGGGCGCCGGCTCGAACTCGATGGCCCCGGCCCGGAAGCT
>Ga0315900_10012907_pt1 | contig 10211 bp, 8 predicted proteins | sample LakEriMetagenome_FD_203521 | JGI IMG/M metagenome (GOLD analysis project Ga0315900, IMG submission 203521) | Freshwater fungal communities from buoy surface, Lake Erie, Ohio, United States - Buoy 12 MA114 | ecosystem: Environmental > Aquatic > Freshwater > Lake > Lake biofilm | place: USA: Lake...
CTACCGAAAATGGCCACAAATACACTCAGATTGATGGGTTTTTCAAGTGAAAATGACTGAAAAATATCCGCTTGATTTTCAAGTGGTTACACGCACTCAACACTTAACGTAACTAATGTGTTGAGTAGAAAAATCATGGATTTTGATGGTATTTCGTGGCAGATCTGCCACGAAAATATATCTGCAGCTAAGTAATCTCGTCTCAAACAAAGGCGCAATCACAAGTTTTATGCTTGATGTAATATTTTCAGATTAATCTATGAAAACCGATCAAATGAGGAGAGAAAATGCCGCAGCATCCACGATATACAAATAGTCCAAGCAGGAATCTTGATAAGCTTTTTGAGCTTCTTAATCAACTTGAAGGGTTTGGATTAGTTCATGAAGAAATCCATCAAAACCTCGATTGGATCATGGCACAGTTATATCCAACTGCAGCAAGAAAAAATTCTGCCTACGAGAACGGCGAAGAATTTTCTGAAGATGACGATGAAGACGATAATTTTTCTATACCTAGTGTTAGTGCGCTATATGAATATATCGATTCAAATGAAGATGAACAATTTATTCAGGACTTCAGAAATACGATTGCACACTGCATGTTTTCGGGGACATGGAGCACCGATGGTGCGGTAGACGAGATCATTCAATTAAGAGATATTGAGTACTACAAAATGCACACCTATCTTGAAGAAGATACGACAACAAAAAATAAATACCGATACAGCACTAAAACAGTATGGTTCCCAAGTGATATAAATCCATTAAGAACTGGTATCTATGAAATATCCGATATGGATTACCAATCACCTAAGCATAGTGGCTATGCATATTGGAATGGGAAAAAATGGTTTAATTCAAAAATTCTACTTAAAGACTGTATTGATCAAAAGAGAACCAAGGAAAATGAAAAATCATATGGTAGCTATTGTTGGCGTGGTTTTTTAGAGCAGCAATCTACTTAAGCTCTTTTGATTGATGTGTTTTAAAGCTAACTGCGTTAGCCTGCTCTTCGCTTCCGCTCATCGCATTTTTCTTCTTTTTAATGTTTTTTAAAATTATGATTTGAAATATTGAATTTCAAGATCTTTCACTAGGAAGCACAAGCCAAGCCCTGTTAAAGGGCTCAACTCATGCCTACCTCTTTCACCGAGGTTTTCAACTGATATACACACAACTTGCCAGTGCAAGATAGGTAGGTATTGCTATCACCTATTACGTGCCGTCATACGCAGCTAATTTGCGGTCTATATCAGGAACCGTTGCAAACTAGCTTGTGGGTTTATTTCATTGGCTTTCCCACTCACTTTCAGCCTAGACGAATTAATCAATAATTCGACAATTTAGCCTACATTCACGTATCTCTACGCTACCAACTAATACAACATTGCAAACGGTACTGCCACACAGGGGCGTCGTTTAAAGCATCCAAAACAGCCAGGGTCTTGGGTAGTGCAATGAGGCCAGATAGTAAGAGATCTGAATTGCGTACCGTCACACATCAGAACGGGTTTCGCAGCACTATTACCTTCGGCGTGCCAACCTTTATGCCTTACTGTTTTTACTTCTTTCTATGAATTTATTTAGCTTGAACATAAAGATCGGTAAAAAAAGTAGATATGTGTTCTAAAGCCTAAAAATGGTGTTTTTTCGGTTGTCCACCCTAGTTTTCAGACCATATTGTTGTATTGCCCTATCAACTTTATGGAGAGCACTATGACAACCTTTGAAAAACTCAAATTTGTAGCAGCAACAAAACCCATACACCAACCACCCATAGTTCAGCGTCGCAATAAGCTCATTGGCAAGATCTGGGAACAGATTGAATTAGTCAAAAGTCAGGCCAATGGCACCCAACTAGAAATCAAGAAATATAAGACCGTTAAAGACGCTGCTGGTAACAGCCAGCGTATTGCCGTCAATAAGCGCATTAAGCCTTGGTGGTATCAAGACATTGACGGCAAGTTATGCGTGTCCATTCGCTATGGCAGCAAGATTGTGGAACTCAAGCGTGGCATGCCCAGTATTCAAGTAGCTGACTTTGAGGGTCTATTGGAAAGCCTAGAAATCATCAAAACTGAGGTGGGCAATGGCAGCTTTGATCAAGAGATTGAGCAGGCCAGCGGCGCACTCAAGGCAAATTTCAAAACTAAATAATTTCGTCAAACGAGTCAAAATCGCAAGGTCTTGACTCGATCACAAGTGTTACTTGAAGTAACACTTTGTTACCGATGAGGCATAGTAAAAATGAATACGTCAAAAACTCACGTTTTGAGTCAATTGAGCCAATTTACCGGCACCGAGTACTACTACCCCCTATGGCCAAAAGTGCTATTAACCGATGGCACCAAGTACCTAGCTGAAACCGTGGGTTGCTACTGGCTAATGGACGCTATCGCCAGCCATGTCATGCACTTAGGCAGCAATGAGGGCTTTACTAGCTGCAGCCTAACTTGCACCAATGGTTCGGGTAACTTAACTATTACCGACGGCAACGGCAATGTGCTGGCCAAGCAACGAATTCCGTATACAGACTTCCCGTTTAATGAGATTAGCTTATATACCTGCTTGAATGAAGATAAGTGGGTGATATTACTACCCAGCGAATACTAGGTGCTAAATACTTGCATGCGATTTTTTGAATTCCAAACACCTAAAGTACAAAAGCCCTTAAGTCCAGCGCAGGCTAGATTGCGATCTCTTAGAGATCAAGCTAAACGAGCCCAAGCAGCTATTAAAGCCGAACGTGCAAGGCAGAAGATCCAAGCTGGACAAATGGACTTAGCTAAAGTTGAAAGTACCCATAGAAAGAAGTCTCAAAGCTATAAGACTATCTACAAAATGAATAATCCATATACCGCCTGGGTGTCTGCGGGCACTTATGGCGACTTTAATAACGCCCTATCTATGGCGCTAAGAAAGAAGAAAGCTGGCGCTGTTGCTGTGCAGATTGTGGATAACGCTAAGATGGTGGTTTATTCGTCCTAAGTGCTCTTTGATTTTGAAAACCACAGGATTTTCGGAGCAACCGTCTAACACTTCGTTGCTCCAAACGGCTTGATAAGAGAGTAAGTGTTACTTAAAGTAACGCTTCATTAGTTAATGACCGCCATCGATCCAAAGCAGACCTTGGTGGATAAGTTTAATAACTCATCCTCCAGCCAGTTACCACCTTGACCGATCCATCCACATATAGTTCTGTTGCATCATTTGGTTCATCATGTTCTGCTGCATACCCATGTATTGATCCATCATGTATTGGCGTTGCTTTAACTGCTCAGGCGTTAATTTAGAGTAATAAGGGCCCATACCATTCCAGCCCATCGTTGGACCCATCATGTGTCCACCCATCATGCCGCCGTTACCACCACAACAACCCATCATTCCCGAACCCCACATGCCTTGCATCATATTCATGTTGCTCTGCATCGCGCTCCAATGAGCTTGCATCAGTTTTTGTCTTTCTTGTGAATCTTGAGTAGCACGAATCTGATCCATCTGCTGTTGCATCTTTTTAAAGTTCTCTTGAATTTGAGCGGCTTGCTTATCAAACTCCGCTACATCAACATTTTTTTGTTGTGTCTGTGTGGCTTTAGTGCCTGCCCCTGCTGTTTGCGCCAAAACGGGCGCACTTAATAAAACACCCAAACTTAAAATCGCAACACATCCTAGCTTTTTCATTTTAGTACTCCTTGAGTTAACTGCTTGATATGAACTAACACCTAGCTTCTTAATAACCGCAATCCATTTGCCACTACTAGCAAGCTCGCACCCATATCCGCAAATACCGCCATCCACATCGTGGCTTGCCCTGTAAAGGTAAGCACAAGGAAAATAGCTTTAATGCCAAGAGCAAGAACAATGTTTTGAGTCAGAATTAGAGCGGTTGATTTGGATAGCCGAATAAAGGTAGCAATCTTGCGTAAATCATCATCCATTAGCGCAACATCAGCAGTCTCTATCGCAGTATCGGTTCCAGCCGCCCCCATCGCAAATCCAATACTTGCTCTTGCTAAAGCGGGGGCATCATTAATGCCATCTCCAACCATGCCTACCTTTACATTGGGATCCTTTTTTAGGCGACTGTCAATTATTTTGAGCTTATCTTCAGGCAATAAATTACCCATAATCTCATCGACACCCACCTGTTTACCTATTGCCTTAGCGGTGTGCTGATTGTCACCAGTGAGCATGATGGTAGTCACGCCTAATTGGTGAAGCTCATCAATAGCCTGCTTGCTTGTTTCTCTAACAGTATCGGCCACCGCAATAATGGCTAAAACCTCTGTTTGGTTGGTAAGCAATACGGCCGTTTTGCCTTGCTGCTCTAGCGGTAATAAACGATTCTCAATATCATCAGAGCACAAACCCAATTCTTCAATCAGTCGATGATTGCCAAGGTAATACAAATTACCCTCAATAACGCCTTTGACTCCGCGACCCAGAATCGCCTCAAAGCTATCTACAGTCATTAAATCATTCTTTTGCTCTTGATTAGTATGGGCAATTGCTAGAGATACGGGATGATCAGATCGTGCTGCAAGACTGATGGCAATTTCGTGAATATGCTTGTCATTGCCACTTAATACAAAAAAGTCAGTTTGTGCAGGCTTTCCATAGGTGAGCGTTCCTGTCTTATCGAGCGCTAAGACTTTCATACTCCGCCCCGCTTCTAAAAAAGCGCCTCCTTTAATTAAGATGCCTTTTCTTGCGGCAGATGCTAAGCCACTCACAATCGTTACTGGTGTTGAGATCACTAAGGCACAAGGGCAAGCAATTACCAGCATAACCAACGCCTTATAGATCCACTCTTGCCATGACTGCGCCATTAACAATGGAGGCAAAACAGCAACCAATACTGCAAGCAAGAAGACCGCTGGGGTATAGATCCTAGCGAATTGATCGACAAAACGCTGGGTGGGCGCACGACTTCCTTGCGCCGCTTCTACTGCATGAATAATTCGAGCTAGCGTTGAATGAGTCGCTTCTGCAGTAACTTTGTATTCGAACGATCCCGTCTGATTGATCGTTCCTGCAAATACCTCATCGCCAACTATCTTATCGACGGGTAGGCTCTCACCCGTGATTGGCGCTTGATTTACTGCCGAGTTACCACTTATTAATATGCCATCTAAAGCTATTCGCTCTCCAGGACGCACTCGAACTAAAGCACCTAAAGCAATAGCTTTAACATCTGTTAGCACCCAAGAGCCATCGGCTTGCTGAACGGTTGCGGTTTCAGGGGTGAGGTCTAATAAGCCACGAATCGCATTGCGAGCACGATCTAATGACTTGGCTTCAATTACTTCAGCAAGAGTAAATAAGAACATCACCATGGCTGCTTCTGGCCAACTGCCAATCGCCATCGCGCCTGTGACTGCAATTGACATTAAGGCATTGATATTGAGATTGCCATTCTTTAATGCAATCCAGCCCTTTTTATAAGTGGTAAGGCCCCCTGAAGCAATTGAGGCGATTACTAGAGCAATGACAATCCACTGATTACCAAGTTGCAGCAATTCCATGATTTCAGCCAAGGTTGCAGTGATACCTGCAATAGCCAATGGCCACCAATTGGTTTTAGGCATAGGCTCAAGTGAGCTGTCCTTTGTAGAAGTCTCACCAATTTGTAGCACCGCCTGCATTCCAATTGAACCCAAAGCGGACTCGATAGCGTCAAGTGAGTTGAGATTGTGACCAACCGTGAGCATCCTTTGCATTAAGTTAAAATCCAACGACTCAATGCCGCTTACACTCGCTAGCTTTTTACGAATAAGCGCCTCTTCAGTTGGACAGTCCATATTTTCAATGCGATAGATGGCCTTATTCTTGCTCGGCATCTCAGAAGCCTTTGTCACAGGAGTTGATGCAGAACAGCTACAGGAGGTATTGCATTCGCTCATAGCGGAAACCTAAATGATGAAGACATAAAACATTTAACACCCTATAGTAACTATAGAGTCAAGGGATTAGAATAAAAATGTAAAAACTTGGAGGTCAAATGAGAATTGGTGAACTAGCAACAGCCACAAGCACTCAAGTGGAAACTATTCGGTTTTATGAACAAGAGGGTTTGTTAGCAAAACCGGCTCGATCTGAGGGTAACTTCCGAATCTACGGGGATCAGCACCTGCAACGCCTTACATTTATTCGCCACTGCCGCTCGCTGGACATGACCTTAAGTGAAATTCGTCAATTACTTCGCTTAAAAGATTTGCCCGATGAAAACTGTGATGCAGTAAATGAATTGCTTGATGCCCATATTGAAGGTGTAAGCAATCGAATTAATGAGCTACGCCAACTTGAGCGACAATTAAAGCTGCTCAGAAAACAATGTCATGCGAATCAGGACTCAGCACATTGCGGGATCTTAAATAAATTATCGCTACCCGTGAAGTAAAAAAGAGGTGACACTACCGCCTCTTATTAGCCGAAAGCAGTCATCGGCCTTTTGCCGATTTACCAATAACCAATCGTTAACACCCAAGGAACCCTGTCTAAAGCCAATTCGACATTTTTAAGCCTGTGTGGAACAATAGACATTATTGGGTCGTTGTGAGTGGGAATGTTAAGCACTGATTAGCCGTGAGCGTCTCGAAACACGACGGTTGTCGGGTTAACCGACATAGTAGGATGCCGTTAGCAATGGACCGATAACGACCCAAAACCAACTATAGATGGGCGCTGTCTTTACTATTCAGCGAGGTTAATCCAGATCATTTAGGGCGACCCAGAGTACAGACTAGATTGAGCTGATTTAGGCTATAAATTAAATCTTGCTGTAATCACTTTCGCTTTTATCTTGATAACTGCTATAGCCTTAGCTCCCTTGGGAATAGCGAAATTACCTTTCACTTCCAATTTGCCTCCATTAGGCAGTAGCTCATAATCTTTTTTATCTGATCCAATTAAGACTGTCAGCTTTGCGGTCCCACCATCTATAGGTATCGGTTTACCGTGGTCCGTCAAATACAGCGATAGGCTATCAGGCTTTGCAACCAATTCAACATCAATGTCCTTAGCCTCTACTATGACACCGCCATGCATTGGCTTTAAATCATGGCCGGCTCCAGCATGGGCTGGACCAATAAAACTGATTAGCAAGGTTGCAATCACCATCATTGATTTCATATAAACCCCTTTAAATTAAAATACTTCGTTAGATTTCATATTGCTCAAGGCTATTTCGGATGCCTTTTTCCCATAAAGCCAAAACATAACTGGAGTTAAAAACGTATCTAATAAGGTAGAGCTGATGAGCCCGGAGAAAATAACGACTGCTACTGGATGCAATATCTCTGTACCAGGACGCTCTGCTTCAAATAACAATGGTGCCAAGGCAAAAGCTGTGACCAAAGCTGTCATTAGTACAGGACTTAAGCGCTCAATTGATCCGCGAATAATCATTGCCAGACTAAACGATTCACCTTCTGACTGCATCAAATTCAGGTAATGGCTAATTTTTAAGATTCCGTTACGTACAGATATTCCTGCTAGCGTGATAAATCCTATTAATGCAGCAATCGAGAGTGGCTGGCCTGAAATCCACAAACCAATCACTGCTCCGACCATAGCCAATGGAATGTTAGACATAATCATTAAAGATAAGCGCATGGACTTATAGCGATTATTTAAAACTGCAAACATCAAAAGAAATGAGCCAATTGATAGCAAACCAATTACTTTAGATGCCTCTTCTTGCGCTTTAAATTGGCCATCTAGAGTAATGAAGTACCCTTCTGGAAGAGTCTGATTAGAAATAACAGCTCTAATGTCAGCCACGATATCCGACAGGGCACGCTTGGAGGCATTAGCCGATAAGACAATTCTTCGCTTACCGCCGTCTCTGCTAATTTGATTTGGGCCATCCCCATCCTCAATGCTAGCAATTTTTGAGAGTGGAATTTTTCCATTTGGCGTATCAATCAAGATATCAGCAAGACCTTCTAAATTTCTTGCTGAGTCTGGTAACTTGATCACTAAGGCAAACCGTCGATTACCCTCAATAATTTGCGAGAGTCTCTCCCCTTCAACCATGCCCTGCAAGGTGGCCATAATCTGAGATGTTGAAACCCCGTATTGCGCTGCTTTATCGTAATCAATTCGGACCTTAATTTGTGGTGCTAAAACCTGCTTTTCTATTTCTAGATCAACTAAGCCTTCAATGCCCGCTAATTTGGATCTCAAAAGATCGGCTTGGCTACGCAGCACGTCTAAATCATCGCCAAAAATCTTAATCGCAATTTGCGACCGAACCCCGGAAAGCATGTGATCTATTCGATGTGAGATTGGCTGACCGATCGCAATTGCAGCGGGTAAGTTAACTAATCTTGACCTAATATCTGCCTGTATCTCAGCCATGGAGCGATCTAAATCACCCGCAGGCTTTAAACCAACATCTAACTCGCTAACGTGTACACCTTCCGCATGCTCGTCCAACTCTGCGCGGCCACTCCTGCGTCCAACATAAGTCACTTCAGGAACCTGCCTGACTAACTTTTCTGCTTGGCTAGCTACGCCTGCCGATTCAGAGAGAGAGACACCAGGATTTAAACGCAGTCCGATCAGTAAAGTCCCTTCGTTAAAGGGCGGTAAAAATGAGCTCGCCATAAAGGGAACACTGGCAGCAGCAACTATGACGGATGCAAAAGCATACATCAGAGGCTTTTTAGGCGCCGCTAACAACCTTGATAACTGAACCTCATAATGGCTTTTAAGCCAAGTGACAATCTTTGTATCGTGATCCCTTAGGGACTGCATTGAGGGCAGCAGATAAAAGCAGAGTACTGGCGTGATAGTGACTGAAACTAAAAGTGATGCAAGAGTAGAGACTATAAATGCAATACCCAAAGGCACAAATAGTCGCCCCTCTATACCTGGTAATGCAAATAATGGGATGAATACCAAAACGATGATGGCTGTAGCGTAGATAATTCCGGTTCTTACCTCAAGCGATGCGGCTCTCACAATCGCTAGTGGACTTAATTGATCTAAAGATGCTTTATCTAGATTTACTCTAAGGCGACGAATTACATTTTCCACATCAACTACTGCATCATCAACTAGGCCGCCGATTGCAATGGCTAGGCCTCCTAAGGTCATCGTATTAATTGATAAACCAAAGTACTTAAAAACCAGGGCAGTTAAGAGAATTGAAACTGGAATTGCTGTTAATGAGATGAGGACCGGGCGAATTGTTCCTAAAAAGAAATACAGCACTACAGCAACAAAGATTGATGCGCCGATGAGCTTACCCTCTAAAGTGCTAATGGATGCATCAATAAAGCTCGCCTGCCTAAATGTTACTTTTGGAGCTTCCATGCCAGTTGGCAAGCCCTGCTTTAATTCTGCAATAGCTGATTCAATCTTTTTTGTAAGCGCTACCGTATCTGCTGAAGGTTGTTTTTGTACACCTAGGATGACTGCTGGCCCACCTTCATAACCGGCATCGCCTCGCTTAACTGCTGGTGCAAAAGTAATATCTGCAACTTGTCTTAAAAGTATTGTTTGTCCATTGCGGTTCGATACCGCAATGTTCTTTAAATCTTCAAGGCTAGAAGTTCGCCCTATATGACGAATAAGATACTCACGATTATTAGACTCAAGAAATCCACCAGACGTATTTGCAGAGTAGCCCCGCAATGCATCTTCAATCTGCAATATGCTAAGGCCTAGCTCCGCCATACGACGAGTATTGGGTTGTACTTGAAACTGCCTGACTTGCCCGCCAATAGGAATGACTTGCGCTACCCCGGGGATAGCCATCAATCTGGGTCGCAAAACCCAGTCAGCATACTCGCGAACCTGCATGGATGAAATCTTAGATTCATCAATCGGAATGGCAATTTGCATGATCTCACCCATGATTGAACTAATGGGCCCCATGCGCGAAACAATGCCATCCGGAATTGCTCCGTCCATAGATGAGAGTCTTTCTGAAACCATTTGCCTAGCGCGATAGATGTCTACAGACCAGTCAAAAGTAACGTATATAAAAGAAAGGCCGGCGCTAGATACTGAGCGAATGGCCTCTACTCCGGGTAAACCATTCATAGCCGTTTCGAGTGGGAATGTAATGAGTTGTTCAACTTCTTCTGAAGCCATTCCGCCAGCCTCAGTCATGATGGTGACAGTAGGCTTATTCAGATCGGGAAAGACATCCACAGGCATCTTGCTTAAGGTGTACGCACCATAGACCATAGATATAGCAC
>Ga0315900_10012911_pt1 | contig 10208 bp, 12 predicted proteins | sample LakEriMetagenome_FD_203521 | JGI IMG/M metagenome (GOLD analysis project Ga0315900, IMG submission 203521) | Freshwater fungal communities from buoy surface, Lake Erie, Ohio, United States - Buoy 12 MA114 | ecosystem: Environmental > Aquatic > Freshwater > Lake > Lake biofilm | place: USA: Lake...
TGACCGTGACGGGCTCTTCGCTGAACCGATCGACGGCCTGCCCGATGGCCTGCACGAAGCTCTCGACGTAGGCGCAGCGAAAGACCGTGCCGGTCTCGATGTTGACCGACCGCTCCACGGGCACCGTCGAGCCGGCCTGCACGTCAAACTCGATGGTGTAGCGACGGTTCCTCGCGCCGTCGAAGTCCGTCGGGAACTGTCCGCCCGGGGCGTTCTTCGACGTCAGCGACTCAAGCTGCTGGGTCTTTGCTTCCAGCTGCCGTTGGAGCCTGCGGTACTCGTTGGTGAGGTCGACGATGGCTTGCTGGACAGCGAGCGGGTCCATGACAGGATCAGACACCGGGCACCTCCACGAACTGCCGGCCCTTGAGGACGAGGCAGACATACGCCTTCACTTCCAAGCCCGGCGCTGTCGCCGGGTCGAAGCCTGGCTGGATCTCGTTGAGCCACAGACGGGGCTCCACGTTGCTGCCCTTCTCAAACTGGATGGGGCTTGCGATCTTGCGGTGCGCGATGCGGCCCGACTGGAACATCTCCACCGGCAGGCGACCCTCGTGCAGCCGGCGACCGCGCAGCCGGTCATACAGCTCCACGTCGAAGCTGATGTTCATCTGATTGGGTATCAGCGTCGACAGCGTCGAGAACGTGCCGCCGAAGAAGTCCATCGGCATCGCGCCGCCGTTCTGGGCAGTCACGCTGTCGAAAATGTCGCCGACGGGGCCGATGCGCTGCACCGGGTAGCCGGGGTCTTCCGTGTATCCGATGTTGATGAAGCCGTAGGCAGAGAGGCTTTGCACCTCAAACGTCAACTCGCGACCGACGAGGGCGTTGCCGTTGCGTGCCGTGATGGGCGTCTTGGGCGGGTTGGTGGCGGACACCAAGGGCAGTGGCCCGTAGAGCAGCGGCAGCGCGTACGGGATGATTTTGCCCGGGTACTGGTCTGCCGGGGCCGGCTCGTTGATCATGTCATTGATGTCGGCGAGCTTCGCCGAGATCGCATCCATGAAGCGCTTGAACGGCAGCTGACGGTGCTTGTCCAGCACGGTCCCAAAGTCGGGCTTGACGTCGTAGTCTGGTTGCTTCGTCCGGCTCATGTAGCCTCGCAGGATTGGCCGCCCGTGGGGCTGCCCGTGATTCACTTGCCGCGCATCCTGCCACAACGCGCTGCTACTGCACAAGCACCGCCAACGGTCAACCTGCGCAAAAAGAAACGGCCCCTTTCGGGGCCGCTTCCTTGCTCGCAGCGTTCATTGTATCGTCTCTGCACGCAAAGACGATACAATAAAATCACTGCACGTCGCGAGTCTTGATACCGTCCAGGATCACGCCAAGCATTTTCACGCCATCAAAGGCATTCAAATATGCGAGCGGATCGAGAGCGGCGGTGTACGCCGTGGCGGGGGCCGCTGGAAGCGGATCGTCCGCCGGGACACCAGCGGTCGTACCAGCGCCAGCGCCGGGGACGGAGCCGGTGATCGGCTTGAACGGGAAGAAGTCGAGGCGCACCGAGATACCCTGACGAGCAGGAATCGGGATGTCCTTGGCCAAGAGGAGCACATTTTCATGGCTCGGCCAGCCGTTGCTGATGATGTTGCGCTGGTTGACGTTCGACGAACCAAAGACGCCCATGCCGGCGGGGGTGTACACCAGCTGGCTGGTGAACTGGTCCTTCTCACCGGCCTTGAAGGTCAGGTGGCAGCCGTACGCGAGCAGGCTGTAGAGGTCAGCAGCGCGGTCGGCATCAGCAGCAACCGAAGGCCCGTTGAGGGCGGGGAGCAGCTGCGGGTTGCCGTACTCGCCGAAGGCCGAGTCGTCCTTGAGGCTCTGGAAGAACTCCAGGGCGCGGATCGCCTTCACGACGTAGGTCTGGTCGCTCTGGAGAGCGCCAGCGGTCGCCATGTTGGTGAACTCTTCAGACGAGGTGTTGGGGTTGGCGAAGAGCCGCACGCCGTTGATCACGGACGAGAGGCCGATGCCGCGAACGGCCATGTCCCAGAGGGGCTGGTGGATTCGCTCGCGAGCGCCATCAAAACGAGGCATTGTATCTACCTATCCTTCCTGCGTTTTTATACAGGTGGCATCCTGTGTTGTGAAGGCCCGACGCTACACCATGTAGCGTCGGAACATCAGAAGTCAACGAGAAAGCATCGGGGTCTGGGCGAAGATTCCACCCTCACCCGGAGCAAACTCGGAGCGGTTGTCGGCACCGCCGTGGTCCGGCAGACCGGCTCCCAGCCCGCCGGTCGCCGCAAACTCCATCTGGTTGTCCCCGTAGTTGCGGGGGCGGAACGGGTGAGCCTGGCCGACGGTGGTGTACTCGCCGACGCCCCGGAAGATACCGGAACCGACGGTGGTGTACTCGCCAACGGTGGTGTACTCGCCGAGCGACAGAGCGCTCTTGGCCTTGGCGAGCAGGCTGTCAGGTGTCGCGTCAGCAGCGGCGGCGCCCACGGCCTGCACGATCGCGCCGATCATGCCGCCGATGGCGATGGCGCCCTTGTACTTCGGCGCGACCCGGTCAGCGACGACGAAGGCGACCGCCGAGAGTGCTGCCGTGGCGAGAGCCGGGCTGTACTTGACGAGCGTCGGGTTGGAGTCCGCCTTGACGTCCTTGGTCTTGTCGTCGATGAACAGCATGTCGGCGACCTTGCGGCCAGCCATCGTCAGAGCGACCAGGCCGCCGGCACCAACAATGGCGACGGGGGCGATGATCTTGGCCGACTGCATGAGCCCGGCGAAGCCCGGGTTCGACTTGATGGTCATGGCCTTGACCAAGGGGCTCTTCAGCGCCTTGTTGCGACCGCTGTGACGCACGACGGCAGCGAGCGCCGAGAGACGAGCAGCCTGTGCGCTGCGAGCCTTCTTGGTGACGCCCTTGGCGCTCTTGGCCGAAGCCTTCGCACGCTTGGCAGCGCTGTCGAGCGCCTTGGCAGCACGCTTGCGCTGCTTGGCTTCCGCGATGCGGACGCCCTTGACCCACTGGCTCTTGAAGCCACGACCCGGGCGAGACATCGACGCCGGCTCAGAGCGGGCACCCTCAAGGGCCGCGATGTCGCCGAGGGCCTTGTCTGCGGCGATGGCTTCTGCGGCGTCGGGGCCGTTGCGGCGCAGACGGCGACGATGACGGGGGTTCTTCTTGAGGACGACGTGCTTGACCTTGTACTTTGCACGCGGGTTGCGGCGATGCTTGCGACGAGCCATGATGAAACTCCGAGAGATTGAGGTGGTGTCAACAAACCCCCGCTCGCGTCAGCAAGCGGGGGTTTTCACGGTCACTTGAAGATGCCGCCCGACAGGACGCCACCCTCACCGGGGGCGAAGTGCGACGCATCGTCGAGGCCGCGCAGCGAGTCAGCCGCGAACTCAGTGGCGTTGTCGCCACCGCTGCCAACGGTCGTGTACTCGCCGAGACCGTGGAAGATGCCCGAGCCAACGGTCGTGTACTCACCGAGGACACCCGGGATCGGCAGCAGTGCGGCCTTCACGCTGGACGCCCAGCTGTCCTTGCCGGGCTCGACGGAAGCCATGACCGCCTGCACGATGGCGCCGATCATGCCGCCGATCATCACAGCGCCCTTGAAGCGCGGAGCGACCTTGTCAGCGACCATGTAGCCCACAACCGAGAGACCGGCGGTGGACAGCGCCGGCATGTACTTGCCGAGCGTGGTCATCTGAGCCTTGTCGTCGGCGAAGGAGGACCGGAGCTTCAGAGCGCCGGCAGCGTCCTTCTCCATCGTGACCATTTCGGCGAGACGCGAGCCGGCCATCGCGAGAGCGACGAGACCGAGACCGCCCACAGCCGCCTGCGGCGCAAGGATCTTGGCCGCGTTCACGACGCCCGCGAAGCCCGGGTTCGACTTGGTCATCATGGCGTGCTGGAGGCCCCGGATCGCGGGCCGGATGCGCTTGGCAGCAGACCGCGACCGAGCGAGCGACAGGATGGCGTTGGCGCGGCGGACCTGCGCCGAGAGAGCGCGACGACGCAGCTAGCGAGCCGGCGCCTTCTTCTTGCGCTTCTTCAGCGTGGCCACGGTGCGCTTCGCACGCTTCTGGAAGCGGGCCGAGAGCGGGTTCTTCTTCGCGAGACGGCGGCGACGACGACGCATCGGGGCCGGGTTGGCCTTCACGGCGCGACGACGACGGCGACGCTTCATCGCCGGGTTGGCCTTCGCGGCGCGACGACGACGACGGCGCTTCGACGGGTTGGCCCGCACAATGATGTTGGCGACGACGCGCTTCTTGCGACGCGCACGGCTCTTCTGAGCCTTCTTCTTGACCGCCTTCTTGGCGGCGATCTTCTTCTTCGCCTTCTTCTTGGCGGCGACCTTCTTCTTGAAACGGCCCGACGAATCGCGCTTGGGGAGTGCCACGGTTGGATTCCTCTTCTTGGGCTTTCGGCCCGGGTTCTTGGTGGGAGACGGCATGCGCGAGTGCTCCGCATGAGCCTCACGCACGCCTCGGTACACGTCACGCGCCGACTCGGCGGCGTAGCGCGTACCACGGTACATTCCCCGTCCGAGGGACCGTGCCCAAGCCGGGTTGTGACGCTGATGCGCGACAGCCGCCCGGGGGGCCGGGTTGACGACGAGCAGTTCAACCGGGTTCGCACGCATGCGTCGGTGACGTTTCAGAGCCATGAACAGAACCTACCAAGGTTTTTTGCTACGCTACGCAAGACGCACGCACCGGCTCAGTAGACGATTCCCCGCTCGTCAAAGTACATGCGACCGCCCTTGATGACGATCAGCTGCCACTTCGGGTCATGGATGATCACGGTCTTCTGGTCGACGCAGCCGTAGACCTTGGCGCCCTTGTGAATCTCGATGTCCTCGCCGTCAGCGCCGTCGTCGATGCCGAACGACAGCGGCACGGCAAGCTCCGCGACCTCGACACGCCCGCCCTCGCCAATGGCGCCCGAAAGCAGCTGCCCGACAGTCTTGCTCGCCGCGCTCCGCGCATCGGCAGGCAGCTTCTTCGCGAGCATGTAGACGCCAGGCTTGCTGTCGAAGTGGTGAATGTAGTCGTTGGTCTTGCGACCCGACTCCCACTTGCCGCTGCGGTACACGATGTTGTGCGCTCGACCGATGCACACCATGTCGTCGTCCTCGGCGCACCCGCCACTGACGACAAACTTGTTGCGCGGCTCCTTGCGGTGCCACATTTCGAAGACTTCTTCGCCGTTCTTGCGCGGGTTCTGTCTGACCGGGTGCCAGCTGGCGGGGTCATTTGGCGGCAACGCACGATTGCCGATGCCCGGCTTCTTCATCACCTTGGGGGCGACACTGCTCGCCGCGCTCAGAGTCTTCGCGTGCTCCACTGCCGACACGAAGTCGGGCCAGCCGGACTCGATGTTCATGCCCTGCATGTCGACGACGTACCATGCGTACTCAGGTCGGTTCACTTGAGCACCCTCTGCACGATGACGCCTGCGATGCCTGCAACGCACGCCGCGATGATCGTGTCTCTGAAGTTCTGCTTGACCTTGATCTCGACCTCGACGGGTGGCGTCGACGGAACAGTGACGGTCTCCCCGATGCCGTCAAAGCCCGCGAGCGTCCCGCGCAGCGCCGGGCCACTGCCGCCCTTGTCGGCGAGCATCGCCGCGACAGGGTCGCCGCCAGACCGGACGGCAATCACACCCTTGGGGCGGGTGCCTGTGCCGATGGGCTGGGCGCCGGGCGGGAGGATGAACGCGAGCGCTTCGGGTGTGAACCCGATGGTGGCGTTGGCGCCGAGCGCCGGGCACGGATCGGGCGCCCGATTGGGTGCGCGAAACTTCGTACCGACGATGCCGTGGTCCCTCGCGGTTCCCGGGCAGTCGTAGTAGCTGTAGATGCGTCGGGCGGGGTCGTACACCGAGCAAATCATGGCGACCTCAGAGGGGGTAGGAGTGTGCGAAGCCGACGCGGCGGTGCATGAGCGCTGTGGCGTCATCGGCGACAGGGTCTACAGTAGCCCACACCCGCTCGCCCGCCACGTTGCCGCCGCCGGCATCGGCGGTGCGCAGCGCGACTTGGCAGAAGACGTGGCTGGGGTTCTTGTCTTCAAAGCCGACGACCATGAACCGGCACTCGTTGCCGATGGACATGAGCATGCCGGCCAGCAGCGTCGCCATGTCGTCGCAGTCGCCGCCGCCAAGCTGCAAGACGCGCTGCGGGGAGATCACAAGCTCGACGTCGTGAATGTCGCGAACGTACCGCACGTTCTGGCAGACCCAGTTATAGATAGCCAGAATCTCGCCGTTGTAGTCGCCCGGCTGAAGCTCCCGCACGATCTCGCGGGTGAGCCGGATGATGCCGAGGTCTTTCTTCGCACCATGCGCGAGCTTCCGCATCGCTGCGATGGTGTCGTTCAGCGTGGGGTTCTTCTTCAGGGTGCCTTGCATGGCGTGCATGCCTGACAGCCTACACCGCTGACTTGCTACAACAAAAAAACCGCCCGGGTGGCTGCCCGGGCGGTCGTCTCTCAGTCGTCCTCGTCTTCGTCCTCGTCTTCGTCCTCGTCTTCGTCGTCTTCCGGTTCGTCCGGGTCGGCATCCACCAGCGCCGCGTCCAGATAGCAGTCGGTGGCTGATTCAATCAGGCTCTCGACCACGCTTCCGAACAGCGCCGTCAGGTTGTCGACGGCTTGTCCCTTGACGTCCTTGTCCACCTTCTCTTCGACGTTGTCGACGCACCACTTGTCGACGGACACCTTGAACAGCTGACGGGTCAGCTGCTCAAGCTCCATGCCGGTGTCCACTTTGGGGCGCTTCGGCTTGTGGCCTGCTTTGGCCGCTTTCGCTCGTACCTCGACCATCATGCCACCTCGCCTTCGTCGTCCTCGCCTTCGGCGGACGTCCACATTTCAAACGCCTTGGCGACAAGGTCTTCGCCACGCGGCGACAAGATGACCCAATCCGCCGGGACGTTCTGCTGGATGAACCCGAACAGCTGGTCGCTGTCGCCGAGCCCTGCGGCCATCGACATCAGCGCGGGGGCGCGTTCTTCGAACGGCTGGAGGATCTGCGACACGATCTGCTCTGGCGTCATGCTCTTCTGCACAGCGAAGTCGATGTTCTTGACCAGAAGCACCGCAGCCTGCACCAGATCCTCGTTGCCCTGCGGCAGCGTGATCTCGGTCAGGTCGTTGGCAAGCTCAGACTCAGCCGTCTTCTCAGCGGGTGGCGTCTGCGGGTTGGCGATCGGCTGCGCCTGTGCCGGCGGCAGAGCCGCTGGCGCGGGCGCCCGAGGACCAAGGTCCAAGACGACCGGCCTGGGCATCGGCTGGGGTGCCATCGGTGCCATCGGTGCGGGCGCGACGGCTGCGGAGCGTGCCTGCGCCCGGGCCGCCATCGCCTGCTGCGCGATAGGCAGAACCGTCGTCGCGAGCCTTTCTCCGACCTCCAGCACCTTGTCCATCGTCGACTCTGGCGCGTCGTCGCCGCCCGTGAGCGTGCTGCGCAGATTGTTCAGCGTCAGGAGTTGCTTCGCCAAGCTGTCGATGCCGCCCGTCTCGGCACGCTTTGCGAGCGTGTCGATCTGAAACTGCATGGACTGCATAAGCATCTGCTGGTTGTTCTGTGCCGCGTCCTGCGTCAGCTTCATCATCAGCTGAAGCTGCTCCTTCTCGCTGTTGTTGCGCTCTCGGAGTGCTGCGACCTCTGCCTCATGTCGGCGCTGTCTCTCAGCCTCGTCGCGGCGAAGCTGCTCACGAAGCTCCTCGCGCTTGACCTCGTCCTCACGACGGCGAGCCTCGCGCTCTTCCCGCTCGCGGTCTCGCATTTCCTCGTATCGCCTACGCTCCTCTTCACGCTCCAGCCGGCGGCGCTCTTCTTCGCGGCGGCGCTCTTCGCGCTCCTCCTCACGTCGACGATCTTCTTCGCGGCGCTGCTCTTCGCGACGGCGCTCTTCTTCGCGACGACGCTCTTCGCGTTCCTCCTTCTGCGCATCCATGACAGCCTTCGTCGAGTCTGACGTCTTCGCCAGAAGGTTCTCGACGAGCGGCAGGATCGCGGGGAGGATCTGAGTGAGTGCTGCGCCGCTGTCGGCCTTGTTCTTCTCGACGACTTGCAGAAGCCTCGCCGATGCACGCTCCTGCGCTTCAATCACAGACTGCATCATGCTTGAGACCTCGTCTTGCTTCGCTTGCGCGGCACGCTGCGCTTCGCGGATCACATTGTCGTGGTCCATCGGCATCTTTGCTTCGCCGGCAACGCGCACGCGCTCCTGCTTGATGATGCCCTGCCGCCCCGTCACCGGATGCGGCCCGAACACCTTGAGCACGAACAGGCCGCCACCGTAGGCTCGCTCGATGTCCTCGACCTTGATCTTGTCGTGGTACGTCGACAGGTAGCCGCTGCAATCCACGCCTGACCGTGTCTTGTTTGGCTCCACACGCTCGACGCGCACCTCGTACTCGCGGCTGGCGAAGTTGAGGCTGGCCAAGAGCGTATCAATCTCTTGATACGCCGAGTCCGACGCTGCTTGCAGGCTGCGGAAGCCCGGCGCGGCGAGAACTTCATCGCGTGTCAAACCCATGTTGCGCGGACCACGGATGCCGCGACCAGACACAGGGGACTGCGGCGACAGCGGCGTCTGCGCGACGGGCACAGCCGCGTCCTTTCGCGGACGACCAGGGCCGCGCTTCTTCGGCGCTGCGGTCTGCGCCGCAGTTGCGACGACCGGCGGCGCTGGTGCCGGCGGCGGCGGTGCGTCGAGATCGTCGTCATCGTCGAGATCGTCGTCATCGTCAAAGTCGTCGTCATCGACTTCGGGGTCTTGCCCGTCTGGCAGCGCGTCGAGAAACGCGCCGAGCTTGTCGTCGTCTTCGTCGTCGAGCGGCTTATTGCGCGGCATTGGTGGCGGCTCCGTTGCTGCTGGTGCTGGGGCTGGTGCTGGTCGCGACGGCAGCACCCTGCGCGTCGTCTCCGTCGATGATGGCGTCGGGCTCGCGAGCGAAGGCCAAGACGGTGGCTGTCGTATCGGCTCCAGCGGCTTCGGCACCACCGCTCTGTCGCTCACCGTCAGCTTGTTCACTGTCAGCACCGTCGGCATCGACCTCGTCGTCTTCCTCGTCGCCATTCAGCTCGTCCTCAATGGCCTGCATGGCGGCGACGACGTGCGTTGCTGCTTCAACGAACTTCACGCGCAGCGCCTCCGGGGCCTTGCCGGTGTCTTTCAGACCTTGTGGGGTAGCCGTGTAGAATCCCGCCGCCACCATCGTCTCGTCGAGCAGCCCCGACAGGAGCATGATGGTGTTTCTCGCCTGCACAAGCACGTCGCCGTCAGACGAAAGAGCGTCTTCAATGTCCTCGATGGCTTGGGAATGTTCCGCCAGTGTCTCGCCGACAGCGCCCGCGAGCTTCCGAATGAGCGGGAAGAGGTAGTTGAGCGCCAGCTGCTTGCTGTCGACGTGGTTGGCCTTGCCGATACGGTCTTCGTACTTCTGAAGCGCCGTTGCGAAGTCTTCCATTGACATGATCACTCCTTGTTGTCGGTCTTTGGCTTGCGAGGTGTGCGAGGCTTGCGCGGCTTCTTTGCCGGCGGCGCCGCGAACATTTCATCGAGCGCCTTGTCGGCGTCCGGCGACAGGGTCGTGCCCGGTACGGCTTCGCCCGGCTTGACGATGTTGATCTGGGGACCGTTGATGATGTCTTCGGCGGACAGCTGGTCGGGTCGCTTGCCGCCGCGCTGGAACGGGTCCGGCGCCGGGTCCGGCTTCAGCTTGCGGAGGTCTTCGATCTCCTCCAGCGTCATCGGGTTGAACTCCTCAAACCCCGGGTCGAACTTCTGCCAGCCCCGGTCTGCAAGGCCGATCGCCCGAGCGACCAGCGCGACCAGACCCGGCAGCGGCTTGCGCTCGTATCTGTTGCACCGTGTCGGAAACTCCTCGGAGACGAACTCCAACGGCCAGCCGTTCATCAGGGTGCAGGCACGTTGCTTCTCGCCGTCGCGCAGGGTATCTGCGTTGTTCGCAGCAAACTTCTGCATGACCGACCAGTAGTGCTTGCACACGAAGCCTGTTTTCTCGCCGTTGCAGATGCACGGCGCGTTCATCATCAAACTACGCGCTTCGGCGCCGGGATCGTGAATGAGTGTCATGGGGACCGACCCTACAATCCCGATCACTACGATAACAACCCCCTATTCTAAACCAAAAGTCAAGACTTTTACACGATCAAAGAGCACGTCTAATGCTAAAGATAAGATAGGAAAAGAAATACTCTG
>Ga0315900_10012914_pt1 | contig 10204 bp, 10 predicted proteins | sample LakEriMetagenome_FD_203521 | JGI IMG/M metagenome (GOLD analysis project Ga0315900, IMG submission 203521) | Freshwater fungal communities from buoy surface, Lake Erie, Ohio, United States - Buoy 12 MA114 | ecosystem: Environmental > Aquatic > Freshwater > Lake > Lake biofilm | place: USA: Lake...
AAACTTGTTGTTCTTATACTTACCGAGCCACCTGTATATAATTTAAAAGATTGGAACACTAAAAGACACCAATTATTTGATAAAGTGTTTACATATAATTCTGATTTAGTAAGCAAAAACCCAATTAAGTATAAATTTTTAGCTTATCCTATAGATTTTAATGTGCCAAAAAACAACAATTATATAAGTGAGCAAGAGTTTTTAACTAAAAAAAATAGCTGTATGGTTGCTAGTGCTTTTGCTATTACAAAAGGCAACAAACAACATAAATCATTATTATATGAAAGATATAAAATATTGGTTTGGTATAATAAATATGCGCCCAATCAGCTTGATTATTTTTCTCGCACTAACCCAAAAGAGAAATTCGTCTATTATAGAGGAGCCTCTTTATTAAACAAAGTGAGTAAAAAAATCGGGTTAAAAATTGCTGATTATTTGTATTCAAAAAAAATTGCTAAATTATATAGAGGCTCTGTACCAAGTTTAAACAAAACAGATACGCTTGCTAATTATAAATTTAATTTTTGCCTAGAAAATTCTTTGGGAGTTAAGGGTTACATAACTGAAAAAATATTTGATGCTTTTTTTAGTCAAACAGTTCCTATCTATTTAGGAGCTGAAGATGCGCATCATTACATCCCTAAAGATTGTTATATTAATTATTCTGATTTTAAAAACATAGCCGATTTACATCATTTTTTGATAAATATGAATTATAAAAGGTATACTGAATACCAAGTTAATATAACTCACTTTTTAAACTCAACAGCAATAGATTTTTTTACGGTAAAAAAATTTATTAGTACATTAGAGTTAGAAATTACACAATGAAAATTGATTTTTTTAATACATACATATCGCCTCAAGCTAAAGAATTAGTTGGAGAAGTACTTGATACTACTTTCTTAAGTGAAGGTAAATTAACAGAACAGTTTGAACAAGAACTTCAAAACACTTTTGGATTTAAAAACATAATAACGCTTAATAGTGGCACATCTGCTTTGCATTTAGCCCTAGATTTATTAGATATCCATGAAGGTGATGAAGTGATTATACCTGCTCAAACATTTATAGCAACTGGTTTGGCCGTATTGTATTGTAAAGGAAAAGTTGTATTTGCTGATATTAATTACGAAGATGGAAACATTAGTATTGAATCTGTAAAATCTAAAATTACACCCAAAACAAAAGCTATTATCTGTGTTCACTGGGGTGGTTATCCATGTAACTTAAATGGATTAAAAGAAATTACTAAAAACACTCATATTAAAATTATAGAAGACGCCGCTCATGCGCTGGGGTCAGTTTATCATAATCAAATAATAGGTAATATAAGTGATATTACCTGTTTTTCTTTTCAAGCCATTAAACATTTAACTACAGGAGATGGTGGTGCTATTACTATTAATAATGATACCTTATATGAAAAAGCATTAAGAAAAAAATGGTTTGGTATCGACAGAAAAAACTCTGCTGTCACTTTTTTAGGTGAACGAGTATATGATTTAACTGAAGTAGGATATAAATACCATATGAATAATTTTGCTGCTTCTTTAGGTTTAGCTAATTTGGTTGGATATAATGAGCGCCTTGAAAAACGTATTGAAATAGCTAATTATTACAAATCCGAACTAGCAAATACTAAAGGTATTACTTTATTTAATGAGAAAGAGCATTATAAAAGTGCCTATTGGTTATTTGGTTTCCATATTAACCAAAGAGAAGAATTTATAAATAGAATGACAGAAAAAAATATTCCTTGCTCAGTAGTTCATCAACGTATAGATAAATACAGCATTTTTGGAGGTGTTAACAATGACTTAACTAATCAGACAAAATTTGACGAAACACAAATTCATATACCTATACATGATTCAATAGATATGGATAAAGCAAAATATATAATTAATACCATTAAAGAAATTGTAAGATGAATATATTAATATTAGGAGTAACGGGCTTTGTTGGTCAAAATTTATATAATGTACTAAGTAAATCCAATGCTTTTAACATTATTAAATCATCTAAATCCTTAGGTCATGATTTGAATAATTATGCTGATGTTGAAAAACTATTAATACAATCAAAGCCAGATTATATTTTAAATTGCGCGGCTCATGTTGGAAGTTTAAATTATGTTACTCAAAAAGCAGCAGATGTTATTTTAGATAATTCCCGTATGATTTTAAATATATATGAGGCTGCGTCCAGACATTGTTCAAAAGCTATTATTATTAATCCAATTGCTAACTGTGCTTATCCAGCAAATTCAGACACTTTTAGCGAAGATGAATGGATGAATGGACACCTTCATCGCTCAGTACTTTCGTATGGCTCTACTAAACGTTTATTGTGGCATGTTGGCGAAAGTTTTTTTATGCAACATCAAATAAAGTCAATTTATTTATTTGTGCCAAATATGTATGGTCCTTACGATAGCTCTGATCCTAATAAAGCGCACGCACTTAACGCACTTATTTCAAGATTTGTAAAAGCAGAAAAAGAAGGTCATAAAGAAATAGAGCTATGGGGAACAGGTATAGCTATTCGCGAATGGTTGTATGCTGAAGATTTTGCTAAAATTATTGAAAGTATTTTAACTCAAAAAATAACAATTGGTTTAGATGAACCAGTAAACATTGGACAAAATTTTGGATTAAGTGTAAGAGAACTAAGTCAAATTATTAATCAAAAATTTAATAATTCTTTTTCTATTAAGTGGAATCATAATATGCCAGATGGAGCACCTAAAAAGGTAATGGACGATAGACGTTTTAAAAAAGTATTTCATAATTTTGAGTTTACTGATTTTAATTATGGCATTGAGCAAACCATACAGTATTATAAATCTATTTACCCATATTAAACATGAATAAAACTTTAAAATCTAAGCAATATGACTATGCGCAATTAAAAGCATGTGGCGATGATGTATTTATTAGTGAAAATGTGGAAATAAGAAGACCTCATTTAGTAACAGTAGGTAGCCATGTAGCAATAGATACAGGAGTTTATATTACTACTCAAGCTGAAATTAAAGATTACATACATTTATCGCCATACATAACAGTTATAGGTGGTGCTAATAGTAAAATAATTGTAGATAATTTCGTATCAATAGCAGCTGGTTGTAGAATTATTGCGGGTAGTGATCAATTTATGGGAGATGGTTTTACTAGTGTAACAGCACCCGAAGAATACAGAGATACAGTAGAATATTCAACTATTCATTTCCAACAATTTTGTGGCATAGGTACTAATGTGGTAATAATGCCAGGAGTTAATATTGCTGAAGGTTCGGTAATAGGAGCATGTTCTTTAGTAACTAAAGATACAGAACCTTGGACTATTTATATTGGCGTCCCCGCAAGACCCATTAAAATTAGACCTAAAGATAAAATGATAGAATTTGCTAAAAAATTAGGCTACCAATAAATGAAAATTACTCTGTCCTATATTATGACTACTTACAATAAGTTATCGTTTTTAAAAATTACGTTGCCTTATTTAATTGATGCCTGTAAAGAAGATGAGGAAATAGTAATTGTAGATGGAGGAAGTAATGATGGCACAGTAGATTATTTAAAGGAGTTATACCAACAAAAAAAAATTCATCAATTTATTTCTGAAAAAGATTTTGGCGAAGCGCATGGCACTAATAAAGCTATATTAATGGCTAAAGGTGAGTTGCTTAAAATAATTACGGATGATGATGTTTTTGATTTTGATGTGATAAATCTATGTAAAAAGCAGATGAGTAGTGATGAAAGTATAGATGTGATTGGCACTGAAGGAATTGCTGTTACAGTGGGTTCTGAGCATCATACAAAAACCCAATATGCCCTTAAAATTGTTAAGTGGAAAAACCATAAAGAGAATTGCTGGTTTAGTGGCTTAAGCTTAATGATTAGAAAATCATCTATACCTTTTTTGGGATTATTTCATACAGGTTTTAAAATGATTGATTTTGAATATATAGCAAGACTCTCTCTTATTAGACCAAACCTTTCATTTTTTTCGGGTTATTCTTATACAACAATAGTAAACCCATCTAGCAATTCTTTTAAAATGTATAATTTATTATTAAGCGAACAGAAAAAAATTAATGAATTTTATTTATCTAAAGGTAAGATTAATAAAAATATACTAAAACATAGGATTTACAATGCTTTAAATAATACACTAATATATTTAAAGATTAAGCCAGTAACAAGAAGTACTATTAAATTTAATTATTATGAAACTTATATTACGGCGTTATATCATTTAAAAGAATCAAACCTAATTAAGGAATTTAAATTTTATTAAATGTTTTTATGACCCCATTATCGATAATAATAGCTACATATCAGGGAGTGTTAAAAATACCTAACGCTCTTGCATCTTTATTGAATCAAAATTATACAAAATTTAATGTTATAATAATTATAGATGGTTCAACTGATAATACTCATCAAAAAATAATAGATTTTATAGCTGAATTTAAACCATTTTATAAAATAGAAATTCATAGTATCACTAATAGAGGGCGTTGTTTTGCTAGAAACAAAGGAGCATCATTAAGTAAGGCAGAGTATTTATTATTTATGGATGATGATATGATTTTAGAAAATGATTGCATAGATAAACATATTACTTTTCTTAACAAGAAAAATAAAACTATAACAGTTGGCACTCAATTAAATAAATTAGCAAATAAAGCTAATGAATTTGAAAGATATAAAAATCATTATTCTTTTAAATGGCATAAACAACTTATAAAACAAGGTAATCCATTTAACCATGAAAATCCATATTTAACAGCTGCACATTTTTGTATAAAAAGGATTGATTTTTTAGGATTAAATGGATTTGACGAAGCTTATAATATATCAGAAGACTTTGAATTAGCAAAAAGAGCTTACGAAAATCAATTCATAATTTACTATTTACCAAATGCAGTTGCGTATCATAACGAAAGTATAAATTTATCTTATCTAGTAAAACAAGAATATGGTTATTTGATTTCTAGGGAAAAACTTTATAGTATTTCCTATGTTCCTAAAATAGGCAATCATTTTTTTGCTAACTCTTTTATCGAAACTCTTTTATTGAAGTTCAATGTATTTAAAATATTTCCCAATAATTTTAAATTTAAGTTATATTCTTATATCATATATTCTAAAGCTTTAATAAAAATTCATGAAGCAAAAAATTAGAAGATTTATACAAAAAATACTTTATGGTTATGAAGTTAATACCTACTATTTTTCACAAAGTGGAGAAGATGCAACACTTCATGCTATATTTAATAAAATGATTTCTAATGGTGAAAAAGGTTTTTTTATTGATATTGGTTCATATCACCCATATAAACAATCTAATACTTATTTTTTGTATTTAAATAAATGGAGAGGTATAAACATAGATCCTAGACCTGGAAGTATGAAATTATTTAATCATTTAAGACCAAATGATATTAATTTAGAAATTGGAATAGGTAAAGTGGAAACTACATTAACGTATTATTTTATTGATGATGATTCGAAAATGAATTCTTTTTCTAAGGATTATTTGAGCTCAATTAACGCACTAAAATATGTTACTAAAGAAATTCCTATTAAAGTATTTACACTTGAGTCTGTTTTAGATAAACATGTTAAGCATGGGCAAGCTATTCATCTTATGAATATAGATGCAGAAGGGCTTGATATTGATATACTCACTTCTAATAATTGGGAAAAGTATAAACCCTATGTTTTGGTAATTGAATTAAATTGTGAAACAATAGAAGACTTATTGAGCAATGAAAGTGTAGTTTTTTTGAAAAATATTGGGTATAACATGGTATTTAAAAATATTATTGTCAGAGGAGTAGCAAGCGTTATATTTATTCATTCATCATTTGATTATTAATTTTTAATCAAAATAAAAAATATAGTAAAATATATTATATTTAAATTACAAATAGTACGAACAATGATTAATAAAATAAAATATAAACTCCGTTATTTTTTAGGTTTTAAGACTCGAGAGAGTATTTTTAAAATTTTACCTAAATATTCTGTCTGTGCTGAACTTGGTGTTTTTAGAGGAGATTTTTCAAAACTAATAATAAAACATATTAAGCCTAAAGAACTTCACCTTGTTGACGTATGGGAATCATTATATGGTGATTTTTACCCAAATTGGGGAGTTTATACAAATTTTGGGAATTTAAAAACAAAAGATGCTTATAATGAAACTTTAGAAAAAATTAAAGGAGCAAATTATAAAATACATACAGGTGATGATTTAGAATATTTGAAAAGTATATCGAATCACTATTTCGATTGGGTATATATTGATTCTAGCCATGAATATGAGCATACTTTTAGAGAGCTTGAATTACTAAATCAAAAAGTAAAGCCTTTTGGAATTATTGCTGGGCATGATTGGCATACAGATGAATCACATCCTCATTATGGAGTTGCTAAGGCTGTAAAAGAATTTTGTGTAAATAAAAATTGGAAAGTGATTTATAATGATAACGAAATGCAGTGGGCTATCAAAAAAGCAGAGTAGCTGTTGAAGAGTAATTCATTTCAGAAGTATTAAAATATAAAGCAATAGTTAAAATTTAAATCTTGAGCATTGTACCTAAAAACATAAAACCCCGAATAGCTTATATATCCTCGCATATTCATTCATCACTTCAATTCGAATGGTTTCACGAAGAGTTGAAAAAAAACAATGTGTTTAACATTCATATTATTGTTAATACACTTGAAAAGGAAACGCCATTGCTACACAAAAAGCTACTTGCTTTAGGCATTAAGAGTTATGTATTAAAATACAATTGCAGCTCATCATTTTTTACCTTATTTTTTAATATTCAAAAAATTTTAAAAGAACATCAAATAAATATTGTGCATACAACCTTACCTTATGGTAATTTACTTGGCCAAATAGCAGCTTTATCAATTGGTATTAGAGGTAGATTAACAACCTGCGAAAATGCAAGTTGGGCTTTTGATTATAAATCTAAAAAACAATGGTGCATTGATAAATTTACTTTTTGGTCTTCAAAAAAAGTAATATCAGTGGCTAATACCGCAAATGATTTTCTATTAGATAAATGGAAAATACATCCATCAAAACTAGTGCAAATAAACCATTCATTAAAGTTTGATGAATATGAAGCAGTTTCTATAGATAGAATTAGTAAATTAAATAATGAGCTTAATATCAAAGAAGAAGATTTTACAATGGGCATGATTGCTCGTACTGAATTTTGGAAAGGCCATTTGTATGCTGTTGAAGCCATGTCAGAAATAGTTAGGTCATACCCACACATTAAATTATTAATTTGTGGCTCTGTTGGTTTTGATCATCAAAAATTATTAAACTTAATTACAAAATATCAATTACAAAATAATGTGAAATTTATTGGATTTGTAAATGATAGTATTGCCTTTTTAAAACTTATAAAAATACAAATACACATTCCTATTAATAAATATGTAGAAAATTGTGGTATTTCAATCATTGAAGGTATGGCAGCAAAAGTTCCACAAATATTAACACTTTCTGGTTATTCATATCAATCGGCAAAACATTTACATAATGCCTATGTAGTTGATTATTGTAACTCGAAAGAAGTAGAAGCAGGTATAATGTATCTATATAAAAACTATGATAAAGCCAAAAGTTTTGGTCAACAAGCTTGTAAAGATGCACATCAGCAATATGCAACTCAATTTAAATTTGATCAACACATGAAGGTTTATAATGAAATACTAAACAACAAATAATTTAAATTCTTAATAAAATCCTTTGGTTATATCAAAAAAGATAATTCATGTCAGTTTTTTTCTCTATCATAATACCTACCTATAATCGTGCGCAATTTATTAAAAGCACTATTCAATCCATTTTATTACAATGTTATACTAATTATGAGTTAATTATTGTGGATGATGGAAGTACTGATAATACAAAGGAGATAGTAAAAGCTATCATAGAAGAAAATTCTCAGACAAAAATTGAATACGTATATCAAGTTAATAGCGAAAGAGGTGCTGCACGAAATACTGGAATTAAACTAGCTAAAGGAGAATATATTACTTTCTTAGACTCAGATGATATTTTATATTCTAATCATTTAAACAGGGCGCTGGAAACTATTGATGAAAATAACAAACCAGATGTATTTCATTTAATTTTTGAATTTTTAAATTATAATGGAGAATCATTAAGTGTAAAATCTATCCGAGAAAATCAAATTAACGAAAAATTAATTGAAGGAAATTTTATGGGTTGTCATGCAGTTTTTTTGAAAAAAGAAGTGGCATTACAAAATTTATTTATTGAAGATAGGGCATTAGCAGCTTTTGAAGATTGGGAGCTATGGTTGAGAATTGCATGTAAATACCGTTTTTATTACAATAAAAAATCAATTACGTCTGCATTAATTAACCACGATGGCAGAAGTGTTTTAAACACTAAAGAAATAGAACTTGTTACTAGAGTTAATACATTACTGAAATATGTATTATCAAACAAAGATATAACTACATATTATAAACATGATTTACATAAATTTAAGTCAAGTTGTTTTTCCTATGTATCGCTACATTTGGCTTTAACTAAAAAGTACAGAAAAACAGCAGTTAAATTTTTGATAAAAAGTATTGTTATATCACCTTCATTTATATTCAAAAAACGTTTTTTTGCAATACTTAAACATATCCTTTGAAAAAAAAAATAAATATTCTTGTCCTTACCTATTGGAAATTTGAAGACGCTCTTATTCAAACATACACGCTTCCTTACTTGAGGATAATTGAAAGCATCATTACTGATGAGTCTAAAATTTATTTATTTACACTAGATAATAGGTCAAATCGTAACCTTCACATTTCGCCTATAATTACAAATATTAGTAGAACTTATTATAGATTTGGTTTTAAATCTATTATAGAATGGATTAAAAATTTTATTTATTTATACAAATTAGTAAAAAAAAATAGAATTGATTACATCCACTGCTGGTGTACTCCAGCAGGAGTTGCAGGATATGTTTTATGCAAGTTGACAGGCGTAAAATTAGTATTAGATAGCTTTGAACCACACGCTGAAGCAATGGTAGAGTCTAAGTCCTGGAAAAACCACAGTATACAATTTATTTTTTTGATTTATTTCGAAAGATTACAGTTAAAATTGGCCTCACATGTAATATTTGCAACTCAAGGAATGGTTAATTATTCTCAAAAAAAATATAACATTGTAAAAAGTAATTATTTTATAAAGCCAGCCTGTGTTGATTTTTCTTTATTTAAATCATTAAAAAAGGATTATTCTCTTATTAAAGGGCTATCAGAAGAAGATATAATTTGTGTTTATGCGGGTAAATTTGGAGGCATATATTTAGAAAATGAAGTTTTTGACTTTTTCGCAATAGCACATAAACATTGGGGAAATAAATTCAAAGTTATTCTTTTAACAAATGAATCTAGCCATAAAATAAATATTTATTGTAAAAATTCGAATTTACATCCAAGTGTAATAAACTTAAAATACGTGCCACATGCAGAAGTGCCAAAATATATGGCATTAGGTGATTTTGGTATATGTCCCGTAAAACCAGTGCCAACAAAAAAATATTGTACTCCAATTAAAAACGGGGAGTATTGGGCTATGGGCTTACCCGTTATTATTACAAAAAATATTTCAGATGATTCAGATATTATAAATTTAAATAATATAGGTTATGTATTAAATGAATTAAATAATGAAGAGTACCTAAGAGCTATTTTGAAAATAGAATTTTTATTAAAAAACAAAGAAAGCTTAAAGCTTCAAATTATTGAAATTGCCCATAAGTATCGTTCGTTTTCTGTTGCCGAAGGCATATATAAATCTATTTACGGTTAAAACGTACTTTGTTTAAGTCAAACAATATGAATAAAGATATTAAATAAAATGGAATGCTAGGAATTTTGAGTCGTACCAAAGCGCCATAGTTTGATGTTGTTAGGCCTACCGAAAAAGCAAAAATAATAGCAAACAAAAAAGAAAAAATTAACAACGGATTGCTAGTTAGTGATTTGAGTATGGTTATTGTTTTTACTTTAACAATAATATAGATTGAAAATAAAAGCATAAATGAATTTTCTAAACCAGATAAAAGCATAACTGGATTTTTAGCATCCCAAATAAAAGGCCTAAATAAAGCCATGTT
>Ga0315900_10012916_pt1 | contig 10203 bp, 11 predicted proteins | sample LakEriMetagenome_FD_203521 | JGI IMG/M metagenome (GOLD analysis project Ga0315900, IMG submission 203521) | Freshwater fungal communities from buoy surface, Lake Erie, Ohio, United States - Buoy 12 MA114 | ecosystem: Environmental > Aquatic > Freshwater > Lake > Lake biofilm | place: USA: Lake...
ATCTATTAGATATTTATATATAAAATATTTTATATGAGCACAAAACTAATATTGGATAATTATCTTGGAAAAAACACAAGAGTATCCGAAAAAGATAATGGGGATGGTACAAAACAAGTTTGTGATCTTGATACTGGAGATTGCTACACAATCAGAATGAAAGACGGTCTAATTGAAAGAGTGGACAATACTATGAGACAATTTAAGAAAGTCCAAGTTGAAACAAAATCAGGAATAAAAACTTTATTAAACGGATAAAATGGGAATTGATAATAAAATTTTAGAAGAAATTGAGAGATACAAAAGTATCAATAACTATATAATGGAACAAGCTCCGCCACCTCCAGGTGATTTACCACCACCTCCAGGAGGAGACGTACCGGCTGGTGACGCTGGAGCAGTACCACCACCTCCAGGAGATCCCGGAGCACCACCAGCACCTCCCGCTGAAGCACCAGCACCGGAAGAGGGAACACCAATTGATGTTGCAGCAGACGCTGATGTTGAGGAAGTTGGGGTAGAAGAAGAAGGTGGTGAAGAAACACTTGATATTACTGACCTTGTTGATACACAAAAAACTATGTCTGATAAACAAGAAGAATATTTTAATAATTTATTCTCACAATTATCAAACCTTGAATCTAAACTTGGTGAAATGGATCAACTTGTAACTAAGATTAATAGTCTTGAAGCTAAAATTGATGAGTTCAAACCAAAAACACCAGAAGAAAAACTTGAATTAAGAAGTTTAGATTCCGGACCGTTCAAACAAAAACTTTCCGATTTCTTCCAAGACAAACAAGAAGAAATGAAACAATCTGGAAAAAATGAATATGTTTTAACTTCTGATGAGGTTGAGGATTACTCACCAGAAGAAGTAAGAACATCTTTCCAGGATTATGATGAAGAAGATGAAAATATGATGTAATGTTTGGGGTTACACGTTGTAACTCCAAACTTTTATTTTTTACGATATTGACTGCGACGAATTTTTAATTTATACTTAACTTGTAAACTTTTAATAACACAAATATATGGCGACAAACAATGTTTTAGATGCGGTTTTGGCACAGTATGAGAGCTCAAAACAAAGTGGTTCTTCTTCCACTTCAAAAATGTCACAAGAAGAAAGAATGAAAAAGTATTTTGCTGCGATACTTAAAGACAATGAAAAGCAAGCACAAAAAAGAATCCGTATCCTACCTACACCAGACGGATCATCACCATTCAAAGAAGTATGGTTCCACGAAATTCTTATTGATGGAAAATGGCAGAAGTTCTATGATCCAGGAAAAAATGACAATGAGAAATCACCATTAAGTGAAGTTTACGAAGAACTTATGGCAACCGGTAAAGAGTCCGATAAGGAACTTGCTAAACAATACAAACCTCGTAAGTTTTATATTGTTAAAGTAATTGATCGTGACAATGAACAAGACGGACCAAAATTCTGGCGATTCAAACACAATTACAAACAAGAAGGGATCTTTGATAAGATCATTCCTATCTACAAAGCAAAGGGTGATGTTGCTGACGCTGAAAAAGGGCGAGATCTAATTCTTGAACTTACAAAAGCAAAAACACCAAAAGGTGCGTTCTACACAGTAATCCAAACTGTAATGTACGATGATCCGTCTCCGGTTCACGAAGACGAGGAAACTATGGAAAGTTGGGTAAGTGACGAACTTACTTGGGAGGATGTTTACTCTAAAAAACCAACCGAGTACCTTGAAGCAATTGCAAGAGGTGAAACTCCGAAGTGGGATTCAGATGCAGGTAAATACATCTATGGTGATTCATCTGAAGCTGAGATTTCTCTTGGTGGTGGAAAATCAAATAGTGAGACCAAAACTGAGGATCCACAAATGAATGATGAGGTTGATGAAGAACTTCCGTTCTAAAGTCTAATTGGTTGGAGACCGGCATAAGTCTCCAACCTTATTTTGTTTAATTATACGTCCTCAACCTTATTAAATGATTTCCGTTTTAACACTAACATATCAAAGACATCACCTCCTTGAAGAGGCAATTCAGTCGTTTTTATTACAAGATTATAAAAACGGTGAAATGGTAATTGTAAATGACAGCCCAAACACACATTACACTTACGATCACCCACAAATTAAGATATTCAATTTAGCAGAAAGATTCCCAAATTTATCTAAAAAATTAGAATGGGGATTTAAACAATGTCAAAATGAATACATTTACAGATTGGACGATGATGATCTTCTTGGACCGGACGCACTTAAAATATCAGAGGAGTTTATATTAAACAATCCTGGATATGATGTATATAGACCAAAACAACATTATTTTTTCTTACATAATAAATTTGAAAGTATTGGTGGTAATGTTAATAATGGGAATGTCTATACAAAAAAATATATAAATAGGATCCAGTTCCCAGATAAAAGTTTTGGTGAAGACTTTGATATTACATATAAATTTAGACCAAAGATCTATGAAAGTGATGGAAAACCAACAATGATTTATAGGTGGGGGATGAATACTTATCACGTATCAGGTTTTGGTGACACACCAACAGAAAAGTTGTATGAAAAAATTGATCATATGACAAAAAATAATCACGGAAATTTTGTATTGAAACCACATTTTACTAATGATTATTACAAAATGATTCCTTATAATTAAATAAAAAAATATGGCAATTAAGAAAAATGATTTTAGTTCTGTAAAGAAGAAATTCTCTTCTGATGCAAAATATAAACAACAAAGATATTTTGATCTTGGTGAAGCCTTTCTTGACGCTGTGGGTCTTCCTGGTCCGGCTATAGGACATATTAATATGTTTTTAGGGCACTCTGATACCGGTAAAACAACAGCACTCGTAAAAACGGCCGTTGATGCTCAGAAGAAAGAAATCCTACCAGTGTTCATTATTACAGAACAAAAGTGGTCTTTTGATCACGCAAAACTTATGGGGTTTGAATGTGAAGAAGTTGTTGATGAAGAAACCGGTGAACTTGCTTGGGATGGATTTTTTATCTTTAATAATAACTTTGATTACATTGAACAAATTACTGATTATATAAATGATATGCTTGACGCTCAAGAAAAGGGTGAACTTGATTATAGTTTGTGTTTCTTGTGGGACTCTGTAGGTTCTGTTCCTTGTAAAATGACATACGAAGGAAAAGGTGGTAAACAACACAATGCTTCAGTTCTTGCGGATAAAATTGGTATGGGAATTAATCAAAGAATTTCCGGATCAAGAAAAGCTGGATCAAAATATGAAAATACACTCATTATTGTGAACCAACCTTGGGTTGAACTTCCAGATAATCCATTTGGTCAACCAAAAATTAAAGCAAAAGGTGGTGAAGCAATTTGGTTAAACTCATCTTTGGTATTCTTGTTTGGAAATCAAAAAGGTGCTGGCACAACAAAGATTACCGCAACAAAAGATAAGAGAACTGTTAAATTTGCATCAAGAACAAAAGTATCTGTTATGAAAAACCACATTAACGGACTTGGTTTTGAAGATGGAAAAATTATTGTAACGCCACACGGATTTCTACCTGGAAAAGACGCTACAGAAGAGAAAAAGTCAATTGAGACTTACAAGAGTGAACAGGCCGAATATTGGAAACAAATAATCGGTGTAGATGGAGATTTTGATTTGAAAACAGAAAAAGAAGAAAAAGTTTATGGAGAAGAATAAATTAAAAGTTATTTCTTTATTTTCCGGGTACGGAACACAAGAACTAGCATTAAAATATATAGGTGTTGATCACGAAGTTATTGCAAATTGTGACAACTTTAAACAAGCAAACGAATGTTATGATGTACTTCATACATCACAACTTGGAAACTTGGGTGATATTACAAAAATTGACGAAAACACATTCCCACAATGTGATTTATTAACGTATTCATTTCCTTGTCAGGATATATCAATTTCTGGAGTACAAAGAGGAATAAAGGAAGGAACAAGAAGTGGACTCTTATATGATGTTGAAAGAATACTGGCAACTAATAGACCAAAATATCTTTTAATGGAGAACGTTAAAAACCTTATCTCAAAAAATCATTATGATAATTTTAAAAAACACATCTATTTTTTAAGAGGATTAGGATACACATCATACTGGAAAGTACTTAATGGTGCTGACTTTGGGTGTCCCCAAAATAGAGAAAGGGTGTTTATGATTTCTGTTCTTAATGGTGATAGAGAAGATGTAAAACAAAAAATGGAGAATGTGGACAACTACAAAAAAACAAGAGTTCCAATGAGACCTTTTATTGAAGACGTGGAAAATCCGGAACTTTTTGTTAATTGTTCATATACACCCCATCAACCAAAAAGTAATACTATTTGCAAACTTGTTGCTAGAAGAAATGATGTTAAATACGATCAGGCAAGAAGAATCTATTCTGTTGATGGATGTTCACCTTGTCTTACAACAAGCGGATCACCACAGATTATGTGTGAAGATGGTAGAATAAGAACTATTACAGCAAGAGAAGGATATAGATTTATGGGTGTTCACGAAGATGATATTGATCAATTACTTACAACATCATTATCAACAACAGCACACGTTTCACTTGCAGGAAACTCAATTTGTATTCCGGTAATGGAAGCGATCTTTAGTGAATTTTTTAGTGAATACATCACAACACAAGAACCAGTATTGTCAAACCAGACAAACGAAGAATTAAATGACTAAAACCTTATTGGTTGACGGAAACAACCTATTAAATATTGGATTTCACGGTGTTAGGGACTTCTTTAACAAAGGAGAACACGTTGGGGGTACCTGGCACTTTTTAAATACTTTAAGGAAGTTTTTAGAAGAGACCAACTACAATAAGGTGGTTGTATTTTGGGATAGTGAAACCTCATCATCAGAGAGAAGACTACTATACCCAAAATACAAACTTAATCGTAAAGAAAAAAACGAAGAAGATTTTAAAGAACAATCTTTTTTAAATCAAAAACAAAGAGTAAAACAATACCTGGAAGAAATGTTCGTAAGACAACTTGAGATTGAAAAATCTGAAGCCGATGATCTTATAGCATATTATTGTCAAATCTCAGAAGATGAGGATAAAACAATATTTTCATCAGATAGAGACCTTACACAGTTAATTTCTGAAAAGGTAACAATATACTCACCCCAACAAAAAAGATATTATAAGAATGGAGATTTGGTTAAAATGTATGAAGCTGAAATTCCACATTATAATGTTAAAACCTACAAGATATTAACCGGTGACAGTTCGGATAATATTGATGGTATTTTTTATCTGGGTGAAAAAACATTTCTAAAATTATTCCCAGAAATACTTGATACTGAAGTTAAATATTCCGATATTTTAACAAAGGCAGAACAGTTACTTACGGAACAAAAAGGAAATGTTGCCTTACAAAATCTCCTTAGTGGAAAAACCAAAGAGGGAATATTTGGAGATGAGTTCTTTCTTATCAACGAGAAGTTAGTGGATCTTGCAAACCCACTAATAACCGAAGAAGGAAAAGATTTGGTTAGATTATATTACTCCGAGTCATTGGATCCAGACGGAAGAGGACATAGAAATCTAATACGAATGATGATGGAAGACGGATTCTTCAAATTTCTCCCAAAGGGTGACGAAGCTTGGGTAAATTTTTTGAAACCATTTTTAAAACTGTCAAGAAAAGAAAAAACAAAATTTAGAAACAAAACAAAAAAGTAAAAAATGAGAGACCAAGAAGCGACAAAGGTAGAGTTCTTATTGATGTGTAACGACAACATCGTTGTACAAAGATTCTTTAATGTCAAAGGGTTCAACAAAAATGCCCACAAATCAGAAGAGTTCTACGACTATATTAGAACTTTCTGTACTAACCTTCAATATGATTTGAAGATGAGATCCGTAGTCTATATGCTGGAGAATCAGTATGAAATTATGGAAAACCCGGATGTTCTTAACACCTCAATTACCGAGGGTGAAGAGAATTTTAACCTTTACATTAAGGTTGACAACCTGACAATTTGTCAGAGGTCGTTTGATGCAAAAGTATACCCACCAAAGGTAAGATATACCGTAGACCTACGCCCAAAGTTGAAAGGGATACTTTCAGACCTAACTGACATTTTTTCCGGTAAAAAATTTAATTATTTTTATCCACAATTTATCTAAAATTAGTAGTATTTATCATTACTAACAGAAAGAAAAATTATGGCGACAAACAAAAACTTCGAGTATCTCGGCAACAATTTCCAGATCCAATTACTTAACCAAATAATTGTAGACAAAGAATTTTCACACTCTATTATTGACGTAATTGAAAACAATTATTTTGAAAACAAGTATTTCAAAATAATCATTCAGATGATTAGAGAGTATTATAAAAAATACGATCATACACCATCATTTGAAACATTAGAACAAGTAACAAAATCCGAACTACAACAGGAAACAGCAATCAAGGTTGTTCTTGATACAATCAAGAAAATCAAGGATGCACCTATTGACGGTGTAGATTTCGTTCAAGAAAAAGCACTTAAATTCTGTAAACAACAAGAGTTACAGAAAGTAATGAAAAAAGCCCAAAAGATCATTGACGGTGGAGAGTTTGAAAACTACGACACGTTAGAAGAATTAGTAAGAGAGGCTTTACTGGTTGGTTCAAAAGACACAAGTGCAATGGATGTCTTTTCAAACTTAGACCAAGTGCTAGAGGACGATTATAGACACCCAATCCCAATGGGAATACCAGGTATTGACAGATTGTTAAAGGGAGGACTTGCGAAAGGAGAAATCGGTGTAATCCTTGCACCAACCGGAGTCGGAAAGTCAACACTCACAACAAAGATTGCGAATCACGCATTTAACCTTGGATTTAATGTCTTACAAATATTTTTTGAAGACAACCCAAAAGTGATACAAAGGAAACATTTTACCCTTTGGACAAAGATTCACCCTGACGAATTGTCAGATAAAAAAGATGAGGTGATGAACAAAGTAAAAGAAATCAAGGAAACAATGTCAAATGAGTTAATCTTAAAAAAATTACCATCTGACACCAAGACAATGCTTCAGATCAAAAATGAGATCAGAAAGATGATTGCCGACGGTACAAAGATAGATATGGTAATTTTGGACTATATTGACTGTGTTGTTCCGGATAAGAACTTAGGTGATGAATGGAAAAGTGAAGGATCCGTAATGAGATCGTTTGAAGCAATGTGCCACGAATTAAACATCGTTGGATGGACTGCAACACAAGGTAATCGTTCATCAATATCATCTGATGTTGTAACAACAGATCAAATGGGTGGATCAATTAAAAAGGCACAAGTAGGTCACGTTATTATAACTGTAGCAAAGTCATTACAACAAAAAGAAATGAAATTAGCCACAATCGCAATTACCAAGTCTCGTATTGGAGATGACGGTGTGGTATTTGAAAATTGCAAATTTGATAATGCAATGCTTGAAATTGATACGGAATCTACAACCACATTCTTAGGTCTTGAGGAACAAAAAGAGGAAAGACAACGACAAAGGGTTAAGGAGTTGCTTGAAAAAAGACAACAGAGAGAAAAAGGAAAATCGACAGAAAATTAAAAATAAAATAATTAAATTTTAAACTATGGATATTTCACAAAAAATATTGAGTGATATTACGGTGTATATGAAATACGCTAAATTTGTCCCTGAATTAAATAGAAGGGAAACTTGGGAAGAACTCGTGACAAGAAATAAAGAAATGCACCAGAAAAAATACCCACAAATTAAAGAAGAAATTGAAGATGTTTATAAGATGGTATATGATAAGAAAATTCTACCATCTATGAGATCTTTACAGTTTGGTGGAAAACCAATTGAGATTTCACCAAATAGAGTATATAACTGTGCTTATTTACCGATTGATCATACGGATGCTTTTTCTGAAACTATGTTCCTATTACTTGGTGGTACCGGTGTTGGGTTCTCAGTTCAGAAACACCACGTAGATAAACTTCCGGAAATCAAAAAACCAAACCCAACAAGAACAAGAAGATATTTGATTGGAGACTCAATCGAAGGTTGGGCCGATGCAATTAAAGTACTACTTGAATCTTATATGGGATCAAAGTCCTCAACACCAGTATTTGATTTTTCAGATATTCGTCAAAAAGGAGCTCTTCTTGTGACATCTGGAGGAAAAGCACCAGGACCTCAACCACTTAAAGATTGTATTCACAATATTACAAAAGTACTTGACGCTAAAAATGATGGAGATAAACTTTCACCAATTGAAGCTCACGATATTACCTGTCATATTGCAGACGCAGTACTTGCTGGTGGTATTCGTAGAGCGGCACTTATCTCTTTATTTTCGGCAGATGATGATGAAATGATTTCTTGTAAGTCAGGAAGTTGGTGGGAATCAAATCCACAGAGAGGTAGAGCAAATAATTCGGCAGTTCTTCTTCGTCATAAAGTGACTCAAGAATACTTTATGGATCTTTGGAAAAGAATTGAACTTTCCGGAGCCGGAGAACCTGGAATTTATCTATCTAATGATAAAGATTGGGGAACTAATCCTTGTTGTGAGATTGCACTTCGTCCTTATCAATTCTGTAACTTGTGTGAAGTTAATGCTTCAGACATTGAATCTCAAGAAGATTTTGAAAAAAGAGTTAAGGGTGCTGCATTTATTGGAACACTACAAGCTGGTTATACTGATTTCCATTACTTGAGAGATGTTTGGAAAAGAACAACAGAAAAAGATGCTCTTATTGGTGTTGGAATGACTGGAATTGGATCGGGAGTTGTACTTGGTTATGATATGAAAGCTGCAGCAGAAGCTGTTAAACAAGAGAACGAAAGAGTTGCCGGTCTTATTGGGATCAATAAAGCCGCAAGAACAACAACCGTTAAACCATCCGGAACATCATCTTTGGTTTTAGGAACCTCATCTGGAATCCACGCTTGGCATAATGACTTTTACCTAAGAAGAATCCGAGTAGGAAAGAACGAAGCTATCTACACATACCTTTCTATCTACCACCCAGAACTTGTTGAAGATGAATTTTTCCGTCCACACGATACAGCAGTAATTACAATCCCACAAAAGGCACCAGAGGGATCTATCTTGAGATACGAATCAGTATTCCAAATGCTCGATAGAGTAAAGAAAGTATCACAAGAATGGGTTAGATCAGGACATAGAACGGGTCAAAATACCCACAACGTATCCGCAACAGTTTCAATTAAAGAAGATGAATGGGAATTGGTTGGTGATTGGATGTGGAAAAACAGAAAATACTACAATGGCCTATCTGTTTTACCTTATAATGGAGGAACTTATACTCAGGCACCATTCGAGGATTGTACTAAAGAAGACTTTGAAAGATTGGTTGCAACATTAAAAGATGTTGATCTTACAAAAGTTATTGAATTACAAGATAATACCGACCTTCGTGGTGAGGCAGCTTGTGCTGGAGGAGCTTGTGAAATTGTATAAGTTATGACAGTTAGTGCATCAAAAGATTGGGTACAACAATTATATGTTCAGGAGATTACAAAAAAGTCTCCTGAACCTAATTTTTATAAAGACAAATTTGGAAACCTTGTGATGACCGAATCTTATCATATAAAAAGAGGAAAATGTTGTGGGTCCGGATGTTTACACTGTCCTTACGAACCAATCCACCAAAAAGGAAATACAAACCTAAAAGAGTCCTTACGAAAGTAAGGATTTTTTTATTTATATAAAAAATTACATCTTTATATTTATTAGTATGGCAAATGGTGTAACATATGGTATTTATTTCCCTTTCCAGGATTCTATGGAAGGTAGGTATTTAATGCCAACACAAACAACTAATGATGAAATTAGATCTAATTTAATTCACCTTTTACTTACAAGAAAAGGGACCAGATATTTTTTACCAGATTTTGGAACAAGATTATATGAATATATCTTTGAACCTCTTGATGGACCAACATTTAGTGATATTGAATCTGAAATTAGAGATAGTGTTGGACAATATTTACCCGGAATTAAAATTACAAATATAGATATAAAACCTGCAACATCTGATTATTCAGACCCAGGAGCAACATATATAAGCCAAAATGGTACAAGAGAATATAAAATACCAGGACTAGCGGAAAAAGAATATACAGCAAGAGTCAAGATTGATTATAAGATTACTAATTCAGCACTTGAATCCAGTGATTTTGTTATTTTAAATATTT
>Ga0315900_10012918_pt1 | contig 10202 bp, 9 predicted proteins | sample LakEriMetagenome_FD_203521 | JGI IMG/M metagenome (GOLD analysis project Ga0315900, IMG submission 203521) | Freshwater fungal communities from buoy surface, Lake Erie, Ohio, United States - Buoy 12 MA114 | ecosystem: Environmental > Aquatic > Freshwater > Lake > Lake biofilm | place: USA: Lake...
AAACAAGATCAGGGAAATAAGTCAAATTAATCATACAACATCAACGCTCCTTTCATAAAAAGGGGCGTTTTTTATTTTATCAATTTGAATGATACCTTTTAGGGTTTCTTTACCTTTGCTGGCAAATCAAAAGATTTATTTACTATGAAAGTTCATAATTTTAGCGCAGGTCCTGGTATTCTCCCTAAAGAAGTCTTACATAAAGCTGCTGAAGCCTGCATCAATTTTAATAATTCAAATTTATCTCTTTTAGAGGTGTCTCATCGCGGAAAAGATGTAATTGAAGTATTTTCAAATGCAGAAAATTTAGTAAAGAGTCTTTTGGGTATTGGAGATGAATACGCCGTGTTATTCCTTCAAGGTGGCGCAAGCTTTCAATTTGCTATGGTTCCTCATAATTTCCTAAATAGAAAAGCTGCATATGTTAATACCGGCGTGTGGGCTTCAAAAGCAATAAAAGAAGCAAAGTACTATGGAGAAACTCTTGTTTTAGCAAGCTCTGAGGCTGACAATTTTAGCCATATTCCGAAAAATTATATAATTCCTGAAGATGTGGACTATTTCCATTTCACATCCAATAATACCATTTATGGAACACAAACAAGAGATTTTCCGAACTCACCTGTTCCTTTGTTCTGTGATATGTCTTCAGATATATTTAGTCACCGATTTGATGCATCAAAGTTCGACTTAATCTATGCCGGTGTTCAAAAAAACATGGGGCCAGCTGGAGCAACATTGGTAATATTAAAGAAAGAATTATTAAACAAAATTCAACGAAAAATGCCTAGTATGATGAATTACCAAATTCATGTAGATGGGGAATCCATGTACAATACACCACCAGTATTTGCTGTATATGTATCTATGCTCACCTTGGATTGGCTAAGTAAAAACGGCGGAGTTGAATGGGCCGAAAATAGAAACCGGGCCAAAGCAGACTTGTTTTATACTGAATTAGATAGAAATTCGCTTTTCAAAGGCACAGTTGCCAAAGAAGATAGGTCTTGGATGAATGCTAATTTTGTTATGAATGACTCTTCAAAAGAAGAAGCCTTTAAAAAGGTGCTGAAGGAAGCAAATATAAGCGGTCTCAACGGTCACAGATCTGTTGGTGGATTTAGAGCTTCTATGTACAATGCTATGGATTTAGACAGTGTGGAAGCTCTTGTAAATGTGATGAGAGATTTCGAGAAAAACAACGGATAGTTTGAAACACAATTTAAAATAAGAAATGAAAAGAGTCTTAGCCAACGATGGCATCGATAAAATAGGAAAACTTCTCCTTGAAGAAGCTGGTTTTTTTGTAGAAACTACAAAAGCAGCTGAAGGACAGCTTGCCGAAACAATTAATTCTGGAAATTTTGATGTGCTTTTGGTAAGAAGCGCCACTAAAGTAACATCGAGTGTTATGGATGCTTGTCCCAATTTAAAACTGATAGGAAGAGCTGGTGTTGGCCTAGACAATATTGATGTAAAATATGCAGATGCAAAAGGAATTAAAGTAATTAACACTCCTGCTGCTTCATCTCAATCAGTAGCCGAATTAGTGTTTGCCCATCTTTTTAGTGGCGTCAGGTTTTTACAAGATGCCAATCACGCCATGAGAATACAAGGTGAAACTAAATTCAATGAATTAAAAAAATCATATTCCTCAGGAATTGAACTGCAAGGCAAAACTTTAGGAATTATTGGATTTGGAAGAATAGGACAAGCAGTCGGAAAAATGGCAATTGGACTCGGAATGAATGTCGTAGCAAGCGACCCATACATAAAAGAAGCAACGCTGCTCATTCATATTTTACCAACTCAACAAGATATTTCTGTAAAAATTTCAACCATTCCATTAGAAGAAGTGCTTACTCAGAGTGATTTTATTACACTCCATGTTCCTGGTAAAGTTAATGGGAAAGCCGTAATTGGAGGTCGGGAATTAGATATGATGAAACCTGGAGCTGCAATTGTAAATGCCGCAAGAGGCGGTGTAATAGATGAAGACGCTTTGCTTCATGCGCTCGATAGCAAACACATCGCATTTGCAGGCTTAGATGTGTTTGAGAACGAACCAACACCAGCAGCAGCATTATTACACCATGCTCATATTTCATTATCTCCGCACATAGGAGCTTCTACAGCAGAAGCGCAAGAACGAATTGGAAGAGAAATGGCAGAAGGAATTATTTCATATTTCAAGAACTAATTAATACATGCCAAAACTCATTGCATTTAATGGTGTTGTTCCTAATAAAAGTAAAGTAGAGAAGGTTGTCTCTAAACCTTATGATAAGTATACATTGAAAGAAGTTTCTGAAATAGTTACTTCCAATGAAGAATCATTTCTTAATATTATTCAACCAGAACTTGCAAAAGGGAAAAAAAACACCTCAATTACTCCGGAAAATCTTAAAAAGAGCAGAAGTAAATTTGAGTATTTTTTAAAAACTGGAACTTTAGAAAAATTAAAGCCTGGATTTTATATTTACAGACAGATTAAACCTAATTTTACCTATACTGGAATCATAGCGAATATTTCAGCCGAAGATTACAGAAATGGTACAATAAAAATTCATGAACAAACCTTGGCTCCCAAAGAGGAGAAATTAAAAGAATACCTAAAGATTGTAGGAATTAATGCTGAACCTGTAATGTTTACCTATCCACATCAGGGACATATTGATAGTTTAGTTTCTCGTTTAACTGGAAATGAAAAATATGCAGATTTTGAAAAAGATGGTAAACAGCATCAATTATGGTTAATTGAAGAAGCCGCAGATATTAATGCAATCATTGAAGCTTTTCAAAAAATTGAAAAGGTATATGTTGCTGATGGTCATCATCGTTCTGCTTCATCTGTTTTATTGGCTGAAGAGTTAAATGCAAAAGAAAAAGGAAATTGGAGTAATTTTATGGGAATATTTTTTCCAGACCATAATTTACAATTATTCGAATTTAACAGACTTGTAAAAGACACAAACAATTTAACTGTAGCTCAAATTATTTCCGCTTTAGGAGAAGATTTTCTAGTAGAACAAGTTTCAAAAAGTAATTATAAACCAATCATTTTACATGAAATTTCAATGTATTTGGAAGGCAAATGGTACAGTTTGAAATTAAAGCATGAAAGAAAGAACGACCAACTTACAGATAAACTAGATGCTAACATCCTTAGCAAGAACATTCTATCTCCCATTTTCGGAATTCACGACTTAAGAAATGATGCGAGAATTGATTTTATAAGTGGCCTTTTCGGACCTGAGGCCTTAAAAGAAAAAGTTGATAGTAAACAGGCTGCAGTAGCTTTTGGCCTATTCCCTGTGAGTTTTGAGCAGTTTTTTGCTTTTAGCGACCAAGGTAAAATGATGCCACCTAAAACCACTTGGTTTGAGCCTAAATTATTAAACGGATTGGTGATGTACGATTTAGAAATTAAATAAATATGAGTCTTTCTGAGAGATTTAATGCAATTAAGGCAACAATTCCAGCCTCTGTTACCCTAGTTGCCGTTTCAAAAACTTATCCAAATGAGGTAATTCAAGAAGCATATGACTTGGGGCAAAGAGTTTTTGGTGAAAACAGGGTTCAGGAATTAACCGAAAAACATGAAGCTTTGCCTAAAGACATTGAATGGCATTTGATTGGGCACCTGCAAAAAAATAAAGTTAAATATATTGCCACTTTTGTAAAACTAATACACGCAGTTGATTCACTAGAACTTCTCCAAACAATTGAAAAAGAAGGGCGGAAGATTAATAGGAAAATCCCCTGTTTGATTCAAATTCATATTGCAAAGGAAGAAACTAAATTTGGATTAAGTCCAAATGAAGTAAAAAGTTTCTTCGAATTAGTTGAAGTGCAGAACTTAGCTTTTACAGATATTCAAGGCTTAATGGGAATGGCTAGTTTTACAAATGATACTGCTCTTATAGAAGAAGAGTTCGGAAGTTTAGCTCAAAAATTCAATGAAATAAAAGCTCAAAAATTACCTTATTTACCAAATTTCAATCAGCTTTCGATGGGTATGAGTGGCGATTATTCCATAGCAATCAAAAAAGGAAGTACCATGGTAAGAATAGGAAGTGCTCTTTTCGGGGCAAGATAACTTACCTTAAAATTGCAATTTTGTCGGTGTAGATTTTACCTCCAGACTCGACTTTAACTAAATAAAATCCATTTGATATTTCAACAGGAATCTCTATAGAAGCAGAAGACACTTGTTTTGTAAATGATAATTTCCCATCTATTGAATACATAGAAATACGGTAGCTATTTATGAAGTTATTAAAAAACAAAATACCATTATTCGGGTTAGGAAAGAACAACAGCTCATTTTCTTCAAGATCTTTGAAGCCTATTCCTTCATTGGGTACATTGTTATCTCCAGGAGTTATTGCTGCGCCTTGGGGTAAATTAGCACTTGCTTCTAATATATCAAATTGAGATAGCGAAATTAAATCTCCATTGTACCATGCTGGCTTAGAAAATGGTGTGTCATTCCCATAAAATCTAACAGCAGCATCAGGTGTTCCGGCCGATTGCTCTAAAACAACACCACCATAAATTATTGCTGTTGCGTCTCCATTTGTCCAGCCCACAGCATCTTGAACAGAAGCCCCAAAAGGTAATTCCAATTGACCATCATTATTTAAATCATAGTCTACATTACTTAAAATTGCAGAAGGGCTAAAAATTAACACGAATGAAGTATTCCCATTTTCTAGAACGCCACCAGGAACACCGAAAATCAAAGTATCTTTCCTCACACTGCCGGCAGGAATAGTTGGATAACCTAATGCTGAGCCTATAAAAAGTAAACCATTACCTCCTAGTGTAATATTATTGAGTGGAATAACTAAATCTGAGTTCCCGGCGCTAGCAGAATCACCTTCAAAAACGCAAACATAAATACCATTCAAGGTACTCCCAGGTATACCCTTTACTTCAATAAATTCGAAAGGCTCATCGGTTCCCGGAGGATTTACCAAAATTTCATTTAACAGAACTTGAGCATTAGTTAATGTGGCCCAAATAAACATGTTAAGGCATGTAAATAATTTCTTTTTCAAAATTTCAAATTTTTTAGCGATAAATGAGCAAAGGACCTTGAAGTGTCTCGAAATATTCATCCTTTACATAATAATTCACAACAAAATAATACAATCCAGCCATAACTGGCTTTCCTGAAACTTTCCCATCCCATTTTTCATCGAGACTTTCTGCACTATACATTATTTGCCCCCACCTGTCGTAAACTTTTACATTACCCAAAACAACAGTTTCGGAATGAAATATTTCAAACAAATCGTTCAGATTATCTCCATTTGGAGTAAACGAGCTAGGCATAAAAACCGTTTGTGGAATTATTTCCTTTAACTTGAAATGGGCCACCAAAGTGTCGGAAGTATCAACAATACAAGTATTTAGTGAATCAGTAGTATCTCCCTGAAGTTCAATTAAATCTAAACTCCAATGGCTAAAAAGATAATCTATGTAAGGTAAAGCTTCCACATTTACTTCTTGCCCGGGAAAATATGTGTAAGTCTTAGGGTAAGTATTTATGTATTCACCATTTAAAACTACATGCCCCGCATTCTTTGGTTCAACAACTACTGTAAAATCCCAAGTTTGCTTTGGTTGAAAATGGACGATTACGGTATCAGTTGTATCTGCTTCAATTACGACCAAAGTATTTGCAGGGTCAGGATTAAAAGTATGATAAGAGGAGCTGTAATTCAAAAAGTTATAATTCGGGTCAGCAGTCGCTGTAAGTGTGATAGGCGTTCCTTCATTATAAGTTGCAGTAAATGGAAATGAACCAGGTGTTATTCCATTAATTGAAACTGAACCTCCACCATCAGGATCAATAATATAGGTAATTTGGTGAGTTTGAATAATACGAAAATGGGCTACAATACTGTCAGCTCCACTAATTAAAAACTCATTAAGCATTTGAGTGCTGTCGCTCAATAAGTCGTGATGAAAAACTTCCCAATACCAGAATTCATAAGTTGAATTAGTTGGTGTAGCTTCAATTTCCCCGTTAACTCCTCCAAAATAAGCACCAGACCAAGGATATTCCGGAATTTGTAATTCATTAAAACGTATTGTACCTGCACCGGCTGGCGCAACATTAAAGGCTAATTCATGCGGCCCATCAACCTCGTAACAATTAACAACCCCATTATTTTCAATATATTGACATCTGCCGGTTATTTGAGCACGAATGAAATCTAAATGAGACTGCCATTCAGCCATTGAACCTCCCCAACGGGCAATTTGAGCAGGCATTTCAGGTGTTATATGGTTAATGATGCTATCTAAATGAGCCAATGCATAATCGCAACTTAATGAAGTGTTTATTAATTGCGCGTATCTGTTAACGTATCTTTGCTTGAACTCAGGATTAGCCATTAATCGGTTAAACATATCCAAATGACCTTCATTAGGTCCGGCATTTTGGAAGTTGTCATCTAAAGCACAAGGGTCTGCAGTAAACCCAGTTGTTGGCCATCCAGAAAAATTCTGACCTAAATTAAAAGTATTATCCATGTCCCATAACGCATACTTCCATTTAACAGCAGGCGTTCCTCTTCCCCTCCACCACATCGTATTCCAGTTTATCCAGTCAGAATTAACCGACCAGGTATTTATAATTATGTAATCAATAGCGCTTGCGATATCATAACGAGCAGCCACTGCATTATAATTAGAAGGAACCGATAAATCATTAGCCATGATATAAGCGTACAAATCATTCCAATCTGCTGGTGAACCATATCGTACATTTAAACCACCCCAATACTGCAAGAAATCCAAATCTTCCTCTTCTTGTCCCCAATAATAATCAGTATAATCAGGATCTCCGACTTTTTCGCGCATCTCGTAAAGTCCCCAATATTGGCCATTTATGTACACCGCGCAATGATCGTTAGAACGCAAATCCACATTTAAATTGGCTTTTTCCGCCAAAGATTGAATAAATGCGTCTCTTAAATGGCAACCTCCTCCTGAACCACCTGTGAAAGGGTAATTGTCAGATGCCCCGGCTTTTAGCATGAACCTTTGAAACTTTGTTCTTGGTTTTGTTGGAAATAATTGATAATCAATTTCATTATCATAACCATATTGGTCGCGAACTACAAAATCAACTCCTTTTTGAGGGTAAGCCCAACTATCGTTTCCATGTGGATCTGATTCTCCTACTGCCTCAAATTGAAAAACTCCTGCACTATTAAAATACTCGCATGAAGAAACAATCTCTCCCATTTGGTTATTAAACAAATTATCATAATCATCCGAGCCTAAACACACAATTGGCATGGTATGAGAGACTCCAATTAAATAAGTGTTTGTTTCAATAAAACTTGGTCTAAATGCAGCAGAAGAAGGGAATGCTCTCGCTTTGATTATAGTATTTGTCGCAATGTTTATGGGAACAGTATATGCTGTTGAATTTGGAGCTGGATCAGAACCATCAGTTGTATAACGCACTGTAACGCCCACGTCGCCTCCACTAATTGTTAATACCTGAGCTCCTGCATAAGTTCCAGCTTGAAGACTTAAAACAGGAGTATCAGCATAGTCGGTAAAACCTGCAGTGTTTGCAACCCCTGGTGTAGGGTTAGTAAATACTTGCCAAGTTGCACTTCCGTTTGGAAATCTACCTCTTGAATCATCCACTTGATTAGGACGAATGGTTAGTGAATCTATAATAACCCCTAACGTATTGCTTAACAAGATTTTCTCACTGTTAGTTTGTGTGAGCTTAAAGTTGGTGTGAAATGCTAAACCATTATTTATATCACGGCCCGAGGCCCAGAATAAAACATACCCATTTGCATTGATATTGGTAGCTGCAGGAATTTGCCATTTTGTAGGATTGGCAGCATTATCACTAAGGAAATATCCACTTATATCCATAGCTGAGCCAGAAGAATTATGCAGTTCTATCCAATCTTCATAATCACCAAAATCATCAGTGATAGTATTCCTATTTGCACAAGAAAACTCGTTTATTACCAATTGTGCTTTAGCGGTTCCAAAAAGTATAAAAACAAAGATGATGAGTAAAATGCGCAACGTGGTGATTTTATATTACCCCAAAATTAACAATTCGTTTTTAATTTTTGTTATGAATTAAAAAATTATTGTTTGATTTGCGTTTATTAGCTGAGTTTCATCCAAATTTTAATTTCTTAACCATATTTCGCTCTAATGACAAAACTACCTTATGAATACCTAACAGTTTTTGTAATATTAATAATTACTTTAGCATCTTGTCAGAAAGAAGAAGGAGAAGGTGGAGCAGGAAAGATATCAGGTAAATTATATGGATATGATATCAATACTAACGGAGAAGTGAATGATAGCGGTTATGCAGGTGGTTATCGGGTTTATATATCATACGGAACAGAAGGAAACGCAAATGATGATGTAAGAACTTCATTTAACGGACAATATGAATTTACCGGTTTAAGAAAAGGCACTTATACCATTTTTACTTATTCTCAATGCAATGATTGTTTATTCAATCAAGAAACAGTGAAGCAAACAATTACGCTTAATAGCAATAAAGATGAAGTTGTTGTTCCCGATTTAGTTATTTACGATTAAAAAAATGAGAGCCGATTTAGCAGGAGAATTGAAGTTGTTTGATAAAATAGATTTAAAAGGGCTGGAAGACGTAAAGCTTCAAAACAGGATTGATGTGAAATATATTTTTCACATCAATGAACTTTTAGAACTTTTAAAAAGCATAAAAAGGGACTACTTTCTTCTGGAAATTGATGATATGTTTTCATTTCAATATGAAACTGTTTATTATGATTCTAAGGAATTTTATTTATATCATGCGCACCACAACGGGAAACTGAATAGATTTAAAATAAGAAGGAGACATTATTTGTATAACAATCAAAATTTCTTTGAAATAAAGCAAAAAATTAAAGGAAGTAGAACACAAAAATATAGAATAGAAAAAAGTGGAAATGGAAATAACTTCAGCGACATAGAAAAAGAGATGCTTCACCTATCTGGAGCTCCTAAGATTGTGCTTGAAGAAAAATTAAAAGTGTTTTACACAAGATTGACAATGGCGGCGAAAAATAAAAACGAGAGAATAACTATTGATTTGGGATTACAATATGAAAATGAGGAGCAGAAAATAAATTTGAATGAACTAATAATTCTTGAAGTGAAACAAAATTCAATGCGCCGTGATAGTGTTGTAATAAATTACTTAAAGTCGAAAAGAATTAGACCATTGAGTGTAAGTAAATACGCCATAGGTATTGCACTGACAGAAAAAAGAGTTAAAAAAAATGCATTTAAACCGAAAATTTTACAAATAAATAAATTACTTATTAATGCTTGAAACAAACAATGCAACGAATGAAGTTCTTGCCGGAAACACCCATAATTTATTGGAATTTGCAATAAGATTTGGATTAAATTTTTTAGTAATATTCGTGCTGGTCAGGCTCATTTATTATCCAATTAGGAAGAATAGAGATTTTCTTTTTACTTTTTTCCTTTTTAACATCATTAATTTTTTAATCTGCTATTTACTCAGTAGCGCACAACTCAAAATGGGTTTTGCATTTGGACTTTTTGCTATATTTTCCATTTTAAGATATCGAACTGTTACAGTTCCTGTAAGAGAAATGGGATATTTCTTTATAAGTGTCACTTTGGGGATTATTAATGCATTAACAGGTACATCTGATGGATTTTGGCTATTAGCTGCAGCAAATATTATTATTCTTGCAGTTGCATGGGTGATAGATTTTGGAATTACCATAATTCATGAAAACTCAAAAGAAGTTATTTACGATAGAATAGATTTGTTAGGTATTGAAAATCAAAATGAACTATTGAGCGATTTACAAAAAAGAACAGGCTTACCGGTTCATAGGGTAGAAATTTTAAAGATTGATTTTTTAAAAGATATAGTGAGAATGAATGTCTTTTATAACGCGGCCAAAAACGATGCTCCTTCAGCATCTCTAGGAAATGATGATGAGGATTAACCTATTGAAGACTGCATTTTCCTTACTTTTTATTTGCACTTTATTTTATGCAAAGGGGCAAATAAACCGTGACTTAAATGCATGGTCGAGTTTAGAAGCTTCCGTAAACTTACCTCGTAAATATGCTATAAGCTTTAAGGTTCAATCTCGCTTTGATAATCAAATAAATAACTTAAG
>Ga0315900_10012921_pt1 | contig 10200 bp, 7 predicted proteins | sample LakEriMetagenome_FD_203521 | JGI IMG/M metagenome (GOLD analysis project Ga0315900, IMG submission 203521) | Freshwater fungal communities from buoy surface, Lake Erie, Ohio, United States - Buoy 12 MA114 | ecosystem: Environmental > Aquatic > Freshwater > Lake > Lake biofilm | place: USA: Lake...
CCAAAGAATTGAGCTCATTTTTGTATGCGTCTTTGAGCATCCCTTTGTCGCTTAGAAAAACAGTGTATCCGAGCTTTTTGCCAAGAACGGCAGCGCCGGCTCCGCTTTCACCACCTCCAAGTATGACCATCTTTTTTTCTGTCATTACCGGAGCTTTAAGGTTACAATGGTGATTACTGCCAACATGACTCCAACAATCCAGAAGCGTGTAACAATTTTGGATTCATGGTAGCCTGATTTCTGATAGTGATGATGGAGAGGAGCCATTTTAAATAGTCGGTTGTTCCTGGCAAACTCAATTCCATGTAGTTTTTTCATGCGTTTGAAGTACGCCACCTGCATCATGACCGAAAGATTTTCTACCAGAAAAATGCCGCACAAAATGGGTATCAGTAATTCCTTGCGCACGGCAAGTGCAAACACTGCAATGATTCCACCCAGAGACAAGCTTCCGGTATCTCCCATAAAAACCTGCGCGGGATAGGAATTGTACCACATAAAACCAACGCATGCACCTACAAATGCCATGATGTAAACCACCAACTCTCCTGCATTTGGGATATACATGATGTTGAGGTAGTTCGCAAAAATTGTATTGCCCGATACATAAGCGAATACGGCCAGTGTGGCTCCAATAATGGCAGATGTCCCTGTAGCAAGTCCATCTAATCCATCCGTGATATTTGCACCGTTGGATACTGCCGTAACAATAAATATAACAATGGGGATAAAGAGCAGCCAAGCATACTGCCTGTAATCATCACCTAAAAACGACAACAAATCGGCGTAATCAAACTCATTGTTTTTTACAAACGGAATGGTTGTCTTGGTAGATTTTTCAGCAAGTGATTTATACTTCGGCAAATCGGAACTGACAATATCATGCGTGAGCAGCTCATTTTCATCCATCCGCACTTCATTTGCATTGCTGATTTTTTCTTTAATCACAATATGTGGATTGAAGTACAAGATGCTTCCCACAATAATGCCCAGTCCAACCTGTCCCACTACTTTGAATTTTCCCTTGAGTCCTTCTTTGTCTTTTTTAAATACTTTGATATAATCGTCGATAAATCCTATAATTCCCAGCCAGACGGTAGTAATGAGCATGAGAATGATATAGGAGTTATAAATTTTTGCAAAGAGAAGAGTAGGAATCAGGATGGCACTCAGGATGATGAGTCCTCCCATAGTGGGTGTTCCCTGCTTGCTGGCCTCACCTTGCAATCCCAGATTACGCACGGTTTCCCCCACTTGCTTATTGCGCAGTATACCAATGATTTTTTTGCCGAACAGAAGAGAAATAATCAGGGAGGTAATCAGCGCCATGGCTGCGCGGAAGGAGATGTACTGAAATACCCCGGCTCCCGGAAAATGAAATTGTGAATGCAGGTAATCAAAAAGGTAGTAAAGCATATTTATCGGCTTACAGTTTCAAAAAGTGTTTTTACTTCTTCCATGTCATCAAAAGGATATTGCACTCCTTTTATTTCCTGGTATTTTTCATGTCCTTTCCCGGCGAGGAGAATGATGTCGTTTTGCTTTGCCATTAGGTATGCTGTTTTGATGGCTTCATGTCTGTCGGTTATTGAAAGTGTTTTTTTCTGATTAGCCGGTTCAACTCCTCCTTGCATTTGTTTGATGATTTCTTCCGGATCTTCTGAACGCGGATTGTCTGAAGTAAGAATGACAAGGTCACTCATGGAAGTTGCAATGGCTGCCATCATCGGGCGCTTTGTAGAGTCTCTGTTTCCTCCACATCCCACAACAGTGATGATTCGCTCTTTTCCATCGGTCACTTGTCGAATCGCACTCAGTATGTTTTGAAGTGCATCCGGCGTATGTGCATAATCTACTACTGCTGTAATTCCCTCGCGTGATCGTAAAAACTGAAACCTGCCTTCCACCGGCTGCAGATTGCTGAGTGCTGTGAGCACATTCGTTTTGTTTTCACCAAGCATTCTTGCAACCGAATAAACCAGCATGATGTTGTAGGCATTGAATTGACCAATCAGCCTGATCCAAACCTCGATATTATCGATGTTCATGAGCAGTCCGTTGAATGAACTCTCAATGATTTTTCCTTTGAAATCACTTGGGCTCGTCATCGAAAAAAACTTTATCTGAGCCCTTGTATTTTGCACCATCACTGTTCCGTTACGGTCATCTTTGTTGACTACGGCAAAGGCGGATGCAGGCAATTCATCAAAGAAAGTTTTCTTCGCATTCAGGTAATTTTCGAATGTTTTATGGTAATCAAGATGGTCGTGTGTGATGTTTGTGAAAGCTGCTCCGGCAAATTTCAATCCGAATATCCTGCGCTGGTCAACGGCATGTGAGCTTACTTCCATGAAGCAGTACTTGCATCCTTTTTCTACCATCAGTGCAAGTAGGCGGTTGAGTTCTAGAGCATCCGGTGTGGTATGTGTGGATTCAATCGGCTCGTCCATGATAAAGTTGCAGATGGTGCTGATGAGTCCTGTTTTGTGTCCGAGAGCCTTATATAGTTTGTATAGAAGTGTAGCCCCGGTGGTTTTGCCATTGGTTCCTGTGATACCTACGAGCTTTAATTTTGAAGATGGATGATTGTAATAATTGGATGCAATTACCGACAAGGCAGCTGCCGTGTCTTTTACTTTTACATAAGTAATTCCTTCTTTTTGCTGTTCGGGAAACTTTTCGCAAACAATTGCGATAGCCCCTTTCTCAATGGCTGTGTCAATGTAATTGTGTCCGTCTACAAGCGATCCCCTGATGGCAACAAACAAGGCATACTTCTCTACTTTTCTGGAATCAAACCCAATTGAAGTAATGGCGAGGTTGGTGCTCCCGGCAACTTGCTCTATACGGGCCCTGTATAATAAATCACTGAGTAGTTTCATTTATCCTAGTTTGATGGTAATATGGGTTCCTTTTTGCACAACCTGTCCCGGCGGAACCGATTGACTGATGACTTTTCCTTTTCCTTTCACCGTTACACGACATCCTATATGTTCGAGTGCATAAAGTGCATCTCTCAATCCTGTTCCGGTTACATCAGGAATTCTGGAGATTGTGGCTTTCTTTTTTTCCCCTTGTACAAAAAGTATTGGATCTTGCACCTGAGAAATATCGAGGGCAATTTTTTTAGAGAGGGCAACAAAATCACCAAAGGCGCCATGCATGTTGTATGGTGTATAGCTATAGAGAGATGAAGTATCTTTTTCGATGCTCTTATGCATTCTGGTAGAAGTTGCATACACTTTATCTGCAACTTCTCTGAATACAGGTCCCGCAACATCGTTTCCGTAATACACATTTTTGGAAGGTGAAGAAACCACGATAATCATGCTGTAGAGTGGATCTGCTGCTGGGAAGTATCCACACAAACTGGCACGATAGGTTTTTCTGTCGATGCCATATCCTCTGTTGTTATCGGCAATCTGTGTTGTGCCGGTTTTTGCTGCTATGCGGTAATATGCATTCCTGAGATTAGATGCAGTTCCTTTTTCTACAACACCTTCAAGCATTCTACGGGCCACATGAAGAGTACTGTCGCTACAGATCTTTGGAATAAGTACCTCGGTTTCGAACTTTTTAACGGTTACTCCTTTGCTACGAATCTCTTTCACAAGATGTGGTTTAACCATGGTTCCTCCATTGGCAACCGAGTTGTAAAAATTCAGGATTTGAAGAGGGGTTAACATCACTTCATATCCATAAGACATGGCAGGAAGGGTAGTGCCACTCCAATGTCCATCGCCCGGATGATACAACAGTGGCTGTGCTTCGCCTTCAACATCAATCTCGGTTTTGCGATCAATGCCTAGTTTGGCAAGTGATTCAACAAATGCAACAGGGTTTTTGGAAAAGTGTCTGTAAACGATTTTGGCGGTACCAACATTTGATGATTTTTCAAAAATCTCCTGCATGTCAATCACCCCATATCCTCCATCATGGCTATCGCGAACCTCTTTTGCGCCCACCATTACTTCTCCGTCTTCTGTATCTGCTTTTTCATCTGGTGATGCACCTCCTGCTTCGAGGGCAGCCATCAATGAAGGCAGCTTAAATGTGGAACCCGGCTCCATCCGTTCTGCAATGGCATGATTTCCGGCTTCAATATAATGCAATGAATCCACGCGGGACAGATTTACCATGGCTCTTATCTCACCTGTTTTTACTTCCATTAGGATGAGAATGCCCTTGCCTGCCTGTTGTTTCTGCAACTGTTTAAGCAGGGCATGATGAGCAACATCCTGAATATTGATGTCGATACTTGTGATGATATCATTTCCATCTTTTGGTTCCACTTCGTTTTCTTCATTCACAGGCATCCAAACATCTCCTGCTATTTTTTGCATAAGTCTTTTTCCTGAGGTTCCTCGTAGGGTATGATCATAAGCGTTTTCTAAACCTTTACCCTTTTTTGCACGAGCGATGCCAATGGTGCGACTGGCCAGGTTACTGAATGGCAATTCTCTCCTGCTGCGTTGCAGCACCATCAGCCCTCCCTTGTATTTGCCCAAACGGAGGATGGGAAAGGTTTTGATGCGATTTAGTTCTTTGTGGCTGATGCCGGCGGCAATAGGGAAGTAATGCTTGCCTGCTTTTCTGCGGCGGATAAGCTCATTTCTAATTTGCTGTGCATTTTTTTTTAGGATAACCCCTGCAAGACAATGAGAAAGCGAATCTACTCCACGGAAAAAAATCTCATCACTCAATGGATCTGAGTTTACATCCATGGCTACATCAAATACAGGAATAGATGTTGCAATTAGCAATCCTTCATTGTCGATGATATTGCCCCGGTTTGCTTCAATGCTGAAGTACTTTGTTCCGGATTCCAGTGCTTTTTGCTTCCAGAAATCACCTTCGGCAAGCTGCAGGAAAAGAATTCTGGCAACAATGGCTAAAGAAAATACCATCATAAAGGCATACACAATTCTTGCCCTAATGCGCATCTCTTTTTTTATTGTAGCCTCTTTCTCTTTCATTTTTTCGGCCTGCTTAAAGTCCCTACTATTTTGTAAGGCGACTGGGTTGATTCCAGCAATCCCTGTTCAGCAGATTTCTTGGATATCTCACTCTGTTTGCTCACCGCCATCAAATCAGATTTTGATGTGATGTAATCACTATGCAATTGTTTAATCTCACGAGTAAGCTTATTAATGCTTCGAATATTTCTCTCAGCGTAATAGGTGTTGGCGATATAGAGCATGCACATCAGCACGAGAAAAAACACAAATGGCAATTGTTTCACGGAGTTATTACTGGCAAGAAAATTTCCGTTGATGATGTTTCCGAGGTCAACCGGAACCGACATCTTGCGTGACGATTTTGAAGGCTCTTTCTTTTTTTTGCCTTCAATTTCCTCAAGTGTAGGAATGTATGTACCGGTATTATCTTGGTTTGTCATTTTCTTTTTTCAGCGATCCTCAATCTTGCACTTCGGCTCCGTGGGTTTTTCTCCATTTCATCCTCCGATGGCATGATGGGTTTTTTTGTTAGCTGGTTGAATGGACTGAATCGATTGCCAAAAACATCTGATTCCTGCTCTCCTTCCGTTTTGCCGTGGCGCATAAAATTTTTCACGAGCCTGTCTTCCAGTGAATGATAGCTAATCACAGCAAGTCTCCCACCCGGTTTCAGCATAGGCAAACTGGTTTCCAAAAAATCATGCAATGCATCTAGCTCGGTATTTACCTCTATCCGCACGGCCTGGAAAACCCTTGCCAGCATTTGGTTCAGATGTTTTTGTCCGTACACCTGCTGTACAATCTCAGAGAGCTGTCCGGTTGTTTTCAAGAAATTTTTTTTGCGGAATTGCAGAATAGCACCTGCCAGTTTTCCGGATCTTTCAAGCTCTCCATAATTTCTAAAAAGAAGTGACAGCGCTTCTGCATCATACTCGTTCAGTACTTCCAGAGCAGATTTTTTCTGAGATCGGTTCATACGCATGTCAAGCACCTCATCAAAACGAATGGAGAATCCGCGTTCCGGGGTATCAAACTGATAAGACGAAACCCCAAGATCAGCGAGGATGCCATCAACTTCTGTGATTTTCATGTAACGCAGATGTTGGCTAAAAAACCTGAAGTTTGATTTAACCAGTATCAGACGCTTGTCATTTCCCTCTGCACGAAGCAGGGCGTCATCATCTTGATCGAAAGCGATTAGCTTGCCCGCATCTGATAAACGCGAGAGCATTCCTGCACTGTGTCCTCCTCCTCCGTAGGTTACATCCACATAGATCCCAGATGGGTTCATAGAGAGTCCATCCAACACATCATGTAAAAGAACGGGTATGTGAAAACCATCCATCAGGACAGTTTTCTCTGTTCGTTAGGGTCAATCTTCGACATCACTTTTTCGGCAAGCGCTTCAAAATCTTTATCACTTAGTTGACTGAGTCCCTGCTCAAACAATTGCTTACTCCAAATCTCCACCTTGTTCAGGTGAGCGTTTAACACCACATCTTTCTCCGCACTTGCATAGTCAAGCAGTTTCTTGGGAATCAGAATTCTGCCCGCTCCGTCCAATTCTACCTGAGTGGCTCCATTGGTGAACATGCGAATGAAGGTGTCATTCTCCTTGATAAACCGGTTGAGCTTCGACAGGTCTTGCATGATTTGCTCCCATGCATCCACGGGATATAAGACCAAACATTTTTGAAAGATGCTCCTGTTGATGATGAAGCGCTCACGGTAACGAGCATCAAACTGCTTGTACAGTCCTGAAGGAACCGATAAACGGCCCTTTGGGTCTAGTTTACAATCGTATTCTCCAATGAATGATACCATGGCTGAGCGCTCGGAACAAAAGTAATTGAATGTTTTCCACTTTATACCATTTTCTCCCACTTTTGTTAATAACTTTTCCTGTAAATTCCTAATGTTGTCTAAAACTAATTAATAAATACTTGATAATCAATAGTTTTATATGGTGGGAAAATGTGGGATATATTGGATTTGTCCTTGTCTTACTTTTGTTCCATGCAACACCTCAGTACCCGTAGTCTTTTCTTTGAAAATCTGGCACTTACAAGTGATTTTCCCATGGAACTTGAAATTGAATCGGCCAGCGGATTTTACTTGTATGCGCCCGATGGGAAAAGATATGCTGACCTCATCTCAGGCATCAGCGTAAGCAATCTTGGTCACCAGCACCCTGCAGTAAAAAAGGCCATCCACGACCAAACAGAAAAATTCCTTCACCTCATGGTCTACGGCGAATACATTCAGGCTCCACAGGTGGCTTATGCTGCCCTACTGGCTTCTACTTTGCCCCCGCCTCTGAGTAGCGTGTACTTCACCAATAGTGGCGCTGAAGCCATTGATGGTGCCATGAAGCTTGTAAAAAGAGCCACGGGTCGCACCGGACTGATTTCGTGTTACAATGCTTACCATGGATCTACCCAGGGTCCGCTCAGTTTGATGGGTTGCGAACATTACAAACAGGCATTCAGACCCCTTCTGCCTGGCACCACTCATATACGCTTCAACAACACGGATGATCTTTCCATGATTACCACCGATACAGCCGGGGTTTTCATCGAAGCCGTTCAGGCCGAAGCAGGCTGCATTGTACCTGACACAGATTACATGATTGCCCTGAGCGAGCGCTGCAGGCAAACAGGCACATTGCTTGTGATTGATGAGATCCAGTCGGGAATGGGCCGCACCGGAAAAACATGGGCATTCGAGCATTTCGGAATTCTCCCCGATGTGGTGTGCACCGCCAAATCACTCGGAGGTGGATTGCCCCTTGGCGCATTTATCGGCTCTTCTTACCTGATGCAACAATTGCGTAGAAATCCCATCCTTGGCCATATGACAACCTTTGGCGGAAATGCACTCTGCTGCGCTGCCGGAATGGCTTGCCTGCAAACTATACTGGATGAAAATCTTGCTTCCCATGCATTACAGTTGGAAACACTTGTAAGAAACGAACTGAGTCATCCTTCCGTAAATGCCATTACCGGAAAAGGACTCTTGCTCTGCGCGCATGTAAATGACAACCCTACTGCCTTGAGAATCATCCGCGAAGGGTTCCAGTTGGGAATCGTAACCGATTGGTTTCTGTTTTGCGACAATGCACTTCGGATTGCACCTCCGCTCAATACCACTGAAGAGGAATTGTCGGCCGCACTTCTGCTTTTGAGAAAAGCAATGGATCTGGCCGGCTGATGAAGGGAATCTGTTTAAGTCAAAAACTGTGAAGAAAAAACAAACATCTGGATCCATTTCTGCCTTCGTATCCTTCAGAGGCCTGTTGTTTTTTTTACTCTGCGCACCCTGTTTTTTTCTTTACACCAACAAGCTTGCCGATGCAACCCTGCTCCCCAAATTTTTTTATGCATCTCTGCTCATCGGAATATGCGGCATTTGGATGATGCAAAAAAAAATGCCGGCGTCCCTTTTTTTTCATCCGGCAGTTTTGCTCCTGCTCGCTTTTGCCCTACTCAGCTTGGCAGAGGTTTTTCATGGTCCAAATGTTTCCGACGGTTTATTTGTCGCCTCATGCAACCTCATTCTTCCTGCACTTGTCCTTTCTTTTTCTTCTTGTTTCAGCCATACAAACCACGGTCTCCAAAAGACCGCTTTTGCGTTTTCACTCATCAACTTTCTCACCTGTTTGATGGCCGCATATGGCTTTGTTGAATATGCTCTTCAACCCGGTGCAACTCATGCTCAAACCTACCGCATTACAGGCACCTTTGGTCATAAAAATATCCTCTCCGAAATCATCCTCCTCACCGCACCTTGGCATCTGATGCTTGCAAAAGAAAATGGCTTACAAAAAAAGTTGGCATATGCCGGTTTCTTTTTTTCCCTGCTCATGATTACCATGTTGCTCACCCGTTCGGTTTGGTTGGCAACCATAGCATCTTCCGGTTTTGCTTTCGTGTTGTTCTTCTTTTTCGGTTTACGCAATCAATTACACCCACCAAAATTTCCTCTTCAAACTATCCTGCTTTTTATGGCAGCATTGCTCACCGGCGTACTTGTGTATGGATTTACAGATTCTTTCGAAACACTCTTCAAACAACTCCGTTCTATGCTTGGGTTTAATTACGGATCGGGAGGAGAGAGAATCGCACTCTGGAAAAAAACATGGCAACTTTCCTCCGGAAGTTTACTATTGGGCAATGGCACCGGCAGCTGGAAAACCGAAGTGCTCCGATATGGATACAGCGGACTCGAAACACAAAACAACCTCACCTTTCACCAACGCCCGCACAATGATTTTCTGTGGGTGATTTGTGAAAACGGAATCCCCGGATTATTCCTCTATGCGGCTGCTTTTATACTGCCCCTTTTTGTGTCGATTAAAAATTATTTAAAAACAGGTTCCATTGAATATGTGATTTGCATACACGCCTGTATTTCATTTTTCATCCTCTCCTTTTTTGCTTTTCCCTATGAAAGAATGGAGCACAAAGCAGCTATGGCTGCTGCACTGGCCATACCCATGATTCGCCGGCAACATGTGAATCAAATTTCTTTTTTACGCGCAAAAGCGATCGGAATTTTTCTCCTTGTGCTCTCGATAATGCTCTTGTTCGTTTCCTATTATCGCATCCGTGGTGAGTATCATCTCTCCAAAGCATATAAATTCAGGGCAGAACAAAACTGGACCCAAGTGATTGAGCAAATCTCCAAGGCAGAAAATTTTTTATACCGGATTGATCCCACCTGTACACCCTTGCTCTGGTATAGCGGATCGGCATGGTACAACCTGGGCAATACTGATAGTGCTTTTCAGGACTTTTCTGAGGCTTATGTCCTCAATCCAAACCATGTGCATGTGCTCAACAACCTGGCTACCTGCTATGAGGTGAAAGGATATCATTCTGAAGCAATTTCGCTTTATAACAAGGCCTTGCGTCTCTCTCCCGGATTTGAAGAAGCGCGCTACAACCTGGTGGCTTCCTATTTTAATGCAAATATGTTTCTACAGTCACTGCATACATTTGAATATTTAAAACCCGATACCCTCAATCCACTTTTCAATACCATCTTTCAGGCAGTGATAAAAAAGAACCTCTTGATCCTTGCCGATTCAGCCGCCGGTTTGCCCATCCAAAACCAAATTTTGGCCATTCACAATGTTGATGCATGGTATAGAAGTATCTATTTTAAAAGCAAACAAACCCGCATTCCTTTTCTGCTCCAAGCCATTGAGGATGCTTATTTTTCTTTGGATAAACCCGATAAA
>Ga0315900_10012922_pt1 | contig 10200 bp, 10 predicted proteins | sample LakEriMetagenome_FD_203521 | JGI IMG/M metagenome (GOLD analysis project Ga0315900, IMG submission 203521) | Freshwater fungal communities from buoy surface, Lake Erie, Ohio, United States - Buoy 12 MA114 | ecosystem: Environmental > Aquatic > Freshwater > Lake > Lake biofilm | place: USA: Lake...
CGCAGACCTGCGCGACCTGGATGTCCGCCTCAGCGACGGCGGCTGGCAGGTCGGCGTCCCACCAGGAATGATAGAGGTCGAGTGTCAGGCCCACGCCCGCATGCCGCGCTGCCAGGGCGCGCGCGTGAGAGATCTGGTTGATGCAGCCCTTCGTGCCGAGGGCGAGCGGGTGCATCGGTTCGAGTGCCAGGCGGACGCCGGCGGCGCGGGCCTGTTCGGCGAGGCGGGCCAAGCCCTCCGCCGCGCGATGCCAGGCCTCGCGTAGCGGCGGCGCGGCGCTGCCCGGAGTCGCGGCGTGCAGTGTACCGCCGAGGATGACGTTGACAGGCGCATCCAGCGCCGCGGCGGCGTCGAGCAGCTGCACGTCGAGTGCGGCCTGTGCGGCGGCGGCGGCCGGATCGATGTGCAGCACGTAGCCGGCGCTGTTCAGCGAAGTGGCCCGGAGGTCGTGATCGCGCAGCAGGCGCGCCAGTGCCTCTGGGTCCAGGGTCTCCACCGCGCGCGCGGTGAGGCCGATGCCGCCGATCCCGCGCGCTGCAAGCATCGCGCAGAAGCGCGGCACCGGCAGGTCGGGTGGCACAGCGTAGAGACTGACCGCGAAGCGGCGCAGCCGGTCCACCGCGGCGCCTCCGAACAAGCGTGTCACGGCGCGGCCTGCGGCAGTGTCCGTCGTGCGCGAATTAGGATCGGATCGTCCACCGTGCTGCCACCAAGTCGAGGTTTGCCTCCCGCTTGCCGGGATTACAATCGAAAACTCCAGTCGCCCCGGTTGCGTGAACCGGTCGTGTCCCAACGCGTGGCGTAGGCTTTGCGATCCTTGGCGGGTTTAGCCGCCGCGTCGTCCGGCTAAGGCGGGCAGACTAACGACGGGATTGTCGCTCACGGAGCCGATGGTTTCCAGCGTCATGAAGCGGGCGCGCTTGGTGGCCCATCCATCGGAATGCTCGAGCAGACTTGCGGCACTGCCGAAAGGCCGATCAGCCGGGTGATGGCGCCCTCGTTTGGGAAGATCCCACACCACCACCTGGGCCACGACCGATCGTCTGATGGAAGATCCTCAGGCTTGAGTTCGCGGAGCCACAAGCAGTCGGCACACAAGTAAGCCAAGAAAGGCGTTCCATCGTTCTTATTTCGTTCATGTGTGGCATAGTTCCTGCGCCCCACAGAGTGACAGCCATGGCAAAATCCCCGACCCGCCGCAACGGCCGCCCGAGCAGCTACAGCCTGGACCTCGCCACCGAGATCCTGCATCGCATGGCAGGCGGCGAGACCCTGACCTCCATCTGCGCCGCGCCGGGCATGCCGTGCCACAGCACCGTTCGGCTATGGGCCGTAGAGGACCGGGAGGGGTTTTCGGCGCGTTACGCCCGGGCGCGCGAGGCACAGGCGCATGCGATCGCCGAGGCGGCCCTGGATGGCGCCCTGGCAGCCACCGACGCGGCTGCTGGGCGCCTTCAATTCGACGCGCGGCGTTGGTTCGCGCGGAAGATGATGCCGCGGCTCTATGGCGAGCGTGCGGAGCCGCAGGCCGCCTCGCCCGAGAACCCGCTGGTCGTGCTGATCCGTGACATGAAGGCGCGCGCTCTGCCTATCGCGCATCAGGTGACGCTGGAGGCGGAGGACGAGCGTTGACCGATTCGGCCCGCGAGAGCCTGTCCTGTGAAACAGGGGGGCAACCTCGCCGGCCGGGTCCGTGGCGGGTCCGTAGCCCTCGGGTCCGTGAAATATGGTGCTGGTGGGATCCGGTAAGTTCTTGAAAATGCTGGTGTCCCCGGCGCGATTCGAACGCACGGCCCCCAGATTAGGAATCTGGTGCTCTATCCGGCTGAGCTACGGGGACACTCGGCACGATTTTAGCACAGCGCCGCGCCACCCCGCGAGGGGGCTTCTCAGGCGGGTCGGCGGGCGCGCCAGGCGGCGGCGAGGGTGCCCTCATCGAGCACATCCAAAGCGCCCCCCATCGGCACGCCCTGCGCCAGGCGCGTCACCGCGACCCCCAGGGGGCGCAGCCGGTCCGTGACGTAATGGGCCGTCGCCGCGCCATCGACCGTGGCGGGCAAGGCAAGGATCACCTCTTCCACGCCGCCGGCCTCGATGCGCGCGAGCAGCGGGCGGATGGCGAGTTCCTCCGGCCCGATGCCGGCGAGCGGCGAGAGCGTGCCGCCCAGCACATGATAAAGGCCGCGATGCGCATGCGCGCGCTCCAGCGCCCAGAGATCCGCCACCCCCTCGACCACGCAGATCAATTGCCGCTCGCGCTGCGGGTCCACACAGATTCCGCAGGGCGAGGTGGCGTCGAGATTGCCGCAGACTTCGCAGGGCCGCACCGCCGCCGCCGCGGCCTGAAGCGCGGCCGCCAGCGGCAGCATGGTCTCGGCGGGGCGGGAGAGCATCCTGAGCACCGCGCGGCGCGCACTTCGCCGGCCCAGGCCGGGCGTCTTGGCCAGCAACGCGATCAGATGCTCGATGGGCGAATTGTCCATCAGGACGTCAGAAGGGGAGCTTCATGCCCGGCGGCAGGCTCATCCCGGCGGTGGCCTTCTGCATCTCATCGGCCATCATCGCCTCGACCTTCTGCTTGGCGTCGGCATGGGCGGCGACCAGCAGGTCTTCCAGCACCTCGCGCTCATCGGCGGCCATCAGGGAGGGGTCGATGGTGACGCGGCGCAGATCGCCCTTGCCGCTGAGCTTCACCTTGACCATGCCCGCACCCGCGCCGCCCTCGACCTCGAGCATCTCCAGCTTCGCCTGCATTTCCTGCATGCGGGTCTGCATCTGCTGGGCCTGCTTCAGCATGTTGCCGAGATTCTTCATGAGTCCTCAATCCTCCAGGGGAAGTTCATCGTCGAACGCCATGGGCTCGGCGTCGGGTGGGGCGAATTCGCGCCCATCATCCGGTGCGGCCTCGGGCGGCGGCAGGCCATAGGCGTCGAGGCTGGCATCGCGCACCGCCTCGATGCTCGCGCCGGGGAAGGCGGCAAGCACGGCCTGCACCAGCGGGTGCGCCTCGGCCAGGGCGCGGCGGTCCTTGTCGGCGGTGCGGCCCTGCTCGGCCAGCGTCGGCTCGCCGCCGGCATTGACCAGCGAGACGGTCCAGCGCGCGCCCGTCGTCTCGGCCAGCAGCGCCGTGAGCTGTTGTGCGAGGTCGCGCGGCGCGTCGGGCTTGGGGCGGAGTTCCACCCGGCCGGGGGCGACGCGCACTGGATGCACGCTGTGCACCAGATGCGCATGCAGCATCGGCTTGCGGCCTGAGGCGAGGGCGACGATCTCGCGATAGCTCGCCGGCTGCGGCGGCAGGTCGGGCGCCGGGGCGGGTGCGGGCGCCGCCATGGCCATCGCGCCCCCGCCCGCCACCGCGCGCAGCCCGCCGCCCGAACCGCCTGGCGCGGGGGTGGGGGCCGGGGCGGAGGCACCGGCCTCGCTCAGCCGGCGCACCAGGTCGCCCGGCGTGGGCAGGTCGGCCACATGGGCGAGGCGGATCAGCACCATCTCGGCCGCCGCGCGGCGATCCACGCCATCCTGCGCCACCTCCTGCAGGCCCTTGAGCAGCATCTGCCAGGCGCGCGCGAGCACGGACAGCGGCAGCTTCTCGGCCAGGGCGGCGCCGCGGCTGCGCTCGGCCTCGGTCAGCATCGGGTCGCGCCTCAGACCGGGCAGGGACTTCATGCGCGAGAGCAGATGCGTCAGCTCCAGCAGGTCGGAGAGCATCACGCCCGGATCGGTGCCGCCGTTATGGGCGGCCTCGGCATGGCCCAGCGCGGTGGCGACATCGCCCGCCATCAGCGCTTCCATCAACTCGATGGCGAGCGCGCGATCGGCGAGGCCCAGCATCTCGCGCACCGACTCCGCCTGCACCGGCCCGCCGCCGGCCAGCGCGATGGCCTGGTCGAGGATGGACAGCCCATCGCGCACCGAGCCATCCGCCGCGCGGGCCACCATGGCCAGCGCCTCTTCCTCGGCCGGCACGGATTCCAGTCCGCAAATTTGTGAAAAATGCGCGCGCAGCACCTCCTGCGGCACGCGCTTCAGCCGGAAGGTCTGGCAGCGCGAGAGGATGGTGGTCGGCACCTTGCGGAGTTCAGTGGTCGCCAGCATGAACTTCACGTCCGGCGGCGGTTCCTCGAGCGTCTTCAGCAGCGCGTTGAAGGCCGCGCCGGACAGCATGTGCACCTCGTCGAGGATGATGACCTTGAAGCGCCCCTGCGCCGGGCGGAAGCGCAGCCGCTCGCGCAGTTCGCGCACATCGTCCACGCCGTTGTTCGAGGCCGCGTCCAGCTCCTGCACATCGGGGTGGCGGTCGGCGAGGATGGCGCGGCATTCGGAACACACGCCGCAGGGATCGGCGGTCGGCCCGCCCTTGCCGTCCACGCCGATGCAGTTGAGCGCGCGGGCGATGATGCGCGCGGTGGTCGTCTTGCCCACGCCGCGCACGCCGGTGAGCATGAAGGCGTGGTGCACACGGCCCTGCGCGAAGGCGTTGCCCAGCGTGCGCACCAGCGCGTCCTGGCCGATCAGCTCCGCGAAATTCTGCGGGCGATATTTGCGGGCCAGCACGCGATAGGGCGTGCCCGCGGGCGCGGCGGGTGCGGGTGCAGGGGTGGGTGCGGGAGTGGCAGGGGGCGGCGCCTCGCCAAACAGGCCCGGCCCTTCGGGTGGCGGCAGCGGCACCTCGCCGAACAGGCCCGGGCCCTCGGGGGGCGGCGCATCGGGCAGCGGATCGCCGAAAATATCGCTTGCCATGCGCCCCAACATCCAAGGTGGAAGGCCGGCGGGCGACCCGCGCGAGAACTCGTTACGGCTGCTTCCTTCCGGACCTGACCGGGTTGGCGAGGAGCACGTCCGTCGCCGACCTTCCGAGCCCTATATCGGGTTTTCGGCGCCGAAGGGCAATGGTGCGGGTGCCAAAGCTGCCTGGTTTCCCAGCTTGGTTGCCGCGCCCTGGGCCGCGTGGCAGTTTCCGGGCGCATGTTGAACATCCCCGCCAGCCGCACGAATGCCTATACCGGCAGCCCGCTCGACCGCGTCAGCGGCCGGCGCGACGATGCCGATTGGATCGCCGAGATGCTCGCCGATCCCGAAACGCTCTTCGCCCCCGTCTGGCGCAGCCGCAGCCTGATGAAGGGTGTGGAGGAGGGCGCGCCCGAGGCGCTGCTCCTCACCGGCGCCGCGGCCGAGACACTGCGCTTGGCCGGCGGCCCCTGGGCTTTCCTCGGCCTGTGGGAGGGCCGCCCGGTCTTCACCGTCGATTGCTCCGCGGCCGAGGATCCCCTGCCGCTCCTGCCCGAGGGCCTGGGCGGCTTCACCGATCTGCGCCAGGTCGCCGGGCTGCTGCCACCGGGCGAGGCCTCGGTGCTGGCGCATGCGCGCGGCCTGATGCATTGGCGCACCCGGCATCGCTTCTGCGGCGTGTGCGGGGGCGAATGCGCACCGCGCAGCGCGGGCAACGCCATGGCCTGCACCGCCTGCGGCGCCCAGCATTTCCCGCGCACCGACCCGGCCGTGATCATGCTCGTGGTGAAGGGCGATCGCTGCCTGCTTGGCCACTCGCATCGCTTCCCCAACGTCGCCATGTATTCCACCCTGGCCGGCTTCGTGGAGCCCGGCGAAAGCCTGGAGGAAGCCGTGCGGCGCGAGGTGCGCGAGGAATCGAACATCGAGGTCGGGCGCGTGCTGTACCATTCCTCCCAGCCCTGGCCCTTCCCGGCCTCCATCATGCTCGGCTTCCATGCCGAGGGCCTGTCGGACGAGATCACGATCGACCCCGAGGAGCTGAAGGATGCGCGCTGGTTCACGCGCGAGCAGGTGCGCAACCACGCCGCGCACGGCTTCTCCCTGCCGCGCGTCGATTCCATCGCGCGACGGCTGATCGAGGATTGGGTGGAGCAGGGCGCATGAGCAGGGCTTCGTCGCACCGTATCCTGGCGCTGCTCGCGCCCCTCGCACTGGCGGCCTGCGGCGGTGCCGCACCGCCGCCGCCGCCCGCGCCGCTCGACCCGGGTGTGGCCGAATGCCGCGCCGAGGCGCGCAACAGCGCCGAGGTGCGCCGCGTGGAGCGCGAGCGCGTGCCCGGCAACACCGGCAACGCCATGCGCGTGAATGAGGAGCGCGCCGAGGTCGAGCAGCGCCTGGTCACGGATTGCCTGCGCCGGCGTGGCCTGACGCGTGGCGGCGGGGTGGAGCCGGTGCGCCGGCCCGCGCTGTTCTGACGCGCCAAGCCGATGTCCCAGGCCGGCCCCCTGTCCAATCCGACTCGCGGTGTTCTGGGCTTCCTGGATGCGCTGCGCCCGGACGGCACGGTGGTCGGCTGGGCGCGCGACGCGGCGGCGCCGGCCACGCCGCTCACCATCCGGCTGATGCGCGGCGTCGAGGTGCTGGCCGAGACCGAGGCCAATCGCCGCCGCGATGACGGCAATCCCGGCTTCGTGCTGGTGCCGCCGGTCTGGCTGACGCCGGAGGAATTCCTCGAAGGCCGGGTCCGTGTGCGGGCCAGCCTGCCGGGCCGGCAGGTGGCGACGACGCTGGCGATGACGCCGCGGATGCGCGAGCGGCTGGAGGAACAGGCGGGCTGGGAGCCGACGGTCACACTGCGTGCCCCGCGGCCCGCGACGGCCCCCGCCGCCCCGGCGCCCGAGCCTGCCCCTATCCCGGCGCCGGAGCCCGCCCCGGTCGTGGAGGCGCCCCCGCCACCCCCCGCGCCGGTCGCGCCCACGCGCCGCAGCGTGCCGGTGCCGCCCCGGCCCGCGCCCTCCGCCAGCCTGACCCCGCCGCCGCCGCCGCCGCCGCCGCCTCCGCCCCCGCCAGAGCCTGAGCCCGAGCCGCTGGCCGTCGCCGCGCCGGAGCCCGAGCCCGAGCCGGCGACCGTGCTGGCGCCCATGCCGGATCCCGAGCCCGAGGCGATGGCCGTGCCGGAGCCCGCGCCGATGCCCGAGCCCGAGCCGGTGGCTGTGCCGGAGCCCATGCCGGAACCGGAGCCCGCGCCAGAGCCAGAGCCGGAACCCGTGCCCGAACCCGTGCCCGAACCGGAACCCGCGCCGGCCCCGCCGCCCGAACCGGAGCCCGAACCCGCACCCGCGCCGCCGCCCGAACCGGAGCCCGAACCCGCACCCGCGCCGCCGCCCGAGCCGGTGCATGCGGCGCTGCGCCCCCTCCAGGCGCTGTCGCTGCACCTCGCCCCGCGCGGCATCGCCCTGCTGCATCTGCGCGTCCCGCCGCGCGCGGCCATCCTCGCCGCGGACCCCGAAGCCACGGCGGAGGAGGTCGAGGCCGCCAGCCTCCCCTGGCTCGCCCAGGATTGGGTGCCGCTGCGCCAGGCCCTCGCACGGGACCCCCAGCCGCTGGCGCTGTGGCGCCATGATGGGCAGCGCCTGACGGTGGAGGGCATGTTGCAGGTGGTGCGCCTGCTGCTCGCCGTGCTGCGGCTGCGCGCCCCCGCCCAGGCGGCGGCACTCGACCGGGCCGAGGCGCTGGTCGCCCGCGCCGACCCCGCCGCCCTGCCGCGCCGCGAGATCGGCGCGGCGACGGGCCAGACCTTCCTCGGTGTGCCGGTGCGCGAGACCGAGCCCGATTTCGGCGACGAACTCTTCGCCGACCTGCCCCCCCCGATCGCGGCGGCGTCGGCCGATGCGGGCTTCGAGGCCTGGCGCACGCAAGGCGCGCCCTTCGCCTGGCGCGTCGTGCTGCTGGCCGAGCCCGGCCTGGGTGGCAGCGCCGGCCCGGCCAGCCTCGGCTGGTGGCTGCGCCGGCTGGTGCAGGAATGCGTGCTGGCCGAAGCGCTGCATGAGGCCCCACCCGCGGCGGTGGCCGAGGCCGCGCCGGACCTGGTGCTGACCCTCTCGGCGGGGTGAGGCGCCGGGGCCGGAGTTGTCCCAAATCCCAGGGATCAGAACTTGCGGCCGGCGAAGCCGGCCGAGGCGCCGAACGGCGCTCGCCGCAAGTGCGGCGAGCCAAGCGAAGCGCCGGCGCTTGAGGGCAGATCGGTCACGATCCGCGGGATTTGGTCTTACCCGCCCTCGCGCCCGGCCAGGGATTGCACGGCCAGCGCACGGGCCATGCGGCTCAGCGCCTCCTGGTGCTTCTCATTGTCGATCAGCGCGAAATTGCGCGCGAGCTCCAGGCTCAGCCGCTGGCGGTTGGTGGTGCCCTGCACCTCGCCGCCGGGCTCGATGCCCTCGAAGAACCAGGCCACGGGCACGCCCAGGATCAGCCCGATCTCGAAGAGCCGCCCGGCCGAGATGCGGTTCAGCCCGCGCTCGTATTTGTGCGCCTGCTGGTAGGTCACGCCGATAAGCCCGGCGAGCTGCTGCTGGGACAGGCCCATGGCGATCCGGCGCTCGCGGATGCGCGCACCGACATGCAGGTCTGCGGCGCTGGCCCGCTGACTCTGCCGATCCGGCGCCGGCTTGCCGTCCGGTGCGGGTTCGCCCTTGGCTTTTGTCATCGCCCCCAACCTTGTTCGGAGCAATATACGCCCTGGCGGCGTTGCCAGAAAGCATGATTGGCTCCGTTTCCGCGGATTCATGGAAGAAATCCGCCCATAGCCCCTGCGCCGCCTTCCGCATCCAGGCCGCGGCCCCGGCGGGCCAAGCCCGCGCGCGGCTAGACTGGGCCCAGCTCCTTGCGATCCACGCATGAAAAGCCCGTGATGAGCGCCCGTCTACCGATCGCGCAGCATGGTGGCGGCGCCGATCTGCACGCTGCCGAAGGTCAGCCCGAGGAAGAACCACAGCAACAAGGCGGGCCACCAATGCCCCGCGCCGCGCAGCAGCAGCGTGCCCATCCCGCCCGGGTCGTGGGCCAGGAAGGCCGCGACGAAGAGCGTGGCGAGGCCAAAGCCGACCAGCCCATGCAGCAGCATGAAGCGGATCAGCGGCGGCATGTCAGCGCCCCCAAGGATTGCGCGGCTTGGTGGGCGGCGGGGTGGTCGCCCAAGGGCGTGCCGCCGGGCGTGCCGTAGGCTGTGCCGCGGGGGCCGCGGCCACCACCGGGGCGAAGCTGCCCGTGAGCGCCCGCAGCGCCGCGACCCGGTTCTCGGTCTTGGGGTGGGTCGAGAAGAGCCCGTCCAGCCGCAGGCCCGAGAGCGGATTGATGATGAACATATGCGCCGTGGCGGGGTTGGCCTCGGCCGCCTGGTTCACCCGGCCCGGCTTCGCACCCTCGAGCCGCAGCAGCGCGCTGGCCAGGCCCTCGGCGTCGCCGGCGATCTCGGCCCCCACCCGGTCGGCCTCATATTCGCGGGACCGGCTGACCGCCATCTGCACGATCATCGCCGCCATGGGGGCGAGGATCATGGTCAGGATCATGGCGATGGGGTTGGGCCGGTTCTGCCCGCGCCCGAGCAGGAAGCCGAATTGCGCCAGCATGCCGATCGCGCCCGCCAGCGTGGCCGTGACGGTCATCAGCAGCGTGTCGCGGTTGCGGATATGCGCGAGTTCATGGGCGATGACGCCGGCGACCTCGCGCTCGCTCATCAGCTCGAGCAGCCCGGTATTGACCGCCACCGCACTGCGCGCGGGGCTGCGGCCGGTGGCGAAGGCGTTGGGCTGGGCCTCATGGATCACATAGAGCGCGGGCATGGGCAGGCCGGCGCGGGCGGCGAGGGCGGCGGTCATCTCGTAGAGGCGCGGGGCCTCCTGCGGGCCGACGGGCTGGGCATTGTGCATGCGCAGCACCATCCGGTCGCTGTTCCACCAGGCAAACAGGTTCATGCCCGCGGCCAGCATCAGGGCGATGAGCATCCCCTGCTCGCCGCCGAGCGCGAAGCCCGCGCCCATGAAGATGGCCGTCATCGCCGCCAGCAGCAGCGCGGTGCGCATAAAGCCGCCCATGCTCGTCTCCAGGTCCCGTGGCAACCGCCCCGTGACGTCCTACATGGGCTGCATGAGCAAGACCACCACGGATACGCCCCCCGCCGCCCCTGCCGCGCCGGCCGCCACCACGCCGGCCAAGCCGCCCCCGATGCCGAAAGAGATCGGCGGGCCGAAGGGGCCCGAGCCGACACGCTTCGGCGATTGGGAGCAGAAGGGCCGCGCCACGGATTTCTGACGATCCTGGCGGCTCCGAGTCGCGGCGGAACACGCTTGTGGCCGACTCGGCGGGGTGCCCCCCAGGGCTAGTGGTGGCCCGGTTGCGACTCGGGCGCGACTCGGGTGGGCCGATTCGGAACGCGCTTGTGGCCGACTCGGCGCGCCTCCCCCCAGGGCT
>Ga0315900_10012923_pt1 | contig 10200 bp, 11 predicted proteins | sample LakEriMetagenome_FD_203521 | JGI IMG/M metagenome (GOLD analysis project Ga0315900, IMG submission 203521) | Freshwater fungal communities from buoy surface, Lake Erie, Ohio, United States - Buoy 12 MA114 | ecosystem: Environmental > Aquatic > Freshwater > Lake > Lake biofilm | place: USA: Lake...
CGTACCTCAAAACCATCGAGGTTATCGTACCCGCGCACTGGGCCTGCCCCCTACTATACGGGGACTACACTGGTCTGTTCGACAACGAGTGCCGCGAGATCAAGTCCTACCTCGCCAACATCAGAGCGCTGCACAACGCGCACGTTGATTGCGTGGACATCGCTGAAGGCGATCAGTTCGCTTGGCGCAACGACGTAAACAATTTAGGTGGTCCCACCTGTATCGCCACCTTCTGCATTTTCCCCTAATCTGGGATTCCTCGCTCAGGCCTGAGCCGGACACTGACCTGTCCGTGACTACGCGACATAAGACAATGAACACCATAACACAAATCGTCGTCGAGCGTCTCAACTCGACCTCTTGGCGCAACGACCTGAACAGTCAGGTTGATCCCGGCTCCCCATACGTCAACCTGCCCCAAACGCGGATTGCCGCTGTCTACTGGTCGCAGTTCCACAAGCGCGGCACCCCATCCTACTTCGATCACTGCTATGACGGTGACGGGACTCTTATGTTCTACTGCCCCCGCTGGGTTTTGATGGAGCGGAGCATCTACGCCCGCGTCATCCGGCGTGAATTGCAGCGCCGTTACGGGCTGCGGATGCGTAACTTCCTCACTGCATACGCCTCCGATGGTGCCTCCCGCGCCCGCGCTGCCGTAGTTGCACCGCAGTCGCTGGTCCAGATGATCCGCACCTGCAACCTGTCCCCCTCCGAGTCCATCACGCGCAGTGTGTACGTCCTCGGTGCTAACGTCGAGGCCAATGGCCGCGACTTCGTGCAGAAGTTGTACCGGCCCTTCAGCTTCAACAACTGCATCGGCTTGGAGTTTGAGTGCTACGGTGCCATCACGCGCACCAAGCTCTCCGAGTCCCTGCCCTACTGGACCCGCGTTGTCTCCGACGGATCGATCCGTGCCGAGGTCGAAGGCACCGAGGGTCACGAGGTGCGCGTGCTCCTCGACCGCACCAAGGCCGAGCCTCGCCTGTTCAGGCTGTGCAGTAAGCTGCAAGAGCTTGGCCTCCGCGTCAACCGCAGCTGTGGCCTCCACCTTCACCTCGACACCCGCTCAGTAACGAGCTTCGCGGACGTCGTGAAGATCGGTCGCAATATGGATGCTTGGCTGTACGCCCTGCGCGAGTTACTCCCGCCCTCCCGGCGCGAGAATAACTTCTGCCGCTTCGGCGTCCGCCAAAACGACCGCTACTGCGCCGTCAACGTCGCCAGTTGGTCCAAGCATCGCACCATCGAGGTGCGTTGCCACTCCGCCACCCTCGACTACACGAAGGTGATTGCTTGGGTGCGCCTCTGCGAGCTCATCCGTGCAATGCTCAAGCGGCCCAAGGCCGCTTCCTGCATCGCCACGCTTGAGCAACTGCCACTGGCGGCTCACGACCTCGCCTACTGGCGTGCCCGTCACCGCGAGCTCAATCCCTCGCTGTACGCCAACAACGCCACCGACACCACCACCGACAGCGAATAAGCCCTCAACCTACTATCACTATGTGTAAGATCCTCATCCTCACCGGCCACAACCCGGCCCAGCGTAACGCCCTCATCCGCGCCGCTTGGTCGTATTTCCACACCAGCGGCGAACGCCACGGCTTCGGCGCTCTCTGGGTTAGCGAGTCCAACCGACTCGCCTACATCAAGGGTAGCGCACCGCGCCTCTCCCCCTCCCTCCCCGAGTGGGTAGATGGGTTCGCCGAACAGCATCTGTTCGACAAGCCCAGCAATGGCGGTGCCCTCCTCATCCACGGACGCTACGCCACTTGCGACGTCAACATCGACAACACCCACCCGTTCATCGACCGTAACCACGGTCTCATTCACAACGGTGTAGTCGCATCCGATAGTTACGAGCCCAAGCATTCCACCTGCGACTCGGAGATCCTCCTCCAAGCCTACCTCGCCGCAGGCAAGGATGGCCTTGCCAAGGTCGAAGGCTACGCAGCCTTCGGCCTCATCGACGCCAAACGCAATGTCCACATTGCACGCGACAACAAGGCCAACCTCCACTGCGCTCGCATCCCCCATCACGGCTGGGCCTTCGGCACCACGCCCGATGCCGTCCGCATCGCAACCCAATACCCATCCCACGAGGTGAAGCCTTGGTCCTTCGTCTCCTTCAGCCCCACCAGTCCACGCACCGGCAAGCTCTCCCAGTGGAAGCTCCAGCCCCCAGCCCCCGTCAAGCCAAAGCTGGCGGTGCAGTCTGACTATCACGCCTACAACGACTACTCCAACTGGCCTAGCCAGCACACCAATGGTCGCTCCTTCCAGTCCACCCTCCTCGATACCAAGTGAAGACCATCCTCGGCCCCTTTGCCGACTTCGCCCTCGGTGCCCTCTGCGCACTACTCACCGTCATTGCCGTCCTCATCTACCTCATCCTATACGGATGGCGTCCCAAGGACGACGACGGCCCCACCAAGCCCAAGCGTAAATAGCCAGCCCTAGCCAGATCCAAGGGGGAATCGGTCGCTATGATCGGTTCCCCCTTTCTTTTTGCCACGCATACGCGTATCACAGGTTTGTTTGATGTCCCGATGGGCTGCGCCCCTCGGGCAGAGGTCACCACGCTGCCAAGCCAGCCGTCAGTTCGCACGCGCTTACGCTCAGGGCTACGCCCCTCCCTCCCGTCCGGGGCTAGCGCCCTTCGCTTCAGCCTCGGCTCAGGCACCCTAAAGGACTCCAGAACACGGCCCAAGCCCCGTCGTCCCAGACCGGACGTAGGCTCGGGCTACCGCCCTCGCGGTGATTCCAGAACGCTGCCAAGCCAGCCGTCCAATCTACTTGGATGCCTCGGGCTATCGCCCTCGCCACGCATCGCCAATGCCCCCGTAACTACCACACTGCCGCCACTACTCCCGACACCGGCGCCTCCGGCGCAGCCGCTGGACTCTCCACTGCTAGCGCAGTGGCGCTGCTATCGCAGCGACGAGCAGGGGAGATCCCCTGCACCCCCTCGGACCCCCCACCCCCCCGCCCCTTCCCCCCGTTGACACGGGGGGAGGGGGGCCGCTGCGGAGACGGGGCTCCGCAGCCATTGGGTCCACCCAGTCGGTTCAAAAAAAATTACACAGTCGCCCGGGTACGGAAGTAGTCCTTGGGGTTCCCCGGGGTTTGAAAGGAGTAGGGGACGGGGGGCGAGGGTGAAAGGTTACAAGAAATCGGTAGATATTAACAAATATCAATGAATTGTTAGATATTGACAAATATGAGGGGTATCCCCCATATGGTGGAATGAGTGAACGAGCTAGCATCCGCAAAGAGGTGGCTAAGGCCATTGTGGCTGCTGGTGAGAATGGCCGTAGCATTGAGGCTAGACAGCCTGAGCGGGCGGCTAGGTTGTTGGAGTTGATGGCTGAGGGTAGGAGTTGGAAGAGCATTGTCCGTGACGAGGGGGTGGATTGGTACACGCTGGTTGGCCTGCGTGCTCGTCATAAGGGCTTGATAGAGAAGCGGAAAGAGATTGTGGCGCAGGATGCGATGGAGCTGATTGAGGGGGCTAGGATGCTCCAGCAGGAGAAGATGAAGATGCTCTCTGAGGATGAGAATGCGCTTAAGCGTGTGAACATCAGAGACTTGGCTATGAGCTACGGCATCTATGCCGATAAGTTCTTTATGGCCACGGACGGCAACAAGGTGACCATTGAGCACAAGGGTGGGGCGCCGTCGATTGAGGATGCGCGGAAGGCTATTGAGGAGGCTAGGGCTGCCTTGAAGGCGGATGCCTTGAATGTGGTGGCCAAGGATGTGACGCCCAAGGGATGAGCCTGTCTTGGCAGCCCCACCCCATCCTGAAGCCGCCTACGGCTCAGGAGATGGCTAGGATGAGCCCTGAAGGGCTGGTGAAGCTGCACACGCTCTACCACGAAGCCATCGCCAATAGCAGGCGCGATCCGTACAGGTATGGGTGGGAGCTGCCGCATTGGACCAAGGCTGACCAGATGCTGGCCAAGCGGAAGACGCTGCTCCTGCTAGGGGCCAACCGCAGCGGCAAGACGATGTTTGGGGCCAAGACGGTGGTGAAGGCGGCGTTGGAGAATGAGGAGGCCCTCCTGTATTGCTTCAGCCAGAATCAGGAGACGTCCATTCTGGTGCAGCAGAGTGCCGTCTACACCTACCTGCCGCTGGAGCTGAAGAAGAAGGCTACGGAGGAGACGCACTACATCAGCTATTCGATGCAGAATGGCTTTGCGGGGAACAGCTTGGTGCTGCCCAACCGCAGCCGCATCATCTTCAAGACGTACAGCCAATACCAGCAGAACCAAACCATCCTTGAGGGTATGGAGCTGGGGAGCCTGAGCCCTAAGTGGACGAACGTCGGGGCTTGGTGTGACGAATACCTGATGGGGATGGAGATGCTGGACCGGCTCTACCTGCGTCTGGCCACCCGTGGGGCCAAGATGTTGCTGACGTTCACGCCCAAGGATGGGACGACGGAGACGGTGCGCTACTACTTGGACGGGGCCAAGACGGTGGAGACTCGGCGGGCGGAGCTGCTCAAGGGGATGGAAGTGCCCTACCTTCAGGAGAACGAGCCCAAGAACACGGGCATCGTCTACTTCCACAGTAAGGACAACCCGTGGTCGGGGTATGAGGCCATAGCCGAGCAGTGTCGGGCCAAGGGGGACGACGCCTACACGCTGACGGCGGCGTATGGGGTGCCCACCAAGACGCTCACGACACGCTTCCCGGGCTTCTCTCTTGAGGTGAACGTCATTGACCCGGAGAAGATACCCAAGAAGGACTGCACCCACTATATGGTGCTGGACCCTGCGGGGCGTAAGAATTGGTTTATGTGCTGGGTGGTGGTCGATCCCAGCGACACTTGGTACGTGGTGGCCGAGTGGCCGGACGTCAACGTGGGGGAATGGGCCGAGATGAGGGGTGGCAAGTGGATGAACGGCCCCGGGGCTAAGGGTTTGGGCTATGGGATAGGCGACTACGTGGCCCTGATTGGCCAAATTGAGCAGGACAATGGGCTAAAGCCCTTGGAAAGGCTCATCGACCCCCGTCTAGGTGCTCAGAAGTACCAGACGCAGAACGGGGCGTCGTCCATCATCGAGGACTTGAGCGACAATGGCCTCGTTTTTGTGCCTGCCCCGGGGTTGGACATCGAGGATGGCCTACAAGCCCTGCAAACCAAGATGGCTTACGACCGGAAAAAGCCGATGGACAGCATCAACCGGCCCCGCATCTACATCAGCAACCGCTGTCAGAACATCATCACGGCCATTCAGGAATACACGGCTGAGGGTGGGCTGGATGAGGCGTGGAAAGACCCTGTGGACGTCCTCCGGTATGCTGCCATAGCCGACATCAGGCACATTTCCCCCGGCCAGATGGCCATAACCCGCCCTAAAAATGCCTTCTATTGATAAATCCACCAATGTGGCTTGGTGCAACGACTTGGTTTCGTTTAAGGACCTTGCCAATGAGCTGAAGATCACCCGCTTCCAGCTTGCCCGCATCCGGGATGAGAAGCTGGCCGAAGATGAGTATGGCATCATCGACGGGAAGCACTGGTTCACCCGGGCTGGGGCCGACAAGGTGAGGCTTGCGGTGGCTGTGCCGCTGGCGGTGCCCAAGCGCATCCGTGTCCGGGCCGTCAAGGCGGCCCCCAACCCCCATTGGATATATTGCATCCCGGAAGTGGGCCTTGGCGACAAGGTGTTGGTGGCCGTCAAACCCAGTTGGTGTGATAGGCTGGTGGGCAAGCTCATTAACGTAGACGTAATCGAAGACGCCAACGGTGGAAAATCATACCGACACGAAGCTCTCGGCGGGCGTTGACCCGACCCTCAATCCGGCGTGGCAAGCCGAGCAGATGGACCGTCTGCTGGGGTTTGAGATACTTACGCGGACCCTGAGTGCCTGCTACCAGCCTATGGCCCCTGAGCTTCTGGCCGACAAGGTGGGGGCCAACAAGTCTTTCAGCAACAAAATCATAGTCGGACTTCAGCGCAAGCTTTGCCCCAAGGAATGAACACGAACACCACCGAGGCCCTCACCTACGTCGGCAAGAAGCCTGATGTCCTTGCGCTCAAGACCGCTTACGACCGGACGGTGAACGATCTGGCTTGGTATCTTAGCTCCACCCGTGACAGCTTCGACTACCGCCGTTGCATCTGGCCCAACAAGGCCAAAGACCTCCGCAAGTGGGGACCAGACGCCTTCCCCTTTGAAGGGGCGTCGGACACGGAGGTGCCGCTCATTAACAACTTCATCAACACTTACGTTGCGCTCTGTATGTCCGCGTTGTCGCGGGCGAACATCCGCGCCTACCCCGTAGAAGTGAGTGACCTTGGTCGGGCTCGGGTGACGTCGGCGTTCCTGAAGTGGATGGTGAGCAGCTACATCCCCGATTTCAAGCGGCAGATGGAGCTGGGCGCCAACTACCTGTTTGAGCGTGGGATTATGGTGACCTACGTGGGCTGGAAGAAGGAGGACCGCACGTTTATGCAGCGGCTCGATCTCCAGCAGATTGCCCAGATGAGCCCCGATATGGCCACCCTCATCATTGAGGGCAAGGCCGACGAGCAGATTGCCACCCTCTTCACGCAGCAGTTTAAGGGGGTGACACTGAAGAAGGCCAAGGTGGCGGTGAAGAAGCTGCGGGACACGGGCAGCGCGGAGCTGTCGGTGGTGCGGCAGTCGATCAACGCCCCCTGCACGATGGCCTGTGCGCCGGACGGGGACGTCTTCTTCCCGGCCTACACGACGGACTACCAGCGTGCCCCGTATTGCTTCCTGCGCGTCCTGCACACGGCGCAGGAGCTGCACAACAAGGTGGCGACGGAGGGTTGGGATGCGGACTGGGTGGACTACGTGACGTCCACGCAGCCTGTCAGCATCGACCTCACCGACCCGCGCACCAACACGCAAACCAACCGCTCGGCGCAGGAGATGACCAACGAGCTGTACGAGGTGATTTACGCCTACCAGCGGATGGTGGACAAGGAGGAGAACGCGCAGGGCATATATTGCACCATCTTCCATCAGCGCTACACGGGCCGGACGGACGAGCCCAAATACGCCAAGTTTGAGTTGATGAACGGCTACGACGACTACCCGTTCGTGGTCACCAAGCTGTTTGAGGACAACAAACGCCTGTACGAGCTGGCGACGGTGCCTGAGCAGCTTATTGGCCTCCAGTGGCAGATTAAGGGTGAGCGCGACAGTCGTTCCGACCGGAACAGTATGGCGACCATCCCGCCGCTGCTCTACCCGGTGACGGGCCAGCCGCCCACGGACTACGGCCCTGCTGCCCGCATCCCCTACCGCCGGATGGGCGAGATTCAGTTTGGCCCGACGCCGCCGTTCAACCCCGGCTCCGTGGAGCTGGAGAACACGATGATGCAGCAGGCCAACACCATTATGGGGTTGGACCACGAAAACCCGATGAGCCGCATCCGGCAGCAGCATTTCGTGGACAAGTTTCTGGCCCACGTTCGGGACGTCATCCGGCTGGCCTTCAAGTGCTACCAGCGCTTCGGCCCGGAGGAGGTGTTCTTCCGCGTCACGGGCGTGTCCGATCCGCAGCGGTTCTCCCGGGGCGATCCGAATGAGAACTTCGACATCGTGGTCAACTACGACGTCCTGTCCGCCGACCCGGAGAATCTGGAGACGCAGCTCAACCAGTTTGTGAGCCTAGTCCAGTTTGACCGCAATGGGCGCATCAATATGGACCGCCTGCTGGAGGTGATGGCCTCGTCCATCAACCCCGTGCTGGCGGATGCCGTGCTCCAGCCTGCCGAGGAGTCGCAGCAGCAGATTGTGAAGCAGGTGACGGACGACCTGTCCAAAATCTACGCGGGCATCGAGGTGGGCGCCCGTCCGAATGGGGCTCAGGTGGCGATGCAGGTGATTCAGCAGTACACCCAGCAGCCCGACGTTATGCAGCGTCTACAGCAGGACGAGGCGTTCCGTGGGCGTCTGGAGAAGTATTTGCAGCAATACCAGTTCCAGATGCAGCAGATGCAGAACGCCCAGATTGGGCGGATTGGCACTGCCCCTGCCCAGATGGGCGAGGTTCAGACGCAGGGCCTCACTGCCTGAGCGAGGCCCATTTGGCCTTCAGCTCCTTGTAGTTGGCCCCGCCAAGGATGTCGTCGAGGGCGCAGATGCGCCCGGCGATCTGCTGCACGCTGTCCACGGAGCGGTCGTGAAGCTGGCCAATCCAGCCCTCGCGCTGGGCTTGGATGTCGTCCAAGAAGGCGAGGAAGTCCTCGTTGTTGTGGAGGCGTTCAAGGCTCTTGGGGTCCATACCCCAAGGCATAGGGAGGCCCATTTTGGGTCAAGCATCAAAATCGTGTGTTAGCATCCCGCTCAATTCGCAGTCGCCAAGGCGCAAAGATGGCGGGAACACCTATGTCAGAAGTCGTTACGTCCAACGCGGCAGACGCTAAACCAGCCGTGGAAAACAAGCCAACTTCGGATGCCGCCTTCCTGTCGGCCCGAATTGCCAAACTGAGCGGCAAGCCCGCGCAGGTTGAACCGGCTCCTACCGGGCAGGTTGAGGAGAAGGTGGAAGCGCCCAAGGAGGGCACCACCGACGCCGAAGCCACGCCCCCCAAGGAGGTTCTTTCAAAGGACATCGAGGACCTTACGGACGAGGAGATTTCCGAGCTTGCCCAGAAGGGCAAGAGCGGGCTGCTCAAGCGAATTGCCGAGCTTACGGCCAAGCGCAAGCTTGCCGAGGAGAAGGCAGCCGCTCTGGAACTTGCCATCGCGCAAACCAGACAGCAGCTCCCAGAGGCCAAGGTTGAGGACAACCCCTACGAGTCGATTGCCACCGTCGAAGAGCTGCAAAAGCAGAAGGAAGAGGTGGACAGTTTCGTCGAGTCGGCGGAGGACATCCTCTTCAAGGCTGAGGACCTTGGTAGCGATGAAGTCGTCTACACCAGTGACGACGGCAAAGCCTACACCAAGATGCAGATGCGGGAAATGCTCCGCAACGCTCGCCGTCGCCAGACCAAGTACATCCCTGCCCACTGGAAGGAATTGCAGAGCAGGGCTCAACGGTCGCAGATGGAGCAACAGTTCAAGGTGTTAGCCACGAACGAGTTGCCGTGGATGGCTGGCGAGGACAATGACACTCGCAAGCGATATGAAGCTATGGTGAGCGATCCTCGCCTGAAGCGAGCCAAGGAGTTGGTCCCCGAGATTGCCCCGCAGATTGAATACTTGGTGGCTCACGCCGCCAACTCGATCTACGGGCGGCGCACGCTGGAAATGGACTCTAAGCCCAAGACCCCCGCGTTGTCGCCTCCGTCCAGTCCCTCTCAAGCTGCTGGCTCCTCAGATCGGCCTGAAAACCGTCTAGACCGTCAACTGAAGGACATTGAAAGCCGGTTTAAACAAACTGGAAGCCCTAACGACTTCATTGCCCTCCGCGCAGCTCAAATCTCTAAACGCAGTAAACAATAATTAGTTATGTCGTTCTCCGCTACCTACGATACCACCAGCCCCGGCGCGGCGGCCCTCAACCGTGAGGACCTGCACGATGCCATCAACACGCTTGCGCCCTCGGACACCCCGTTCCTGAGCGCGGCTGACAAGTTCAAGTGCAACGCCACCTTCGTTGAGTGGGGCGTTGACAAGCTCGCCTCGCCCGTCTCTGACGCGGTGAGCGAGGGTGCTGACGTCACCGACTTCGACGACAAGTTTGAGTCGGTTGCCCGTCTCGGCAACTACATCCACAAGCGCCGCCGGTCCTTCCGCGTCAGCGACTTCCAGCAGGCCGTCTCTTCGGTTGGCCCGCAGGACATCGCCCGTGCGGAGATGAAGGCCGTCAAGGAACTGAAGCGTGACGTTGAGAAGACCCTTCTCGGCACGCAGGACCGCGCCGCCGAGAACGGTGGTGGCGTCGCCTACACGATGCGTGGCCTCGGTGACTGGATTGACTCCGCCGGTCCGGCGGACGTCCCCGCCGACTACCGCACCCCGGCTGGCTCCATCCACGCCTCGGGCACCTTCAGCGAGACGGTGCTGAACAACCTCATCACCTCCGTCTACCGGCAGAACGGCGCGACCAACTCGCTGACGCTGCTGGCTGACACCGCCCTTCGCCGGGTGGTGACGGACTTCGCCCGCGCTGACACGACCAGCGGTGCGCTGCGGCAGTACAATGCCGACAGCTCGTCCGGTCTCATCAAGCTGGCGGTGGGTCAGTATCAGTCTGACCACGGC
>Ga0315900_10012929_pt1 | contig 10198 bp, 5 predicted proteins | sample LakEriMetagenome_FD_203521 | JGI IMG/M metagenome (GOLD analysis project Ga0315900, IMG submission 203521) | Freshwater fungal communities from buoy surface, Lake Erie, Ohio, United States - Buoy 12 MA114 | ecosystem: Environmental > Aquatic > Freshwater > Lake > Lake biofilm | place: USA: Lake...
AACCGCCCCCGCCACGATGACGATCAGTCCTGCCGCTGGCCCCTTGATGGTCAGTTCCGAATTGCTGATGAAGGTGGTGATGATCCCACCAATGACCGCCGTCCAGATTCCGGCAATTGGCGGAAATTGACTGGCCTTGGCGATCGCGAGACAGAGCGGCAGCGCAATCAGGAAGACCCAGAACCCAGAGAGCAGGTTGGGGCGCAACTGAGACCACCGCGAACCGGATGCCTCGGGAGGCATTGGCCGCCTGGCGTGCCCACCGTCGTCATTCATGTCTGGCCCTGAACTCTCGGGGAAGTTGACCGCCTGTGGTCGAGCAGCGAGATCCACTGCCACACGCCCAACATCGCAGCACGAACTGCGAGCGAAGCAACAAATCTACACTTGGCAAATTGCATGCCAGCCGACCGCCGCCTGAAACTCACGGAACTGAATCGAGTGCCGTTCTGCGGGAATTCTTCAGCAAACGGCCCGTTTCGGCCGCAGGAATTCCGACTGGGAAGCCGAGAACGAGGATTCGCGAACTATAATAGCTGAATCCATTTGCCTGTTTCCAATGCACCGAGAGTGATTTCAGACTGACCGCTGGCACCCCCACGTGTTCAATTTCTGACCCCCGGGGCCGCACTCGTAACCAGGTTGTCGACCCAGGCTCACGATTCATCGCCAGTCGTCAGCGGCTGCCCGACTCGTTGCCGGGTATTGAGGGAGGTCGATGAGCAACGGATGGCCACCAGAGACAATCTCATCCTCCCGCAGAAAACACCGAACCACAGCTCCGCCTCACCAGCCCCCGGGCCACCGAGACCACCTGCTTTCGTGGATCGACCCTGGGGTGCAGGCGCCGCTTCCGACAAGGCCTCGCGATCGGGTGAAGTCCGGGGAGGTTCGCTGCGCGTGCGTTCCGGGCCGAGCCGGTTTCGATTCAGCCAATCTCAGAGCAGCCCCGCTTGCGCGAATCGCCAATCAGTTCTCCTGGTTTGATGCGGTGATTTCCGTCGCGGCCCTCGGGACAGTGACCCCGCCCAGCGTCTCGCCCGAGCGTGAATGACGACCTCAACTGCTGGACTTAGCGGACGTTCGTGCCCCGCTCCACGGGGCATTGAGGCGAGCGCCACTCGCAAGACCTGGCAACGCCTCCGCTGCCTGCTCAATCGCAATCTCTGCCTGGGCGGACCGCGAAAATGCCACTGCGAACGCATTGGCAACGAATTCGCGCCGCGCCTGACAAACCGAGGCGGACTGCGCTGGCCCCAACATCGGTGAGGCGTGACGTCCATTGTCGGGCTCGATCGTTCCAAGCGGGGGACTGAACTCACGACACAGACACTTCGGTCTCGACCTGCGGACAGATGTGCCCCGTCGCCCCATTTGCGCCCGCTGCTCCATTAGCCCCCGGCGCCCCATCTGCCCAGCCAGAATGGGAATCACGCCCCGTGCCGCATCTCTCTAAGCTACTCTCGGGAAATGGCAGGTCAAGAAAATTCCGGGCCGATTTTTCCAGCAGGCTTTCCCCTGACTCTCACCCGCCCTGGTACGACGCAATCGCCCTGCCCAATCGACCGCGATCGCCAATCCCAAGCCGTATCCTTGCCGACGCGGGTGGGTGGCGGGCGCCGGTCCTGCCCGTGAGCTGGACCGCAGACAAGCCCGAATCCGGCGGCGCGGCCCACTCCAGTCCGATGAGGGTGTGAATTCCCGCTGCCCGGTCGATTCGTTACGATGCGGTTTCGTTTTCAGTGTCACCACAGGATCAGCCTGTTGTGGCTGGCTGGGATCACAGTCTGCTCATCCCCAGGGAACCGAGGCACCCCCATGAATCGACGCCTGCTGCTGGCTTGGATTACAACCGTCGCGATTTTTGCCTCCCCGGGGCTTGGCCTCGGGGATGACCAGGACGAGGCCGGCTTCAAGCCAATCTTCAATGGCAAAGATCTCGCCGGTTGGGATGGGAATCCCAAATTCTGGTCGGTTCGTGATGGAGCCATCACAGGTCAGACCACCGATCAGAACAAGACGGATGGGAATACGTTCCTGATCTGGCGCGACAACACCCTCGACAACTTTGAGCTTCGGTTGCAGTATCGGATTGTCGGGGGCAACTCGGGAATTCAGTACCGGAGTCGTGATCTGGGCAATTGGGTTGTGGGAGGCTACCAGGCCGACTTCGAGGCCGGTGAGACCTATTCGGGAATCCTGTATGAAGAACGGGGCCGAGGGATCCTGGCGGAACGTGGCCAACAGACAAAGATCGGTGAGGGAGGCAAGAAGGAAGTCACTGGAACCGTCGGTGATTCCAAAGAGATTCAGGCCGCGATCAAGAAGGAAGACTGGAACGACTATCAGGTCCAGGCAATCGGGAACAAACTGGTCCATCGCATCAATGGGCGGGTCACCGCCGAGGTCACCGACGAGGACACCAAGAATCGCGCCGCTTCCGGCATCCTGGCTTTGCAATTGCATGCCGGCCCCTCGATGACCGTTCAGTTCCGCAAGATCCGGCTCAAGCGACTGCCGCTGACCGCCGGGGTTCGAAAGATCGTGATGGTGGCCGGGGTTCCCAGCCACGGGAAAGGCGATCACGAATTCAACGCCGGGGTCCAACTGCTGAAAAAGTGCCTCGATACGACTCCCGGAGTGCTCACCACCTGGTATCGGGGTGGCTGGCCCACCGATCCCACCGCGTTCGACAACGCCAACGCCGTCATGTTCTACGCTGATGGTGGCGGTGGGCACCCGGCGATCCAGGGAGAGCGGTTGCAGCAGTTGCAGGAACTGATTTCCCACGGTGTGGGAATCGCCTGCCTCCACTATGCGGTCGAGGTTCCGAAGGAACGCGGTGGACCGGAATTCACCGAATGGCTGGGGGGTTACTTTGAGACACATTGGTCGGTCAACCCGCACTGGACGGCGAAATTCGAGAAGCTGCCGGAACATCCCGTGACACGGGGGGTCAAGCCGTTCGAAATCAATGACGAATGGTACTACCACATGCGGTTTCGCGAGGAGATGCAGGGCGTGACGCCCCTGCTGACGGCGATTCCGCCCGAGAGCACCCTCAGTCGGCCCGATGGTCCGCACAGCGGGAACCCGGCGGTCCGGGCGAAGAAGGGCCAGCCCCAGCATGTGGCCTGGGTGGTCGAGCGTGCGGACGGTGGTCGTGGATTTGGATTCACCGGGGGCCATTTTCATCGCAACTGGGAGAATGAGAACTTTCGCAAACTCGTGCTGAACGGCCTGCTGTGGGTTGCCAAGGCCGATGTTCCCGACGGGGGCGTTCCGTCGGTGGTCAAGCAGGACGACCTGCTGACGAACCTGGACCCCAAGTGACAACTTTTGGTGTGGCGAGTTCGCGGTGCCAGCCGCCGGAAGGCCTGCCTGAACGCGGCCGCCCCGCGAACTGTCGACGCCAGGATCCAAGACTTCGAGCGATTCCCCAATGACGTTGCGGTCGAGTCCCCTGGAAGAGGTTCTGTCGGCCTTGCGATCAGGTCGCGTGGTGATCGTGGTCGACTCGGCGGACCGGGAAAACGAGGGCGACTTCGTGTGCGCGGCCGAGACGGTCACGCCGGCCACAGTCGACTTCCTGCTGACGAAAGGGCGGGGCCTGCTGTGTGCTCCCATGAGCCAGGAAGTTGCCGATCGGCTGAGGCTGTCGGCGATGGTTCCCGCCGCTCAGAACAATGCGCCGATGGGGACTGCCTTCCTGATTCCGGTCGATCACCGCGATTCGGGGACCGGCGTCAGCCTGGACAGCCGCACGCTGACGCTCAGGCAACTCGCCTCGCCGCTGGCGGTCCCTGAGGATTTCGTGCGTCCGGGTCACATCCCCCCCTTGGCGGCCAAGAGTGGCGGGGTGCTGCGTCGGGCGGGCCACACGGAGGCGACGGTCGACCTGCTGAGGCTGGCGGGAATGCAGCCGGTGGGGGTGCTGATCGAGATCCTGAGCCGGGAAGGGACCCGGATGGCCGATGAGCAGGAATTGGCGGCCCTGGCCCGGGAACATCAACTGCCCGTCATCACGATCGAAGAGCTGATTCGCCATCGCCGCCTGAGCGAGCGCCTGGTCCAGCGGGTCGTGGATGCGCGGATTCCGTCGCGCTACGGCGAGTTGCGGGTGATTGCCTACTCGGTGTCGCATGAAGAGCAGGTTCCGCTGGCCATTATCCTGGGCGACCTGAAATCGGTGCCGGCGCCGGTCGTGCGAATGCACTCCTCGTGCTTCACCGGCGACCTGCTGGCGTCGCTGCGGTGTGACTGCGGCGATCAACTGCAGATCGCCCTGTCGATGATTGCCCAGGAAGGGTGCGGTGCGGTGGTTTACCTGCCCCAGGAAGGGCGCGGGATCGGACTGGTTTCGAAGCTGCAGGCGTACGTGCTGCAGGATCAGGGACTCGATACCGTGGAGGCGAATCACAAACTGGGATTTAAGGCCGACATTCGGGACTACATGGTCGGGCTGCAGATCCTGAAGGACCTGGGCCTGAACCAGATCCGCCTGTTGACCAACAACCCCAAGAAAACCGACGCGTTCGTGTATGCCGGGGTCGATCTGCAGGTCGTCGAGCAGATTCCAATCATCGCCCCTCCCGAGGTGGAACGCCGGGACTACCTGGCCACGAAACGGGACAAAATGGGCCACCGGCTTCCGGGCCCCTGAGTTTGTCCGCTGCGTTGAATCTGTCGACGGGTTCAACCTGTCGCCGTGCAACATTCGCCACTTGGGCCCTTCAGCCGCACTTCCTCCGAGTTCGAGACCAGCCGCATGTCCTCCACGTTGACGCAGGGAATCCTTCAGGAACTCAACCAGATCCGCCTGCTGGATCCCCATTCGCACATCAACCCGCTTGCCGCAGCGTCGCGGAACCTGACGGACATCCTGGGGTACCACTATTACACCGAGCTGGTCCATTCTGCGGGAATTCCCCGGGAAGCGATCGAGGCCCCCGGGATCGATCCGCGGCAACGCTGCGAGCGGATCGTCGCCGGCCTGCCACAGATTCAGAACACGGTTCAATACAGCTGGTTCCAGGAGATCTGTCGGGAGTTCTTCGGCTTTGAAGAGCCGACGATCGAGCCCCGAAACTGGGAGCGGCTCTACGATTCGGCCCAACGGGTCCTCGACCAGCCGGACTGGGAAGCGAAGGTCATCGAGCGGAGCCAGCTCGAGGGGGTGTTCCTGACCAACGATTTCGACGACCCGCTCGAGGGGTTCGACACTGAGTTTTACGTCCCCTGTCTGCGGACAGATGAGCTGGTGTTCAAAATCTCGAACCCCGCGGTGCGCGGTCGGTTCCAGTCGGCCACGGGATCGAATCCTGCCTCGGCGAGGGAACTGCGGACCGGCCTGGCCGCGTTGTTCCAGCGATTCGTGTCGCGGGGCGCTCGGGCGTGTGCCATTTCCCTCCCTCCCGACTTCACGCCGGAGCCGATCCCCGACGCCCAGGCAGACATCCTGCTCGAAAAACTGGCGCGGGGCCTGCCGCTCGACCCGTCCGGTCTGCGACGACTGTCTCAAGCGATCTTTTGGACCATCGCTTCGCTGTGCGATGAGTACCGACTTCCGTTTGACCTGATGATCGGGGTCAACCGCCAGGTCTATCCCGCGGGAGTCTTCCAGGGACAAGACCTGTTCGACAGCCGCTGTTCGCTGTTTCCTTACGCCGGGCTGTTTCGGGCATTTCCGCGGGTGGCGTTCCCCATCTCGGTGCTGTCGGTCGGCTTGAACCAGGAACTCGTCGCCTACTCGTGGATTTTCCCGAACGTGATTGCCCACGGACATTGGTGGTACGCGAACATTCCGGCGTTCATCCTCGCGGATTGCCGGGCGCGACTGCAGGCGGTCCCCGAGACCAAGCAGATCGGCTACTACAGCGACATGTACAAGCTGGAATTCGCACTGCCCAAGTTTTCGATGTACCGGCGGATCCTGGCGACAGCGCTGGCCGAGGACTTTGTGATTGGTCGGGGCTGGTCGGAAGAACGCGCCGTCGCCTTGGGGCGGACAGTGCTCCGCGGGAATGTCGAACGGGTGTTTCCAGGCCTCGGGAAGTGAACCCGCTGGCGACCATTGAACTGACCAGGCCAGGCCAGCGGGCATTTGCAGCCCTCGGAATAGGTACCTAAAATCCAGCCCCCGTGGCGCGGATCTGCCGGCCCAATCACTGGCCGTCCCGGCAGCGTGCTGAACCCCGGCCGCCCGATTTTTTTCGACGTTCAAGCAGCCAGCCCGAGGCGATTTGCGATGGCACTCATCAAGATTCTGCAGGCAGGTCAGTCGGTCGAGCACGAACTGGTTCGCGACGAAACATTGATCGGCCGCAGCGAGGATTGCACGATCCTTGTGCCCCAGACCATGACGATGGTTTCGCGGCGACATGCACGGATCCTCAAGCAGGGTCCGCAATTCCTCCTCGAAGATCTGAACAGCGGCAACGGGACCGTGCTGAACGGCACGAAAATCACCGGCCCCTCCGTGCTCAAGAATGAGGATCGGATCAAGATTGGCCCGATGCTGATGGTTTTCTCGGACGTCCCCCGCCGGGGAGGGGCCGACCGCGAAACGCCGACGGTCACCGATGTCCGCGTCAACGTGCAGTTCACGGACGAAGCCGATGACCAGTCGGAGATCACCAGCACGATCGATGTGGGGACGAACCGGTTTGGGACGCTCGAGGTTCAGCCCGCGGTCAAGCTCAAGGCGCTCATTCAACTCAGCCAGGTGCTGGCGGGGACGGTCGAGCTCGAGAAACTTCTCCCCCGGATCCTGGAGGTTCTGTTCAGCGTCTTTCCAGGCGCCGACCGGGGCTGCATCATGCTGAAGGATGTCGCCACCGGACAGATGACCCCCAGGGCGATGAAGCACCGTCGCGAGGACGAGGATGAGACGGTCAAGCTCAGCCGGACCATCATCCGGAAGGTGCTCGAAACCAAGGCGGGCATCCTGTCGGCGGACGCGGTCAGCGACTCGGCATTCGCCGCCAGTGAATCGATCGCCAGTTTCACCATCCGCTCGATGATGTGCGTCCCGCTGCTGGGGCTCGACGGCGAGCCGCTGGGGCTCATTCATATCGACACCCAGAACGCCTCCCGCAAGTTCTCGAAAGATGACCTCGACCTGCTGACAGCGGTGGCCGGCCAGGCGGCGATTGCCTACGAAACTGCCCGCCTGATCACGTCGTACCTCGAAAAGCAGAAGTACGACAACGAGATGAAGATCGCCGCGAACGTGCAGCGGGCCCTGCTCCCCGAAAGGCTGCCGACCGCACCGGGCTACGAGTTTTACGCGTCGTATGAGTCGGCCCAGGCGGTGGGAGGCGACTATTACGATTGCCTGACGCTGCCAGGCAACCGCATCTGCCTCGCGTTCGGGGATGTCGCGGGCAAGGGGGTTCCGGCGTCGCTGGTGATGTCGCGGCTTTCGAGCGTGGTGCAGAACACCCTCGAGTTCGTGCAGGACGTTGGCCAGGCCGCCGAGCGAATCAACTCGCACATGTGTGCCAACGCGGTCGAGGGGCGGTTTGTCACCTTCGTGCTGGCGATTGTCGATCTCAATTCGCACCAGCTGTCGCTGATCATCGCCGGGCACATGTCTCCGATGATCCGTCGACCCGATGGCACGATCGAGGAATTCCCCGAAGACATCGTCGGCCTGCCACTGGGGGTCGCCGATGGGATGTCCTTCGATGTCGTGACCCGCTCCATCGCCCCGGGAGAAACCATCGTCATCTACACCGATGGGGTCAGCGAGGCGATGAATCCTGGCAATGACCTGTACGGGGAAGACCGGTTGCGAGCCTTGATCCAGTCCCACGCCCCCGCTCCCGAGGCGTTGGGGCGCGCCATCCTCGCCGACGTGCGGCAACATGCGGCGGGCCGGGAACAGAATGACGACATCACCCTGATGGTCTTTGGCCGCCACGCCTGAGGCGGGTCCCCAACCCGCCTGGATCCACCGTGCTGCACCACGGTCGCTCAGTCGGCAACCCGCGACCCGACAGGGAGCATCGCCCTCGCCAGTCCGGCTGCGGCGCTTCACCACGTCACCCCTTTCTCGCAGAAAGACGCTCTCCCGATGATTCAATTCAGAACGGTGTGTTGGACAATCCTGCTGCAAGGCCTGGGGGTGTGCGCCGCCTGGGGGGCGGACCCCGTGGTGATTCCCCTGTGGCCGCAGGGAGCCCCCGGTGCGGTGGGCAGCGAGGAGGCGGATCGTCCGACGCTGACCGTCTGGTCGCCCACGCCCGAAACCTGGAATGGGAGTGCCGTGATCCTCTGCCCCGGTGGAGGCTACGGCTTCCTCGCGGTGGACCACGAGGGCAAGCAGGTCGCCGAATGGCTCAACAGCCTGGGGGTGACAACGTGCATGCTGAAGTATCGATTGGCCCCCCGGTACCGTCACCCGGCCCCGATGCAGGATGTGCAGCAGGCGCTTCGGCTGGCCCGCTCGCGGGCCTCTGAACTCAAGATCGACCCCCGACGCGTGGGAGTCATGGGCTTTTCGGCGGGAGGGCACCTGGCCTCGACTGCGGCGACACATTTCGACGCGGGCCGGGGCGAGGGTTCGGATGTGGAACGGCAGAGCAGCCGGCCCGATTTCTGCATTCTCTGCTACCCCGTGATCAGCTTCACCTCCCCGGCGACACACGCGGGATCGCGTAAGAATCTGCTGGGTGACCAGCCCACGGAAGAACTCATGAAGTTCTATTCGAACGAGCTGCATGTGACGGCTCAGACACCTCCCACGTTCCTGTTCCACACCAACGAAGACGGTCCCGTTCCAGCCGAGAACTCGCTGCTGTTTTACGCCGCCCTGAGGCAGGCCAAGGTTCCGGCGGAACTGCACATCTACGAGAAGGGGACCCATGGAGTGGGCCTGGCCCCGAAGGATCCGATCCTCTCGACGTGGCCCCAGCGACTGGCCGACTGGCTGAAGGGTCGGGGTTACCTTGAGGCTCCCAAGCCGGTGTTCGCCGAGCAGGCCGAAGTCACCGATCCCGACTACCCGTTCCAGGGAGAGTACAGTGGAGAGCTGACGGTTGATGGTGCCACCCAGAAAATTGGGGTGCAGCTGATCGCGCTGGGCCGGGGCAAATTTCAGGCGATGGCCCACCTGGGGGGACTGCCAGGGGATGGCTGGGACGGTTTTTCGAAGTTCCCCGCGACGGGAGAACGCAAGGGGGATGTGGTCGAGCTGCTGGGGGAATCGGCCACCGCCCGACTGGAGAAAGGCCTGCTGACGGTGACGCAGAATGGCCAGAAGCTGGGCGAACTGAAGCGGGTTGAACGCAAAAGCCCCACGCTCGACGCCCCCCCTCCCGAGAACGCCATCGTGCTCTTCTCGAAGTCGAAGACCGATGGTTTTGCGAACGTCAAGGTGACGGCGGATGGCCTGCTGCAACCGGGGGTCACGAGCCAGCAGAAGCTGGGGAGTGGAACGCTGCACCTGGAATTCCGGGTTCCGTACCAGCCGCAGGATCGGGGCCAGGGACGCGGCAACAGTGGCTGTTACGTGCAGGGGCGGTATGAGGTCCAGATTCTCGACTCCTTCGGGCTCGATTCGAAGGACAACGACTGCGGCGGAATTTACTCGGTGAGCGCGCCGGCACTGAACATGTCGTATCCTCCCCTGGCGTGGCAGACTTATGACATCGATTTCGTGGCAGCGCGGTACGATGCCCAGGGTCAGCTGATCGCCGCCCCGCGGATCACGGTGCGTCACAACGGGGTCGTGATCCACAGGGACGTGGAGCTGAAGAAGGTGACTCCGGGAGGAGTCGAGGCGGATGGTCCCGGGCCGGGGCCACTCCACCTGCAAGACCATGGCAACCCAGTCCGGTTCCGCAACATCTGGTTCCAACCCAGGAATTGACATGCACTTTCCTCGAGAGCGGTTTCTCTGGTTGAGTGTCACGCTCGTCTTGAGCCTGTTGCTGCTGCGGGACCCAGTGCAGTCCCGCCCGTTCCCCGCGTCGCCACTGCCGGGCGCGGGGGTTGCACAGGCCGCCCAGCCCGCGGCCCCTGCGAAACAGACGCGCGTGTATCACAACACGCTGAAGGAACTGTCGGATCGCCCCCCCCTGCTGGCCGACCATCCGGAGTTCATCGAACCGGTGATCGAGCAGCGGCGATTTGAAGCCCCACCGCTGGTGCACGATGAGGGAGCCGACCTGTCGGTTCGGGCATGGAGGTTCTC
>Ga0315900_10012930_pt1 | contig 10198 bp, 6 predicted proteins | sample LakEriMetagenome_FD_203521 | JGI IMG/M metagenome (GOLD analysis project Ga0315900, IMG submission 203521) | Freshwater fungal communities from buoy surface, Lake Erie, Ohio, United States - Buoy 12 MA114 | ecosystem: Environmental > Aquatic > Freshwater > Lake > Lake biofilm | place: USA: Lake...
CGCACGTCGGTGGCGTTGCCGTGGAGGACGGCGTTGAGGGCGCACTCGACGATGGCGGCACGCGCCGCCAGGCGGGTCTCGTCGCTGACGGGCAGATCGAGTGCCGAGGGGTCGATGCGCACGATGTCGGCGGCGATGCGCGCCGCCGTCGCCTCACGTACCTCGTCGGCGAGGTCGACGATGGAGGGTCGGCTCGTCTGGTCATCGCCCGGGGAGACGAGCTGCGCGAGTCCGGGACGATCGAGGGTCTCGGTCTGGAGGATGTAGCGCAGGGTGCTGAGAAGTCGCTCGTGCACGGACACCGCCGCCGAGCGCCACAGGCGCGAGCGCTCCTGGGAGGCGATCTCGAGTTGGATCCGGTCCGCGAGCTGGGTGAACCTGTCGTCGTCCGAGCGCGCTTGGCGCAGGAGTGCCTGCCAGACGAACCACAGCGCTGCGCCCGACACCGCCAGGCTTGCCACCGCAATCCATCCGCCGGCAATGGCGAGTGCGCCGGGGATGACATTGCCCGGTCGCCAGGACCACACGATGGCGAGGACAGCGCAGCCGAGTGGGATGGCCACGGGTGCGATACGCACCGGGGTGAGCAGGATCAGGGAGTAGGTGACGTGCCCGACGGAGACCGCGAGGGCGATCCAGGCGGGACCCTCGGGGGGAGTGCTGCTCAGGGCGGCGGCGATGACGAGCGAGAACGGGCCCGCGGTGATCAGCCAGAGGCCGATCACGCGACGGCTGAGGATCCAGCCGGCCACGACGCAGCACGCTCCGGCGATGAGCAGTGCGCGATCTGCTGTGGGAAGGCGCGCCCAGGCGCTGATCCCCGTCAGCGCGGCAAAGAGCCATGCCTCGGAGAGCAGGAGCTGGATCAGCCATCGCCGGACCTGGAAGAGACCGGCGACGCGGGAATCGGTCGTGGTCTTCGCGGTCTCGTCAGGGGACAAGGCCCTCGTCCCGCGCTCGCCGGTAGAGGTCGGTCTTGGTCGGCACCGGCGTGCCCGCGAGGGAGTACTTGTCGCGGACTCGCCGGATGTACTCCTGCGCCGTGGCGGGCTTGACGTTCATGCGGCGGGCGACCGCGTCGATCTTGAGTCCGGAGGCGTAGAGCACCATCGCGGTGCGCTCCCGCTCGCTCAGCGGGACGCTCGGCGCCTCGTCGCTGGACAAGATCGCGGCAACATCACGTGATGTCGAAGGCTCGCGGGCGACGGTCAGTCGGAAGGACTCCTCGAAGTCCTGGAGATCAGCCTGCTTCGAGACGAAGCCCAGTGCTCCCGCGCGCAATGCCGCGCGCACTGTCGCTGCATCGGCAAGAGCACTGACGATGAGGACCCGGCACCCGGCGGAGACCAGGTCGGCGGTGTTGGCCACGGGGGAGCGACCATCGCCGAGATCTAGGTCGAGGATCGTGCAGTCTGCAGGTTGGTCGGCGTGCGCGGCAAGGGCCTCCGTGATCGATGCGCCGACGTAGGAGAATTCGGCTCCGGGGGCGACTTGGAGGACGCGCGACTTCACGGCCTCGCGCAGGAGCGGGTGATCGTCGATCACCATGACACGAGTCGGCACAGTCAGCCCCTCCTGTGTTCACCACCCCCCATTGCGCACCCATCTTGACGCACGGCGCTTCATGCGTTGGCCATCTATGTGTTCCTGGTGTTGCCCCGCATCTGCCTCGTCCCCAGCGGCGACGGAGCCAATGGCGTCTCTTGTCATGAAACAGGGGACACAGATGCGCCGCATGGAACGACGGCCCTCAAGCATCCTCACGGCCCGCATGACCAAATTCCTGCCCGTGCTGTCCCCCGTTTCAAGACAAACGCCGCCCATGCGTGACGCCTATGACGCATGTGGCGTCGCCGTTCGGAGCCTGCCCGCCGGCCTGAGTCCTGGCCAGGTGCCGGCCCGTGTTTTGGCGACATGCCTGGGGGATTTGTGGCTATGTCATCAAACGGGTGACAACTTCCGGGTCGTAAACGTCGGTCCTTGCGGAACCTGCCGATCTAACGTCAAACGGTCAACCTGGAACCGCGATAGACAAGGGAGCTCTCAGCCGTGAATCGTGAAGAGCGTCGTCGCCTAGATCGGGGCAAGAAGAAGACCGCGACCCTTGCAGGGGTCTCCCTGGCAGCTGCCAGCGGCCTGTTCGGCGCGTACCTCGGGAACGGTCGAATCCCCAAGGCCTACGCAGCGGTCACCTGCAACCAGACACTGACGTTCAACATCACCAGCGAAGCGGACTACATAGAAGCTGTCGGGATTGCTGTTGCAGACAAAACTTTTAGTGCCAGCACGGATGCGATCACGGCAAACAATCACGGCCTGGTGAACGGAGACGCGATCTCCTTCACGTCGCAGCAGAACACCATCAGCCCGGCGTTGACACTGGAAACTCCCTACTACGTCGTCAATGCGACGACCAACACGTTCCAGGTGTCTCAGACGCTGGGCGGTCTTCCTGTCGACATCACGGTCGGCGGGAAAGTCTGGTTTGCGCCGTTCGGGAGCATCAACGGGAACGCGTCCAAAGACTGCTTCGTCATCAACATCACCAGTAACTTCCCCGTCACGGCGGATTTGGTCAACACGGCGAAGATCAATCTCGATAGTCAGTTGACACCGAAGAAGGTCACGATCGTCGGCAATGACAAGGTTGTGACCGGGGATCCCGGAGTACCTATCGCGAGCTTCATGTTCATGCGAATGCCTGCCGGTGTCGTCAGCGAGGTGCATATCTCCGATCTGACGATCACCGGTATGCACATGGACACCAGCTACCGCAGTGCGGTCGCGCAGATCTATGCCCAGGAGCGGGGTAGTGCATACGGGCTTGTGAACACCTTCTGGGACGATGTGCATCTCACTAACAACACCAGCGGCAATGGCTGGAATTCCCTCGTCAACCAGAACGGCGAGTTTCACATCAGTGACTCGACCTTCATCGGAAACTCGGTCACCTATCCAGCCGGTTACGTGACCGGTGGCCTTTTCCATGTGTTCGCCAACAAGAACGCCCCGGCACACCACTCAACCATCACGGATTCGGTCTTTAGGGACAACGCTGCTGTCTCTGGCTCCTCCTATGCTCTCGGTGGCGCGATCTGGAATCAGGTGAGTTCCGGATCCAGTCTCACCATTGAGAACAGCACCTTCGACGGCAACTCGGCCACCGGAGTCACCGCTGCATACGCCGGGGCCGTCTCCACAAACGTGCCCCTCGTCGTCCGGGAGAGCGTCTTCATGGACAACACCGCAACGGCACCGGGCAACGTCGGGGGCGGAGCGATCGGGATCAACTCTGGCGCCCCTGGGGGCTGGGGATCTTCAGGGCGCTTCGGTGGAATCAAGGTCTACGACAGCCTTTTCAGCGGGAATGAGGTGACCAAGTCCGGGGCTGCTGTCCGTAGCGCCGCAGGCGGGGCCATCTTCGGCGAAGATTCCCCGCTAGGACTGCGGATTGAGAACTCGACCTTCCACGGGAACGCGGTCAGTGGAGCCAATGCGGTTACGTCAGGCGGAGCCGTAGCCTTCGATGATTCTTCAATCAGTGCGGTCTTGTCGATCGTGAATTCGACATTCTCGAGCAACAGTTCACTCGTGACTGGTAGCGGTTTCGGGGGTGCCATCTTGGCGACCAACAAGCCGCTGTCGGTGGACTTCTCGACGATCACGGGCAACACCGGCTTCAACGGTGGTGGGATCTTTGCGGGAGCGGGTGCCACGATCACCAACTCAATTGTGAACGCGAATACGGCCACGACGGGCGCTGATGTGTCCACCGGGGGGACCACGATCTCGGATCATTCGCTGTTCACGTCGGCCGGTGCTGTCTCCTCCGGAACGTTCACTCAGGGCGCGGGGACGTTGTTCTCGGCGGCGGCGCAGGTGGGGGCTGTGGCGGATAACGGGGGGACAGTGATCGGGGCGCCGTCGGACGACACGGTGGTTCCCACGATGCTCCCGTTGCCGGGCGCTTTGGTTCTCGATGCGGGAACCGTCACGCCGGCCTCCGGCGTTCTGCCGACGACCGACGAGCGGGGCACCGGATTCCCGCGGGTGGAGTTCGGTCTGACGACGATGGGTGCTGTGCAGCGTCTGGGCACCCCTCCGCCGCCGCCGCCGCCTCCGCCGGTGTTCCCGCCGTCGGCCCCGCGGGACGTGGTGGGGGCTGCGGATGATGGTTCAGTGGCGGTGTCGTGGCAGCCACCGACCGATAGCGGGTCGTTCCCAGTGACCAACTACCTGGTGACGGCGGGTCCGGGGGGGAAGACGTGCCTAGCGACGGCACCGGCCCTGACCTGCACGGTCACGGGTCTTGCAAACGGGGTGGCCTACACGTTCGTGGTGAAGGCGCTGAATGGTGCGGGTTGGGGTGCGGATGGTGGCCCGTCGGCGCCGGTGACCCCGTCCGCCAAGGCGCGTTCGCTGACGCTATTCCAGGGCAAGCGGGCTGCGGATGGTCGTCATGACCGGATCACCACGGGGGGCACCAGTGTCGGCGTGCCCGAGGGGGCACGGTTGACGCCGTGGATCCGCTACGGCGACACCGGAGCCTTCGTCGAAGGTGTGGCCAGCATCGTGGTCGGGTCCGATGGCGGGTTCACGTGGACGCGTCAGATCCGCAAGGACAGGAAGTTCACGGCCTACGTCGCCTACGAAGATCTTGAGTCCAACCGAGTGACTTGGCAGCGAGTCCGGTAGCGAGGCGTGACTTCACGAGTCTTCTTCATTTCCCCGCCGAGGTCGGGCGCGTCGCTTCTCGCGGCGTGCCTGGCCTCGGGGGAGGGATGGCGGCTGCAGGGGGACTCTGGGTCGGTCGACGATCTGCCCGGGATGTCGGTCGCGGAGCGCGGATACGTGTCGCATCGCCTGACCGCCGCCGACGCAAGTGAGGGCGTCCGTGCGGCTCTCGGGCACCGGGCTGAGGGCGACGCAGTCCTCGTCGATTGGTATCCGCGCAATGCGATGCGCGTGAGCCTGCTGTCCGCGGCGTTGCCCGACGCCCGCTTCGTCCTTGTCTCGCGTCGGCCCGCTTTGGCGATCTCGTCGCTATGCGAGGCGTGGGGCACCCAGCGCTTCGCCTCGGTGCCGGACCTGCCCGGCTGGTGGGGCGATCCGTGGGCGTTCCCCTTGGTCGAGGGGTGGCACGACCTCATCGGCCTCCCAGTAGCCCAGGTCTGTGCGGCGCAGTGGGCGGGCATCACTTCCGCGATGCTCGATGACCTACAGGGGATCGACGCAGATCGCTGGACGGTGGCCTCCTACGACGCCTTGCTCGACGACCCGGAACTCGAGTGCGAGCGCATCGCCAAGGAGCTCGGCCTGAGTTGGGCGGGCGAGTTGCCGGATCCGCTTCCCCCGACCTCCACATGTGTGTCACCGCCCGACGCCACTAAGTGGGTGCGCTCGTGGAGCGAGGTTGCGGTCGCCTTGCCTGCTATCGAGGATGTCGTGCAGCGCTATCGCGACACCCTCCTCGCCAGGCGCCCTGATGCGGAGTGGCCCGACCTGGAGACCCCGGCTCAGGAGCTCGAGGCGCCCGAGGTGCGGCCCAGCGCCGGCACGCCCTTCTCCTCCGGTCACACGTCTTCCTTTCCCGCCTTGCTCGAACAGGCGGGGTGCTCGGTGCTGGTCACGACGTACAAGTCGGGGCACGTGATCCTCGGCCGCGCCGATGGCGATCGACTCAATACTGAGTTCACCGAGGTGAATCGACCGATGGGCGTTGCCGCCGCGGGCAGCAGGCTGGCGATCGGGTCTGCGGAGGCGATCCTGGCCTTCACCGTGCAGCCCGGCCTCGCGCCACGTGTCCCCGCGGCTCGGCCCGTGGACGCGCCGTACTCGCCGCGGAGCATCATCGTCACTGGCGACATCCAGATCCATGACATGGCCTATGCAGGCGACGGCAGCCTCTACTTCGTCAACACCCGCTTCTCCTGTCTATGCCGCCAGGACATCGACTACTCCTTCGTGCCGGTGTGGCGCCCCGCGTGGTTGCCCGGCTTGGCCGACGGCGACCTGTGTCACCTCAACGGACTGGCCATGGTCGACGGCGCCCCCCGCTACGTCACCGCCCTCGCCCAGACCGACACTCCGGGTGGCTGGCGCGAACTCAAGGGCACCTCTGGCGTCATCATCGACATCACCGACGACCGGATCGTCGCCGAGGGCCTATCGATGCCGCATTCGCCGCGATGGCACGACGGCGCCCTGTGGGTGCTGGAGTCGGGCAAGGGCGCGCTCAGCCGTGTCGACGTCAGCACGGGATCTGTGACGCCCGTCGCCGAATTACCCGGCTTCACCCGGGGCCTGTCCTTCATTGGTCGTTACGCCCTTGTGGGCCTCTCGCAGGTGCGGGAGTCGGTCTTCTCCTCGCTGCCGATCACGGCGCGGGCCTCAGAGCGCAACTGCGGGGTGTGGCTCGTCGACATCGTCACCGGGGAGATCGTCGGCTTCCTGAAGTTCGACGGCGTGGTGCAGGAGATCTTCGAGGTGACGGCCCTGCCGCACCGATGGCCCGTGATCGTCCGCGATGAAGGCATCGCTAAGGACTCCTTCGTCCTGCCCGATGAGGCCCTGGGGCAGATCGTCAGGGCTGAGTAGAGGCCCCTCCGATCCCGACACCTGCCCGCCCGGGTCGAAGGACCCCCTTCCGCGGCCCCTCGCCAGGGTCTAGACTCGCCTCGTGCTTCACGCCAGCATCATCATTACCTAGCGCATCGGCGCCGCCCCGCGGCATCGATGCGCAGCCCTTCGCACCCGCGAGGGGCTTTTTGCTTGAAGGAGGACGACATGGCGACCCTGCCCCTGGGGGATGACTTCCATGTCTATGACACGACCCTGCGTGACGGGGCCCAGCGCGAGGGCATCGCCTACTCCGTCAACGACAAGCTCGCGGTCGCGCGCCTCCTTGACGGCTACGGCGTCGGTTTCATCGAGGGTGGCTGGCCCGGCGCGATGCCCAAGGACACCGAGTTCTTCGCGCGCGCGCAGTCCGAGCTCGACTTGCAGACTGCGCAGCTCGTCGCTTTCGGCGCCACGCGCAAGGCCGGGGTGAAGGTCGAGGACGACGCGCAGGTGCGCGCACTGCTCGACTCCCAGGCTCCCGTGGTCACGATCGTGGCGAAGTCGGATGTGCGCCACGTCGAGGAGGCGCTGCGCACGACGAATGAAGAGAACCTCGCGATGATCGCCGACACGGTGCGCTTCCTGCGCGAGCACGACCGTCGCGTCTTCATTGACATGGAGCACTTCTTCGATGGCTACCGTCACGACAGCGACTACGGCGTACGCATCCTCGAGGTGGCCTTCGAGGCCGGTGCCGACGTGGGCGTCATGTGTGACACCAACGGCGGGATGCTGCCGCACGGGATGTACGAGGTCGTCCGCGAGGTCAAGGAGCGCTCCGGCGTGCGCCTGGGCATCCACTGCCAGGACGACACCGGCTGCGCCATCGCCAACACCATCTCTGCCGTTGAGGCGGGCGTCACCCACGTGCAGTGCACCGCCAATGGCTACGGCGAGCGCACCGGCAACGCCGATCTCTTCCCCGTCGTCGCCAATCTCGAGACCAAGCTCGACATGCGCGTGCTGCCCGAGGGCAAGCTGCGCGAGACGATGCGGGTCTCCCACGCCATCGCGGAGATCGCCAACATCGCCCCCGACACCCACCAGCCCTACGCCGGAGTCTCGTCCTTCGCCCACAAGGCCGGCCTGCACGCGAGCGCGCTCAAGGTCAACGCCGAGCTCTACAACCACATCGACCCGGCGATCGTGGGCAACGACCAGCGCATCCTCATCACCGAGATGGCCGGGCGCGCCTCGGTCGAGCTCAAGGCACGCGAACTCGGACTCGACGCCGCCGACGATCCCTCGACGCTGGCCAAGGTGGTCGAGCGCGTGAAGGACCTCGAGGCATCGGGCTGGACCTTCGAGGCGGCCGACGCATCCTTTGAGCTGCTCGTGCTCGACGAGGCGCAGGGCGGACGCCCCCAACCCTTCACGGTCGAGAGCTGGCGCACCATCGTCGAGCAGCAGCCCGATGGTCGGGTCGTGAGCGAAGCGACCGTCAAGCTCCACGCCGGCGGCGAGCGCGTCATCGTCACCGCCGAGGGCAACGGCCCCGTCAACGCCCTCGACCGGGCGCTGCGCCGCGCCCTCGTGCGGCTCTTCCCACACCTGGAGAGCGTGCACCTCACCGACTACAAGGTGCGCATCCTCGAGGGGGTCGCGGGGACCGACGCGGTCACCCGCGTCCTCATCGGCACGTCCAATGGCGACGAGTCCTGGAGCACCGTGGGCGTGCACGAAAACGTCATTGCCGCCTCGTGGATCGCGCTCGAGGACGCCCTCGCCTACAGCCTGCTCCGCTCAGCCAGCTCCTGAGCCTTCGATAGGGTCACGGCGTGTTCATCGCCCGCGTTGCCGTCGGATCCGAGGTCGTCTTCGCTGCCGTGGACGGCGTAGATGATCGTGACGCCGACCTGCCTGTCGAAGCACGCCTGCGCGTGATCGACGTGCACCCCTTCGGCGAGATCACCTTCACCGGCCAGGAGGTCACCGGCTCCCAGGCCCGCCTGCTCGCCCCCGTCCTGCCGAGCAAGGTCATCGCCGTCGGCCGCAACTACGCCGCCCACGCAGCCGAGATGGGCAATGACGTGCCCGCGGAGCCGATGATCTTCCTCAAGCCCAATACCTCCGTGATCGGTCCGGGTGCAGAGATCCGCCTGCCCGCGATGTCGCAGCAGGTTGAGCATGAGGCGGAGCTCGCCATCGTCATCGGTCGTCTCTGCCGCGAGGTGCCCGAGGAGCGCGTCGCCGAGGTGATCCTCGGCTACACCTGCGCCAACGACGTGACAGCACGCGACCTGCAGAAGGCCGACGGCCAGTGGGGACGCGCCAAGGGCTTCGACACCTTCTGCCCTCTCGGTCCTTGGATCGCCACAGACCTCGACGTCTCGGATCTCGCCATCACGTGCCACGTCGGCGACGACGAGCGCCAGTCCTCGCGGACCTCGCTGCTCGTGCACTCGGTGCCGAAGCTCGTGTCGTGGATCAGCGAGGTCATGACCCTCCTGCCCGGTGATGTCATTCTCACCGGCACGCCCGCGGGTGTCGGCCCGCTGCGTGACGGTGACGACGTCGAGGTCACCATCGAGGGCATCGGGATCCTCGCCAACTCTGTCGCGGGATGACCCCGGCCTTCGACGACCTCCCTGTCGCGCTGCCGGCGGGCTGCGTGGGTGCCCGCGTCGTGGGCGATGCCTCCGCGTGGACCGAGGCCTTCGACTGGCCCACCGAACTCAGCGATGCTGCTGCCACGCGCAGGTCCGACTTCCTCATGGGCCGCCTCGCGGCCGTGGAGGCCCTGCGCCGCCTCGGAGCGGAGGGGAGCGTGGGTCGGTCGGTTGACGGAGCACCCACGTGGCCCGAGGGGATCGCGGGATCGCTTACGCATCACAGCGGCGTGGCCGCGGCGATCGTAGGTCGCCGCGCAGACGGACAGGGCTATGTGGGCCTGGGCATCGATCTTTGCCCGCGACTCGAGGGCGATCGCCTGCGGGCCGTCGTTCGCCAGTGCCTCACCGAGGCCGAGCGCGAGGCATGGGCGTCGGAGGAGGCAGCGACCCTCGCCTTCGCCGCCAAGGAGTCGATCTACAAGGCGGCGTACCCGCGCGCGCAGCGCTTCATCGGCTTCGACGAGGCCGAGATCGTGGACGTGGGCGACGGCACGTGGGCTGCGCGGCTCTGCGGCCCGCTGGCTGATGAACTCGGCGTAGACACGGTGATGGGCACCCATGCGTGGGATGGATCGCTGCTCTACGCCGTACTCGCGCTCGAGTCCTCCCGATAGGCTCCGCGCGTGTCCTCCTCCGATATTCGCGTGCGCTTCTGCCCGTCGCCCACCGGCAATCCCCATGTCGGCATGGCGCGCACCGCGCTCTTCAACTGGGCCTTCGCCCGCCACCACGGTGGGACCTTCGTCTTCCGCATCGAGGACACCGACGCCGAGCGCGACTCCGAGGACTCCTACGTCATGCTGCTCGACTCGCTGCGCTGGCTCGGCCTCGACTGGGATGAGGGCCCCGAGGTCGGCGGTGACTACGGCCCCTATCGCCAGTCCGAGCGCATGGACATTTACGCCGACGTCGCGCGTCGACTCGTCGAGGCGGGTCACGCCTACCCCTGCTACTGCACCCCCGAG
>Ga0315900_10012932_pt1 | contig 10197 bp, 18 predicted proteins | sample LakEriMetagenome_FD_203521 | JGI IMG/M metagenome (GOLD analysis project Ga0315900, IMG submission 203521) | Freshwater fungal communities from buoy surface, Lake Erie, Ohio, United States - Buoy 12 MA114 | ecosystem: Environmental > Aquatic > Freshwater > Lake > Lake biofilm | place: USA: Lake...
CCACATCCCCCATTTTTCGTTTATCCCGATTTCAAGGCAAATCCCGACAACGGGACATTCCTCGCAAACTTTCTTAGCGATCGCATACAAGTGCGGTTCATCGTTCTCGGGAAAACATAGATCAGGCGGGTATTCAATGCAGGCTGCGTGATGCTGCCACGAATCCGTAGGTGAACAGATCAGACACATTCCTGAGTCCAGCCATTCCTCGTGGTCGCAATCTTTTATAGCCATCAGATCATTATGACGGCAGTAGACCACGTTTCACTAATTCGGCGCGCACACTTTCGGGCATCCCGTTGCCGCGTTTACTCTCTAACTGTCGCGCAGTCATTTCTTTTTCTTGCCTGTATCGCTTTTCTGATTTCCACGGTACGGATAAATCTGCGGGCATAATTACATCTGACTTGTTTTGATAATGCTTTTTTAATGATTCGACCGCGTAAGCAAATGGCATTTCCGCATCTAGAATCCCGCACCAAGCATCGGCCATCGCGGATTTTTCGCCATCGGTTCTGCGAGATACACGCGGGTCAATTACTGACGCCATCGCTAACAGTTGTAAAACTTCTGCGCGGTTCATTGTTCTAGTTCCCAATGATTCGCAGTTTCCTCATTTAGTAGTTCGATCCATCCCTGCGCTGGTGATTTCTTTTTGTCGTTCCTTGTATGTTCGGCTAGTAGCCAAGTGTATGAACTAGAAAGATTTGCGTGACCACTAACAGCACAATCTTGCGCTGCCGCTTTTAATAGTTCGGGGTTTTTACCCTCGGCAAGTAACTGCTTTGCATCTTTCGCAATCCTGCCGATAGATCGCGCTGGTGCTTTTTCGGCAAAATAATGCGTGTATGAATCAACGTATTCTGCAACGATTACAGATGCGTTTGTGTCGCTTGGCGTAATCTCTACTTGTTCTGGTTGTTTCTTATATAGTTTTTCTATTACAGTCGAGTTTTCCGAAGTCGGTTGAACCGAAGTCGGTTTTCTGGACTTCGGTGTATCGAAAATCAGAGAATCTGAAACCCAATGACCCTGTTCGTTTTGATGCTTTGTGCGTTCTAGATAGCCAATGGTTTCTAATTCTTTTAATGCCGTGAGGATCGCTCCCCTGCCCTCGATTGATTCGTTGGCTAGTGACTCTGCGCTAGTACGCCAGTTGTCTGGTCTGCTTAAAATGCTTACGAGTATGCCCCGCGCCCGAAATGACAAGCGGTTGTCCCGCAGTATTTCGTTAGAAAGAATCGTGTAGTTGCTTTGCGGGCGTGGTGTCCTTTGAATTGTCATTGGTTTCTGTTAGTCTTTCTGTTAGTGGAATTGAACATCTGCTGTCCTTTAAGGTAAGAATGCTGACCCCGATCGTATAGTGTCGGGGTCAGCATTTCCAGTTCATTACAAGTTTTCTTGAATCTCGACAGTTCCCCAATGAATCTTTAATGCTTCCAAGATTGCCCGCTTGTCTTGCTGAGGTAGTAGTTCCGCGCTAAACAAATCAAAATCACTCTCGCCATCCAAGAATCCAAGGAATGAGATCATAATCATTTGATCTGCGCTGTAATCGTGCGTTTCAATCTTTGCCCAAATCTTTTCCCAATCTAAAGGTTCGACCTCATCGTGGTTTCTAAAGATTCCCTCATCGTGCATCCAAGTTGTTTGCACTAGAACTTCCGTTGCGGTTTTCATTGCTTTGCTCCTGTCATTAGTTCGATTGCAGATCTGATAACTGTCGAGATGTTTGTGTCGTGCTGGTACGCCCACTGCCTTACGGCCAACATCTGTTCGTTGTTTAGTCGTAGCGCAATGAGGTTGTCTTTATTTTCTTTCGTGGGTGTTTCCATAATTAGTTCCTAACCATCTGGAATGGGATTGCGAATATTGCTTGTTCTTTAGTTGCGTATTGTAGGAAGTCACCAATTGTTTCTATGTCACCATCTGGCATTGCTTCACGAATCGTGTAACCTTTTTCGGTGCGATTGAAGTTGTCCTCACTTGTAATAAAGAATTGCCGACCAGCAACCGTGTACAAATCTGGGTAAACCTTTGAACCGAAAAACGCCAACGTATTTCTATCGAAAAAGTGCTGACCGTTTTCTTTGTTTGCTTTCTTAACTTCTGTGATGTTGTTAAACATTGCTTTGTCCTTTGTTAGTTAGCGCAGCCAACGCGCTGTAATTGATTTGAGTACACGAATGCAAATGCCTGTGCTTTTGTCTTAAAGTGGTAAGTGTCGTTGATCTGATTACCGTTCTCATCGCGCACTAGAATTCCGATGCGCTTTGCAAAACGATCGTAATGAATCACGAACTGCTTGCCTGTTATGTCTTGCGTTTTGCTTTCCATTTTCTTTCCTTTGTCCTAGCGGTTGCCCGCGCTTATAGATACATCATACGCTTTTGTATAACAGATGTCTAGTTAATTTGCACACTAATTTCACCTAGTGCCATAAGGGTTTTGCAGCAAAAGTAAACCCACCGCACAAAGGATTAAGCGGTGGGTTCACGGTTTTAGGGATCACCTAAAGTTGCGCAAGTCTTGAAAGTCTAGCGCGTAAATGCGCCAAGTACACAATCGCATCATCTATTTCCTCGATGGTTTCGACAACTATTTGTGCGCCTGATTTTTTTTCTATCGACTGCTGATCACCATTCGAGTACTGATCATTGCCAGTTCCCATAATTCGTGAACGCAATGATTCGACACAGGCAGACACTTCATTTGCTAATTCCTCACTGGTCAATTTCTCGCACCTCATAACAGTTACGACATTCAACTGTCGAATAATTTGCAAAACGAATCTCTACCCAAACGTGTTTACAAGATTGCGACATCTTGCCACCATCCTTTTCCAACTAACATCGTAAGCATCCCTGCGGGTGCAGCCTGACCAGTTGAATTCTCAAACCAAGTGCTGCCGCCGTCAAGTGCTGGTGCTTGCATCCAAGTCTTACGCCCAGACTGTTCGATACGCAAGTGATGATAGTGACCGGTGATTAGCAAAGTTGCTTCACCAATGTCCTGCTGACCGTGTGCCATATTTTTCCACCAGTCAATTGCTTTTCCACGGCACTGATGTCCGTGTGCTAATCCAACAACTGTTCCGCAAATGTCTAACGTAACTGTCAGCGTGTCGTATTTAGGGAACACAAAACTAACGTGCTTGTAATCAGGGTGATCAGCCAGCGCATCAGCAACCGCACTTGCTGCATCTAACGCAAAAGAATCTGTGTAAGTTGTAGCCATTGAATTGCCGACCCGCACTGCTTCATCGTGGTTGCCAGGAACGCAGGGAACAACTACACGTTCTGCGTGTGGCGCAAAAGCCTTAATCATATGCAGGAGCAGTCTGCGATAGACACGGATTTGGGAAGTCAGATCAAGATCGGTACGCCAAATATGTTTTCCGCCCTGACTATTCATCCCCTCGATACAGTCACCAAGTTGGGGCAAGTAAATCGAATCTATCTGTCTGCCGCTTTTCTTTAATTCTTTTAGACGTATAACAGCATCATCAATCTTTTGTAATACATTCTGGATGATTTCCTCTGTACCCCCGCCATCGATTTTTCCAACTTGGGTGTCTGCTAGTACCACGATGTATGCAAAACCCTCTGAGGATTGCGCTGTGACCTTTTTAGGGGCATTCTGTGGCTTCCACTTGGCTACTATTTCCAGCAGATCATCTATGGGTATTTGTTGTGCGCCTGACGTTGGTACAAACGTGGCTCTAAAACTCTCTAGCCATTCCCCATCCCAGCGTTGCCATTTAGATCGGCGCAGACCCGTTATACGCCACTTGATTGGATCCAATTCAAATTCGGCTAGTAATTCTGCGTGATCGGGTTCATCGCCCGCGGTGCGTGGAACTGATGTAAGTGTTCCGCCGTTCGCATCGTATTCAATAGATGGTTCCCACCCTTTAGGGATGTCCTTTGCTACACGTTTTCGTTGCGCATCGTCACCTAGCGCAGACAGATCATCTTTTAACGTCACGGGCAAACACATCCAATTTCTTTTTGGCCACGCAGTCTGTGGCGGGTAAGGGTTTTGCGGCTGATTTCGTGACCGTGTTTAGATAAGACACGGGCAAGCATCGTCAAAGATGTATCTGGATTGTCAATGACTTTTAATAGTGCTGCTGATTCTTTTTCTGGCAATGATTTAAGTAATAAGCCAGCGGTGCATTCGTTTTTACGATTGCCGATTGTACTGAGGTCATCAAGCAGGGACACAATAGACCACCTTTCAATAGGTTCAGTCTAGGTTATACACAACCTGTGTCAATTTTGTGTTTTTTTAACGCGTGTTGGTTTCGTGACTAATTCCTCTATGGCATTTAAGCGATGATCTATGTCACCAATGCGGGATTCAATGCGATTTACTGTCTGCGCTACATCGGGCAATGATTTCCCACCGTTAGCGTGTGGCTGGATAGCGTATGTCATTTGATCGATGTAAGCCTTGATGGGTTTTACTATTCCCCATTTGATTGCCATACCTGTTAGCAGTGCGATCGCCGAAATTGCTGCTGCGTATTGTCCCGCCGTTAAAATCCACATTACGGTTGCCACCACTTAAATTGTCGCTGATCTGAATAACACTTACCACCTACAACTTTATACTGTGCCACGATCGGGTACTTGGTTTTTGATTCCCACCACATCGATCCTTGCCAGTCTTTCGTTGTGTCTTTTGTAAATGACCAAGTTGTCGTGCCAGTTGTATCTTTAGTGCCGTCTGGTTTTAATCGAGCAATACGCAACTTTACATACTTAGGTCGCTTAGTACAGTTAATGTGTAACTGCGCAAAGAATAGGGAACGGTCACCACCTAAAACAAATGGCTCACAATCCTTAAATGTTTGCCACCTACCTGTTACAGATTGATCTGATTCAACTTTGCACAGCCCAGACTTTTTAGCAGTCGCAACAATGTACGGTTCGACATCATTTGCTTGTGCGGGTGCAGCCGTCAGCAAAGATAAAGTTAGTGCGCAGGTTGTAACAAACCTCAAAACTACTTAGCAAGAATTGCTGCGGGGTCGATGTCTTTGCCTGCTGACCAACGAATGTTGTCACGCATTTCAAAATGTAAATGTGGACCAGAACTGTTGCCTGTATTACCAGACTCACCGATGTGCTGTCCCTTTGTTACCTTGTCGCCAGCCTTAACAAGTGCCTTTGATAAATGCGCGTAGATTACCCAACCGCCATCAACTTTTTGTACTAGTTGTGTGCCGTAACTTTTACCCCAAGATGCGTTCTCGATCTTGCCATCTGCGACTGCAACAATATCTGTTCCAACTTTGCAAGCAAAATCAACGCCTGTGTGATATCCCTTGCTCCACATCTTGCCTTTTTTGCCGTATGCAGTTGTGATTTTTCCGCCGTTAATTGGTAAGCCCATTGTTAATCCTCATCATCTTGTCGTAATGGCAATGTTACCAGCCACACTAAAGCACCGATCACGATAATCAATCCTGTAATTTTTTTTGCTGATCCGTCTAAAGTGAAGTAAGCAATTAACAAACCCACAAATGTATACGTTTCACCGGTAATCTCACGCAGGTATGTTTTTAACCATTTCATTTTATTTTCCTTATTGCTAATTGACCAACTAAAACTGCCGCTACTACAACTGATTGTGATTCCTCACGTTGTTCGTCTGTCATATCGCTGCCGATGTTCATAAACGCTTCTGCTGCCGCAAAGATTTCAGCGATTCCGACAATGTTTTCTAACGCACTTGGAACTTCCAAAGCCACAACTTGTACAGATTCTTGTACAGGTTCTGGTAGCACTAAATTTGATGCGATCGGTGATGGTTCTATGACAGGCTCAGGGGCAATCTCAGACACCATCGGTTCAGGTGTAGGCGCAGGTTCAGGTTCGGGTGTAACTATCGGCATAGGACTTACAGTTGCTTCTGGTGTAGGCTCTGGTGTTTGTGTGGCTACGGGTATGGGTTCTGGTGTTGGCGTTGCTGTTTCTGACGGCGTTGGCTCAGGTGTTGGCTCTTGCGTAGGCTCAACTATTGGCGTTGGCTCTGGGTTCAAAGTTGGCTCAATGCTTGGGACTGGTTCAGGTTGCAAACTTTCGACAGGTTCAGGTAACAACGCAACGCCATTAAACCAACGGCGCGGATCATCTAGCGGTAGTGCGTCAGAAACATAGATCGTGTAAATGCCCGCATAACCACCCTCACAATACAGGCGCGGTATCTCGCCACGACCATTAAAGAATTCGTTGGAATTATCCCAACCCACTCCGAACTCTTGCTGTTGTCCGTCAGGGGTCGCACAAGTAATCGTGGTCATAACTGATTCTGCAAATGCAGAACTAGGACTGAGCAACATAAATGCTCCGACAAGTAGCGCAGTTAGGGCAACCCTGATGCGCTTCATTTATTTTTTGCCGTTAGCCTTACCGAAAGCATCATTGATTTCTGTTTCATCAAGTTTGCCATCTGCAATGTAACCACGAGCCAAACCCTCAAGCACAATAGCCACACCAAGAATTGCAGCCATGCTTGCTGACTTCCATAACTCAACGCCGATAATAGAACCAGCACCGATTGTTCCCATAACGGATGCAACAACTACTGCAACCATTCGAGTGATTATGTCTTTGACTTGCTTGCGCTTCAATGTAACTCCAAAAAATTTAGGCGCAGGTTGTTACAACAAGTTTACTCTGGTATTGCAGGTATAAAAAATTCAGGCGGGATTACAAATACATCGTTGGTTTCATCGTAAATAAATCCAATTCCAGCATAGATACCGCGTATGTTTCCATTGTAGGAAGTACGAACACAGCGTTGTCCACGAAAATTTCCATACCATTCTTCTGGACTTAATCCTTCAATTAGTTCAGTTTCATCAATGCCGACAATGACTTCAGTGACAATGTTATTCTCATTTAAAAATGCGTAGTGTGCCATTTACAACCAACTTACCGTTCCTGTGCCACTTGTGAATGTAACCACTGTGTCAGTACCAACTGTTGCACTAGTGCTAGTTAATCCTGCACCTACTGTAATTGTAAAAAGGCTTGGAAAACGCACAACAACAATACCTGAACCACCACTGCCACCAGTTACTTGACCGCCGCCCTGTACTTTTCCACCACCGCCGCCACCGCCTGTATTTGCTCCTGCACTTGCACCGTTACCATCACCAGCGTTATTTGCTCCACCAAGTCCACCAGCCGCATATGTTATTGAAGTTCCTGAAATTGCTGATGCTAACCCAATGCCAGCCGCACCACCTGCTCCGCTTCCAACGCCGTTGCCACCTGCGCCACCTGCGCCACCACCGCCACCGCCAGAGCCTGTATTATTGCTTCCAACTGGTCCACTCTGACCACCAGCATTACCTTGTATTGGATTTTGTACTGGCTGAACATTTGTTTGTACTGTGTTAAATGAGCCACCAGCAGAGCCACCAACTGCTCCCAGTCCAAAACTTACTCCATTAGTTCCACCACCGCCAGTTGAAGTTATTGAGCCTAAAACTGAATCTGAACCTGATGGACCTACTACGCCAGTAGTACCAGCAGCAGCGCCAGCACCGACTGTAACTGTGTAACTTACTCCACGCAAAAAACCAAATTTGTCAGCAGCAGGTTGTCCACCGCCTTGCGTACTAAATGATGTGCGGAATCCACCAGCACCGCCAGCACCACCGCCACCGCTAAAAACAGCATTGGTATTGTTATATCCATACCCTGCACCACCGCCAGCAATAACTAAATAATCAAGATAAAAGACACTGATACCATCATAAAAATTACCGTAACGTGGCAAGTCTTGCGTGATGCTAGATGATTTAAAAAATCTAACGGCCATTAGGAAATCTCTGAACCATAAATATTAAATGTTAAATCAGCAGTGGACGCATAAACAGTTATTACATCAGTTGCGTCTAACGTAACACCTAAAGTTAATGCTGTTGTATCATTTGCGCCAATAACAACATCATAAGCAATGTAATGTTGGTTTGCTAAAGTTGCACCATCAGGTCGTATTGAAATGCGGTATGTCCTTGATGATGTTGAACGATTAGCAACTGTTATGGTAGAAATAATTGCTTGTGTACTTGCAGGCACAGTATAAATATTTGTATCTGTTGTTGCTGAAGGTGCAGATTGCCCAAGTACTTTGTATGTTGTTGCCATTTGATTATGCTCCCATTAGTAGAAATTCAGACAGGCCACCAGAGCCACCAACTTCTGCGTATGCTGTTCCATTGTACGCTTGCATTACATTTGTGTCTGTTAAATAGGTAACCATTCCTGCTGATGGTGATGGAATGGCTGACGAACGTGCTGCGGCACTAGCAAACACCATAACGGATTGCTCCATCAAATAACCGTTTACATCTGACGCAGTTAAGACAGCACCTGCGGTAAATGTCTTTTTGCCTAGTCCAGCCATTGTTCCCCTAAAGCCCTAATTGATTTACATCTAGGATACCAAACTCAAGGTCATCCAGTACAAAACTAGCATAGTCCAGAGTTTCAAAGCCAAATACAACACGGTGCTGTAAAGGTTGGATGTCGTGTTCGATCTTGATGATCATTGCATATTTATTGATTTGCGTGCCAATTCCGTTAGGCGTAAATTTAATCGTGCAAACATCGTTAATCTCTAAACCTAAAACATCAATTTGTTCTGCTGATGTTAAGGCTTCCAACTGCACCGCTAAAGTTTCAAAACGATACTCAGGTTCAGAATAAATGCCAACTAAATAATCCGCTAACGCTTCCGCATCTTCATTCGTTTTTAATAAAAGCCCAGATTGAATTAATGCCTGCTGTCCATAAGTGCTAATCGAATCTGCATCTTGCGCAATAGCAGTTCCACCGTTTAGGCGTTCAATCTGCACGTAGTTATAAAGCAACTCGGTGCCATAAACAACATTTACGCCACTAAATTTAATGCCAGAACCATCGTCAGCAAATACAACTTGTCCAGTTGTTATAGGCGCAACAGTTCGATCCTTAAAAACAAATGCGCCATCTTTGCCAATAAAGATAGAACCTGGCTCAGAACTATTTACCAATTGCAAATACTCCAGCGCATTAGTTCCGTCAGCAACTACATCTGCTTGCAGTATTTCCGAACCTGCATCAATGTCTCTAAACGTGGCAGGCCAAGCAACTTCTGCCCGATCCAGTACAGCATTAATTCTCGTACCACTTAATTCAGACACAGCAGTATGCGCGGACAAAGCACCTTGTGCTAATTGTGTAAAGCCATCAATGCAATCTGCGGCAGCCGTAGATAAACCTGACAGATCGTAGTTCAAGTTCCAGTCATCCACTACGCCATAGAAAACGGCAGAACCACCGGTGGAAACTTTAACTGTGCGCTTAGGAATGATCTGACCAAAGTACGGACTCAAAGCATACTCAGGATCAAAGGTTCTGTGGTTATTGTTAAATTCAATTGTGGCGATACCAGCCGTGAATTTATCTAACTGCCGTGACTTACCACGCCTAACTGATACTGCACGTACAAAGTTAGACACGTCATAAAATAATTCGCCACCAAGTAAATACTCTGTGTTGTCTAGTGCGCCTGCAACTGGATCATCTAATAAAAAGAATGGCCCACCCAAACCCGAAACATCAAAACCAATTTCTACAACGGTTGCTGGAACTGACATTTACGCACTCGCAAATACTGGTCCAGAGGATTTTTCAAATCGTTTAATCGCATCAACAATTTCTTTACCAACCTGTGCGCCATTAGTTCCCATACCCGCATTTACACTTATGTTGTACACGGTAGTTGCAGATGTCGATGTAGATGCGGATGCAGATGGAACAGAGCCATCTAACGCAACCGTGGAACTCATAGCCATATCGCCGACTGTGTTTTGTAACTGCGCAGTCATACTGTTAATGCCCTGTATGTAACCAGCGACTACATTCTCACCGATCTCGGCAAAGGCTTTAGATGGTGATGCAATTCCAAGTGCTTGTTTTGCCCACTTAATCGGATCGCCTAATTTTCCAGTCAGCCAAGACTTAAAACTACTCCAACTGTCGTTAATACCTTGCTGTATTCCTGCGACTAAATCAGAACCAATAGTTTTAAATTTTTCGATTAGCGTTGGTGCGTAATCCCTAATTGCCCGATACAGTTTTGCAAGCGGATGATGCTCTGCGATAAATGCACCGACTGTATTAAACACATCTA
>Ga0315900_10012933_pt1 | contig 10197 bp, 12 predicted proteins | sample LakEriMetagenome_FD_203521 | JGI IMG/M metagenome (GOLD analysis project Ga0315900, IMG submission 203521) | Freshwater fungal communities from buoy surface, Lake Erie, Ohio, United States - Buoy 12 MA114 | ecosystem: Environmental > Aquatic > Freshwater > Lake > Lake biofilm | place: USA: Lake...
GCTCATGGCCTCGAACAAGCCATCTTCCACACCGTTTCATCTGCCGCTCTCTCTCGGTGTGGTGAGAGCCGGTGTGATTGATGTGGCTCACCTTGATTTTGCCAACGGCCAGGACGTCCAAGCCGTCAAAAAGTGGTCTGTTTCGCCTCGATTGGCGAAACAGCCTGACATGAGATACCGCGCTCAGGAAGCCTGTGATCTCGCTCAACTCGCAGCCAAACGCTGGCGTTACTATCGCGACAGCCGCACCTTCGCGACCAGCATGGAACATTTGAGAGCGCTCATCGCCGCCGATCCGCAGGGCGAGTTCAGTTTTCATCTCAAAGTGACCGCCAGTTGGTTTCCCGAAATCATGGGTGCCGCCATGATTCGACGCACTTGGTGTCATCACATCATGATCGACTTCCTGTTCGTGCATCCTGACATTAGCGGACGCCTGCTGCCCATCAAAACTGTCGGAGTTCAGATATTGCAGTCGATCTGCCTCATCGCTCGCGAGCTGGGATGCAAACGCGTCTGGGGCGAGGCCACCAAAGACTCCGCGCCTTTCTACCAATACCAACTTCGAAGGAAGGTTGAGGATCACTTCTTCATTGGGAATCGCCAGCTCCATGAGCTGGCGATGGAACTGGACCTCGACCCCAAACACGGGTTGAAGCTACCCGCCTCGTGAACTAGCATCTGCGCGTTATGAAAGACCTCAAATTGTCGAAAGAATTCGCTCACCTCAGTCCAGCCGCTCAAGCAGCTCTCAAGAAGCGCCTCACGAAGCTCGCTGAGTCCGATCACCTCTTCCCCGGCTACCTCGGCAACAAAAATAGCTTCTTCATCGCCAAGCCCGAGCCCCGCCGCCGCAAAACCGCCAAGCGGGCCAAAGTGGCCGCTTGATCTCTTTCGAGTCATCCTCCCCCTCGAAGCCATGAAAGCGTTCGCTGCCGTCTCCTCCCCCGGAGCCGGCACCGTCACCGAGATCTGCGTCAAAATCGGCGAAAGCGTCGAGAGCAAGGATCTGCTGGTGAGGCTGGTGAAGTGATGGGGGACCGCTGAATTGCTGCTTCACGCATGAGTTCGCCGAACAAAACCAATTTGTTTATTCTGTATGATCCGAAATGTTGCAGGCTTGCTGGAGGCGTTTCGCCAAAAGTCTGCATCATCAATGCCGTCTTATGACGAAGTAGGTCATACGGGAATGTTTGGTGACATGTATGAAGGCCTCACACGAGAATTGCTGGAGCGCGGGTTGTTTGATGGCTGTGATTTACGAGTGGTTTCGGGGAAAGTTGTTAACTCGAAAGGCATTCTTAGCAGGCAGGTCGATTGCATGATTGTGGTGGGGGAAGGGCAGCAGCTTCCTTTCACAACCCATTATGTTTATCCCCTATCCCAAGTTGTAGCAATTTGTGAGGTCAAGAAGACCCTTTATTCCAGTGCGTTGAGTGATTCGATCGATTGGTTCACTCATTTTCGACAAAATGTCGCAGAAGGTGGAAAGCGTCGCGTCGGGCTGCTTGATGACGCTTGGCGTGGGATCTTTGGAGAGTCCTTGCCATCCGAGGAGGAGATGAAGTTATTGCCAGTTTCTCGACGCGTAATTCTAGAGCATCTGATTGTTGAGGCGGTTTCACCCGCGAGGATTGTTGTTGGCTTCGAAGGTTTCTGTGACGAGGCCAGCTTAAGAAAGGGCGTGTTGGATTTGCTTGATGCAGCGTTCGATAATCCCGAACCAAATCAAAGGCGGTTCAGCATAAGTGCTTTTCCAAACTTGGTTGTGTGTGGCCAAGCTTCGATCATTAAGCTCGACGGTTTTCCTTTCTCAGCCAAAGCCAATCCGAATGATTGGTATGCTTGGTTTGCTTCAAGTTCATACAACCCTTTGGTTTATCTTTTGGAGATCCTTTGGACCCGCCTCGCATACCTCCTCAAACTGCCTCCTGAAGTTTTTGGTGACGATTTGCGGGTTGAACAGCCCAATCCACTTCTCTGGTGCCGTGCGGTTGCATCGCCATACGGCGATGGCTGGGAATATTTTCCCGTGCTAATGGAGAAGGAGTACCTTAAAGCTAGTTCAGGCCTTGGTTCATGGGAGCCTGAGTTCCTTTCGGAAGTGGAGTTTGACGTTATGAACTTGCTGTGTGCTGGGCTTCAAGTTCGCGCTGATTGTGTTGAAATCGCCAAACTTTTTAGACAGAGGAATTCGAGTTTTGGCGAGGTTGCTAAATCTCTAAAAGCGAGACGTCTCGCTCATGCCAAAGATGGCAGGTTAGAATTACTGACGGACAAGTGTGTGTGTTTTATCCTGCCGGATGGTCGCTTTGCTGCCGCGGAGAACAAGTCGGGGAGGGCTACGCAGTATGTTGATGAATATCTAAACCGCAGGCAGACGATGTAAGGGTTGTTGCCAGCATGTATGCCTTCATATCTCTCATTCTCGAACTGTTCTCTTTCGTTCCAAGCCCAACGAGGTTCCGTCACCCGAATGTCCCAGCGACCACATATCGCCTCCTGACTCCGGTTTTGACAGTTGGGGCCTGTTGCAGCATCGTTTCGCCATTGAGCAGTTCACCTCCATCACCCAAGCCCTCGGGCAAGCCTGTGATCCAATCGTTCACAGTCGTGCGGCAGGCTTTCTCCGACGCGCGGCGCAGAGCCTTGCGGACGCAGGGCGTGGTGACGCTCCAGAAAGCGCGGGCGAATCAATTGACGATGAAATCCGTGCCCTGAGCGATCTGCTCACCCGCAAACGCCGCTGGCTCTCAGTCGATGAAGTGGAGCAGGTCCTGAGAGACGATGCCCTGAAGGGCGGCAAGGAGCATCGCGTGGCCCTTCTGCCTGACCGGAACCTCGTCCTCAAGGTCGCCGATGCCCGAAAACTCGCCACGGAGTCCCTTTTCGACTACCTGAGCGATCAACTGCTCTCCAACCACTTCTTCGACGACGAAATCCAACTGCTCGGCGGCATGATGGAGGGCGGACGGCTTCAAGTCGTCCTCACGCAGCCCTACATCGACGGTATCCATCCCGAGTGGGCAGCCCTCAAAACCGGCCTCACCCGCCAAAACCTGCGCGATCCCGCTCCACGAGCCCTCGGCGGCAATTTTATCCTCGATCACGACCTCCTCGGCGAAGTCGATGTCTTCGACCTGCACCCCAACAACGTCATTCAAGACGCCACCGGCTGGCTGCACCCCATCGACGCCCATTTCTACTTCGACAACCGCCCCGCCCGCCTCGCCGCCCTCAAAACCCTCGGCCTCCTCAGCCCGAGCCTCGAAGAACGTGCCCAACGTGGCCGTCCCGGCGATCTCCGCCGCATCCTCGACATGGTTCCCGACGTGCCACCGATGCCGGGAGATGAGAAATAGCCTCCGCCAAGCTCATCTACAAGACGCCGAATTTTGATCTTCCACAGATTCAAGGAGGCCCACAGATTTTCTGGTTCCCTTCTGAAGGAATCTGTTGGCCTCCTTGAATCTGTGGGAAAACAACCTGCCAAGTTAGTTTGGCGATGGTCGCGAATGACCGCTGATTACACGCTGATGACTGAGGTTTGAGATTAGCGTCGTGTCAGCGTCCCATCAGCGGTTTCAAACAAGTGTTTTCTTAACTCAGTACCCTTCGAAAGAAATCCACCGTCATCCCGAGCATCTGGCGGGCGAGTTCGGCGTCGTAGCGGAGGCCTTCGTCGCGGAGGAAGGCGTGAGCGGCGTTCACTTCGTGCCAGGTGAAGTTCACCCCAGCGGCGGTGAGCGTTTTGTAGATGAGTTCGCGGCCTTCGACGGGCACATGCGGGTCCTGGCGACCGAAGACGAGCATCAATTCGCCGCGAATGTCCGCTGCGCGGGCGAGCGAGTCGTCGTTCATGCCAGCACCGAGGCTGCGCTTGTGCAGATCCGTCGGATAAAAGCAGGCGGCGGCACCGATATCCGGCTGCAAGGCCGCGCGGTAGGTCAGATGACCGCCTATGCACGGTCCGAACGAGCCGAGGCGGCCGGTGCAGGCCTCGTGCTGCTTCAAGAAGTCGAGCACGGCGCGATTGTCCGCATCGTAGGCGGCGACGGGCTTGGTGGTCTTCAAACGATTGCCGACATCGGAACCGGCCTGGTCATACGCGAGCACGGTGCCTGCGGGCAGGTATTCATGATAAATCTCCGGCAGCGCGACGACAAAGCCATGACCCGCCAGAAACGCCGCCGTGCGATGAATGGGGCCGGTGATCTGAAAAATCTCCGAGTGAAACAGCAGCCCCGGATACCGCCCCGCCGCCGCAGGCCGCAGCACCATCGTGCGCATAGTGCCTGTGGGCGTTTCGAGTTCGACAATTTCAGGTTCGCGGAGAGTCATGGAACCTGGATGTATGGAGGCGCGCAGTTGCAGCAACCGTTTCTTGGCGAGCCGGGCAGACAAGAGAATCCCACCGTTTACGCGGATGCAGAAGGCTTTCTCCGACACGAGGTGCAGAGCCTTACGGACGCAGGGTGTGGTGACGCTCCAGAAAGCGCGGGCGAATCAATGGACGATGTAATCCGTGCCCTGAGCGATTTGCTTGGCCGCAAATATCGCTGGCTGTCGGTCGATGAAGTGGAGCAGGTGCTGTTGGAGAAATACCCGGCGCAGTGATGCGCGCTTACTTCCCGCCCCACACAAACGTGACCGGCTTGTCGATGTCCGCGTGCACGCTGTGATGCACGGGGCAGCCGAGAGCGGTGGCTTCGAGCACCTTGCGGTCGGGATGATCCTCCGGCAGGGGAATTTCGATGGTGATGGGCAGGCGGACGATGCGGCGCGGGCTGTCCTCGCTCATGTGCTTCTCCACACTGACCTTGAGGCCGGGGATGTCGTAGCCCTTTTGCTTCGCCTTGATGCCAATGACCGTGGCCATGCAGGTGGCGAGGGCGGTGGCGACGAGGTCGGTGGGGCTGAAGGACTCGCCCTTGCCGTGGTTGTCCACGGGCGCGTCGGTGAGGAGCTGGTTTTTCGACGGACCATGCGTCGCCTTGCAGCGCAGGCCGCCTTCGTAGTCAACGCTGATGGAGACGGCCATGGCTGCGGGCGGGGAAGGGGTTACTGCGCGGTGATGACGCCGTTCATGATGGCGCCGTGGCCGGGGAAGGTGCAGATGTAGTTGTATTCGCCGGCAGTGGGCAGGGTGAACTCGATGGTCTCGCTCTGGCCGGGCTGGAGGAGCTTCGTGTTGGCGAGGATGTCTGCGGATTCGGGGATGTAGCCTTTGTCCACGAGGGTCATGGCGGCCATGGCGATGTTGAGCATCTTGCCCTTGTCCACGCCAAGCTTGCCGAGGACGAAGTTGTGCGGCTGCGGCAGGGTGGGATGGGTGTTGTTGAAGGTGAGCTTCACCTTCTGGCCGGCCTTGGCGCTGATGGTCTTGGTGTCGTAGGCCAGCGGGTTGGCGGAATCAGGTTTGATGGTGACTTCGAGGACCGGGAGGTTCGCGGCAGGTGCGGCAGGAGCTGCTGCTGCGGTTGCCGCCGGGGCTGCGGCTGGCGCGGCCGCTGCAGCCGGAGCTTCTTGCTTGGGTTTCGGGACAAGCGAGCCGAGCCCTTCAAACACAAAGGCCAGCACCCAGAGCAGGGTGATGCCGCCCATGACGGCGCCGATGATGATGTTGAACAAAGACCAGATGGAGGATTTTTCCGTGGAAGTGTGGGCGGACATGGTTTTGGAAGGGGGAGTTTGCGCGCGCATCAGAGCACAGCGCCGCCTGAAAGCAACCGCCGTGTGCCTCACGGTACGAGCGCCGTCATGGCCTGGCCGATTTGACCGCGTGTGAGGCTCAAGATGTCGTTGTGATGCGCTCCCGGCACCTCGTGAAATGTCGTCGCCTTCGGATGTGCCGCCGCGAGATCACGGCCCATCCGCACCGGGATGACTTCATCCGCCACTCCATGGAAAATGACGAACTTCACGCCTTCCCGCGCTGCGACGCGGCGCAGCGTTTTGCGATTGTCGAAGCGGTGCAGGTTCAGGTGGCACAGGGGCCAGCCAAGCATGATGCGTCCCATGTCGGTCATGGAGGTGAACGGGGAAAGCAGCACGCCGCGCCGCACATCGAGATCCTCCGCCGCCATCAGCGCTGCTGCGGAACCGAGCGAGTGGCCCAGCACGGCCAGACGGGGCTGCAAGTCCTGTGGTGGCGCCTGCAAATGCCGCGCCAGCGCCTCAAACGCGGCGTTGCCCGACTCGCGGATCCGACCCGGCGTGGGTTTGCCCTCACAGTCGCCGTAGCCGGGGTAATCGACGAGGAGATAGGCGAAGTTTTCGTCCCACGCGCCTATGAAATGCAGCCAGTCGAGCGCCAGCGAGCCGTTGCCGCCGAAACAGAGCCAGACCGCTCGTGGCAGGCCTCCCGGCACGTTTTTCGGCGGGATGTAAAACGCGGTCTGCCGTCCCTGCGAGGTCGTGAATGTCACGCGCTGCCCTCTGGCCCCGCGCAGCATCGTCTCAAATTCCGCACGATATGGATGCGGGTGATAGATGAGGCTGGACTGGCAGCCGAGCAGGAAGATCACGGGCGTGAGGAGGGCAATCGCCAGAAGACGCAGCAGGTTTTTCCACAGCGGCATGGCGGATCAGTCGGGTGAATAGGTTTTGGAGGTCACTTTGCCGTCTTTGAAGGCGAGAAAGATCCCTTCGCAGTTCGGCTCGGTCGAATCCTCCGGGTGCATGAAGAAAGTCAGGCTGGTGTCGTCCTCGATGGCGATGCGCGGCTTCTGGCGCGGTCCGCCTTCGGGATAAACCCGTGCCTGCAAGGCCATGACCTCCTCCCGCGTCATCCCGGGCTGGATTTCAGCGTAGAAGGCCTTGTAGCTGCGGAAACGCGCGTCCACCCACTCAGGAAAAGCGGCCAGCACCACCAAACCGGCCGGCGTGAGCGTCACAATCGCAACCAGCAACAGCAGGACTTTCAATCCAGCGCTGCGCACCCGGAACACCGTGACCAGCAGGATCAGGGACGCCATGACACCTAGCGCGGCCAGCACAAAGATGGAATGTGTGGTGCTCATGTGTTGAACTTTGGCTGAACAGGGATGGGAAGGCGAACACAAAAAACGGCGGCCTGAATCGGCCGCCGTCGGAATCGGTGTGTGATTTCGGCTTACTTCGCCTCGGCCAGCACGCGCTTGATGTCCTCGGCCTGCTTGTCGGTGCTGGCAGCGTAGTCCTGCCAGATGACCTTGCCGTCTTTGATCAGGAAGCAACTGCGCTTGGCGAGGTTCAGGAGGCCTTTCACCATCTTTTCCACCTTGAAGGCGGCCGCGATCTTGCCCTCGGGATCGGCGATGAGGTCGTAGGGCAGGGTGAACTTGTCCTTGAACTTCTTCTGCGCTTCCGCCTGGTCGAAGCTCACGCCGAGCACCTGCACGCCTTGCTTTGAGAAGTCAGCGAACGCATCACGCAGCGAGCAGGCCTGCTTCGTGCAGCCGGGGGTGTCGGCCTTCGGGTAGAAGAACACCACGGTGGGTCCCTTCTTGTAAACGTCGGCGAAATTGACGGTGGCGCCGTCTTGATTGATGCCGGAGACGGCTGGGGCGTCGTAGCTGACCTTTTCACCTTCGCCAGCGATGGCGGCGGTTCCGAAAAGGGCGTTGAAGAGGGCGGTGAGCATGAGGAGGCGCGTTTTCATCTGGATACGAGGGGTTGGGATTATTCGACGCTGGCTTTCACGCCGGGAATGGCGGCGGTGAGCTGTTTTACGCCGGCCTTGGTGGCCTTGGACTGCCAGAGATAGACGTTTTTGAGGCTCTTGATTTTGGCGAGGTGCTTCAGCCCGGAGTCGGTGATCTCCGTGCCGTAGAGATTGATCGTTTGGAGCTTTTTGAGGCCGGAGAGCGCCTCAAGTCCGGCATCGGTGATCTTGGTCTGGCGGAGGTCGAGGGAAACAAGACGCGGAAGCTGCCCCACGGTCTTCAAGGCGCCATCCGTGATGACCGTGCGGCCGAGATCGAGCTGTACGATGTTTTCCTTGATGGACAAAATGCCCTCCACTTTCGCGTCGTCGCACTTCGAGACGCCGGTGAGGAAATCGACGCGGACCAGCGGGCTTTCCACTTTCACCGGGGACACCTGCGCGCCGCCGGCCTTTACCTTGGCGATCACGTCATCGCCGAGGGGCTTCACTTCTTTTTCCAGCGAGGCATAGAAGAGATCGTGCGGGCGCGGCTTGAAGGGCTTCGCCAGTTCGGTGGCGGCGCCGGCGGGCATGCCAAGCGTGCTGCCGATCCAGCCGCCGAAGTTCGCGCCTTCCTCGATCCACTTTTTCAGCAGGGCGATCTCCTCCTTCGTCAAATCATCGACCTTCGGCGGCATGTGGCCGTCATCATCCTTCGGCAGCATGACCGACTCGTAGATGGCGCTCTTGTCCGGCGCGCCCGCGGTGAGCACGGGACCGTTCTCGCTGCCTTTGACGATGGCCCAGGAGGCGTCGAGGCGCAGACCGGCCTTCGGCTCCTTTTTTTTGCCGTTTTCCTCAAAAGGCGCCTTGTGGCAGTCGATGCACTTCTTGGTGAGGAAGGGCAGGATTTCCTGCTCGAAATTCACCGCGGCAGACGCCGTGGTGGCGGCCATGCAACTGACGACAAAGCAGACGGAGCGGAACGCGGTGATGGACATGAAGTTGCGACAGGGTTGGTGGTTCATTGAACGGGGCGGGGGCCTCGCCCGCCAAAATTGGAGCAGGAATAACGATTGCCTCTCCGTCTTGTTTCAGGGAAATAGCCCAACACCATCACACACCATGAGCATACCACGCACCGCCCAAACCGAGGCCGACTCATTTCTCCGCCGCAGCACTCTGGCGATCGTCATGGGAGGTGGCGCGGGCACACGTCTGTTTCCGCTGACCAAGGACCGTGCGAAGCCCGCCGTGCCGCTCGCGGGCAAATACCGTCTCGTGGACATTCCGATCAGCAACTGCATCAACTCCGGCCTGCGCCAGATCTACGTCCTCACGCAGTACAACAGCGCCTCGCTCAACCGCCACCTCTCGCGCACCTACCGCTTCGACCAGTTCAACCGCGGCTTCGTCGAGGTGCTCGCCGCGCAGCAGACGCCGGAAGGGGAGCGCTGGTATGAGGGCACCGCCGACGCCGTGCGCAAAAATCTGCGCTACTTCCTGGAAGGCGGGCACGAGTATTTCCTCATCCTCAGCGGCGACCAGCTCTATCGCATGGACTTCCGCAAGCTCATGCGCCAGCACCTCGCCACCGAGGCCGACCTCACCATCGCCACGCTGCCGGTCAACGAGCGCGACGCCACGGGTTTCGGCATTATGCACTCCGATGAGAGCGGCCGCATTTATCAGTTTGTCGAGAAGCCGAAGGATCCAGCCGTGCTCAAAAAACTGCGCATGCCGGAGCAGACCCTGCGCACCCTGGGCCTCAGCACCGACGCGCCATGCTACCAGGCTTCGATGGGCATCTACCTTTTCAACCGTGACGTGCTCATCGACTGCCTCGACAACACGCACAACGACTTCGGCAAGCACATCATTCCCGCTGCGATCAAGGAGCGCCGCGTCCATGCCTTCGATTTCCAAGGCTACTGGGAGGACATCGGCACCATCCGCTCCTTCTTCCAGGCGAATCTGGACCTCTGCCGCGTCGTGCCGCAGTTCGACTTCTTTGACAGCGTCGCGCCCATTTTCTCCCACACCCGCGCCCTCCCGGCCACGAAGATCAACGGCGGCACCATCCGAGAAGCCCTGCTCGCCGACGGCTGCATCCTCACCGACGCGCACATCGAGACCGCCGTCATCGGCGTGCGTTCGCGCATCGAGGCTGGAACTACGATCCGTGAGAGCATCATCATGGGCGCGGACTTTTACGCCGGCGCCGCCGGCACCGACCCTGCCCGCCTCCCGCCCGGCATCGGCCGCAACTGCCGCATCGAGCGCGCGATCATCGACAAAAACGTCCACATCGGCGACAACGCCGTCATCACTCCCGAGGGCAAGCCTGAGAACATGGACGGCCCGAACTGGTACATCCGCGACGGCATCGTCTGCGTGCCAAAGGACGCCGTCATCCCGGCCGGGACATGGATCTAGATCAGGCCAATTTTTGCCAGGCCCAAACGTTTCACGCGCAACCATGAAGCACCAACCCTGCCTTCTCTTCGCCCTCCTGCTCTCGTTTTCCCAGGCTTGGGCGCAAACCGGCGAACTCCGCACCTTCACCAACA
>Ga0315900_10012934_pt1 | contig 10197 bp, 9 predicted proteins | sample LakEriMetagenome_FD_203521 | JGI IMG/M metagenome (GOLD analysis project Ga0315900, IMG submission 203521) | Freshwater fungal communities from buoy surface, Lake Erie, Ohio, United States - Buoy 12 MA114 | ecosystem: Environmental > Aquatic > Freshwater > Lake > Lake biofilm | place: USA: Lake...
TGAATCGGATTCGGCACGGTGATGACAAACCTGCCATCATCCGCAAGGCGCGCGGAGGTTCCGCTGAAACAGCGTTGAAAATTGTCCGCGCCAAGACGCTTCACCAAAACTTCGCACACGCGGTCCCAGATCGTGGGCGCGAGCGTGAGAAGTCCGTCATGCGCATGCTGAGTTGATCCATTGAGAGAGCTGTGATTCGTGTGTTCATCGTTACGCGCCATGATGAGTTTCTCCGGGAAAATGAAGTCGAAAAAGGGTTGGGAAGCTGTGTCAAAAAGAGCATCCGACGTGTTGTTGAGGCAGCGTTGATTCTCTTTTTAAAATGACGGTGCTTTGTATGTCGAAATCGTCACGAGTCACAAGCTCTTCTTCGATATATTTTTTGAATTTTTCACGCAATGCGTAAAAAAATTTGAAATGAGTTTGCGCGCCTCAGTGGAAGATGCTCACAAGCAAGCGTGAACAAGCTGTGAACAGATTGCGAAGAGCTGTGCGCAATGTTTTTCAGGCATGCCAATTGCTCATGCCGTTCTGGCAGATCAATGCTGTTGCAAGCTGATCAGTGCGCCTGCTTCAAATGCTCGCCGAGCAGGTCACGACCAAAATCACCGTCGAAACTGCGCCAGACGCTGTGGACGTGGTTGGCGTCATTCTGGGTGTTGTCATACTCGATGAGAAAGGTTTTGCCCTGCACTCTATAATAGTGTGGTTCGCCGCGCTCCTTGCCGCCCGCCCAGGCAAAATGCACAGGGCCGCTCTTTTGAATTTCCGCGCGCGCCTCGTCGGCGATTTCAGGACGAAGCCGGGTGAGGTATTCATCAATCAAGCGCGCCAGCATGGCCTTCTGCTTGTCATTGAGCTCGGAATCCGCGAGTCCGGCGGGCGAGAGGGGGCTGACCTTGCGTTCGGCGGCGGTGATCATCTCCTTCGGTGCTTCCGCGGCGACGAGCGCGGTCTTGAACTGCTCCGGCGTGAGGGATTTGACCAGTTCACGGCCCAGTTCTTCCTCAACCGCGAGCACGCGCAAGCCGGTGAGCGGTCCTTGGCGGATCTCGCCGGGATTGGTGCCCATGAAAGCTGGCGTGGCCCGCAGAAGCTGGCCGTCCTTGATCGTGAAATTCAACGCGAGGTGGTGTCCTTCCACGCGCCAGCCCCAGGCGCCCTTGTCCGCCGGCTCGCCAAAGATGGAGAAGTAATACTTTTCCGGGTCGCGCTTTTCACGCGTGGCGGCGCGCTTGGATTCGTCCGCCCCTTCGATCTGATACAGCACCTCTTCGAGACTCATGATGGTGACAGCCTTGGCGGAACCACGGAAGCTCAGCCCCGTGTTCAGCAAGGCATGGGCGAGCAGTCGTTGCTGAGGCGTCATCTCCTTCATGGGCAGGCCCTTCCGCTCACGCGGGATGAAATGCCAGTTTTCACGCTCCTCCGCGCTGAATTCAAAGCTGGCCTTCGCCTTCTGCGCGGGATCAAGCGCGGCGAGGAAGACTTTGGCGATGGCCGACATCTGCGTGCCCGCATCATGGGCCGCTGCGTGGCGAGGTAAGGAAATGGCGCAAATGATGCTGATGCAGGCGAGAAGGGCGGAAAGGCGTGGGGAGGAGTTCATGAAGGTCAATTCGATGCGATTGGGCGGCGGGACAAGTCGAACGCGGCACATGGATGAAGTTTGTCATCGAGCATCATCATTTTTCATCCGGCTAACGCCGGGACATTGACACTTTCCTGCGTGCAGTTGTAGTCTGGATATTATCGAAAAAAATATCTCGCCAATTTCACCCGCCTAGCAGACACGCTTTCATGTACTCGAATGAAACATACCTCCTTGAACAGCTCCAGGAATCCGGGCTGCTGACCGAACGCGATATAGCGCAGGCCAAAAACGGGGCCAAACCCGGCGAAAGCGTTGTGGAGGCATTGATCAAGACCGGCGTTGTGTCCGACGAGCAGGTCGCGCAGACCGTGGCGGTGAATTCCGGCATGGAATATGTGGATTTGCACGGATTCGAGCCGCATCACGGGCTCAAGACGCTGGTGAGCCTGGAGGTGGCTCTGAAGTACAAAATCGCACCACTGGGGACGAATGGAACGGCGCTGCAGATCGTTGTCTCCGATCCTTTTGATTTCGAAACCCTCGACGCGCTGCCGCATGTGCTGCAACCTGAGATCGAGTTTTACTGCTCCACTCCTTCCCTCATCAAGACGCTCCAGGCGAACATTTACGGCAACGAGGCGGTCATGGGAACGCCCAAGCCCAAAAACACCGACGGCAGCACCTCGGACGATGACGCGCCAATCATCAAGCTGGTGACAAACATGCTGATGGAAGCCTTTAAGAACAAGGTTTCGGACATTCATGTGGAGCCGCTGGAGAAGGACATACGCATCCGCTACCGCATGGATGGCGTCCTTGTCGATGTGGAACACCATCCGAAGCGCCTGCACGCTGCCATCATCGGCCGCATCAAGATCATGACCGGCTCGATGCAGCTCGACGAAAAGCGTGTGCCGCAGGACGGTCGCATCCAGATGTCCTACAATGAGAAGGAGATCGACATGCGCGTGTCGATCATCCCTACGAATCACGGTGAGAGCGTTGTCATGCGCGTGCTGGACAAGAGCAGCCTGCGCCTCGGCCTTTCCGATCTTGGCTTTCTCACGGACGACCAGGCTGCCTTTGAGCGTCTCATCACGCTCCCCGACGGCATCATTCTGGTCACAGGGCCGACTGGCTCAGGCAAAACGACCACGCTCTATGCCTGCCTTAATTTTATCAATCGTCCCGACCGGAAGATCATCACTGTCGAGGATCCGGTCGAATACGAGCTCGCAGGCATCAACCAGGTCATGGTGAAAGAGGACGTGGGCATGACATTCGCGGCGGCTTTGCGCGCCATGCTCCGCCAGGCGCCAAACATCATCATGCTGGGGGAAATCCGCGACCTGGAGACCGCCTCCATCGCGATTCAGGCATCGCTGACAGGACACCTTGTCTTTTCCACGCTTCATACCAACGACGCCCCGAGCGCCGTGGCGCGTCTGGCTGACATCGGTGTGAAGCCTTTCCTGATCGCCTCCGCCGTACGCGCGATTGAGGCCCAGCGCCTGGTGCGCAAACTTTGCGCGGACTGCAAAACGCCAACCTCTCTCAGCGACCGCGAACTGCGGGCGCTCGGTCTCGAAGTCGCGCAACTGAGCGAGGCCACGCTCTTCGGCCCCGGCGGCTGCGGCAAGTGCCGCCAGAACGGCTACCGCGGACGCATGTCCCTCGTGGAAATTTTCACCATCGATGACGAGGTGCGTAACATGATCAATCAGCAGCTCACGACTCCCCAGCTTCGCAAGCGGGCCCGCGAGCTTGGCATGCGCACCATGCGCGAAGACGGCATCCGCAAGGTGCTCTCCGGCTCGACCACGGCGGAAGAAGTCATCGAGGCGACGATGGCGGACGCCGATTAACTTTCACCTGCCGTTCTCTAAAGAATTTCAATCCTTCCAAGACGACTATGACACCCCAGAACGTGGTAGAGATGCTCGAAAACCGCGGCGTGATCGACAAAGGTCTCGCCTATGACATTGAGCAGGACGCCGTGGCCAACGGCAAGGACATCGTGCAGGTGCTCCTGGATTATAGCATTTACACCAACGAAGACGAGTTCTGGGCGCAAGTGGCTGACGAACTCGGCGCGGACCACTTCGACCTCGATAACTTCGAGCCGCCGCCATCGGTCGTGGGCTTGATTCCACCGGGAATGGCCCGTCTCTATGGCGCGTTTCCCATCACGCTGGATGGACAAGGCCTGCACGTGGCCTTCACCGATCCGCTCAATCCGCAACTCGTCGAGGATCTCCGCTTTGGTCTCGAAAAAACCATTGTTCCGGTCGTCGCGCGACGCAGCCAGGTGCAGGCTTTGATAGAAAAGCACTATGGCAGCGGCGCTCCCAGCATTGAGGAGATTTTCGGCAACCTGGGCAAAAGCAGCAAGGAAGGAGTCTCTGCGGAGGCGGAGGCGAATTCGGCTCCCATTGTGAAGTTTGTCGATCTCGTGCTCCAGCAGGCTGTCAAAGAGCGCGCAAGTGACATTCATTTCGAGCCCTTCGAGCGTGAGTTCAAAATCCGGTATCGCGTGGACGGCGCCCTCTATGAAATGGCCCCGCCACCCGTGCATCTGGCCAACTCCGTTCTCTCCCGCGTCAAAGTCATGGCGAACATGAACATCGCCGAACGACGCATCCCGCAGGATGGGCGCATCATGACCACCGTGGCCGGAAAACCGGTGGACATGCGTGTCAACTCCCTGCCGACGCAGCACGGGGAGTCAGTCGTTCTCCGTGTGCTCGACCGTTCGTCGGTCAACCTTGACCTTGAGGTGCTGGGCATGCAGCCCTTTCTCTACGACTACATCGTCGAAACCATCCACAAGCCCAACGGCATCTTTATTGTCACAGGTCCGACGGGTGCGGGCAAGACCACCACGCTTTACGCCTGCCTCCGCAAGATCAACACGGTGGACGCCAAGCTCCTAACCGCAGAAGACCCGGTCGAATACGAACTCGACGGCGTCATGCAGGTGCCGGTGAACGATGCCGTCGGCCTTACCTTTGCCAAAGCCTTGCGCGCCTTCCTGCGTCAAGATCCTGATCGTATTATGGTGGGGGAGATGCGTGACCTCGAGACGGCGCAGATCGCCATTCAGGCCTCGCTCACAGGCCACTTGGTGCTCAGCACTCTGCACACGAACGACTCCGCCGGTGCCGTGACCCGTCTGGTGGACATGGGGGTCGAGCCCTTCCTGGTTTCAGCCACGCTGGAAGGCGTGCTCGCACAGCGTCTTCTGCGCACGATTTGCAAAAGCTGCCGGGCTCCTTACGAGCCAAGCCTGCACATCCTCAATCAGCTTAATCTCACGCCGGAGGACATCGGCGGAAAACATTTCTACACTGGCGCCGGTTGCTCCACCTGCGGCAGCAGCGGCTACAAAGGCCGCAAAGGGATTTACGAATTGCTCGACGTCACCGATCCCATCCGCGAACTCATCACCGGCCGCGCCCCCTCGCTTGTTCTGCGCCAGAAGGCCATCGAACTCGGCATGGTCACGCTGCGCGAGGACGGCCTGCGCAGCATTTATGATGGTGAGACCACCATCGAAGAAGTGCTCAAATACACCTGATCCCAAAAAGCACCGCAGCATACCTCTGTCCGGGTGCTTGCGATCATGATTATTTGATGGACAGAACGCCAGCCTTCCCGGTATTCTCAATTTCATCGAACCAAAGCCTCCCCGAAAAGCCTTATGCCCAAGTTTCATTACATCGCCCTGGATCAGAACGGACAGGAAACCGCCGGAGATCTCGATGCATCCTCCGAGGCCGATGCCATCAATCAACTGCGCCAGTCCGGCCTCTATCCGACCAGTGTTGCCGCCGAGGGCGCAGGACAGGCCGCTGCGATCAAAAAGCGGGCCAAATCGACGACCAAAGGCAAGGCCAAGGTCATCAAAGTTGGTGCCAACGCTAAGGTGAAGAGCAAGACACTGATGATCTTCACCCGTCAGCTTGCAACGCTGATCGACTCCGGCCTGCCCTTGTTGCGCGGCCTCACCGTTCTTGGCCGCCAGGAGCCGAATATCGTGATGAAGGGCACCATCAACACGCTGGCCGACAACGTGCAGACCGGCAGCACCTTCTCCGAAAGCCTTCAGCAGTATCCGCGCATCTTCAACAAGCTCTACATCAACATGGTGAAGGCGGGCGAGCTCGGCGGTGTGCTCGAACTCGTGCTCAACCGTCTCGCGGAATACCAGGAAAAGGCCCAGAAGCTCAAAAACAAGATCGTCGCGGCGATGGTTTACCCGATCATCGTCATGTGCATCGCGGCCGCGATCATGGTCTTCCTCATGATGGTCATCGTGCCCCGCTTTGAAACCATTTTCGAGGACATGCTTGGCAGCAAGGACAAGCTCCCTGAACTCACCAAATGGGTCATTGGCTTCAGCCGAAACATGTTTGAATACAAGTGGTATCTGCTCGGCGGCCTTGTCGGCAGCATTACCGCCTGGCGTGCTCTCGCCGCCACCAAAGGCGGGAGGCGCTGGATTGACCGCACCAAGCTCAAGCTGCCGCTTTTCGGTGATGTGCAGCGCAAGACTGCCATTTCACGCTTCACACGCACTCTCGGCACGTTGGTGACCTCCGGCGTTCCCATCCTCCAAGCGCTGAACATCACACGTGACACCGCCGGCAACACAATTGTCTCCGACGCCATCAGCAAGGTGCATGACGCCGTGAAGGAAGGTGAGTCCATGGTCGCCCCGCTCGAATCCAGCGGGGTGTTCCCCCCCATGGTGATCTCCATGGTGGACGTGGGCGAGGAAACCGGCCAGTTGCCCGAGATGCTCCTCAAAATCGCCGACGTTTACGAGGACGAGGTGGACAATTCTGTGTCCGCGCTCACATCCATGCTCGAACCGCTCATGATCGTGGTCCTAGCGCTTGTCGTCGGTGTCATCGTCATGGCTCTCTTCCTCCCGCTCATCGACGTGATCAAAAACCTCAGCGGCGGCGGTGGGGGCTAGTCGCTATTTGACACAGCAATCCAAGTTCAAAAAACATGAGACTCATTCAATCTGGTAAACGTGTCATCAGGGGCTTTACCCTTGTTGAGATGTTGATTGTGCTATCCATCATCGCATTGCTGGCAGGGCTTACGATGGGGGGGTATACCTACGCCATGCGTTCTTCAAAGAGACGTCTCACGACGGGCACTTTCGAGGCGGTCAAATCCGCGCTGGAGAACTACCGCACTGAGTTCGGTGAATATCCGGAGCCGGCCACCGAGGGAACCAAGGTGGAATTTCTCCCCAACAAAGCCTATGACATCAGCGGAGCTGCGTGCCTCTACCAGGCGCTTTCCGGTGACGGCTTTGATCAGATCAAGGGGGTGACGGCGGGGGACAGCCAGACATCAGGAACATCAGACGGCAAAACCGAGGGTGAGGAAATCAAAAACATCACGCTCAAGGAAATGCCGCAGACCATGTGGAGACGCATGGGCCAGAGTTTTGTGCTGGTGGACGGTTTTGGCAGGCCCTTTCAATACATCAAAGCGGCGGCAATAACTCCGACCGGAGGCGGTGCTTCCGGCGGCGGCTCCAACAGCAGCCAGCCCACCACCATTAACTCCACTTACGACCTGTGGTCTTATGCGGAAGACGAGGTGAATATCTCAAAAAGATCGACAGACACGCTCGAAAACCAGCAGCTTTCTCAAAAGTGGATCAAAAACTGGTAGGCATCTGAGATCATGCCCATCGGCCTTGCCATAGCCTCTATTCTCGCGTTGTTCAACAGTTTCTGGGCTCTGAATGTGGCGCGTGATCCCCGCGTCTGGCGCTTGTGGTGGATGGATCTGCTCGGTGTTCTGGATGTGGACTCCGACCGGGAAATGCGTCGCAAACAAGAGGTGCAAATGTCATTCATCTGCTTCAGCCTGTTTGCCTTGCTGCTTGCCACCAGTCTTAGTGGCGCTTTCTGGACGATAGACTTAGTACGGGAGCAAAAAAGGGAAAAAACCCGCTTTGAACGGGCTATCGACAGTTCAAAACGCGAAATTGATAAGGTCGAAAGCAAGCCTCAGAGCATTAAGCGCTGATACGGGCGTATTCCGCCGGGATTTTTGCTTTGCACACAGGGGGCTTCACGGCGAAGGACCTCCTTCATTCATTTAATACCATGAACCGTCAGGAAAATCTCGAAGCCCTCTTTCGCAACGGCAAAACCGTCATTCTTCCCATCGATCACGGATGCGCCATCCCCGTGCCTGGTTTGGAAAGCCCGTTCACGCTCATCGAGCAGGTCAATGACTTCGTTGATGGCTATGTCATGAACCTCGGCGTGGCCTTGCGCGCCGCCGACAGCCTTGCGGGCAAAGGGATTATTCTCCGCACAGATGTCTATAACACCCGGACCACCGGCGAAGGGGCGGGCAGCATCGGTGTTTTCGGCGTCGAGGAGGCCGAGATGGTCGGCGCAAACGCCGTGATGAACATGCTCTACCCAGGCTCCGTTTATGAGAAGGCCAACTTTCAGGAGTGTGCCGACCTCATCCGCCTCAGTTTGGATACTGACATTCCCGTCATCCTCGAATCGCTGCCGTTCGCTCTCGGTGCCAAGGATAAATACACGGTGGAGAATGTCTCCTTCGCCACCCGCCTCGCCGCCGAACTCGGCGCGGATGTGGTGAAAATTCCTTATCCCATTGATGCCAAGCCGGATGACTTCCGCCGTATCATCGAGCAATGCTTTGTGCCTGTCATCATTCTCGGCGGGGCCGCGATGGGAGACGATACGGGCCTTCTCCAAATGGTCGAGGACGCCATGAGCGCTGGCTCGGCAGGCATCGCGATTGGCCGCAACGTCTGGCAGCATAAAAACCCCGCGGCCATCGCGCGCAGCCTCGCGGCCGTCGTGCATGAGGATGCTTCAACTCTTGAAGCGCTTGCCCTGCTGAAAGAACCTGTTCGCTGAGCCAGTTTCGCTGAGGAAAACGCCATGAAACGACCGCTCCTCGCCGCCTGCGCCCTTACCTTCACTCTCCACGCCCAGCAACCACAGACCTTTGAGTTCAACGCGAATGACTGGGCCGAAGGCGAGCCTCCGAAGGAGGTTTTTGTCGTCGATGGCACCATCAAGATCGCCGCGCATGAGGGAAACAAGGCCATCGTAGTCGATCCCAATCCCATCACCGACGCCAGCGCCCAGTTGGGCGGTTCGGCTGCCGGCAATGCCAGCATCGAGGCCCGAACCCTTGCCACCAAGCGCGGTCGTAGCACGCCGCGTTTCGGCGTAAGTGTGCATGGCCTCAGTGGCTACCGACTCCTCGTCAACCCGGCCAAAAAAGCCCTCGAACTCGTCAAAAGCGACCAGACAGTCGCCTCTGTGCCCCACACATGGACCAGCGGTGCTTGGCTCAAGCTCAAACTCGAGGTCAAAAAAGGCGCGGATGACGCTTGGATCATCAGCGGCAAAGCTTGGGCAGAAGATACTGCCGAGCCGGCCGAGCCTCTCATCAAGCACGAGGACAAAGGCCTCAAAGGCCAGGGCAAGTGCGCCATTTGGGCCACGCCGTTCTCCGGCGAGCCGGTGTTCTTCGACGACATCAAAGTCAGCGTTGAAGCCGCCCCGGCTCCATGAGTCACTTTGCCGGTGCTTTCACCATCATGTCCGCGGGCAAAGATGCTTTCGCATCACCGCCATCCAGCAATTTCATCCCGCTCATCCGGGCGGACATGTAGCCGACGAAAATATCCGCGTGCATCTCGACGGGAACGCGCAAGTCGTCATCAGAAACCCAGATCGTCGCCGTCTTCATCTTCTTGTAGGCGCTCAGCGCCAGTGATTCACGGTCGATCTTCCGGATCTGCAGCCCGATTTTAATGCACGGCTGCTTCTTCCCTCCAAACGTCAGCGTCTCACGGCCCAGGACATGAAACGTCGTCAGATAGGGCTTGTCCCATGGCTGCACCACACGCGTGATTTTCTGCCCGTTCCTCAGTTCCTGGCTCCGAACATGCAGGATCACCGATAAAATGTCTTCCATCGGTCCGAACAAGCAGACGGCTGTCGAAATCGTCGGTGTCCCCTTGTTCGGCTGCACCAGTGTCTCCGTCACCACCTGCCTGCTGCCAAAGGAAACCCGGTAACGGCAGGTCTCCGCGCTGTCCGTCTCGCTGTGCTGGAGAAAATGCGCTCTCAAGTCGGCGCGGTGGATGATCGAGCTCATGTCGCAGTCATACTTCCACAGCGTGCGCGCGAAGCCCGTGCTCGCCGCCGTGGCGTCGGCACGCAAGAAGCCTTCCGCCTCCCGTACTCTCAGGGATGCCTTCCCGGCGGTGATCCAGTTGTTCCAGCCGAGCGTGTATTGGATTTCGCACGGCGGCACATTCCGGTGCGGACCTGCGGCCTCCACGGTTAGATCCTTCACCCAGCCGGGCGTCGCAGCATGTGTGATGCATGGAAATGCCAGGCACCAAAGCGGAATCAGCAGACGCGTCATGCGTGCATCATTCATCATAAAATCCTTTTTGCCAGCCGCTGTCTTTTCCGCCACAATTCCCGCCACCATGCACGACCCACGAATCGACGCCCTCTCCCGCCAGCTCGTCCGCTACTCCACCAAAGTCAAAAAAGGCGACTTCG
>Ga0315900_10012935_pt1 | contig 10197 bp, 11 predicted proteins | sample LakEriMetagenome_FD_203521 | JGI IMG/M metagenome (GOLD analysis project Ga0315900, IMG submission 203521) | Freshwater fungal communities from buoy surface, Lake Erie, Ohio, United States - Buoy 12 MA114 | ecosystem: Environmental > Aquatic > Freshwater > Lake > Lake biofilm | place: USA: Lake...
CATCGTTGACGAGTTCGGACGCACGATCAATTACAAGGCAGCGCGCGCTGCCCAAAATAATGCGTACCGTCCATGGGAGCCTGTCGAGCGCAAGGACATCAGCGATCTCGTTCCGGCGACTGATCGCAACACGCTGCAAAGCCACGCGCGCCGGATCTATCTCAACTTCGGGCCGATCAAGAACGCCATCAATCAGCGTTCGATGTACGCAGTCGGTCGCGCTTTCCTGCCGATATTCCGAGGCCGCAACAAGGACTGGGGCCGCACCGCAACTGACTGGCTTGTCGAGACGTTCTATCCAATCGGAGACACGCGCGGCGGAATGCACGACTTCCGCACAAACATGTTCACCTGGTCTTCGTCGATCGACGTGGACGGTGAAATTTTCATCCTGCTGACCGAGACCGAGAACGGATTCCCGCGCTATCAAGGAATCCCAAGCCACCGCATCGCCACGCCGCAGGGAGTTTCCGAAGGCCAGCGCATTCGTGGCGGCACGATCACGGACGGCATCGTCTATTACTCGACCGGCGCGCCGAAGGAGTATGCGTTCGTGGACAAGGACGGTAAGCTCTCGGAATGGATCTTGGCCGAGAACATGATTCACCTGTTCGATCCCGAGTGGCAGTATCAAGGCCGTGGTCTGACCGCTCTGACGCACTGCATCAACGATTGCCGCGACATGATCCAGTCCACGGACTGGGAGCGTCTGGCGATGCTTCAGATGTCGTCGATCTCGCTGATCGAATACAACGAGAACGGTGGCCCGGACATGGACGATCCGTTCACAACGCTTTCTCAAGTCGGCACGAATGGCAAATCGCTGACCGTAGAAAGCATGGACGGCGGCACTGTCCGATACTTCAAGAGCAATTCCGGCGGCAAGATCGAGACGCTTGTCAACAATCGGCCAGGGAATCCGTTCCTCGACTTCCACGATCGTCTGCTTAAGTCGGCGTTTGCTGGCCTTCACTGGCCCTATGCTTTCTACAACGGCCACGGCGTCGGAGGTGGCACTGCCCAGCGCACCGAGATTGCCATGGCTCAACGCTCGATTGAGGATCGGCAAGATCTGCTTTTCTACGCGGCCAAGCGCATCGTCGGATACGCGATCGCAAAGGCCCAGAAGCGCGGCGATCTGCCGCCGGATTCCGAGTGGTATCGCTGGGAGTTCTCCACACCGCCGAAGTTGACCATCGACGATGGCCGGGTGACGAAGGAACTGGAGACGATGTGGAAGATGGGCGCGGCCAACATGCGCGACATCGTTTCCATGCGCGGCAAGACGCTCGAAAGCCACCTGGAGGAGCGCGCGGCAGAGATCGCGTTGCGGAAACTCGCGGCGATTGAGGCCGAGCAGATCTACGGAGTCCGCATTTCCGACCGAGAGATGGCGATGCTCAACGCAAACGATCCAGTGGACATGGATTCGTCACGTTCGATGGATGATCCAGACGACGAAAACGGCGATCACATGGATGACTCGTTAAATTATGACCAACTCAAGTCGCGTTTTGATGCCTACGGCGTTGCCGTTCGCGCCGGTGCCATCACGCCATCGGCACTGGACGAAGAAGCGTTCCGCCGTGAGGCCAATTTGCCGCCGATGAACGCTCCGATCCAGCGCGCATGGCAAGAAGATGGCGGATTCCGAAGGCCGATCACGCTTTTGCAGAAAGCAGCCGCCGCCGTTGGCATTGCGCCACAGCAAAACGCCATCAATCAAGAAGCGTTGAAGTAATCAAACGACTATGGCGACGATCAACGGCACCGAGATCGACCTGCGCGCCAACGAAGGCATGCGCGTCGAGGCACGCCGCTACCGTCAATGGAAGGCTGATGGCCGACAAGGAGGCACAAGCGTGGCACGCGACAAGGCACGCCAGATCCTTTCCGGCCAGGACATCCCTGCCGACTGGGTGATCGAGATGTCCGCTTGGTTCGCTCGTCACGAAGTGGACAAGCAAGGTCAAGGATTTCGACAAGGCGACGAAGGTTATCCATCACCCGGTAGAGTCGCATGGGCCGCATGGGGAGGTGATGCCGGGCAGGCATGGTCAAACCGAAAAGCCGCGCAGATCAAAGAACTAAGAGAACAAGAACCATGAGCATCATTTCAATCGAGAACAAGTCGGGCAAGATCCGGCTCAAGGACGCAGTTGTGCAACCCGTGATGGACGATCTGATCGAGCAGATCGGACGACTTTTCGGTGCCAGCGCGGCACAATCCGGCGAGTACACCGGAGAGCTAACCAACTGCCTTGAGAACGCAGTGGATGAACTGGAAATCGAGATCCACAGTCCGGGCGGCTCGATCTTCGACGGATTCACGCTCTACAACGAACTGCTTGGCCTTCGCCAGCGTGGCGTGAAAGTCACCGCGACAATCAACACTCTGGCCGCGTCGATGGCATCTGTGATCGCCATGGCAGCGGATGTGATCCGTATCGTGCCGAATGGGCAGATTATGATCCACGAAGCTCAAACTGGAGTGCGCGGAACTGCCGAGGATCTTCGCAAAGCCGCCGACCAAGCCGAGCGGATGAACGTTCAACTGGCGGAGATTTACAGCAAGCGCACTGGCATGGATGAGGAGGAGGTGCGCGAGATGATGCGCGCCGAAACTTGGTTCGATGCAAAGTCTGCCATGGAGAAAAAGTTCGCTGACGAGATCGTCAGTTTTGACAGCCCATCGAATGCGATGAGCATTCTCGCCAAACTTTTCCCAGGCAACGATCAAGTTGCTCAACTTGAAGCGCAAGTCGCCGAAAACGATACCTTGCGTGCTGAACTGATCGAGGCACAAGCCAAGGTCAACGAATTGACCGCGCTTGCCGAAGTCAATGCCAAGCTGCAAGCCGATCTGACCGAGGTGTCTGAGAAGGCCACCGCACTTGAGGCAAAGGTTTCCGAATTGGAAACAGTTGCATCCACCTCGCAAGAAGTCGTTGCCAACAAGGCCGCGGAACTGCTCGCCGCTCAAGGTCACGGAGGTGCCGTTGCTCTGGCCACCGAATCCAATCAAGCCGCGCAGACTCTGCTCGACCAGTTCGCCGCGCTCAAAGGCGAAGAAGCCACCGCGTTCTTCAATCAAAACCGCACTGCCATCCTTGCCGAGCAAGGCCGCTATCGCGTCTGAACCATCACCCAATCCCACTAAACAACCATGGCTACTATTGCCCTCAACGACAAGATCTTCACCCAAGTCGCTCTCCAAGCGTTTGTGGCGAAGCTCGCTCCGCTCAACGCATTCTCGCGTGACTTCTCGGCTGACACGTCCCGCAAAGGCGACGCCGTCATCGTGCCGCTGATCTCGGGCGTGACCGCAACGACCTTCAACAACAGCTACGAAGTCGGTGGCGGTGCGATCAACTTCGCGACCGTGACGATGGACAAGCACCGCATCGCTTCGGTGGACCTCACCGATGTGCAGGTCGCCAACAGCTCTGCCGCTGTTCTCGACAACCTTGCCATCCAAGCCGGTGAAGCTCTTGCCAAGATTGTCCTTCAAGATATCTTCTCGGTCATCACCACCGCCAACTTCGGTGCCGCGCTGCTGACCACTGCTTCGGCCAACTACACGATCACCCAGATCGGCGCGCTTCGTAAGAAGATGGCCCAGAACGACGTGCCGACCGATCGTCTGTCGTTCATCTCGGACTGTGATATCTACACCGCTCTGCTCACCAGCTCGGGCGTTGCTCAAGCTCTGAACTACGGTGGTGCCGAAGCTGTCCGCGACGGTCAGATCCCGCGCTTGCTCGGTGCCAGCATCTACGAGTCGAACGTCATTCCGGCCAACGGTCTGACCAAGCTCGGTGGCTTCATCGCTCACCCGGACTCGATCGCTCTTGCGATGCGCTACCTCGCTCCGCAAGCTCCAGGCGAATACCTCGCCGCCGAGCAAGTGGTGGCCAGCAACGGCATCTCGATGGGTTATCGCCGCCACTTCAACACCGCGACCGGTAAGCACTACGCGAACTTCGAGTGCTTGTTCGGATTCACCCCGGCGTTGACCCTCGGCCTCGCGCTTGTGACCGTCCCTGCCTAAACTTAAGAGGCATCCAAAGACCCGCTCTAGCACACGCTGGAGCGGGTTTTTTATTGCCTTGATTGCACAAAATGCCACTTTCCAGTCGAAATGAAGCTGTCACTCACCGTCATCACGGGAAACGCAGAGCAATACATCGGGCGATTCCTCGATCACTTCCAGCACATTGCCGATGAGATCGTTGTCGTGCGAGCGTGCGGCGATCAAGAACCAGACAACACGCTGCTGATCGCCAAAGATCGCGGGTGCATCATCGGAGAATATTTCAACCAAGAGGAAACTGGACACTGGCCGCACGTTGACAACTTCGCGGCAGCACGAAACAAGGCCGCATCACTTGCGACTGGCAACTGGCTTGCATGGGCTGATACTGATGACATCATCAGCAAGGAATCGTGCAAAGGCATGCGCGAGATGCTCGCTCAACTGGCCGATGATATCGACATCGTGCTTTGCCCATATGAAGTGCCAGACGACGGCATCACCCACAACCGCGAACGCTTCTGGAGGAAAGGCCGCGCCAAGTGGAAGAATCCAATCCACGAATGCCTTGAAGTCGAGAAGACGCAAAAGGCTGCGCGCTTCGACAACGTGGCAGTCGTCCACATGCCGATCGGGCCGCGCAAGGCTGAGAACAACGAGCGCAATCTTCGCATCCTTGAGCAAGTGCCACTGGAGGATCGCACCGCGTCGCAACTGTTCTACACGATGCAGGCGCAGCGCAGTTGCGGCAACGTAGAAGGCGCGATCCAGTCTGCACAGGCACTCGCTGCCGCCGAAGATGCTGGTCTGCCAGAACGCTATGAAGCCTTTATCTTCCTTGGTCAACTTGCTCCTGACCCTACAACTCGCGCGCAGCTCTACCTTCAGGCTGTCGCCGTCGATCCTTCGCGCAGGGAGGCGTATGGGGAACTGTGCTTACTCTCGCTGGCGTCCAACCGATTCGACCAGGCACTGGCATGGAGCGACGCAATGTGGGGACTCAAGAAACCGCGCCATTGGTATTGGAACAGCCGCCGGAAGTTCCACTCATGGCTTGGCGTTCAGCTACGAGGCATGGCCCTGCGCGGCGCCGGAAGGCCCGAGGAGGCATCTGCGCTGGAGTTGAATCACTTCATCGAGAACGGAGCGAAGATCTCGCTCCTGCACGCTACACGCGGCAGGCCGAAGCAAGCATGGCTTGCTCGCCAGACATGGCTGGACAAGGCGAAGAACGCCGACGCTATCGAACACATCTTCGCCATTGACTACGACGACGAGATGGCTGGGCCGTTCATCTGCTGCCGCCACGTCCAGAACCGTGGAGCCGGTCCAGTCGGAGCATGGAACGAAGCCGCGAAGGCATCGAATGGACAGATCCTTGTGCAGATGTCGGATGACTTCGATCCGCCGATGTACTGGGACGAGATGATCCTTGAGGCCATCGGCGACACCAGTAAGCCGAAGGTGCTGGCGGTGAGCGACGGCAATCGCAAGGACGATCTCCTTTGCATGGCGATCCTCACTCGGGCGAGATACGAGCAGCAGGGCTATTTGTTCCATCCCGAGTTCTTCTCGATGTACTCGGACAATTGGTTCAGCGAGCAGGCATTCAAGGATAGCGTTGTCATCGACGTGCGTGACAAGATCACGTTCCAGCACAATCACCCGGCATTCGGCAAAGGTGAGATGGACGAGACTTATTCGCGCAGTAACTCGCAGGACAATTACCATCGCGGTGAATGCACGTTGAAGCGACTTCAACAAGGCATCATCACCGCATCAGACGTTGAAGGATGGTGCGACTATCGCGCCTTTTATCACGCCGTCGCCAAGGCATTACCAGACGGCGGAAAGTTTGTGGAAATCGGCAGCTGGATGGGCCAATCCATTATCGTTCTCGCGCAGGAGATCCAGAACCTTGGCAAGTCGATCAAGATCTATTGCGTGGACACGTGGAAAGGTGAGCAGAACCAAGAAGCGCACCTTGATATTGTTGCCTCACACGGCGGAAGCATCTTGCACGTTTTCAAAAGCAACATCGAGGCTGCTGGAGTTGCCGACATGATCACGATCGTTGAAGGCGACAGTGCCGAGATGGCGTCCGAGTTCCTTGATGGCGAACTCGATGGCGTCTACATCGACGCAGCGCATGACTACGACTCGGTGACAAAGGATCTGGCGGCATGGTTCCCGAAGGTGAAGGAAACCGGCATCTTCTCGGGCCACGATTACCCATGGCACGAAGTTAACCAGGCAGTCCATGAACATGCCGACGCCAACGGATACGATGTCCAAGGCATCAATCGCGTGTGGCTTAAAATCAACAAACAATGAGTGCAGGCAAAGGCGACAAACCAAGGCCAGTTGACGGCCAAAAATTCCGCAGCAATTACGACGACATCTTCCGAAAAAATGAGCAAGCCAATCCTATCCATTCTGACGCCATCCGTTCCGAGCCGCGCGTTCAGCGTCTCAAAGCTACAAGACGAGATCGCAAGTCAGACTAGGCACGCCGGAACCGTCGAGCATCTTGTGCTTGTGGACAACAAGGCGCGGTCAATCGGACTGAAACGGCAGGCACTGCTCGACATCGCGCGCGGCGAATACATTGCCTTTGTGGACGACGACGATGCGATCCTTGGTGGCTACGTCAACGCGATTTTGGATGCCGCCAAAGGCAAGCCGGATGTGATCACATTCCGGCAGCGAGCGATCTACAACGGACAGCAATCGGAAGTCGTCTTCGGCGTGGAGCATCAAGACGAACCGTTCACGCCTGGCGGAATCACCAAGCGTGCGCCGTGGCACATCTGCGCGTGGCGGCGGGAGTCTGTCGCCCAGTGCCTTTTCGGCAATACGAACTACGGCGAGGATCTCGTTTGGGCGAAGCAGGCGCGCCGCATGATTCAAACGAGCGTTCACATCGACCAGTTGCTCCACGAATATCGGCACGACCGCACGACGACCGAGGCACCGGAAGGTTGAATAATTTGTGAGCAGTCGGCAGAATCACTTACCGGATGACTGGCATTACCAATGTGATGCACACTAGCACATCGAGGTCTGGAGAGGAACCACATTGAAGTGATAGGCAACCCCTATAGCAATGCCTCGTAACCTTGGAAACCCGGATTCTGAAAAGAGGATGCATACTCGTCCCGACTGCTCACTTTTTTGGTAAGGTTGACATCACAGCGAGGATGTGAGCATCCTCAACGATTTCTTGCTGTCGGGCAATGCCGAGATGGACAGCATCTTCGGCACGGTCACGATGGTCTGTGAAGGCCAGACGTTTTCCGTCGTGGAGAACGACAGCCGGAAGTCATACGAAGGCGCGCTGGGTGGACTTGAAAGCGACATCTCGATGATCGTGACCGCGCAGCCTGCCGATGTCACGAATCCGCGCTCGCTACTACAGAAACGCTGTACGGTGGATGGCTTGGCCTACCGCGTGGCCGAGGTGGTCACTGGTAAGATCGCCATCCACTTCACGCTCACCGACGCCAACGACAGCCGATGATCAAAGTGACCATTGACCAGCGATCGCTGGACAACTTCCGGCACGGCCTTGAGCTTTACAAGGAGCAGGTTGGGAAGACGCAACGTGAGGCCACGATTGAGTTGGCGCGTGCTGCCGCCAAGGAACTTGCGATCAAGATTCAGCCTTTTGGAATCAGCGCAAAGGCCGGAAAGAAGTTTGAAGGATCAATTCAAAAGCAAGTCTGGCGAGCGATCAAAAACTCCCAAGTGGAAGGCAGAGCTGAAACGATTGCACAAGCTCACGCAAATCGTAGAAACGCAAATGGCCAAGTTCCACGCGACATCATCACCCGTTCGCAATATCGGAAATCGCCTTACGAAGCAGATAACGTTCGTGAGTATGCTCTAAAAAAGGCCGCGAATGCAGGCTTGCTCAAAGGCGCATGGATTGCGGCAGGACAAGCACTCACCGGAAAGCCGATCACTGGAGTTGGCAAATGGGTTAAGCGTCACGCGAACAAAAATGGATCTGCTAGGGTGTCGGCAGATCCAACAACTTCGACCGTCTACATCACGAACGAACTTGATTACGTCAAGAAAGCGCAGCGAGATCAGTACATCAACAACGCACTTCGCACCGCCTACCGCAAGCAATACGCGCGGATGAGGATCGAGGCCAGAAAGACACTTGATAAAACCATCTGACCATGACCACCCAGGAACTTCTCAAAGACCGAATCAAGGCACGCATCACCACAGTTCTCACTGGCGAGTCGGTGACGATCGTGGATGGCACTCAGACCGCAGAGATTAGTCTGCCGACGATTTCCGTCGAAGTATCGTCGTCTGAAGCGCATTCGATCGCCATGGCCAAGGTGCAGCGAGTCGGCATGGAGATCACGCTCCGGCGGCACGCTGGCGACACATCCAGCGCAACGTGGACGGACAAACTGGAAACCGCGCTGAACAACCCGACGAACATCAAGGCACTGTCAACCGCGTCGATCCAGATTGACCACTGGCTTTATGGCGGCAACGAGCAGACGTTCGATGAGTCAACGGTCGAGACGAAGTACACCGGAGAAGCTCTTGCCTTCCTGCTTTGACATCCGCGAAAGGTTGCTATGGCAACCGCTTTCGGGACTTCCGCAACCTTCGGCCTCGTCACTGAGACCGGCATCATCACCGACTCGATCGGCTATTCGTATTCGCAGGAAAGCAAGGTCGTTCGCAACGGCACCGGTGATGTCACCGGAAAGACCTATTACGACGAGCGGGCCGAAGTCACAATCTCTGGATTCATTCCGACGAGTTCGCCGTTTGCTGGCACCATGGCCGCGACCGTGACGCTGGTCACTGCCATTCCAGACTACTTCAAGGGCAGTGCTGGATCTTCGACGATTATTGAGTCCGTCACCCGCACGCACTCCAACGAAGACTATCAGCGGATCGAAGTGACCGCGATGAATCACCCGTTGATCGCGTAAACCGCGATCCGGTGACAACGAAATGAAATGAAGTCGATCGTTCCACGATTCGAGATCACACCGCTGGACAGCCTGGACGCTTACACCGCGTCACCGAAACTTGCCGCGACGATCTACGCCTTCGACGTTCCGCTTAATCCGCACAACCCGTGGACGACAAGCGCGGGTGACGGCATCAACGGTGTTCGCGTCGTCTGGCATTTCCAGCAGACCGACCCGGCTGGAAACTCCCCTGGTGCTATCATCAAGCGATGGCACAACGCAGAGTGGTTGGCCTGCAATCCGAACCATCCGCTTTCAATCTGCCGCGAGGCATTCGATTGCCATGATCGTCTGATCGCCAGCATCGACAAGCTATCTGGCCGACCGCACTCTGGCGCCGGCTGTCTCATCACAAACACCCGAAAGGCCGCAGTGCTTTCCGCGATCGGCCATCCGATGATCGGGTGGCGCAAGAATCCGCAGGTAACAACGTGGGTATTCCACGAATCCGCTGCCGCCGATGCCGCGCTCTACGACGACGAGGCGTTGTTCAAGAGACTGCCAGACGCGAACATCAGTTACGCCAAAGCCGCGATCATCGGGCATCAGAACATGGTGGCGGTGATCAAGCAGATCCAATTTGCCCGAGTCGAACACCGTGGCCGGGTGGCACTGATCGGGCGCGACATGCAGAAACGTCAGATCGACGCACTTGAAAAGATTCTTTTCCGAAAATGAACACCGAACTGAATGAAGCATGGACAGACGAGCCGCCGACAATCTCGACGGGTGAGAAGTTGCTGACGTACTCGCAGCGGGTGGCCACGATGGTCAACCGCGCGATCCAGAAGTGCGGCGATGATTCCGACGCAATCGCCATCGCGGCCTTCGTGGCAGTGAGCCAGGGGATTTCTAGGCCAACGCTGCAAGAACTGGAAGACATCCTTTTCGAGATCACCGACGAGGACTTCGATGCTGTCGTTGGATATCTGTCCCGAGTGATTGACCGACGCACACGCGCTGCCGTGGAGGTGGCCGACGAGCCGGGAAAGTAATACCAAGCACCGGCGATCCGGCGGAGGAATCCGCTGCGCTCGTCGATCTGCTGGCGTCTGAATATGGATGGGAATCCGATGCAATCCTCAACATGCCAATCGACCAGACACCGCAGTTGATTCATGCAATCTTGGCGCGCAAAGACGTGAAGGTTTATCG
>Ga0315900_10012937_pt1 | contig 10196 bp, 13 predicted proteins | sample LakEriMetagenome_FD_203521 | JGI IMG/M metagenome (GOLD analysis project Ga0315900, IMG submission 203521) | Freshwater fungal communities from buoy surface, Lake Erie, Ohio, United States - Buoy 12 MA114 | ecosystem: Environmental > Aquatic > Freshwater > Lake > Lake biofilm | place: USA: Lake...
GCTGCGCCAGCACTCGAAGCAGCCGCTGGCCACGCTCACAGCACCTTGCGGTACTGCACGAAACCGCTCTTGTCGGCGATGCGGTCGTACAGTTGCATGGCCTGTGCGTTGGATTCGTGGGTGAGCTACCACACGCGCGCCCGAGGCCTTTGCCGCGCAGGTCCGGGTCGACGAACAGGTCTTGCAGGTACACGTAGTCGCCCACGGTCCAGCAACTGCGGTGCTGGATGTAGTGCACCAGGCCCACCAGCTTGTCGCCCACTTCCGCCACCGCGCAGTGCATGGGCTCGGCCGCATCATGGAAGCGCGACTGAACAGCCCTGGGCGCGTGTAATGAGCATGTCTGGCGCGAACCCGTTTGGCGCAGCTCACGCGGCAGCGCCGTCATCGCCGGGAGACAGCGTACGGCTGACCTTGCACCGAACAGGCGGAGATTGCGGCGCATTTGCGATACATTTTTTTGATGAAGACCGCCGCCATCCCGTCTGTTCGCGTAGAGCCTAGCTTCCGCGCCGAGCTCGAGGCCGTGCTGGCGGATGGCGAGACCCTGTCCGAGTTTGTCGAAGCGTCTGTTCGTGCGAGCGTCGAGCGGCGCCGCGTCCATGCAGAGTTCGTCGCGCGCGGTCTGCGCTCCCGCGACGAAGCGCGGCGAACCGGCGACTACGTAGACGCCGACGTCGTGCTGGAAGGCCTGCAACGCAAGCTCGACGCCGCGCGTGTCCGCCTGGCGACAAAGGGCAAGTGACATTCAAGGTCCGGCTGACGCGAGATGCCGAGTCGGATCTCCAACGGTTATTCGACTTCCCCGTCGAACGGGAGTTGGCCCGTGACGGCGGCGACCTGTGTCTTCCAGAGCAGGTCATGGTCGCCTTGCGCGCCGGCATCGCCACGCTGCAGTCATCGCCCTTCACCTGCCGCAAGGCCGGCAACAGTCCCTTCCTCAGGGAATTGATCATTTCGTTCGGACGATCGGGCTACGTAGCGCTGTTCGAAATCGAAGACAACTCGACAGTTGCCGTGGTCGCCGTACGCCACCAGCTCGAAGACGACTACCACTGAGCTACGGTCGGTGGCCCAACGCCATGTTGTAAAGGTCGGGGTTGCCGTACTGGATCGTGTGGGATGGTGACTTCCGCTACGGGCCTGACGCCTGGCGGCACCACTCGTTCGTGGGCAACGGTTGGCAGAACATCAAGCAAGCCGACCGCAAGACCTACTTGAAGAATGCCTACTGGGTGCTGTTGACGCGGGCCAGGCAGGGCATGGTGATTACCGTCCCCCATGGGGACCCCGAAGACCCGACACGCAAGGCCGAGTTCTACGACGGAACGTTCGAGTACCTGAAGGGCTTGGGGCTGCCGGTGATTTGACGAGGTGTGGCGGTAGCAGCATCCGGGGAACGCTCTCCGGCAGAACGATGTGGGGCAATACGCGAAGCAGCTTCCAGCCAGCCTTGCTTGGCATCAATGGCTAAAATAGCTAAAGGCAAAAGAGAGGAGCGCACCATGCGTGTCACCGCAACGGAAGCCAAGAACCGATTCGGCAGTCTCTGCGCGCAGGCCAAGCGCGAGCCTGTTTTCGTGGAGAAGTCTGGCCAGATCGATACGGTGATTCTGTCTGCCGAACATTACGAGGCCCTTCAGAACTACCACGACAAGGCAGGCCGTGCCGCGCGCAGAAAGGCGTTCGAAGCCGAGTATGGCGATTGGATTGCTGCGCAGAACGCCTTCTTCGAGACGCACGGCATTCCGGGTGCAGACCTTCGCCCTTGGTGAGCGGCAGATGGCGCAGTACGACGTCTTCGTAAACCCCAGTGTCAGCGCCAAAGCCGGTGTTCCCTATGTGGTCGTCGTCCAGAGCGACCTGCTGGACGGCCTGCCGACGCGGCTGACCATGCCGCTAGCGGTGCTTGATGCCTCGACCAAGGTGCCTACCGCGCTGTGTCCCGTCATCATGGTCCAGGGCCAACGCCTGTATGCGCTGGCGCACTACACCGCGCCGCTGCCAGCAAAGTCCTTGAAGCGCGCTGTTGACAACGTGGCCGCGCAGAGCAGCGCGCTGGTATCAGCCTTGGATGTGGTTTTGTCCGGCGTTTGAGGCGTGCCGATCCGATCAGTCGCTGCGCGGAGAAATGTTGCGACAGTCGTCCAGGGGCGGCCACACTCACAGCACCTTGCGGTACTGCACGAAACCGCTCTTGTCGGCAATGCGGTCGTACAGCAGCATGGCCTGTACGTTGGATTCGTGGGTGAGCCACCACACGCACGAGGCGCCCGACTCCGCGGCGCGGGCATGGACATGTTCAATCAGTGCGCGCCCGAGGCCCGTGCCGCGCAGGTCCGGGTCGACGAACAGGTCTTGCAGGTACACGTAGTCGCCCACGGTCCAGCAGCTGCGGTGCTCGATGTAGTGCACGAGGCCCACCAGCCGATCGCCCACTTCCGCCACCGCGCAGTGCATAGGCTCGGCCGCGTCATGAAAACGTGACCAGGTGTTGGCCGTGGTCGCTTCCGGGATGTCGGTCTTGTAGAAGCGCTGGTATCCCTTCCACAGGGGCAGCCACTGTGCGAAGTCGGTATCGCGTGCCATGCGGATGTTCATGTGGGTTCCCCTGAGGATGCATTCCTGGTCGGTAGCTTACTCGCCAAGGTGGCTGGGCCGGCATGCGCCACGCACACGATGAGACTGAGACACTCTGACCTCCAGCACGCAGGATCGATCACCCGTGTGCACACAGCAAAAACAGGCGCTGGAGACCGCTGAAGCGCGGCCTCCAAGCAGCCCAAGACACCCCGAGGTCCCGCATGCCGCTCCTTCGCCGAACCTTCACTTTCAGCCTGGCGGTTGCTGCTGCCGCCACCACCCTCCTGGCCACGGGTTGTGCCCCGTTGCCGCCTGTTGCGACCGGTGCCACGGGCGCCGCAGCCCGGCCGCCTATCGTCTTCGTGCACGGCAATGGCGACTCGGCGGCCTTGTGGCACACCACAGTGTGGCGCTGGGAGAGCAACGGCTGGCCGGCTGATCGGCTGTTCGCGGTGAACATGCCCAACCCTCAGGCGCGTGACGACGACACGAAGGAACAGCCCGGCCGCAGCGGCAGCGCCGACCAGCGCAGCCACCTGGCCGCCGAGGTGGACCGCGTGCTGGCCGCCACCGGCGCCCGGCAAGTGGTGCTGATGGCCAACTCGCGCGGCGGCCTGGCGGTGCGCGACTGCATCGCCAACGGCGGCTGCGCTGGCAAGGTGTCGCACGCCATCCTGGGCGGCACGCCCAACCATGGCGTCTGGGCCAACCCGGGCTTTAGGCCGATGAACGAGTTCAACGGGGCTGGTCCGTTTCTCACCGCACTGAACGCGCCCAAGGGGCCGAACGGCGACGAGGTGACGCCAGGGGTGCGGTGGATGACGCTGCGCTCGGACAACAACGACAAGTTCGCGCAGCCCGACGGGGTGTGGATCGGCGCGCGCGGGACGCCCACCAACGTCACGGCCGACGGGCCGGCGCTCAAGGGCGCCGAGAACGTGGTGCTGCCCGCGCGCGACCACCGGGAGGTGAGCTACCACGCTGAAGCCTTCGCGCAGGCCTGGCGCTTCGTCACCGGCACGGCCCCCGCCACCACGGCGGTGAAACCGCAGGCGCGGGTGACACTGGACGGCCTGGTCACGGGCTTCACGCCCGCCGGGCCCACCAACCTGCCCTTGGCGGGCGCTGAGCTCACCGTGTATGCGGTGGACCAGGTGACCGGCGCGCGCCGGGGCGAGGCCCTGCTAAAGAAGACCATCGCTGCTGACGGCCGCTGGGGCCCGCTGGTCACCGATGCCCGCACGGCGCTGGAGTTCGAGCTCTCCGCCCCCGGCTTCGCCACCGCGCACATCTACCGCGCGCCCTTTGCGCGCTCGTCGTCGCTGGTGCACCTGCGGCCCGAACGTCTGTCCGCTGCCGATGCGCAGGGCGCGGGTGCCGTGGTGCGCTTCGTGCGGCCTCGGGGCTACTTCGGCTTGCCGCGCGATGCGGTGTTGCTGGACGGCGCCACCGCGCCCGGCATTCCGCCCGGCGTGGCCGGGGTTGCCAGCAGCCAGCTGAAGGTTCCCTCAGCCGACCCCCGCGCCGTGGCTGGCGAGTTCCGCTCGGGCGCTATCGCGGAGCGCGTCGTGGGCCGCACCTGGCCGGTGGCAGCGCAGCGGGTGACGGTGCTGGAGTTGCATGAGTGACAGAGCCCGATCCACCCGCCCCACTTCGAGCTTCACCAGATATGACCCCCGTTTCACACTCCCCTCAGCGCCTGGGCATCGCAGGCCTGGGCACCATCGGTAAGGCGCTGGCCTGTGCGCTGGATGCCGGCCAGCTGCCAGGCTTTGCGCTGGAAGCCGTCACCGCCCGCGACGCTTCGGCCGCCGGCCAATGGATGGGCGAGCACCTGTCCAGCCCGGTCGGTTGCGTGGACTTCGAGGCCTTGGCCGAGCGCTGTGACTGGGTGGTGGAATGTGCCCCGTCGAAGCTGCTGCGGGCCATCGGTGAACCGGCGCTGCGCCGTGGGCGCCGTCTGGTGGTGCTCAGTGCGGGCGCATTGCTGGATGCACCCGAGCTGATCGACATGGCGCGTGAGCATGGCGGGCAAATCGTGGTGCCCAGCGGTGCGCTGCTGGGCCTGGATGCGGTGAGCGCTGCGCGGGAGGGGACGATCCATTCGGTCACCCTGGTCACGCGCAAGCCGATAGCCGGCTTGCTGGGCGCGCCCTTGCTGGTGGAGCAGGGCATCGACATCTCGGGGCTGAAGGAGCCGATGCGGCTGTATGCGGGCAACGCCCGCGGGGCGGTGCGCGGGTTCCCGGCCAACGTCAATGTCAGCGTGGCGCTGTCGCTGGCCGGCATAGGCCCCGACCGTACTCAAGTGGAAGTCTGGGCCGACCCCACCGTGACGCGCAACACGCACAGCATCCGTGTGGACGCCGACAGCGCCTCATTCAGCATGACGATCGAGAACGTTCCGTCAGAGAACCCGAAGACCGGGCGCATCACTGCGCTCAGCCTCATCGCCTGCCTGCGCAAGATGCACGCGCCGCTGAGGGTGGGCACCTGAAACCGGGTGTGGGGAGCACGCTCAGCGCAAGGGCCTGAAGAACGCCCTGATCTCCTCGACCAGCAGGTCGGGCTGCTCGAGCGCGGCGAAGTGACCGCCCCGTGGCGCCTCGGTCCAGCGGCGGATGTCGATGAAGACGCGCTCGGCCACCGAGCGCGGTGGCCGCAGGATCTCCTTGGGTGACTGCAGGTAGCCCGTGGGCACGCGCACGCTGGCGTCGCGGATGGGCCAGGGGGTGTGCATCCGCGCGTAGTAGGGCCAGAAAGAGCTGCCGATCGCGCCTGTGAACCAGTACAGCGAGATGTTGGCGAGCATGGTGTCCAGCGGCACCGCGCGGCGCGGGTCGCCGTCGCAATCGGTCCAGCGCTGGAACTTCTCGAAGATCCATGCGGCCAGGCCCGCAGGCGAGTCGGTCAGGCCGAAGGCCAGCGTCTGCGGACGCGTGCCCTGGATCCACTGGTAGCCGGTCTCCTCCTTCAGAAAGAGCGCAAGTTCATCAAGCCAGCGCTGTTCCTCGGCCGTTCGGTTGGTCACCACGCCTGCGTCGCGGCGCACGGGCAGCATGTTCAGGTGGATGCCTACCAGCGACTCTGGGAACTCTGCCCCCAGAAGGCTGGTGACGAAGGAGCCCCAGTCGCCGCCTTGTGCGCCAAAGCGGCGGTACCCCAGCACATCTGTCATCAGAGCATGGAAGGTGCGCGCCATTTCATCGACCGCAAAGCGGGGCTGGCCTGGCGTGAACGACAGCCCATAGCCGGGTAGCGAGGGCACGACCACGGTGAAGGCATCGGCCGCATCACCACCGAAGCGCGCCGGGTCGGTGAGCTTGGGGATCAGGTCCAGGAACTCGAAGACCGAGCCAGGCCAGCCGTGAGACAGCAACAGCGGCAACGGCTCAGGCGCACCCGCAGCGCGCACGCCCGGCACGTGCAGGTAGTGCAGGTCGATGCCGGACAGCCGCACCTTGAACTGCGGGTGCGCATTCAGCCGTGCCTCCTGCGCGCGCCAGTCAAAGCGCTCGCGCCAGTGCGACAGTACCTCGCGCATGAAGTCGGGGTCGGTGCCCGTGAGCCAGGGCTCCAGCGGCGGCGTCTCGGGCAGCCGGGTGCGCGCCAGGCGCTCGCGCAGGTCGGCCAGTTCAGTCTCGGGGACGGCCAGACGAAAGGGAGCGGGTGAGGTCATCAAGAAGCTCCTTTGAGCGGCCGCGCGGCCGTGGGGCGCTGCTGTGTCAGTAACTCAAGCGTCGGGGCCCCTCGCCCGCCACGCCCTGAGCCAGCCCAGCCCCTGGCTGGTCGCGCCAGGCGCCGTGCCGCGCGCCGGGCGGTATTCGCAGCCCACCCAGCCATCCCAGCCACAGGCGGCACTGAGCTCGTCGATCACCTCGAACAGGTAAGGGTGGTGCAGCTCGCCCAGGTCGGGCTCATGGCGCTGGGGCACGCCGGCGATCTGGATGTGGCCGACGCGGCCGGTGGGCAGGTACTGGCGCAGCTTCATGGCCACGTCGCCCTCGACGATCTGGCAGTGGTACAGGTCCATCTGCACCTTCAGGTGGGGTGAGCCTATGGCTTGCACGATGCGGTGGGCCTCGTCCTGCCGGTTGAGGAAGAAGCCGGGGATGTCGCGCGGGTTGATGGGCTCGATGAGCAGGGTGCGCCCGGCGGCTTGGGCTTGCTGTGCGGCCCAGGCCAGGTTGTCTTCGTAGGTGCGCTGCAGCTCGGCGCGCTCGGCCCCGGACGGGACGAGCCCGGCCATCACGTGGATGCGCGGGCAGTTCAGCGTGTGGGCGTAGTCCAGGGCGCGCTGGATGCCTGTGCGGAACTCAGCCTGTCGGCCGGGCAGGCAGGCCAGGCCGCGCTCGCCCGCGTTCCAGTCGCCGGGCGGGGCGTTGAACAGCACCTGCTGCAGGCCATGGTCCGCCAGTTGGCGGGCCAGCTCTTGGGCGGTGAAGTCGTAGGGGAACAGGTACTCCACGGCGGTGAACCCGTCCGCTGCGGCGGCCGCAAAGCGCTCCAGGAACGGATGCTCGTTGTAGAGCATGGACAGGTTGGCGGCGAAGCGGGGCATGGGCGGTCCTCAACGTTTCAGGAGATCGTATGCCATGGCGTGTGGGCGGGGTCACACCGTTGCTCAGCGTCCTCCCGCCGAAGACGTGTCTGCAGAGATCAACAGCTTGCAGCGGCTGCCGCAGCCTTCGAACCCCTGCTGCCTATACTGCCCCGAGCCGACCGCCCTACGCTTCACTCTGTGTGCCGGCACCTTCCATGCCCACCACACCCGACAACCGGCCTGACGATGCCGCCATGGCCACGCGCCGCAGCATCCGCTTGATGGTGCTGGCCATGCTGGCGTTCACGCTGAATGACACGCTGGTGAAGCTGGCCAGCGAGAGCATGCCCACGGGTCAGCTGATCTTTCTGCGCGGCGTGCTGGCCACAGCCTTTGTGTTGGTGGCCGTGCGCCTGGGTGGGGCCACGCTGCAGCCGCGCCGGCTCGTGACGGGCTGGGTGGCAGCCAGGGCGGTGATCGATGCCTTCGCGACGCTGGTGTTTCTGGTCTCGCTGTTCCACCTGCCCTTGGCCACGGCCACGGCCATCAACATGGCCACGCCCCTGGTCATTGCGGCAATGGCGGCCTGGTGGCTGGGCGAGCGCGTGCCGCTGGCGCGATGGGTGGTGATCGGCGTGGGCTTCGGCGGGGTGTTGCTGGTGATCCAGCCCGGGCCACAGGGCTTCAACGCCTGGGCCTGGCTGTGCCTGGCGGGCACGCTGCTGACAGCGGCCCGCGACACCATCACGCGCCGCATACCGCCCGACATGCCCTCCATCGGCATCACCCTGGCCACTGCGGTGGCGGTGAGCCTGTTGGCGCTGGGCGTGATGGCCTTTGAAGGCTGGGAGCCGATGACCTGGCGCGAGTGGGCGCTGTTGACGGGAGCTGCGGCTTTCCTGGCCACGGGCTACCAGCTCATCATCCGGGCCACGCGCAGTGGCGACCTGTCAGCGGTGGCGCCGTTTCGCTATGTCTGCCTGCTGACGGCCGTGGCGCTGGGCTGGGTGTTCTGGGGCCATGTGCCCAACGCCCTGGCCTGGGCGGGCATTGCGCTGGTCATCGGCGCAGGTTTGGTGCTGCTGCGACAAGGACGGTAGGGCCGCTAGCGCCGAGAGCGTCGCCGTGCAGGCCGATGAAGTGCTTGGCCAGGAGGCCGCGATGGTTCTCTGAAGCTTGGGCCGTGGAGCTCACCACCGCCCGCGGTGCGTGACGATGCTGTGCCATAGGGCTCCCATTTCCCGGCCCATGCTGGTCTGGCCTGCCCGCGCGGTGGCATTGGCGGCCATGTGCACCATGACGAGCTTCTGCTCCGGGTCCACGTAGATCGCTTGGCCATACACGCCCAGCAGGGCAAAGCGGCGCTTGTTGCCCGGGAAGGTCCAGACCTGGTAGCCGTAGCCGTAGTAGGGCGTGGCCTTGCGCGGGGCGAAGGCTTCGGGGTGGCGCTTCCAGTCGGTGGCTTCCAGCAGAAAGTCCTGCGGCAGCAGCGGGCCGAGCTGGGGCTTGTCGGGCCGCACGCCGTCGTGCGCCAGCAGCACGCCCAGTCGGGCCCAGTCACGTGCGGTGGCGTTGAGGTTGCCGCCGGCGCGCTCCAGCCCGTCGGCCCCGGCGCGCCACAGCGCCGAGGTTTCCGCGCCCATCGGCTGCCACAGGCGCGGTTCCAGCCACTGGCTCAGCGTCTGGCCGGTGGCGCCGCGCAGCACCAGGGCCAGCATGTCGGTTTCGGCGCTGGCGTAGTTGAAGACGCCGCCAGCGGGGTGGGCGCGTTCGGTGATCACCTTGGCGCCCGCGGCCGCTCCGCCGCGAAAGGCGGCAGCACCGTAACGCGCCAGGTCGTCCTTGCCGTCGTAGCGCTCTTCAAAGCGGGCGCCCGAGGCCATGCGCAGCAACTGACGCACCGTCGTCTCGCCGTACAGCGTGCCGGCCAGGGCGGGGGCGTGGCGGTCGGCCCGGTCGTCCAGCGCGAGCTTGCCTTCCTGGGCGGCCATGCCGATGGCCAGCGCCGCAACAGTCTTGGCGATCGAGTTGGACAGGAAGCGGTGAGAAGCGGTGCGGTCGTACTGGTAACGCTCCACCTCGAGCACGCCATTGCGCACCACCAGCAACGCCATCACGCGCTGGCGGTCCAGGTAGTCGTCGATGGTCAGACCGGTTTCCTGGCCGATGCTCCAGCGGTAGTCGGGTGCCCGCTCGGCAGCGGGCAGCGGCATGGGCTCGGTACCCGGGCGCATCACGTTGGACGAGCCGCCGAACAGGCCCGGAATCTCACCCTGGTGCGTGAACGAGCCGACGCGCACGCATTCGTCGAAGAACCAACGGCTGGGCGTGCCCACGGGGTAGCCGCGGTCCTTGCACAGGGCCTGTTCGTCGGGGGCGGCGAGGGCGCTTGCGCCGGTGATGCTCAGCAGGGCTAAAGCCGCCGCCATCGCCTGTCGAATAGCCGTGAGGGTTTGTTTCATGTCGTCAAGGATGCCGTGCGAACCGGGTGCGGTCCGTCCCCCACGATTTTTGCGCGCTCTCCCAGGGGACTGCTCGGGCAAACAAGACCGGACCATGCTGGCGCCAACTTGGACACCACAATCTCTCACCCTCTTCACCGCCGTAAGGAACCCCATGACCCCCCATCGTCGCCACGTCCTGGCCCAGCTTGTGGGCTTGCCCCTGGGCGCCCTGCCCTGGGCCGCACAGGCCCAGACGGGCGGGCGGCCGATCCGCCTGATGGTGGGCTACACCCCCGGGGGGCCCAACGACATCCTGGCGCGCATCATCGCGCCCAAGCTGGCGGAGAGCCTGAAGCAAACCGTGGTGGTGGAGAACAAGCCCGGCGCGGCCGGCAACCTGGCCGCCACCGAGGTGGCGCGTGCCCCGAGCGACGGCTTGACGCTGCTGCTGGGCTCGGCCGGGCCGAACGCCATCAGCCCGGCGGTCTACCCCAACTTCCCCTTTGACCCGGTGAAGGACATCGCCACCATCAGCATGGTGGCGCAGGTGCCCAGCGTGCTGGCGGTGCGCGCGAACCTGGAGGTGAAGTCCGTGGCCGACCTGGTGAAGCTGGCGCGCGCCCAGC
>Ga0315900_10012939_pt1 | contig 10195 bp, 9 predicted proteins | sample LakEriMetagenome_FD_203521 | JGI IMG/M metagenome (GOLD analysis project Ga0315900, IMG submission 203521) | Freshwater fungal communities from buoy surface, Lake Erie, Ohio, United States - Buoy 12 MA114 | ecosystem: Environmental > Aquatic > Freshwater > Lake > Lake biofilm | place: USA: Lake...
GCTGGCCTTGACGCCAGCAGACCTTGCGCCCAGCCGCCTGCCCGGGGTCTGACCGCGTACTCTTCTACGGGGTGCCCTCGCCGTAGCGCGGCACGCCATGGCTCTGGTAAAAGGAAGCGAAACCGATCAGCCGCATCACCTCTGGCATGGAGGCGAACTTCCAGCCGATGGTGCGCGGACCGCGCCGCTCGCACCAAGGCAGCCAGGCCCACATCTCTGGCTGGCTGCGGTCGGAGAAGTCGATCTCCACGTCAAAGCTGCCCGGCAATTCCATCGGCGCGAAGTCCGACAGGCGTCTGAGCGCGCGTTCCACGCCTTCGCCGATCAAGCGTTGCGCCACCGCGGGCTTCAGGCTATCTATGGAGGTGAAACCGCTGGTCTTCTTCGTGACCACCGTCTCGATGCCTGGCAGGCGTTCGCGGCAGTGCGCGATGTAGGCATCGTCGCCTGAAGTGAACACCGCCGGCACGCCGTAGTGCGCGGCGAGCATCGCGTTGAGCGTGGTTTCGCTCTGCGAAACACCGTTGACGCGCACATCTCGGAAGGCCAGTACGAAGGTGTGCGCCAGCACGCCGTCCGTTGCCACCGCACTGGCGTGGTGACCAATGAACACGACAGCGTCGAAGTGGCCATCGTCTATGCCCTGCATCTGCACCAGCGGTCGCGGCCATGATCGGATCAGGCGCGCGAAGTCCGGCAACTGGTCGAACAGGATGTTGTGCGCGCTTCCATGGCCATCGGTCACCAGCACCTCGGTGGCACCGGCGCGCTGCGCTGCCTCGCAGGCGGCAACCACCTCTGCGGTCATCCAGCGGCGGCCTGCCTCGTAGTCGAAGCGCCCCGGCCCGGTGGAAGGCAAGTGGGCAATGCCCGCCACCCCCTCGATGTCAGCAGTCAGAAACACTCTCATTGCGGTATCTCGTTGAAAGGGACGCCCTTGTCCAGCCGGGCTTCCTCGGGCAGGCCGAGCACGCGCTCGGCAATGATGTTGCGCAGGATCTCGTCGGTACCGCCGGCGATGCGCATGGCGGCCGCCCGGGTCCAGGTGCGTTCGACGACGTACTGGTCCGAGGTCGGGTCGGCGTCGCCCACCTGGCCCGCCTCGCCGCGCATCTGCAGCGCAAAAGTGGCCATGCGCTGTGCCAGCGTCGCCTTCACCAGCTTGGCGATGGACTGCTCGGGCCCCGGCGTGCCGCCACGCGACAACGCGGTCAGGCTGCGGCAGTGATGCAGCCGCAGCCCCTCTTCGGCCACCCAGGCATCGGCCAGGTGCTCGACGGCCAGCGGCTCGTCCAGACAACCGGCACCCTGCACCACCGCCCAAAGCGCGTCGAAGTTGAGCAGCCCGATCTCGACGCCGACTGACAGACGTTCGTGCATCAGCGTCGTCAGCGCCACCTTCCAGCCCGCACCGACCGCGCCCAGCCTCTGGTCATCGGGTACACGCACGTCCGTCAGGAAGACTTCGTTGAACTCACTGTCGCCGTCCATTTGGCGGATGGGCCGCACCTCGATTCCAGGGCTCTTCATGTCGACGAAGAACATCGTGAGTCCGGCGTGCTTGGGCGCGGTGGGGTCGGTGCGAGCAAGGAGCAGGCCGAAGTCGGAGAACTGCGCGCCAGTGGTCCAGACCTTCTGGCCGTTGACCACCCAGTGTTGGCCTTCGGGCCGGGCCCGGGTCTGAACGCCGGCCACGTCCGAGCCGGCCGCCGGTTCGCTGAACATCTGGCACCAGATTTCCTCGCCATACAGGCCCGGCCGGATGCGGCGCGCCTTGTGCTCTTCGCTGCCGTAGGCCATCAAGGTGGGCAGGCACATGCCCAGGCCGATCTCAAAGATGCCGAAGCTGCTGCGATAGCGGCTCTCCTCCTGGCGCACGATCAGTTGCTGCACTACTGTTCCGCCCAAGCCGCCCAACTCTCGGGGCCAGGTCACGGCCGCATACCCGGCGGCAGCTTTCCTGGCCTGCCAGGCCCTTGCTGCAGCCAGACGTTCATCAGGTGGGAGGCCGTCGCCAACGAAGTCGCGTGCGTGGCGCTTGGGTTCGGCGTGAGCTTCGAGCCAGGCGCGCACGTCGGAGCGAAAGGCGGCTTCGGCGGGGGTGTCGTCAAAGTCCATCGTGGCCTCCGCGTGCCGCGGCCAAGTGCTTGACGATGCGGCGCCTCCAGACCGGCGGCGCTCCCAGCGCCAGTGAGGTGGAGAGCGACCGCTTGTAGAACGGATGGCAGTCGGCTTCCCAGGTGTAGCCCACCCCGCCGTGCACCTGCAGGTTTTCGTGTGACGCGAGCTCAAAGGCCGCGCTGGCCGCCACCCTCGCCCCGGCTGCGGCCAGCGGCAGGGACTGCGGGCTGTGGGCCAGCGCCCATGCCGCGTGGTAGGCATGCCCGCGGGCAAGCTCGTTCATGACCCACATGTCGGCCAGCTTGTGCTTGATGGCCTGATACGAGGCCACCACGCGGCCGAAGGTGCGACGCTGCAGTGCGTAGTTGCGAGCCATATCGAGTGCACGGTCCGCGCCACCCAGCTGCTCGAACGCCAGGAAGGCTGCGGCGCGATCGAGCAGGGTGTCCAAGGCCTGCGCGTCGCCCAGCACCGCTGACGGTACGCCGTCAAGATCGATGTCGGCCAGCGGTGCACCCGGGTCGAGCACGCGCAGTTCGCGGCGAGCGACGCCGGGACCCGCAAGGTCGATGCATAGCAGCACACCGTCGCAGGCTGCGATCACGAAGGTCGCGGCAGCGCCTGCAGGCACACGCTGCAGGCGGCCCGTCACCTGGCCAGCACTCCAGCGCAGCGTGCCAGGGGTCAAAGCCACGCTTCCGACGACCGTCCCTTGGGCCAACCCCGGCAACCACTGCTCGCGCAGCTCGTCGCAACTACCCATCAGCAAGGCCTCTGTAGCGAGATAGGTGCTTGCGAGCGTAGGCACCGGTGCGCAGGCGCGGCCGATCTCTTCAGCGCAGGCCGCAAGTTGCAGCGGCGTCAGGCCGCTGCCGCCCCAGCGCTCGGGCACGGTAGCGCCGAGCACGCCCAGATCCGCCAGCGCGCGCCACGTCGTGTCACTTGCGCAACACTGATCAAGGCAGCGCTTGACCTCGTCTATCGGACAAGCCTTGGCCAGCACGCGCCTCAATTCGGTGGCGATCGCTGTGCAGTCCTCGGGAAACTCGAAGTTCAAGCTGGGTCCTCCAGCAACTCGTTGATGAGGCTGGGCCGGTGTCGCGGCAGGCCGAAGACCGCCACCAGCAGGGCGTCCAGCGTCTTTGCGTCGGGTATGGCAGCTTCCTGCAACAGCGCGCGACTTGTCGGCAGCAAGGCCGCAGGGTTCGCGCCCACGGCGCGCAGCCGGGCCTCCACGGCCGGGCGATCGAAACCACCACGCCGAAGTGCGCGCTCAGCGAAAAAGAGACCACGCAGGCGGCGTGACTGGGCTGAGGTGAGGAGCTTCAGGAAAGCCTCGTGCTCGTGCAGCAAGGCGTTGGCCAGCGGCTCCTGCAGCCCTCTCTCGATGACCTGTAGGCAGGTTCGAGGCGCCTCGAAGTCCGGTGCCATTGCGTCCAGGAACTGGTGCCGAGCTGCGAATGCTCGGCCTTCCGCTTCTGGCTCACGCTGGTGCGCCCGCTCGTCGCGGACGCGTCGCTTGGGCAGACCTTGCCGCGACGCTGCGTCGGCGGCATGCTGCAGTCCATCGAACGGCACCACGCCATCGACCAGGCCGGCTTCCATCGCGCTGTCGGTATCCCATTCGGCACCGTCAATCACCAGCTCTAACGTGGCTTCGATCCCCAGAAGCCGCGGCAAGTACTGCGTGCCGCCGAACGTGGGCAGCAGGCCAAGCCCAACCTCGGGCATCGCGAAGCGCGTGCCCTCGGCGGCGATGCGGTGGTCGCAGGCATAGGCCACGACAACACCGCCTCCGAACACCGTGCCGTGCAGTGCCGCGATGACGGGCTTGCTGGCGTCCTCGCATGCAGTCACGAATTCCATCAGGCCCGGTGGTCGCAAGCCCTGTTCCAGTTCGACCAGATCGGCCCCGGCGAAGAAGGTCCGGCCTTCGCAGCTGACGACGATGGCCTGCACCGAGGGATCCGCCTCGCCTTTGCGGACACCTTCGGCGAGAGCCTGGCGGACGGGCTGCGAGAGCGCGTTCACCGGGCCGCTGCAACCGATGAGCCACAGGGTGGAGCCCCGCTGCTCATGACGTAGAGGTACTTGAAAGCTTTCTCGGCTGGCGCTCACAAGCGTCTCAACGCATCGGCTCCTCCATCCCGTCAGATCCTCTTCGCATTCTCTTGAACGACCGTTTCAGTCATGGCTGATAATCGAGACCGAATGGAGGAGGCAGCCCATGGTGGGGGTGCGAGCTAAGGACCACGACGACAAGCGTCAGCTGATACTGGACCGTTCAGCCGAGCTATTTGCCCGGCAGGGCTTTCACCGGACGTCGATCGCCGAGATTGCGAAGGCTTGCCATGCATCGTCCAAGGCGTGGATCTATCACTACTTTCCGAACAAGGAAACGGTCCTCTTCACCCTGCTGCACGAGTTCCTGGAGTTGGCCGCGTCGCGCGTACGCGCCGCGGTCGACCAGCACTCCGATGCCCGTGGCCGCCTTCATGCCTTCGTGCTCGAGTGTCTGCGTATCTATGCCGAGTACCGCATCAATCATGCCGTGCTGTTCTCAGAGATGAACTTGCTGCCCGGCGAGCAGCGCGCGGAAATCCGCACGTTGGAGCGCGCCTATGCGCATGTGCTGCGTGAGCTGATACTGGCTGTGAATCCGGCCATCAGCCTGCGCAAGCATCAAACGACGGCGCTGACCATGATCGCCTTCGGCTCGATCAATTGGACCTACACGTGGTTCGACGCCAAGGGCCCGTTGTCGCTGGAGGACGTGGCCGAACTCACGACCAAGTTACTGATGAATGGTCTTGAGGCGATTTGATTCAGGCCCTGTTTGCGCGCCTCCAGACTGCAACAGCAACCCCGGCGAATGTCGGGGGTTGGGCCACGGGGTTACCTCCATCCGTCTCTTCGACAACCCCAGGTCTCCTGCCGAGTCACCGGTACGGCGAATGGGGGCAGGTCAACCAGGCGCCAACCCGACCCATCAAGCCCTGGATTCAAGAATGCCAGCAATGTCCTGCCGGTCTCCAAGAAGCCGCACGACATCCAGGTGGTCCGACGCCTCGAAGTAGAACCACTGCATAGGAAACCCGTCCACGCGCCAAGCGCGCAGACCAGGGATGTCGCACAACTGCCCCAGCCGCGGTGAGCCGATCGCAGGCATGCGTTCAATGGGTTCCAGTGCCTTGAGGGCGGCGTCAAACATGCGCTCAGCCAAGTCTGCGCCACCTTCCTTGGCGTAGTGCCGGGCCGCTGTGACGAGATCGGTCTCAGCCTGGGGGCGCAACCGGGCCTGCTTCAAGGTCAACCCAGCGCCTGCCTCTTCAGTTCGGCCACACGCTCGGTGGTCAACGCGCGACCAGGGCCTGAGTTCAGGCCTTCTTCGATCAGTTCTCGCAGCCGCTTCTTGGCCTGCTCTTCCTGGTCTCGTCGGATCAATTCACGCAGGTACTCGCTGGTATTGCCGTACTGGCCGGAAGCCACGCGCTGGTTGACGTAGCTGCGCATCGCCTCGGGCAAGGCAAAGCTCATGGTGTTGCTGCTCATGATGCCGGATGATCCCGCGGACTATCAATAGTTGTCAACACCGTGTGCGCCCGGTGCCTCACCCCGGCACCGGCAACGCCGTGTCGTACTTCACCTCGCGCAGCACCACGCTGCTCTTGATGCTGGCCACGCCGGGTTGGCGGAACAGGCGCTCCTGCAAGAAGCGGTCGTAGGCCTTCATGTCCGGGGCCACCACCTTGATGAGGTAGTCGCTCTCGCCCGTGGTGCTGGCGCACTCCAGGATCTCGGGGCTGGCCCGCACCATGCGCTCGAAATCCTCCACCACCCCCTCGGTGTGGCGCACCAGCGTCACGTGCGCCAGCACGCACACCGCAAGGCCCAGCTTTTCGCGGTCCATCAGCGTGACGCGGGCCCGCACGACGCCGGCGTCCTGCAGCGCCTTCAGACGCCTCCACACGGGCGTGGGCGACAGGCCCACGGCCTCGGCCAGCTGCTGCACGGAGAGGGTGGCATCGCGCTGCAGGCATTCAATGATCCGGCGGGAGGTCTTGTCCAACATGTTCATCTCTATAGTCCGCTTTTGTGAGAACGTATGTGCTCAATCTTAGGGTGTTCATGAGGAGGAATGGCAATGCCTGTGCTCGCAAGGTCTGCCTAGCATCAGCGCATGCAAACTCCCGCCCTGCGCCCCTACGAACTCACCGACAACCTGCGCGCCAGCACCGGCACGGTGTGGCTCACCGGCACCCAGGCCCTGGTGCGGCTGGTGCTGATGCAGCGCGAGCGGGACGAAGCGGCCGGCTGGCGCACGGCCGGCTTTGTCAGCGGCTACCGCGGCAGCCCGCTGGGCATGGTCGACCAGCAGATGTGGAAGGCCCGGCCGCTGCTGCAGGCCGCGGGCGTGGAGTTCCTGCCCGCCATCAACGAGGACCTGGCGGCCACCGCCTGCCTGGGCACGCAGCGCGTGGCGCTGGACGCGGCGCGGCGCGTCGACGGCGTGTTTGCCCTGTGGTACGGCAAGGGCCCGGGAGTCGACCGGTCGGGTGACGCGCTCAAGCACGGGCACGTCTACGGCTCCAGCCCCAAGGGCGGCGTGCTGGTGGTGTGCGGAGACGACCACGGCTGCGTGTCCTCTTCCATGCCGCACCAGAGCGATGCGGCCCTGGCCCACTTCGGGATGCCGGTGCTGCACCCGGCCAACGTGGCGGAATACCTGGAGTTCGGGCTCTACGGCTGGGCCTTGTCGCGTTTCTCGGGCGCCTGGGTGGGCTTCAAGGCAATCAGCGAGGTGGTGGAGTCAGGGATGACGGTGGACCTGGACGCCGTGCCCATCGACTTCGCCCTGCCCGTGCCGCCCGAGGTCTTCACGCCCACGCAAGACCTGCACGTGCGCAGCGTGGACCTGCCCTCGCTGGCGCTGGAGGCGCGCGCTGCCGAGAAGCTGGACGCGGTACGCGCCTTTGCCCGGGTCAACGCGGTAGACAAACACGTGGTCAGTAGCCCACGCGCCACGCTGGGCGTCGTGACCGTGGGCAAGGCCCACTTCGACTTCATGGAGGTGCTGCGCCGTCTCGACCTGGACCCCAACGCCCTGTCCGCAGCCGGCGTGCGCGTCTACAAGGTGGGCCTGGTGTGGCCGCTGGAGCCTACGCGCATCGCCGAGTTCGCCCACGGGCTGCAGGAGATCCTCGTGATTGAGGAAAAGGCGCCGGTGGTAGAGCGGCAGATGAAGGAGCTGCTCTACGCGTTGCCCGACGGCCAGCGCCCGCGCATCGCGGGCAAGACCACGCCTGAAGGCGCGCCGCTGCTCTCAGCCCTGGGGGAGCTGCGGCCCTCGCGCATCATGCCGGTGGTGGCTCAGTGGCTGGCGCGGCTGAACCCGGCGCTGGACCGGCGCGACCGGGTGGTGGACTTCACCATGCCGGCGCTGCTGTCCAACGAGGCCGACGCCGTGCGGCGCCAGCCCTACTTCTGCTCAGGCTGCCCGCACAACACCAGCACCCGCGTGCCGGAGGGCTCCAAGGCGCTGGCGGGCATCGGCTGCCACTTCATGGCCAGCTGGATGGAGCGCGACACCGAAGGCCTCATCCAGATGGGCGCCGAAGGCGTGGACTGGGTGGCCGCCTCGCGCTTCACCGACGCGCCGCACGTCTTCCAGAACCTGGGCGACGGCACCTACTTCCACAGCGGGCTGCTGGCCATTCGCCAGGCCATCGCTGCGGGCGCGCGCATGACCTACAAGGTGCTCTACAACGACGCCGTGGCCATGACCGGCGGGCAGCCCGTGGATGGCCGGCTGTCGGTGGCCGAGATCGCGCGCCAGGTGCAGGCCGAGGGCGCGAAGCGCGTGGCCATCGTGTCTGACGACATCACGCCGCACGCGGCCCGGGCGCAGGACTTTCCGCCCGGCACCACGTTCCACGACCGCAGCGAACTGGACACCGTGCAGCGCGAGCTGCGCGAGTGCGAAGGCGTCACCCTGCTGGTCTACGACCAGACCTGCGCCGCGGAGAAGCGCCGCAGGCGCAAGAAGGGCGAGCTGCCCGAGCCGCGCACGCGGGTGTTCATCAATCCGGCGGTGTGCGAGGGCTGTGGCGACTGCGGCGTGCAGAGCAACTGCCTGTCCATCACGCCGCTGGACACCGATTGGGGCCGCAAGCGCCAGATCGAGCAGAGCAGCTGCAACAAGGACTACAGCTGCGTGCAGGGCTTTTGCCCCAGCTTCGTCACGCTCGAGGGTGCGGTGCTGGCCCAGCCCGGGGCTCAGCGCTGGAACGACCAGGACCTCGCCCGCGAGGTGGCCGCCCTGCCCGCGCCCGCCTCGTGGCGGTGGACCGGCCCGTTTGACATGCTGGTCACTGGCGTGGGCGGCACGGGGGTGGTCACCGTGGGCGCCTTGGTGACCATGGCAGCGCACCTGGAAGGGCGCCAAGCCTCGGTGCTGGACTTCATGGGTTTTGCGCAGAAGGGTGGCTCTGTGTTGTCTTTCGTGCGCATCGCGCCCACGCCGGACCTGCTCAACCAGGTGCGCATCGACACCCAGCAGGCCGATCTGCTGCTGGCCTGTGACCTGGTGGTGGGGGCCAGCGCCGAGGCCTTGGGTACCGTCAAGCACGGGCGCACGCTGATCGTGGCCAACCGGCATGAGCTGGTGACCGCCGCCTTCGTACGCGACCCCGATGCCCCGCTGCACGCGGATGCACTGCTGGCCAAGATGCGGCACGCCGCAGGCGCCGAGCGCCTGCGCACGCTGGACGCCCAGGAGGTGGCTCAGGCCTTGCTGGGCGACACCCTGCCGGCCAACATCGTGATGCTGGGTGCGGCCTGGCAAGCCGGGCTGGTGCCCGTGGGCCTGCCGGCCCTGGAGCGCGCCATCACCCTGAACGGCGTGGCCGTGGCGCAGAACCTGCGCGCCTTCGCGCTGGGGCGACTGGCGCTGGCCGCACCCGAGGCGCTGCGGCGCCTGGCGGGGGCCGGCGAGGCCACCCCCGACCCCGCGGCGCTGGACGGACCAGACGGGTTGTTGCAGCGGCGCCGGCGCTTCCTCACCGCCTACCAAGATGCCGCTCTGGCCGACCGCCATGCAGCCCTGGTGGCGCAGGTGCGCCAGGCCGAGTCCGCGCTGGGTGGGCAGGCGGCTCAACGGCTGGCACTCACCCGTGCGGTGGCGCACCAGTACGCGCGCTTGCTGGCGGTGAAGGACGAGTACGAGGTGGCGCGCTTGCACCTGGACAGCGGCTTCGATGCGCTGCTGAAGCAGCAGTTCGCGCAGTGGGACCGCATCGTCCACCACCTCGCGCCGCCGCTGCTGTCTCGGCCCGGCCCTGACGGGCGGCCGCGCAAGAAGGCCTTCGGCCCGTGGGTACGCAGCGCCTTCCGCGTGCTGGCAGGCATGAAGCGCCTGCGCGGCACCGCGCTGGACCCCTTCGGCCACACGCAGGAGCGCCGCCTGGAGCGGCAGTTGGCCCTCGACTACGAGGCCCTGGTGCTCGAGGAACTGCTGCCTGCCTTGCGCCCCGACAACCTGGCCCTGGCCCTGCGACTGGCCGAGGTGGTGCAGCAGGTGCGCGGCTTCGGCCCCGTCAAGCTGGCCAACCTGGTCACCGCACGCGCGCAGTGGCAGGCGCTGCTGGATGCCTGGCATGGCCGCTCGCCCGAGCCTGCGCCAGCGAAGACGCCGCAGGCACGGCGGGTGATCCCGGTGCGGGTGGGGTGAGACCTTGGCGAAGGCGTTGCCAGCCGCTCGACCCAGCGCCTCGACGCGGCTGGAGACACCCTTCGCAACCTCGTCCACGACTGCGCCAAGGCGAGCCAGGCGGCACCAGGGGCAGCGATCAGGGAGCGGCCAAGAAGCGCCATGATCATCAGGCGACTCAGGAGATGGATTCCACCTGGCGGCTCTGCTGGTAGGCCGAGCCGAAACGGTTGGCCAGGAAGTCCGGCAGCGCCACTTGCTCCTGGCGAATGAAGCCCCTGTCCGGCAGCTTGCCGGCGCGGAACAGATCTACCGCCGCACAGATGCCGGCCGCGGTCGTGATCTGGATGGCACTCAGGGACTGGG
>Ga0315900_10012941_pt1 | contig 10195 bp, 22 predicted proteins | sample LakEriMetagenome_FD_203521 | JGI IMG/M metagenome (GOLD analysis project Ga0315900, IMG submission 203521) | Freshwater fungal communities from buoy surface, Lake Erie, Ohio, United States - Buoy 12 MA114 | ecosystem: Environmental > Aquatic > Freshwater > Lake > Lake biofilm | place: USA: Lake...
GCGAAGCCCCAGTCCGCCCCGAAACGATGCACCGCATCAGCAGGCGGGTCGAATGCCTCAATCTTCCAGTTGCGAAACACCCGCGCTTCGCTGTTGAGGCTGTAATGGCCCTCCCATACGTGCAGGAACTTATCAGGATCGCGCCTGCGGTCGTCCTCTAGATCGGCCCTTAGCTCGGCAGGCAGGAACGGGTTGTCGTTCCAGTTGACCTCGATAACAACGCTATCTTGCGGCGGGCTTTCACCCCTTAGCAATACGTCAACCGGATCGGTTGGCTTGGCGGGGTTCCAGCTAAACCACAGTTCCGAGCCGGGCTTGCGGATGGTTGGGCGCAACAGGTCCAGGCTGCGCTGTGATAGGCTCTGCGCCTCCTCAACCCAGGCAACGTCAAAACCTTCCAGCGACTTGATGCTGTCCGCCGTGTGGTTCTGCATCCCCTGGAACATGATAAGACCGCCACCGGGCGTCCGTATCTCAGCTTCCAGTATCTCGAATTGGTCTTGAACGCCTAGCTTGCGTATCTTGTCCTCAACCAGCAGCTTTACGCTGTTCTTTAGCGACTTCTGGACTTCACGAACGCAAGCAGCACGAAGGCCCGGTTGCAGGATTGCCTTCTCAACTAATAGCTCGGCAAAGAAGTGCGACTTGCCGCTACCTCTCCCGCCGTGTGCGCCTTTGTAGCGAGCCGGTCCTAATAGCGGGACAAACTTACGCGGCGTCGGGATGTCTAGGATCGACAATGGTCCGCCTAACTTCGGTGGTCTTGTTGTCGGTCTGAATCGGCCCGCCGTCCTTGCCGGTCAGTTCCGTTCCCTTGACTTCGCGCCAGTCGCGCGGGAAACGAGCGGCCATTGAGCGCGACCAGATCGGCGCGCTTATGTTGTTCTCAATCATGCCAATGCGGCCAGCGCGTTCCCACCAGGCCTGGGAACATTGCAATGCGTGTGTAAAGGCTTCGGAAAATTCCGGGTGCGCAGCGGGCCAGTTCTGCTCCAACGTCTCCCGATGCACGCCAATCGTTGCGGCCATTTCGACCACAGAGAAGCCTTCTTTCCCCATCTTGATTACGTCATCGCAATACTTGGGATCATACAGCGAAGGGCGACCAGCAGGCATTTGGTCGGTCCTTTCCAAATTAACCCGTCCACACGCGCGCCAGCCCGTATGCGCTTCGGTTCCAGCGCCTGCTCATTGCGAAGGGTGGGGTGTGGACGGGACCGGCTGCGAGGGAGGGCGCAGCGTGGTCTAAAAATAATTTAGCGAAAGTGCATTTTCCGCTTGTCAGTGCGGACATTCCGCGTTATAAGGTGGACATCAAGACGGAGACAAGCAAATGACCAAGTATATCGAAGCCCTGAACATCCTGGCCGCCACCGGCAACGAAAACGCCGCTTGGGCCGTTGCCTGCACTGACGAAGGCCTTCTGCCCACCGTTACCAAGGTTCAGTGGATTGAATTTGCTTACGCCAACATCGAACGTAATCGCGCTATCGAAGCTGCTTATGCGGAGGCTTACTAATGACCAGCTATCCCACCCTTGCCGATCTTCGCGAAGGCCGCGTTAGCCCGGAAGAGTTTCTCCGGTCGCGCAACAACTATCAGGCAAAGCCGTTTCGGATTCGGACGGTCACGGTAAAGGTTAAGCCGTGACCGACTGGCTCCCCCACCTCACCCCTGACGAGCAAGCCCGCCTTGCCGAGATCAAGGCCGAAAAGCGCAAGCTGTCAGCAGAAGCCCGTCGCATCCAGGACCGTGGCCGGAAACGTGCAGACCGGAAATAAGCGGGGCCGATCCGAAGACCGACCCCAAGCCCATCGCTGTGACAAAGGAAGGGCTTATTCGTGGAATCAAAAAGCCCCGGCGTTAACCGAGGCTCTATGCGCTGGGCGCAAGTCTAACTATCAATTACGTGCGCCATGACAGATTTTAGCGCGCTTGTCAATACCCCGCTTTAACGAGATTCCAAAACGGGTCGTGGCTGTAAGTGTCCTCATCGTCGTTTATGCCGCCAGCCATCAATGCCGCTTGGCAGTTGCGCCGATACATTTGGCTGCACGAAGCCGCCACAGTGCTTGAATTGATAACAACAGCGACCACTAGCGCCGCTTGATCTGCCGACATTTCAACCCACTCGCCCAGCAGGCGCTTGCCAAGTCTGGTTGCAGTGCGCAGCGCCAGCCCTTCAATCCCTATCGCTGCCGCGCGTGGCATCCAAAACAGATGCGTAAGCGATATGCGTTCATGGCAACCGTTTTGCAGCCCTAGCAAGCGTTGCAGCGGATTATTGGTTACGCCGATCTTGCAGGCCCGTCCCGACTTGAGCGCGGCAACATACACCGCATGGTCAGCGTTCCTGATCTGGCCCTTGGCAAATTCGGCAAACTGCGATGCTTTGCGGTTGGCGAGATTGTGGCCGCAAGCCTCAACCATCTGCTCGTCTGTCACCGCCTGCCTATCGAAGCGGATAGCGTCAACCAGGCACTCGGCCCCGTTTACCTGATAAAGTTCCGTGGTGCGGGCGATTGGCGCGCCGCCAAATTCTATGCTATCGTCAATGTAAGCCATGCGTGTCACCTCACGTTGTGGTCAGGGCCGCGCGGTGTTGCTAGCACCGTTGCGGCCCGACTTTTATAGCTGATTCACGCTTTGTTCGCAAGGCTATGCAGCGCGGCGTTGCGTTTTTGCGCTGCCCGGAATTGCATCAAGCGCCTTTAGCGCGGCATCCAGCACCATCTTATCCGCAGAGTGGCGCGGCCCATCAAGCAGGCGGTCAAGCCAAGCTGGGCCAGCGTCAATGTGCAGGCGCGTAATTAGCTGCTCAAAGAACGGCATCCCGCCACTTGCTTCGACCGCCCTAAGAGCGGCCCTAATCCACTCGCGTTCAGGCTCTTGGCGCTCTGGATCATAATCTGAAACGTAGCTGGAACGCGGCGTCTGATCTAGCGGGCAAGAATAGGCCGAGCCGCCATAATACCGCTGGTAAAGCGTTACGAACTTGCCCGCGCTGTCTAGCCGGTCTTTGGCTTCGTTGCCCTCGCCTAACAGGCCCGATGCGTAAGCCCTGCCCAGCGCCCAGCAGTAATGGCTTCCAAAGCGTTCAAAGCGGGCCTTGACCCATTCGCTAGGCTTTGCGCTCTCCGGCGTCTCGGCGCGGACCAAGCGGCCCGATGCGGTGCGGCGTCCAGACTTGCTGGGGCGTCCTCTACGCTTACCCATGTTGCACCTCCTTGCCGTCCAGGGGTTGAATGACAGGCGGTGTCTTGCGCTTGGTTGCTTTACCCATGTCAGTCTCCCTAGGCGGCGTTAGAATAGGTGGAGCGGCCCCCAGGGTTCGCGCCTGGCTCGGACAAGGGGGAACCTTGTTCGTCCAATAGACGGGCCGCATAAGCTGGTTTCGGATATGGTTTGGCTTCCCAACCGTGGCGGCGCGCAATGGTCGGCCACTTTTGGCGAAGCGGGAAAATGTAAAGGTGCTTCGGTTCGCCATAAACAGGCGACCAATCAGGCTTTAGCTTGGCAATTGCTTCGACTGATCGAGTGCCAAAGCGTGCGTTGCAATTCCGGCCATGAACGAACGTCCCATCCGGGCAGTTAAAACCAATATGGCCCGGCTGTGTCGCGCCGATGTAAACGAAGCCGCAAGCCTGATAGATGCCGCCGTGATGGCCTTGGGTGCTGTCAGCATATGACAAGACAAACGGCGTTGTAGTGTTGGCACGAAGCCAGCGTAGCGACCACGCAACCAATTCGGAAAGCTTTCCGTTAAAATCCTCGCGGCGCACCAACCTAGACAATTCTGCCGCTTGTTCCGGGAAGTTGCGATTGACCGGCTGTGAAAAGATGACGCCCGCAAGCGGTTCGCCGGTTTCGCCAAATAGCCCGCCCGGTTCACGCCAAGCGAATGCGTGACGGATCAAGCCCGCCATGCGCCGCGAATAATGATAGTCGCGCACAAGCGGCCACAATTCTTCCGCTGAAGCGCCCGTCATAACTAGGTCAGTCATGCGTAAGACCCGTTTGCAGGCCGCGCGGGCTGTTCTGCGGCGGGCTTGGCGTCCTGATCTAGAACCGCCACCACGTCCCAGCTCGAACCGTCATGGACCCAAACAAGCTGGTCAGCCCGGTAAGCGTTTTTCCAGTCAACAAACCCATTGCGAAACATGACGGTGTATTCCTTGTCAGACTGCGGTGGACGGCGCTTGCCGGATACAGGGCGGAAACCAGGGGGAAGGTCAGTGCTCAAGCCGCTCGATCACCTTGCCGTCATCGGTTCGGATCAAAATGCCGCACGATAAGCCAAGCTCGATCATTTCCGGAGTCATGCGGTCAATCTCGCCCTGCGACAGCTTCGGCTCGTGCTGCTTGGGCCTGTCGTCCCATGCTGTGCGGTGGGCCAGTTCAGCGCTCACAATCTGGCGCGCCATTGCTTTGCGTCGAACAGCCTCATCATTGCGTGGCGCTTCGGCAGCTAGTTCGATACATGCGGCAATCGTCGGAAACCAATGGCAGCTAGCAATTGCCTTGTCGGTCATGTAGCTGATCGCTTCGTCCGAAAACTCGCCTAGCTTGCGCTGGTAGGCGGCAACAAAAAGTTCGCCAGAAAGCTCGTCAGACATTTGGCGGGGCAGCACGGAAAGCATGATGCGCAGGCACTTGTTGAGGTGGCGCTCATCGCAGGGTTTCGGGGCCGGTAATGGCGAGTAAGCTATCGCCTGCACCTGCGCCAACGTCTGATCGTCCAAACGCTGCGGAAGGGCCGTCAAGTCCAAGTCGTCGGTCGAGAGCTGCGGCAACGCCGGACTTGGCTGCGCGTTGACCTGAATTTGCCCGATTTGCTGATATTCCATCATTCTTGTCCCTTGGATCGTAAATTGCACCCCAGCCCCGCTCAACGCAGGCCGCGAAAAGCTTGCCGGGTGGCCAGCCTGTCCGGGCAACCATCGCGGCTAGATCGGTTTCCAGCTTGCGGTGGGCGCTGGCGGTGTTGGGCAAACGCTTGGTTTTCCGGTTTCGCAGGAAGTCGGCCCAGGTCTCGGCATCCGTGCAATCCAGCATCGGAAATTCGGTCCCCTTACGTGCGCGGGATTGTTTATCCGGGTGGGTATGGGGGTGGGGGTTTGTTTGGGGGGTCTGGGGGGAAAGAAAGGGGGCGGGGGAAAGGGAGGGGTCTGTCACGCTGTCACTGTCTGTCACTGTGACATCGCGTGACACAGCGTTACGCTCCCGGTGACGGCGCTGCCGTTCCGCATCCTTCTGGCGCTTTTCCGCCACCCTGCCCTCGCGGTCAGCCAGATCGGCCTTAATGACAGCGGCAAGCTGTTCTGCGGTGCAGCCAGCGGCAAGCATCGCGTCAATGATGGCGGGTGACAGGCTCACGTTACCACCCTCACTTCAATGTCAGGATAGATCGCCGCCATCAGGGCCAGCTTCACCGGCACATCGCGGGTCATAAAGCCGTTCTTGGCCTTGACCTCTTCGACCACTTGGCGGTTGTTCTCGATGTAGGTGAAGTCGCCCGTATAGCGCATGACCTGGCCGTTGCGCATCTTCACTTCCCGGCCATCAATGGCGAAGGTAAAGCGCGGTTCGTGGCGCAGGCCGACAATCTGGCCCGCTGCCTGCAATAGATGCAGGTCGTTGCACCGCTTGGCCTCTGCCGCGCTGGCATGGGTGTGGCCGCTGTTGCAGGCGGTCTTGCGGGCGAAGAAACGCTTCACGCAAGGCGATCCACTACAAGGGCGATCAGCGGGTTGCGCTTGGCGCGCTGGTCATAAATCTTCAGCAGATTGATAATGCTGCTGTGGTCCTTGCTGCCAAGCCGCCTGCCGATCATGGGGAAGCTGCTGCCGCGCAGTTTGAGGATTTGCGCAAGGGCCGTCCGAGCATCTACATAAACCCGCTGGCGGTTCTTTCCGGTTATATCCTCCGGCGTCATTTCAAACGCGGCGGCAACGGCAACCAGCAAGTCCTGAAACAGCACCGGCTTGCCAGCATGGGCCAAGACTTCATTGGCAACGGCAAGTTCATGCTTGCGGGCCTCTTCGGTCAGTTCCTCCCGGCGCTTGCGGTCGCGGTCGATCTTGGCCCGCATGGCCTCAAGCTGGCGCGCAATCTGTGCTGCCCGGTCAGACTTGAGACGCTCCGCTTCTAGCTTTTCCGCCCTGCACTGGACGCAACGGTCCATGCCGTCAGCTTCCAGTTCATAGGGGCCGCTGTGGCGCTGGCAGTGAACAATGAATTTATCTTCGGTGTAGGGAACATGGCGCTGCTTGCGCTGTTCTACCTTGCGTCGAATGCCACGGATGGTGTCAACCGAAGGGGCGCGGCCAAAGTGTGAACGAACGTGCGCCCGGATCGTGGAAGGGTCCGCGATGTATTCTGCAAGGCGTGTGGCAAGGCCGGTTGGCGTTACGTTCTCGGTGTAAATCACTTTCTTGCCCTCCAGTATTTGCGACCCAGCTTCCAAATGGTGCGGGTCCGAAACTCAAAGCCGAGCCGCCACTTCCAGTAAGAGGCGGTCCAGCGAGACATTCACCAAGCCCCCGCCAGATGGCCGATAGCGCCGATCAGGATGGCGAGAATGGCCCCCAGGATGCAGCCAAAGACGAGGCGGGCGCGGTCGATCATGCGGCCCTCCTTTCGGCTTTGATCGCATCAACCAGTGCAATGCGTTCACCAATCCAGCGCATGACAGGCACAGCCATCGAGTTGCCAAGCGCCTTGTAGCGCGGGCCATCAGGGCATTCGTCGGCAGCTTTCTTGCGCCAAGGGATTGCGGTGTAGTTGTCTGGGAAACCTTGCAGGCGTTCGCACTCAACCGGGGTCAGGCGGCGAACTGCGCTGGCGGTTGCAACGCCGTGGCTATGCCCCTTAGTCAGCGTGAAGCTGGGATCGCCTGCCTCGCCAAAGCCTTTGCCGCCAGAATTATGGCCTTCAGTCATGTTCTGGGTGTCACGCGGGTAGGCCACCGCGGCATGAGTCCGCCTTGTCAAAGTCGGGTGCGGACCACCAACCGTAGGTTCTTGCAAAGACATATTCGCTTCAAAGCAAACTAGATCGTCATCGAACCCGCCTCCGTGAGTAGGGATCAATGTCTCCGTCTCTGCGTCCATGCGTTGCATCGAACCGCGTGTCAGGCACATCGCCACTTGCGGCAGGGACGAACAGTCCCCCCCCCCCCCGGATATGCTGATCTTCAAGGCCCAGTTTGGAGCCAAATGCAGCGTTTAGGGTTGGGGCAATGTCGGCGGGCCAATCTACTGGCTGCAAATACCCGGCGGCAGCGCCGTCCGTTCCAGCCCCAGGCCCTCCGCCACCGCCTGAAGCGCGGCTTTCAAGCGTTCCGGCAACGCCTTGCCCCGCTTCTCTGCGCGGCGCAGAATGCCCCGACAGGCTGTGGCGCTCAAAAAGAACCGCTGCGGCACGTTGCCAGCTTCCAAGATGCCCGACAACGAACACGCGGCGGCGGCGCTGTGGAACTCCAAAGAACTGAGCGTCAAGCACTCTGTAGGCGAACCCATACCCGAGTTCGACCATGCCCCCGAGAATGGCACCAAAGTCCCGTCCTCCGTTTGATGACAGGACGCCGGGGACGTTCTCCCAAACCAGCCACTTGGCCCGCGTTCGTTGAGCAAGCCTAAGAAACTCAAGGGCCAGGTTGCCGCGCTCATCATCCAGACCGCCTCGCAATCCTGCGATGCTGAAGGACTGACAGGGGGTTCCGCCGACAAGAAGGTCAATTGGCCCATATTGATCGGCTCCAATCGTGGTGAAGTCGCCATGAAGCGGCGTTTCGGGATAGTGGTGCGCCAGCACGGCGCGGGGGAACGACTCAATCTCGCTAAAGAAAGCGGGCTTCCAGCCAAGCGGATGCCAAGCAACGGTCGCAGCCTCGATGCCAGAACAGACGGAACCGTAAATCATGCGGCAAGCCTCCACCGCTCAAGCGACAGAATGTAGCCATCCAGCGTTTCGGCAGCGGCCTTCAGGGTCGGCAGGCTGTCAAAGCGGGCCTTTGGCGTGTGCGATTGCGTCAGGGCTGCTAGAGCCTCTGCCAGTTCGCGCAGCGGCGCGGCGTCATGGGCAACGATCCCGTGCGCCGTGGCACCGCCCTCGCCATCGGTCAGTTGCGGGGGCATCTAATCACGCTCCCCGTCATGGTAGCCGGTGTCGTCGTCCTCAAAGCCAACCGGCGCGCGGAGGCACAGCAGAACGAACAGCAGGAAGCAGCCGAGGCAGATGGCAAGGAACCATTCGGGGAGCGTCATGCGGCCCTCGCCCGTGCAATCACGCTGCAAAGCGCCGATGCGGACAATTCGCCGCCCGTCACTTCCTCCGCGCGCAACGCCAGCTCAGGTGGCCACTCGGCACCCGGCTTGTTCAATTGAGAGAGCCGACCCTTACTGATGCCAATCTCAGCCGCCAGTTTGGTTAGCGAGATGGCATTCGGGCGCGAAAGGTATGCTTCCAGTTCCATGCCCATTGGTTTAGCCTATCTAAACCCGCCATGCAAGCGCAAAAGTTTCGCTAGGCTAAACTTTCTGCTTGCAATCCCTGTTTAAGCAATCTAAACGTGCTCTCACACAAAGGGAGCACGACAAATGCCCATCACCGCAACCGGCAACTGCTACGAGCCTTACCTGATTGCCGCAGGGCGCAATCTGGAAGAGATGCTTAAGCTGGCGCATCGGTTTGGCGACACCAAGTTCGCCGAAGCTGCCGACAGCCTGCTCACCGCCTTCAATGACTACGGCGAAGAATGCCAGCGCCTGATTGACGCGGCCAACACCCACCCGACCGACGAAAGCGATCTGGTTGCATACCCGACCGGCGCAGAGGCGACCCGCTTGCTTAACCGGAGTGTGGCGCTGTGAAGTCCCTCCGCACCATCGCAGCTTGCCACGAATCCGCCGTGGCCGCGCTCACCGACATTCGCGCATCCGATCCGGTCCTGTTTGACCGCGCCCATGCACACGGGCTGCTTGAGGGCCGCGTTAGGACCGCACTTGCACAACTTCGCACCGGCAACCCGATGGCAGCACAGGCCACGCTTGCCCGCGCTTTGGGAGAAACGCTGTGACTCGCCCCGCCCATTGGGAAAGCTGGTTTGCCGCTCTCGCACTGCTGGCCGTGGTGTTGGCTGTCCTGTTTAGCGTGGAGGTGCCGGTATGAGCCGCACTATTGCCTGGTTCGGCGCGGGTGCCGCCAGTGCCGTCGCTTGCCGCCTGACGCTGCGCGAGTTCCCCGATGCGATCATTGCCTATTGTGAGACAAACGCAGAGCACCCCGACAACGAGCGGTTCATGGCTGACTGTGTGCGCTGGTTCAATGCGCCGGTCTTGCGGCTCTCAAATACCGAATACCTCGACACCTGGGACGTTTGGGAGCAGCGCAAGTATATCAGCGGGATTGAGGGTGCGCCCTGCACAGGAGCATTGAAGCGACGACCGCGTGAGCAATTTCAGCGCCCGGATGATCTGCATATTTTCGGCTACACCGCCGACCGCGAAGATGTGGAGCGCTATGAGCGGCTGAAGCAGCGCTGGCCCGATCTTATCACCCGCGCGCCGCTGATTGAGCGCGGCTTGGATAAGCTGGCCTGCCTTGCAATGATTGAGGGCGCGGGGATCAAACTGCCGGTCATGTATGGCTTTGGTTTTAGCAACAACAACTGCATCCCCTGCCCAAAGGCGACCAGCCCTAACTACTGGTCTGCAATTCGCTTGCACTTTCCAGAGCAGTTTAACCGCATGGCCGACCTGTCTCGCAAGCTTGGCGCAAGGCTGGCGCGGATCAAAGACGAGCGCATTTTCATTGATGAAATCCCCGCCGATTGGCCGACGCTTAACCCGGTGTCCCCTTCGTGCGACTTCCTTTGCCACATTGCAGAACAGGACATTGCAGCATGACTGACACTTACCGAGGCTGGTCTATCGAACCGGCATACATTGGCTGGCAGGCCGTCAGCCCTGACTTCGACGCATCATGGGAAGGCGAGGAAGATGGCTGGGTTGGCAATGGTCAATCAGCCTGGGGCCGAACCCGCGAGGAATGCGAGGGCGCTGTTGACGAGTGGTTCGATGAGAACGGTTCAGCAGCATGATCGCCCGCTGGTTCGCATCAATCTGCGCGGCTTTTGATAAGCAATGGAAGGAATGGGCATGAACGCGCCTGCAAAAAATATCCAAGCTGCCAG
>Ga0315900_10012942_pt1 | contig 10195 bp, 10 predicted proteins | sample LakEriMetagenome_FD_203521 | JGI IMG/M metagenome (GOLD analysis project Ga0315900, IMG submission 203521) | Freshwater fungal communities from buoy surface, Lake Erie, Ohio, United States - Buoy 12 MA114 | ecosystem: Environmental > Aquatic > Freshwater > Lake > Lake biofilm | place: USA: Lake...
ACACTTTTAAGACAAAAGACTTGGGCTGAGCTTGTTTTTAAGCTTTCCATAGAGCTCCCGAGCGAAGGGAACAGGATAATTATATTTATGAGCAGAATTAATTACCACACCCAATAATTCATCAAGCTCTATTTCTTTACCTTGTTGAAAATCTTGTAACATCGAAGTCCTGAAGTCGTACCACTCAGGCACATCCGTTCTTTCAAGATGCTTGCGATCGACATCATCATTTAATTTAAAACCACTTAACTCTGCGATTTTTTTTGTTTCTGCCATAATGCCAACTATTTCTTTTCGAATACTAGGCTTGGCAAGTAATTGTCCCACAGTCGCCTCATAAAAAACACTAGCTGGATTAAAAGCCGCATTCCAAACGAGCTTAGACCAAAGATCATGATAAATATTAGAGCTGACTTTAACATTAATATCTGCATTCAAAAGAAGATTATATATTTCATTTACTCGCAATTGCTCTCCCCAAGCGACCTTCTCATTACCAGGCAATTCTCCTATTAGTAAACCATAACTTCCTTTTTGCAGATAAATTCCTGGCTCCAAGGTTTCAGCGGCTACACTGGTCAAAGCTCCAATTACACTTCTTGAGCCAATCACACTCGCTATTCGTTCTTCATTTTCTACACCATTTTGAATCGACAAAACTACTGTATTAGAAGTTAGTCTCTTTTTTATATCAAGAGAAGCTGATATAGTATCTTTGGACTTAACACACAAAAGTACAATGGTATACTCATCAGGATTGATTTCTAGTTCATCGTAACTTTTAAAAACGTTTAGTTGGGGCTCAAAAATTATCGTATCTTGCATTTCACCAATAGTGCTTTTTTGGCAAATCAATTTAGAACCTGAAAGTCTCAAAGCATTATAAGTATTGCCTCTTGCAACAAAACTCAATCTAACAGAAGAATTTGACTCTCTTAAAAATTTGGACAGCTTGGTTCCATAAAAACCACCAATAGCTCCTACTCCAAAAACAATAATATGCATAAGGCTCCCTAGTTAATAAAAGTTTACAACAAGAAGAGCAATTCTAAACAGATAAGTTATCTTGGCTTTATTTCACCTAAAGCATCTTCTAATTCTACTGAGCTTGGGCGATTATAACTATAAATAGATCTACGGGCAATCTCAACAGCAGCCATAGGTTCAGCACCTCCCAAGTAAGAAATCAAGCCTTCTTTAATACATTGAAAATACTGGGCTTCATCATTATTAATATAATCAATATGTTGCGCAATAGGCTGATAATAACCATAAGCACAAAGAATACCCAAAAGGGTTCCAGTCAATGCCGCCGATACTTTGTGACCTAATTCCGCTGGAGGACCATCGATGTGCGCCATTGCAATAATAACTCCCAAAACCGCAGCAACAATACCTACCGCAGGCATCGCATCTGCAAGTCTATTAATCGCACCTGGAGCAATAGCCGCTTCAGCGTGATGCGCATCAAGCTCAGCATTCATCGCTTGTTCAACATCTTCTGGCTTTGAATTGTAGTTAATGACAAGTTTTAGAGAATCACAATAAAAATCTAGAGCATGGTGATTACCTAAGAAGGTAGGATATTTTGTAAAAATCGTACTTTCTGCAGGATTAGATACATCCTTTTCTAAACTCAGAAGTCCACTTCTCTTAAGGTTAATAAACGATTCGTACATCAGCTTCAAAGCCTCAAGGAAAGTGCTTTTTGTGTACTGGTCGCCCTTAAAAGGCACCACGATATTCATCATGATATGTTGCATTACTTTAGATGGCATCATCGCAAGAAAAATAAAAGCTCCGCCACCAAAAATAATAATGTACTCTTGCCAAACAGAAACGATCGCGAAAATCGGTCCGCCCTCAAGCATAAATCCGCCAAAGATACAAACCGCAACTAAAACTAAAAACACTACTGTCATTTACTTATCCTATCCCTGCATATCCGCTATTTGACCAGATCCCATCGCCTGTTCACCTCTTCGAGAGTAAACTGGACTTGGACTATTTCCACCTAGAGTAGTAGAAAAAACTTTTATCATATGATTTATATAATTAGAAGAATTTTTCAAAAGAGTCATATTAGAATCAGAGAAACGCTTACATTCCACAAGTACTTCTCTTAAATTTTGAGCGACCGACTGAACTTCTTCTCTTTCGTTATTTTCAAGCTTAGGAAGCAATTGATCTAAAGTAATATTAGAAGGATAACCTTGCTCGCGCAAAAACTCTACACGAGCGGCTTCTAGAGCAAGAACTTTTGTAGACAAAGATTTTTCAGACTCTGTTACCAAATCTAAATCATCAATATTATTATCAATGAGAGCTTGTTTTTTTTTCATAGCAAGCTCAAGATAGTTATTATAAATTGCAATTTCTTTATCTAAAAGTTCGACTAAATATTTCATTTTAAAATTCCTTTTGCTATAACAACGCTTCAACAGTCCCATCGGCGAACATAGCAGAAACAATAGAATTCGTAGAAGGATTATAAGTGCCGTTCTCAACAGCATCTTTTAGACTTGCTATATAAGACGATCTACTTGCTTGCTTGGCGTTTGCCACAAATGATTTAATACTCTCAAGTGAGCTAAGATCGTGAGTATCAACTTCGCTCAAAACAGTATTTGAAACTGAGCTTGATTTAGTTTTAGATTTAGAATTTTCTGTTCCTAAAACAGAAGATGTTTGATTTGTATTCTGGCTTGCTAATAGTAATTTGCTAATTTCCATATTTGTTTTCCTGCTATACGATTTTTATTCCCTAGCAAGTACGAAACGCACTATAGGCCAATTAACCTATTTTGTTAAAAAGAACTAGGTCGTATAAAACTAAGAAACTAAATTAGGGGTTTTTACCTTGCCTATGCTTGGTTCGCGAAGATAATATGGCTGGAAACCCTCATAATCAAAATAATGAGACTTAAGGCACATGTTATTTTTCCAAAATTTGGATAATAATTCCAAGGATAAGATATTATCCAAAAGTCTTATATCTTGAGCAGGGGCTTCTAGTGAAAAATAATTTTCAGAAAAATCACTATAATTGCTACTTAAAGAAACAAAATAGTCATTTTTTCCTGCAGGGATAGCGATTCTGGCATTTGGATCACCAAGCTGATAACGCAAAAGCTCAAATTTATTTGCTGAAAAAATCTTTATATCAAGCTCGGCTGACAGAGTTTTAGCTACAGTAGCAGATGTGCGAATACCGGTAAATGAGCCCGGACCGCTCACGGTGAGGATTAGACCGATGTCATGAACATTTAGATTTTGTTTTTCAAATTCTGCTACAAGAATATGAATCAAATTAGAGGATCTTAACTCTACAGTCAAATCACTATAGGTAACGCCAGTTTCTGATTCAAAGACAGAAATTGAAATTTTATCGGCGCTAGAATCTAAGGCAAGGACTAACATATTAACAAGCTTAAATCAGGATTAAATCCTAACAAGAATAATTGTAACTGATGAAAAGCACTATAGAATTATTATCTATGCCAAATATTCAAGAATTTTTATTTGCACTTCAACTTATAAGTCTAATTGTTATAACCGGTGGAACCATTACTATTGGAGCGTTGACTGCTCCTTCTATTTTTGGGAATCTTAGTCGTCAAGAAGCTGGTGCAGTGATGATTGATTTGTTTGGCAAATTTGATCGTTGGATAAAATTTTCAGCTATAACTTTATTAATTGCAAAGTTTTTTGAATTTGTAATTGTTTATAAATCCAGTTTTTTTATCGTCAACAACTCTCAAGAAGCTGTAATTAAAACTTTTAATGCCAGCTTATTTAGTAGTTCAATGCTTGTAATTGGCATTGCAATAGTAAGTTTAATTTTGGCATTTAAATTATCACCAAAAATGATAGATAGCTATGAAAATGATCTTCCAAGTTTTGAGCGTTTACACCAACAAAGTGAAATGCTTCATAAAGCAAACTTTGCTCTAGGACTGGCTTTGTTACTAAGCTTTGCAAGTATATAAAAACTAGTATATAAAAAATGGTGGGCTTGTAGAGAGTCGAACTCTAACACCGTGAGGTACTTGATCCTAAGTCAAGCGCGTCTGCCAATTCCGCCACAAGCCCGGGTATAGGCAACCCACCTTTATCTTTTAAAAAATAGCATAATTTCATGGCTAAAAAATGACAAATACCTAAAACTAGATAAAAATATTGTTTAAGAACAGTAAAACCCTATGCCCAGTATTACAAGCAAACTAAAAAAAATTGACGATGATCTAAATGGTGCTGTTTCTAGCGGCAAAATAAAATTAATCGCTGTCAGCAAATACGCTAGTGATGCACAAGTAATTGAAGCTTACCAAGCAGGACTTAGATACTTTGGCGAAAATTATGTATTGCCAGGTTTAGAAAGGCAAGTACGGCTTAAAAACGAAGTCCCCGAAATAGAGTGGCATCTATTAGGTCCTATTCAATCTAACAAAATCAATAAAGCCGTTGGTAATTTTAAACTTATTCAATCGGTAGGTTCACTTGAAACGGCCCAGCTAATTAATTCTCGGGCCCAAAAATTGGCCCAAACCCAAGAAGTTCTTCTTCAGATCAATTCAACAGGAGATAAAAATGGTTTTTTGGCGGAGAATTTAAAAAAAGATTTTACAGAAATCAAAAATATGTGTAATCTAAAAATACGTGGCTTGATGACTATGGGATTTTATCAAGATGCAAAAAAAAATGAAACTATTTTTGAGCAAACACGTCAATTGAAAAAGGAACTGGAGTCGTCTCAATCGATCTCCTTGGCAGAGTTGTCAATGGGTATGAGTGATGATTACAAGCTCGCTAGTCAATATGGATCAACGATGATTCGTCTTGGCAGGGTACTTTTTGATGATTAGAGGAGATCAAATATAAATGGGATTGTTTAAAATTAAAAACCTTTGGATGGGACCTGACGAGAAAGTCGTCAATGAAGGGTTCGATGATTTATTCCAAGTAGAAGATAATTATAAGATTCCGCCTCCAGGACCTGAAGTCAAGAGACGCTTGACTAATATGGCATACGCAGATACAAATAAAAAAGAGGAAGGTTTTACTAAGATGCAAGGATTTGAAGCGGCTATGGATACAGTTTTTGGTAAAAAGTCAAAAGGAGAAGCTTTACACTTAGAGCAAATGGAGCAAGCTCCTATTTCTATGGCAAGACCAGCTCCACTCCAATTAGTACAACCAGGCGCAGGACAGCTAAATATAGTAGTTGTAGAGCCTAGATCATTTGGTGATAGTTTAGAAATCGTGAACCACTTAAAAGATAGAAAATCAGTTATTGTAAACTTACAATACCTTGATAGAGATGTTTCCCAAAGAGTAATTGACTTCGTTAGTGGAGCAACACTAGCTCTTGATGGCACTCAAGAAAGAGTCGGGCATGGAGTATTTATTTTTGCTTCAATGAACACTCAAGTAGAGACAGAGAGTGAAGGCGTTAGAGCTTACAAAGATTTGTTCGCTAAGACTTTCGGCTAAAAAGCATACCAGGAGAGCGTTTTACAATACCTTGGATTTCAAGCAAGCTTAATTGTTTGGAGATAAGCGCATAATCAAGAGCTGTTTTTTGGATCAGTTCTTCAATGTTTATCGGCTCTAAACTCAAGGATGCTAGTATCGTTTGCGCAATAGGGCTTAAGAGCGCGCATTGAACAGCTTTGGGTGATTTTGGGGTTAGCTCTAGAAGTGAGCCCAAGTTTTCCAAATCCAGGATTGGCTCTGCTAGCTTATTTGATAACAAAAAATTATTTCCGCTAAAACTTTCTGATAAAAACTGACCTGGTATGACAAAGATTTTTTTGGATAATTTTTGTGCCCAAGTAGCAGTAATTAACGAGCCACTATCAGCACCCGCTTGAATAACGATGATACAAAAACTTATCTCAGCGATGGTTTTATTGCGAAGTGGAAAACTATATCTAGATGCTGGGCAATCAGGCTCAAACTGACTAATTATTAGGCTTGTAGGATGATTTTGGATGCGACGAGCAAGACTAGGATTACCAGTTTGCTCAGGAAAATTATTAATCCCACAGCCTAGAACGGCGATAGTATTCAAACCATTATCCAGAGCAGATTTGTGAGCAGAACTATCTATACCATAAGCAAGTCCACTAACTATATTGCACTGGAAGCGCGAAAGATACTTGATAAGCTCAGAGCAGATATTCTGAGAAAACACTGAAGCTCGACGCGCACCTACAACTGCAATATTTTTTTGAGTTTGCTTCAATAATTCAAGATTACCTAGGCTTGTAAAATTAGACATAGAGCTAATTTCAGCATATTTTATTTGGATTAAGGTCAAAACCAGTGATTTCACTGATAGAATGAATATAGTGTCAGTCGCTGAAAATAATAAAAAAGTCCAAGCTATTTCCTCGTCTGTAAGAGCTTTGTACCGTACTATCGGCAGGATTATTGGCAGACAAGTTTACGATCGTATTTGCAATGATAATAATTTTGATCCATCACTAGAAAACAGAAGAGTTTTAGCTAACCAAGTTTTAGAAACTATAAAACAATTCCGAAGAGAACTTTACTCATCGCGAGATTTCGTCAGAATTGAAGAAATAATTTCAAACCTATTTGACAAGAATCAAAATCAAGCGACTAAGCAATTTTCATGGATACTAGAAGCATATTTATTACTAAATCAATCTAGCACTGCCAGCGCAGAGGTCACAAACCCTCTTGCAACTGAGCCTGATAGGCTCTTGATGAAAAATCTTATTGAAGAAGTTAGAACGCGAGTGCTACAAGAAAAAGATCTAGAAAAAGTTTTTTCAAAAGATTTTTCAGCAAACCTAGTCCTGACGGCACATCCTACAGCAGGAATCCAACCAGATTATATTAATCACATAAAAAACATGGTGAGCTCTGTTGAGAAAATGTCTCTGAGACTGGATCCTAGCGACTGGGACGATGCGTCAAAAGATCCTAACGGCAAGGTTTTAGAGTCAGCTGTCGCAGATATTATCGAAGATATCAATCTAAGCGTCAGCCACATGGTTCGTGCCAAACCCTATAACGAAACTGTTTTGACGCCTTATGATGAATCCGTTAATTTTCTTACTAATGTTGAAGAAGCTTGGGATATAATCCCGATGAAGCTTCAGGCGCTTGAAGAAGAATTGAAAAAATATCTAGGCAATGATTTTAGAATAAACACAAAATTTTTCAGATTACACAGTTGGGTAGCAAGAGATATTGACGGTAACCCGACTGTTTCAGAATCGATGCACCTTAATTCTATTTTTAATGAAAAAGTCTATTTCTTAATTGGATACAGAGACACTATTTTAAAACTCTGGAAAAGTCTCAGTGACGACTTTACAAGTGACCCATCTTTGCCTACTAAAACATTTTTTAGAGATGCTGGCTTTAAAGAACTTTATGATTTTATTCTAGAAAAGAATCCAGATATTCCGAACAAACACCAAGCATATCGAGTAGTAATCGAACATGCTATTCTCAACAAAATCAATCTAGTACTAGATTCTATGGACGAACTTAAGGTCGCAAACTTAAAAAGCTTTGATAAATTTGAAGAGTTTGATATTGAAGAAGACTTAATAAGACCTCTTGAATTAATCAGAGCGAATAAAGAGCATGTAAACACTAAAGAGATTGATCTCATTATTAAGCGAGCTCATATATTTGGAACTTATGGATCCCACGGACATACCCGTCAAGGCGCAGATACACTGGCTTTGATGACTAAATATCTCACTGCGATTTATCCAGGACGCTGTGATCAAAAAACTAATTATATTTTTAGTGATGATAGAATTCCTCTTTCTGAGAATTTGGATCCCAAAGTTGCAAAAAACTTTTTGATCAGCCTACAAAAAACAAGAGCTAATTATGGAATGCTAAAACAAAAAATCATCATTCAATCAGGATCTCATCCTGAAAAAATCCGTAAAAAGCTCGAACAGACTTTTGATCTTCTGTCCTTAAGTGAGTTAGGTTCTATCAAGCGCCAAATCATCAGCATGAATACAAGCTTTGAAGATATGCTGAATGTGTTAGTAATATCAAAAATAATTAAAGCTTTTGAGCCTGGGTCATCTACAGAACTTCCCAAATCCAGATTAGAAATAGTCCCGCTCACAGAGCAGATTTCAGACCTGCGCAACTCTTATAAAGTTACTATCGATGCTCTAAGCAACAAAGCTTGGAATCATTACCTCGTCGCTCAAAACGGCAAATTCATAAAAATGCGCGGACCGTCAGATAGCGGTAAGCAAAACGGTTTTATGGCTTCACAATGGGAGATGTTCCGCTCTAAACAATTAGATTTAATCGTCGCTGAAATATTTAATGCCTATCTAAAGCTTGCTCTATATCAAGAAACAGAAAATTTACAATCCTGGAAAGATTTGGTTAATCAGCTAAAACCTTCTTCCCAAGAGCACTTGGTTATCTCCGAATCTTTAGATAGATTTGAGAATTTCTTTTCATCTGGAGATTTTGATAGAGACTTGTGGATACTTGCAAAAGAAAAACTTGGACTTGATCGTATACGCATGGTTAATTTTGATGGTTGGGGAGAGCCTGTCGAACGTGGTGGAGGACTAGAATTCCAGAATACCGTCAAGTGCACTCTGCCAGTAGGTTCTATTCCTTATTACGAACGTACTTTGCAAGGCGGCGGAGCTCAACAGCTGGCTTCAGCTCTTCGGACGCGTCAGGCAATTCAAGACTTTATTCACGGAGTAACTGAAATCGCTGTCAGAAAGTTCGCTCTAGAAAAAAGCTTCAAGACATCTGCTTATGTCCTGGATATGGATTTTTCTGAGTCAATGTCCCGCGCCGTAGAAATTCTTCGCAAATCCTTACGCTCAGAGGTTTTCGGACTAGACCTGGATGATGACAACAAAATCAGCGATGAAGTTACTTTAAGAAATTATTTTAGACATGTAATAAAATCACCTTTAATATACTTAGATTTATTCAATATCGCAAGCAGACCCACATCTCGCTCTGGCGCTCAAATAAAAGAACTCCTAAGTGATGATCTTTACCAAAATAACTTAGATTTATTTGCCGAAAAACTTCCTTCTGATCAAATCGTAAAAATCCTAGGTGATATTCGTGCAATTCCCTATGCCGCTATGTTTAGCTTGCTTGGCGGAAATCACGTATCGTTTTATGGTTTTGATCAACTTATGAACTGCACTGAAAAATTTGCCGCTCAAGCTGGCACTATCCGCAAGACTTGCGCAGAGTGGATTAAACATTTTTATCATCTAAATAATGATTCGCAGGAGTGGAGATTACTATCACACATGATTAGCTCACTTGAAAAAGGCATTATGACAGCGGACCAGGAGTGCTACAGGCGCGCCCACGCAATCATCGAAAAAGCAACTAACCCCAATTACCGTTCTGGAGATGATTTGCTCATACTAAAATTTCTCAAAGCTCAGCAAGACACCATGAATTTTATTGCTTACATAAAAGATTATCGAGTGGCGAATCCTAAAAAAGTCCAGCTTGAAGAGCTAATGCAAAACGACCCTGCCCAAAGAGATCTCTTGCTTGCTCGCAGAAACGATGCGGCTATTCCGCGCATGGGAATCGCTGTTTCCATCTCCAAAATCCTCGAACACGCCCGTAACAAAAATCTAAACCCCTTAGCGGCAGAAAATATCCCTGCTGATTTACTTGACTTACTTCGAAAAGCCTTCGCGGCCGGGGCGAGTACTTTTGGGAACGGGTGTATAGATTAATTCAACTGGCTATTAGTTATTTTTTAAGCGGATTTTGCCTCAAAACTTCGTTTTTCAGCGAATCCAAAAAACACGCAAAATTATCAAAAAAAGAACCTGTAAATATATAAAATCCGCATAAATCCTTGCTTTTTATAACCATAGGTTAAAACACCAAAAAAATGGGAATAATGACTTTATGACCATTTAAGGTTTCATCTAAAAAGAATTTTGAAGAGAAACCGTTTAACTAAAATCAAAGGCGATTAAAACTAAAGGGAGTTTTTATGGTTTATAACCCTATATTTGAAGAAGAAATCGAGAGAGATGTTGAGTTAGGAAGTTTGAGAAGGGCAATTAAGACAAGAGCCGCTCAAGACCAGCTCCAGAACCTCTGCCAGAAATTCACTCACTTCGTTAAAGCGCATCCGATATTTACAACCGTCGCGCTGGGAGTGTTTGGA
>Ga0315900_10012944_pt1 | contig 10194 bp, 5 predicted proteins | sample LakEriMetagenome_FD_203521 | JGI IMG/M metagenome (GOLD analysis project Ga0315900, IMG submission 203521) | Freshwater fungal communities from buoy surface, Lake Erie, Ohio, United States - Buoy 12 MA114 | ecosystem: Environmental > Aquatic > Freshwater > Lake > Lake biofilm | place: USA: Lake...
TATCGAAGCCATTTTTAGACAACGGGCGGAAGCTCACGCAGACCATTCGAAGCGTCTTGTCGACATCCGAAACCGAACCGGAACATGGAAACCATGTGTCCAAGGTGGCCGAGTTGCCAAGTCCATACATCGAGCCCAAAGGTACTTCCGGAGAGTTCGCCGGCGGGGAGTTGGTTATCGAGAAAAACCGGATCACTTTGTGTGGGCACACCGTATTGGCCACGTCGCGTTCGGCCCGGATGGTACGGATCCTCGAGGTTCTAAACCAGCGCACGGCCGTGGGCGAGTGGGTGGCCAAGAGTGGCCCAGAACTGGCAGAGGCGATCCAAGCAGAGGCTGGGCAGAACTCGGTGGCTTGCTCGATCCACAGTTTCCGTACTCGAATTACCGAGGTACTGCGAACCGAACTTGGGTTCAAGAGCGACAACCAGAGCGTCATCAGCAGCGGTGGATCGGGGTATCGATTCAACAAATGGATTACCGTCCGGGACGCACGAGAAGCAAAACCGAAGAATAGCCAAGTTGAAGCATTACCCCCAAGCAGGCGAGAACTGATCTTATCGCTACTTCGAGAAACTGGTTGCCGACGGTCCCTAGACATCGCCACCGAGTTAGGATGCAGCCTAAAGACCGTCAAACGCGAACTGGACGAGTTGCGGCTGGCCGGCCAGATCAAGTTCGTCGGGCCGAGCAAAACGGGTACGTATCGCTTGGTGGGCGGGTGAATATAGTCATTGTAAAAAAGACCGTTTGGAGCGTTCGCATCGGTCATTCAACAGACCTACTCGCGCCCCTGGACCCTTACGTTTGCCACATCGCGACGCTCGCTACGGGGCGACCGAATGCCTCGTCGCTCGTCCCTCACTCCTCTCGCCTTTTGTCACCCTCCGCTCCATTCCCGTCCCCGGTTCCCGATACCGGCTCCGCCGGTCCTGAACCTGCCGGACCCGAACCGTCTGGACCCGAAGGAACTAAGGCAAGGCGGAAGCCGTGGGTCGTGAGGCGGTCCGTCGGGGAGCTGTTGCTGCGGTCCGCCGTCCGGCAGCTCGCTGCATCGAAGGCCCAACTGCCGCCGCGGGACGCGCGGAACGTGCCAGTCTTTCGACCCAGAGGATCGGTCTGTGCCGATGGTGAATCAAAGTTACCGTACCAATCATGAGTCCACTCATACAAGTTTCCATGCAGGTCGAACAAGCCCCGAACGCTCGGTCGCTTCTCGCGACCCGGATGAACCTTCTTGCCACTATTCTCCCTGGACCAGCCAAAACGGTCCAGCAACCCTGCCTCGCTACCAAAACCATACGATGTCCTCGATCCACTACGTGCCATCACCTCCCATTCCGACTCCGTCGGCAATCGGAACCCTCGCTTCGATAAATCCAATGGCCAATCCCGAGGTGCCCAATTCGCCTCGGGATTTGGCTCCCGAGGATATTGCTCCTTGTCCAACGTCTCCGGATCGGCATAGCACTGATCCGCCTCCGGAAGGCCCATCTCTGTACCCAGCCAGCGGCAGAACGACACCGAATCGTACCAATCTGCAGCAAAGCCCGAATCGTTCAGCGTCGCTTCGAACTCCTGCATGAATCCTGCATACCGCGGAGAGAACGCGATCAACTCGTCGAAGGTGATCTCACGATCCAACAAAGCAAACGGACGGGTGAGTGTCACGGTGTGCCGTACTTCGTCTATTTGCCGGTCGAGTTGATCCGTTACGGAGCCGATGGTGTACTCTCCCTTCGGATGGACGATGAAGGTGTAGTAGAACGTCTTGGGTGGGATCGGCTCGGGAGGAGTCTCTGGTTCTTTGGGTTCGGTCTTGTTGGTATCGCTCTCCTCGTTCTTTCCTTCGGACGGATCAGCTCCTTCTTCTTTCTCTTCCGACTTCGATTTGGGTGGTGGTGCGGGCTTGACCGTGATGGCCAACGTGAACCATTCGCGCTCGGGTGAATAAGGAACTGGCGTTTGGTCAATGCGAGTGGCGATCTCATTTTCGCCGAGATGACGCAGCAGCCAGCCCGATGCGCCGTGGACACCCGAGCTACGGTCGTTGGCGTACCAATCGGAGAGTTGTTTCACGAGCGCGTCGCGACGCGATGCGGGGATGTCGCTGGGTGCATATTCGCCGATGGCAAGGAGGAGAGCGTAGCGAGCATGTCCCTCGCTGACGCTTCCGATAGCAAGCAGTTCGAGGAGCGTGTCGATGGTGATGCCGCGGGGCTTGCAGCGGAAGATGAACTGGGTCATCGCCTCGGGATCGTCGGTCCAGTCGAAGACCGGTAAGACCTTTTCTTTCTCACCCAGCTTGAGCATCGTTACGGCCGCATTGGCTCGTTGCTGGCCATACGCGATACGAGCTACCGAACCGAGATCCTCCGGCGGCGGCGTGGCTGCGACCTGGCTGAGTTGCGCAATGGTCTCTGGCGATCGAAACGCTGCGACCAATGGATAAAGAACCGCATGCTGTTCGGGAGTGGCCTGTGTCAACAGCGTGGTCAGTCGCTCGCGATCGTTCGCGGCGTAATCTGCCAAGGCGTTGGCGGCGCTCAATCGCTGCGCATCTCCTGGCGATGCGCCGAATATCCGCTCCAGATCGCCCAGCAGTTTGTCTTGAATGGGACGCAGCGCCTCGCGCAGGATCGGCTGAAACTCCGCGTTGCTCGATACCAATTGCTCGGCGACGAACATTCGATTCGACTCGATCCAGGTTGCCTCGTCAGAGGACGGCACATAATCGGCCAGGGCCAACGCCGCGCGGAAACGTCGCTGCGGATCGGCTTTTTCGTCATGAAGTAGACTCTGCATGGATTCACCTAGCTTCGCTGCCGAAGGACGAAGGAGTTCGCGAAGAGGTAGAACGTAGTTCACCTTGCCCGCAAGAAGTTCTTCGGTCAATGGTTTGACCAGTGATGGATCGCGCGCGACGCTGGCCATCCGCGCGTGGAGCTTCGATCGCTGCTGCGCAGGAGTGGTTGCATCACCGGACACCAGAGGAGCAAGATACCGGTCGGCTATCTCGGATTTTGTATCGAGTTGTTTAGCGATCGCAGGGATTTGAGCCGGGTCGGCACTGGTCAAGGTGTTAACCAAGCCTTCGATGCGAGTGGCTTCTTGACGACGTGCCGTTTCCTGCCAAGCGAACCATCCACCCAGGGCAACCAACACCGCGGCGGCCGAACCCAGGGCAACGCGTTGGAGGTGGTAGCGTGTTGATACACGCATGACAGCCTTTTCGTTGGGACGCCACTTGGCCGGTTCCGTCAGTCGCCGAATCTGCAGCCACTCCCAAAGGGTCGGCAACTGCTTGTTCTCCGGGTTGGCTCCCCAAGTCGCCGCGCGTTCGGCAAGTTTCAATTCGGCACGACCCTTCTTGGTCTCACGCTGCTTTTGGGTGAGCCACTCTCGAAGCGATGGAACCAAATAATCGTGTGTCAATTGATAGGATCGAGCCTCTTGGCCTACCTGGCTTGACTCGCTTGACTCGTCGGCAGGTGTGATCAGCCGCAAGTTCTTGTCCATAAGGGTGATCAGCTCGCTAAACTCCTTGGGCTTGCTCTCGTATCCAACCTGCTTTTGAAGATCTTCCAAGCGGCGACTATGGCCTTTGATGTTGGTTCCTATCGTCGGCAATAAACTCGCTAGCAACCCGCGTACTGCCTCTTGATGATGCCTAATTTGAATCGGTGCATGCTTATCCCCAAACGTCTCTTCCAAAAACGTCACGCCAACTCCGGCCACTCCTCCTACATCTTGGATCGACTGAGGATTCCAAGCCCGCGATTTCATCATCTCGGCAAACAATGCCAGCCTCACCGAAATCACTTTTCGATTCTCCGACAAACCCTCGACGGCAGAGTCCAAGAACGCCTTGTTGTCATCCGTCCAAGCAGAGCGATCCAAAGGCAGCTTGTCGTATGCTTGGCCGAAGAGTCCTAAAACTCGCATGGAATGATCCAGGTCAAACAAATCGACAAGGGCCGCGTTTTCTCGCTCGAGTATCGGGATATCGAGCTCCTTGAGAAAGCGACTTACCGACAACCAGAAGTCGTCACGGACCATAAGGATCGCTTGGACGGTAACGCCGTCGCATTGGCGCAGGGCGTCGGTCAGTTGCTGCCCTGCATAATCGTCTTGAGCGTGCAGCCACTGCTCGAACTGGTCGATCACCAGCAGGAGCTTGCCTCCGCTAGGAACAAGCTTTCTGCGTCGAATCAGATTCAGCGTCTCGGCAAGTGTTCCTTTGGCAGCTTCGGGAACCACTCGCTGGAGTTCTTTGAGCAGTCGACCGTGAGTATCCTCGGGGGTTGCTTCGATGTAGATCTTTTCGATCTTGGGCGAAAGCCTCGGTAGCAAGCCCGCTTTCATCAGACTCGATTTCCCGCAGCCAGAGGGTCCGTAAACCAAACCAACCCTAAAGGACTCCGCGATTTCCGTCGATTCAATCCGATCCTTCCAAAAGCAAAGCGATTCAGGCAATCCGGTTCGGTCATAGGGCCCAGGCAAGAGTTCCAAAAAGAACTCCGAGTCCTTGGGCTCGAACGATCGCAAGCCACGAGGGACAATTCGAACTTGATCCTTGGAGTTGCCTAAATCCAAGCCCACATCAAGTGGCAGATCGCTAGGTGTTCGCTGCGCTGGGGTAATCTCACCGGCAGAACCGACACCCGAGGCGCTAATGCCAGAGGCATTGGTATTTTTTTTGGTTGGATCCAAGCCAAGATGCTCAAGCACCAACGAGCGAACCTCGCTGGCAAAGTCCATGGCCACTGAGTAGCGATCCGAGGGACGGCGAGCGAGGGCCTTTAGGCATACGCGTTCAAGGTCTTTGGTGATCGTCGAGTCGAACACGCGCGGCGTACGAACCTCACCGACTTGGGCTGCCCGGACAAGTTCATCGTTGGTCTTGCCACGGTAAGGGCGTCGCCCTGCGAGAAGTTCGTAAAGCACCAGACCGAGGCTGAAGATATCGCTTTGGTTGGTCATCAAGTGCCCTTCACCGCGTGCTTGTTCGGGGCTCATGTAGGCGGGGGTGCCTGCGATCACGCCCGAGGCGATTTGATCGGTTTCTCGAAGGGCGATCCCGAAGTCTGCAAGGTATGGGCGATCGTTCTTGTCGAGCAGAATATTCGCAGGTTTGATATCCCGGTGGATCAGGCCCTTTGAGTGCGCGTAGTGGAGTGCTTCGGCAATCGTACCGATGATTTCGAGTGCAAGTTCGCGGCTGGGGCGATCCTTTTCGATTCGGGTGGCAAGGTCCATTCCATCGATGAGTTTCGAGACGATGAAGATATCACCACGCTCGGTCGTACCAATATCGAAGACAGGGACGATATTTGGATGATCCAGTTCGGCCAGCATGCGAGCTTCGGCCATGAACATCTTGGTCGCTTTGGGGCCGACTTTTGAGCCAAAGGTAAGCTTGATGGCAACATCGCGTTGGAGTTGGTCATCGAATCCGAGGTAGACTTCGCCGAACCCACCGCGACCTAAGAGACGTTTGATGAGGTAACGGCCAACTTTCAGGGGAGTGGTCGAGTCATCTTGGCGGTTGGTACTAGGGGTGGGAGTTTTGGCCCGGTCGGGAGCCATGGCATTCGAATCCGAGGTTTTCCAATGCTCGCTAGGTTGCGGTTTGTGGTACTGATATTCATCGGTAGCTCCGAGATCGCTGGATTGGGAGGCGTCAGGGAGGCTGGTTTTGTCAGGATCATCCTCGTTGGATTGCGGATTAGGCTCATTGTTATTGTTGGTCATTTAGCTGCTCCGGGCAGTGTCGTGTGCAAGGCGAACCCCCCTCACCTAGGAGTAAAGGCGTTAAGCAAACATAAAATATATCAGGAAAGTTCCTGACTGTGAGAATTCTGGAAACTGTGACGTCTTAGTTAGTCGTTTGCAAAGCTTACCTAAGACCGCCAAACGCGAGCTCGATAGTCTCAAGTTGGCCGGCGAGGTTAAGTTTGTTGGGCCGAGCAAAACAGGGACGTATCGATAAGTAGCGTGTGGTACAAGCAAACAGAAGGCTTCGCGCGCAAAACGATCAAAGAGCCTTTATTTGGGGCGAAAATCTCTTCTTTTTCGTTCAAATCCGATCATGTTTTTCGAGGCCCAGAGTCCTAGCAGGCGACTTTCAAATACGCGGCGATTTGCTTGATCGCGACGGATTGTTCCAAGATTGAATCTACATAGAGCGAGATGATTTGTTCGAACGCGTGGCAGTCACCCCGATTTTTCCCGAACTGCCCTTTCGCCGAATGGCGAAGGGGCAGTTCGGGAAAAATAGAGAGTGGATGGGAGAAAGTAGACAGTAGAAACAGCCAAAGACCTGAGAATCATCATGGTTTATAGCTGTCGACCTACCAAGCTATCTTCTCCCATTCACTCGGTCTACTCTCTACTTTCTACTCTCTTGGCTGTTCTGGCCGCTTGTCTTGTCTTCACCCGCTCAATACGCCTAAACACCGCATGAGTTTCGCGTTCGAGAAGCTGTTGATTTCTCAAGAGTCAGTCGACCTTGCCGACTTGATTTCCGCAACTACAGAGGAATTCCAACGCGGCTAGAGAGGTGAAACAGCCAAAGACCTCAGAATCATCATGGTTTTTAGCTGTTGACCCAACAAGCTATCTTCTCCCATTCACTCGGTCTACTCTCTACTTTCTACTCTCTTGGCTGTTCTGGCCGCTTGTCTTCTCCGGCTACGCTCTTGGCTGTTTCCTCTGTTCGCTTGCGAACATTCGTTTAACCCGCAGCCAGCGGCGAGGAATTAAATCAAGCCCCCTAGCATCCCTCGTCTGGGCACCACCGAAGCAAGTGCCCCCCACCGCGTAGCACGGTCTTCTAGGCCGTGCGTTCCAACACCCCAATACCAAACGCTCATCCGAAGTTTGTCGACGTTGCAGGCAAAGCTACGGCCAGTCAACAGGACGAGCAGGATTTGGTGCGACGCGAATGCAGGGCGACTCAGTGGACTTGTGATCCAGGCCTTTAAGGCACTGGGCCGTGAGCATTTGACCCAGCAAAGGGTTGATCATCTTAAGCGAACCCTACCTCTAGAGAAACGTCGAACGCTACTGGATGATTTAGGGTTTGCCCCGGCTTGGATTCGACCAATACTCCTGGAGATTGCTGAGGTGAACGATTGAAAATCGATTTCCTAGGATTGCCTCTTCAGGAGCGACGGATTTACTTCACCCAAGCAGCGATTCGTCGAAACCTACTCTCTACTTTCAACGCTCTTAGCCGTTTCCTCTGTTCGCTTGCGAACATTCGTTTAACCCGTAGCCAGCGGCGAGGAATTTAACCAAGCCCCCTGGCATCCCTCGTCTGGGCACCACCGAAGCAAGTGCCCCCCACCGCGTAGCACGGTCTTCTAGGCCGTGCGTTCCAACACCCCAATACCAAACGCGCCGGATGCTCTACATGGCAAACTCGCATGCCAACGAGACCGAGTTTGCGCTACGGTGCCAAAAGGTGGTCGACATGCTCACCAAATGGTTTGAGCAGTACGGCGACCTCTGGATGCCATTCCGGGACATTAGCCGCAAGCTTCGTTGGACCCGTCGCGACCACGAGGACATTCGAAATGCCCTAATCGACCAGGAACGCATCGAGACCAACAGTATCGTCACTGGCGGCCGGCCAAAGGCAGTTTATCGCCTTAGGTCATCCAAATGACCAGATGCTTCCCACGAGCTCTTTTTGTTCCCTTTCAATTTCGAGGAGTTTACCATGCGTCGATGTGATCAGTGTCGTTTTTTCCATGCCTACCCACCTGCCGACTCTCCGGATCGAATCTCGTTCTCGGGGGATCAGATACGCGGGGGAGGTGAATGCCGGTCCAATCCGCCAGTGGCATCCGATGAACTAAAGCCGATCGGAAGCTTCCCGGTCGTCTTCAACGATTACTGGTGTGGGCGGTTTAAGCCGACTCGCTCACAGCCGGCTGGACAAGAGTAGACAGGCTTGATGTGCGTTAGTCCTCATAAGTGAGAGAAAAAGTCCGTTTGACCCTTCGCATTAGTAGCAGGCCGACGCTTAAAAACGTTGGCCTGTTTGCGTCTCTACGAAGTATTTTCAGGGGGCTTACCGCACTGGCCCAGTCTCAAACTCTCACCGGCCGCCTGATCGAAAAGATGATTGAAGCCAAAAAGGAAAAGTGAGATAGTTTGGATGCCAAGATGTGGGGGTACTCGAGTTTCGACTCGAGCGCGCCGTATGACATCTTTGACTTCCGGGTATCGCGCCATCGCGATGGGCCCGATGAGATCCTCGGTGGATACGAAGGTTATGTGATGGCGGACTGTTATTCGGGCAATATGAGCGTGGTTGTTGCGCCAGGGTCGAAGATGACTCGGATGGCTTGCTGGGCCCATGCGCGCAGAAAGGTCTATGAGCATCATGAAACGGATCCCAAGGTAAGTGCGCTGCCACTTGCGCTGATGAACCAGCTCTATGTCATCGAACGCAGGGCGATGAAGATGAGCGACCAGGACCGAGGAGAACTACGCGCCAAGGAATCGCGCAAGATACTCGAGCGACTGAGCGAGTATCTCGAAGGCCCTGTGGCCAAGAGCATCCTCCCGGCAAGCAAGCTCGGTGGAGCCTTCAATTACCTGCGCAACCATTGGGATGCATTGAATGTGTTTGTCAGTGATGGATCGCTACCGATTGATAACAATCAGGTTGAGCGGTTGATGAAGCGCGTGGCGATTGGTCGAACGAACTGGTTGTTCATAGGGAGCCTGCTTGCAGGAGTTCGCAATGCGAGCCTGATGTCGCTGGTATCAAGTGCCTTGCGGATGGAGCTTGATGTAGGGATGTACTTAGAGAGTGTCATCACACACATGACGCGGGGTACGGACAAGCTCGAAGAGTTGCTTCCAGATCGTTGGAAGGCGGCGCATCCTCATGCGGTGCGCCAGTACCGAGAGCAAGAGCGGCGCGATAAGGCCGATACGGCGATCGTTCAAGCGGCGCGTCGTCGGGTTAGAGCGCAGCTTCGCAAAGGCAAATAGGTCTTCGAATCGATGTCGTGCGCAGAAGGTAGATGCTGCGCCTGATCCTGTGCTTGCCATAGATCGCCCTCTGGGGCCGGCGCATCTTTGGCGGGGCATCGCATGCATCCGACATTCTAGCTCGCTGGGTCACAAACGGCTTAAGCTACTCAGCGACCTAATAAACCCAGCAAACAACCGCAAGCCTGAGCTCTAATAATTCTTTACCGGGCCGTGTACGCTTACGTGCATGACACAAGGACATTGAGTCAGTCTGCCGTTAAAAATCCGGCGTCCTTCAATAGCTTGATCAGCAACGCCCCGTGCTTTGCTACCTCTCCTGGTTTGAATCGAATTCGGTAGCGGTTCCATCGCTTGTCATAATCCATCACATCGCAACCGTCAGCGTCAAGCTGACTCTGAACTTCATCAGATTCCTTGAGACGAGGTTCGACGGCAATCCAGTTCATTTTTGGCCTGAATATCACGAAGTTATCAGGCCGTCCATCGCGGGCAAGCCCAATATAGAACTTGTTGAACTTCAGCTCCAAAGAATCATCAAACTGCCGAACAAGAGCGAGTAGTTCATCCGCCATCGCAACTGTCTGCTTTGAGGCTTTTTTCTCCCAGTACGACCGGTCCGTGGTTTCCTGTACTTCTTCGTCTTCATCAACAAACCCGAGATTGATTTGGTCTAAAACCGTCGTGAAATACAATCCAATACTTTCGCCGTTTTTTAAAGCATTCATCTGAATTGCAACCAACGGAATGGTACCGTTCAAAATGCTGATCACATTCAAGAACCGACTTGTGATATCCTCTGCGATGATCACCGCTGTATGGTCGTACTGCGGATAACGCTTTCGCTCGATGTCCCAATACTCAATAGTTCGAATGATGTGGCTTTCATCAAGTGCGCCGAGTTGCAGCTCAACCTCAAAACGTCGATTGCCGTCTGATTCCTGGAACAACAAGTCCAGCCGTCCTGCGCGGGGTTGTATGCGTTCCTTATCCTTCAAAATGATGTCGCCAAGCCCAAGTATCTGCGGGTCAGCTGCTATACGTTCCTGAACCCACTAGTATCTAGCAATTGACCTTACTGAGCTTCTCTGAGAGGCTAGTAAAGTCGAAGTTGCCGAGTCGCCTGCAGCGATTTTGTGACGCAGCTACGCAGATCGTATTTGCCCCCTAAACCTCGCAGTA
>Ga0315900_10012946_pt1 | contig 10193 bp, 10 predicted proteins | sample LakEriMetagenome_FD_203521 | JGI IMG/M metagenome (GOLD analysis project Ga0315900, IMG submission 203521) | Freshwater fungal communities from buoy surface, Lake Erie, Ohio, United States - Buoy 12 MA114 | ecosystem: Environmental > Aquatic > Freshwater > Lake > Lake biofilm | place: USA: Lake...
CTACAACGGCGTCGCCATCCTCTCCCGCCTGCCGCTGACGCTCCACGCGGAGGCCCCCGATTGGTGCGGCAAGGGCGATTGCCGGCACATCGCCGCCACGATCGACGCGCCGGGCGGGCCGGTCGAGTTGCACGACTTCTACATCCCCGCCGGCGGCGACATCCCCGACCGCGCGAAGAACGAGAAATTCGCCCACAAGCTCGATTTCGTCGCCGAGGCCACCGCCTGGTCCGCCGCGCGTCACGCTGCCGGCGGCTTCAAGCGCGCCGTGCTGGTTGGCGACCTGAACATCGCGCCGCTCGAACACGACGTGTGGTCACACAAGCAGTTGCTCGACGTGGTTTCCCACACGCCCATCGAGGTCGAGGCGCTGACCGGCATGATGCGCGCGGGGGCATGGCACGATGCGCTGCGCCACTTCGTGCCCCACGACCAGAAGCTCTACACTTGGTGGAGCTACCGCGCGGCGGATTGGCGTGCGTCGGATCGCGGGCGGCGGCTCGACCATGTCTGGGTCTCGCCGGACCTCGCGGGGGGCCTGGTCAGCCACACCGTGCTGAAGGATGCGCGGGGCTGGGAGAAAGCCTCGGACCACGTCCCGGTGCTGGTGGAGATTGCTACCTAACCTCAATCCGTCACGGTCAGCCCGAGCCGGGTGATCACCGCACCCCAGCGCACCGTCTCGCGCCGCTGTAGCGCCGTCATGTCCTCGGGCGAGGAGCCGACGATCTCCGCCCCGGTCGCCTCCATGCCGCCACGCGCCGCCGGGTCGCGCGCCATCGCCTCGCGCGTCAGCTGCGCAAGCCGCTCGGCCGCGCCGGGCGGGAAATTCGCGGGCGCGATGATCCCGGTCCAGCCGAAGAAGCTGGCCTCCGCCGGCTCGCCCACCTCGGTCAGCGTCGGCACATCGGGCATCTGCGCCACGCGCCGCTCGCCGGTCTGGGCGAGGGCCACCAGCGCGCCGGCATTGATGTGCTGCAGCGCGGAGAAGGGCGAGTGGAACATCACCTCCACGCGCCCCGCCAGCAGGTCGAGCGTGGCGGGGGCGAAGCCGCGATAGGGCACGTGTTCGAGATCGAGGCCGAGCCGCTGCTTGAACTCCTCCATCGCCAGATGCGTCGTCGTGCCCGGCCCGATCGAGGCGTAGCGGTAGCGGCCCGGATTCGCCCGCACCACGGTGAGGAACTCCGCCCAGGTCTTGGCGGGAAAAGACGGATGCACCGTCAGCACGAAGGGCGAGCGCGTCAGCAGCGTGACGTTGCTGAAGGCCGTTGCCGGGTCATAGGGCAGGCCGGGGTTGAGCAGTCGCGCCGTGGTGGTCGGTCCGCCGAAGACCAGGCCCAGCACATGCCGATCCGTCGCCGCGGCCACAGCCTGCGCCGTGATGGCGCCACCCGCGCCGGGCCGGTTCTCCACCACGAAGGGCTGGCCGAGCGCGGTCTGGTAATGGCCCGCGAGCGCGCGCGCCATCTGGTCGCTGCCGGGGCCCGGCGGGGTCATCACCACCAGCCGCACCGCGCGCTCCGGCCAAGGGGACGGGACGGGGGTTTGCGCGCGGGCAGGCGTCGCGAGCAGGCCGAGCGGGGCGCCGAGCAGCAGACGGCGGGGCAGCGAGGGCATGGGCGCATTCCTGTACGGCATCCGCGAAAGGCTGCCAGAGGCCGCACGCGCCTGTCCATGCCGCTTGCGCCGCGAACGACGCTTGGATATCGGCAATGGCCAATCCCCCCGCGCAACAAGGCGTCCCATCGTGCTCGGCACACGCTTCTGGCAGGACCTGCCCTGGCCGGCCTTCCGCGACCTGCCGGCGAACACCATCGCGGTGCAGCCGGTGGCGGCGATCGAGCAGCACGGCCCGCATCTGCCCGTCGCGGTCGATCGGCTGATCGGCGAGGGCGTGGTCGCCGCCACGCTCGCGAAGCTGCCGGCGGACGCACCCGTGCTGGTGCTGCCGATGCAATCGGTGGGGCTCTCGGTCGAGCATCTGCACTATCCCGGCACGCTGACCACATCGCCCGAGACGCTGCTCGCGCTGCTCACCGATATCGGGGCGAGCGTGGCGCGCGCGGGGGTGCGGCGGCTGGTGTTCCTCAACAGCCATGGCGGCAATGTGCCGGTGCTGGAGACGGCCGCGCGGCGGCTGCGCATCGACCACGACATGCTCGTGCTGACCACCGCCTGGGCGCGCATGGCCAAGCCCGCCGCGCTGCGCGACCCGGTCGAAGGCGTCTGGGGCATCCATGCCGGGCGGGAGGAGACCAGCCTGATGCTCACCCTCGCCTCCGAGTTGGTGCGCATGGACCGCGCGCGGGATTTCGCCAGCCGCTGGCAGGCGCTCGCCAATGCCGCGCCGGCGCTGCATCCGCAGGCGGGCGCGCCCTTCGGCTGGCTGGCGGAGGATCTGCAACCCGCCGGCGCCGTGGGCGATGCGCAGGGGGCGACCGCCGAACGCGGCGCCGCCCTCCTGGACAATGCGGCAACGCAACTCAGCTTGATGCTGCAAACACTCGCCGCCTTCGATCTCGACACCTGGCTCACCGAGGAACCAAGCCCGCATGTCTGACGTCGCCGCCGTGATGGCCGCCCTGCCCGCGCTCGACTGGACCACCGACCCGGCCCTGGTGCGGCAGAAGTCGCGCGACTTCTTCTGGTACTCGCCCGTGCTCAAGCGCCAGCTCAACAAGGTGACGGGCGAGGCGGTGGTCACGCCGCGCAGCGAGGCCGAGCTGATCGCGCTGCTCGCCACCGCCTATGCCCATGACGTGCCGGTGACGGCGCGCGGCGCGGGCACGGGCAATTACGGCCAGGCGATGCCGCTGAGCGGCGGCATCGTACTCGACATGACGGCCTTCAACCGCATCCTATGGGCCAAGCCCGGCGTGGCGCGGATCGAGGCCGGGGCGAAGCTGATAGACATCGATGCCGAGCTGCGCGCGCGCGTCGCCGGCGAGCTGCGCTTCCACCCCTCGACGCTGCGCACCGCGACCCTGGGCGGCTTCGTCGCGGGCGGGTCGGGCGGCGTGGGCAGCACCACCTATGGCGGGCTGCGCGAGCCGGGGAACCTCTTCGGCCTCAAGGTCATCACCATGGAGGCGACGCCGCGCGTGCTGGAACTGCGCGGCACCGACATCGCGCAGGCGAACCACGCCTATGGCACCAACGGCATCATCACCGAGATCGAGCTGCCCCTCGCCCCTGCCTGGGATTGGGTGGACGTAGTCGTGGCCTTCCCCTCGCTGATGGCCGCCGCGCGCTTCTCCGATGCCTTCACGCGCATGGATGGCGTGGCGAAGAAGCTCGCCTGCGTGGTGCCCGCGCCCCTCGCGCAGAACCATTTCAAGGCCTGGGGCGCGAAGGTGCCGGCGGGCATGTCCGTCGCCTGCCTGATGATCGCGGAGCCCTTCCTCGAAGCGGTCGAGCCGCTGATCGCCGGGCATGGCGGGCTCGAGATCCTGCGCGAGCCCACGGCCGAAGCCGCCGTGCCGCTCTATGAGCACTCCTGGAACCACACCACGCTGCAGATCCTCAAGACCGACAAGACCATCACCTATCTGCAGAATCTGTTCCCGGCGCCGAACCACCTCGAGCTGATCGCGAAACTCGAAAAGCAGTTCGGCGATGAGGTGCTTTACCACCTGGAATTCGTGCGCTTCGGCGGCCCGGTCTGCGCCGTGGGGCTCCCCATCGTGCGCTTCACCACGGAAGAACGGCTGGAGGAGATCATGCGCCTGCATGAGGAAGCGGGCTCGGCCATCTTCAACCCGCATACCTTCCTGCTGGAAGAGGGCGGCATGAAGCGCGTGGACCAGGCGCAGCTCGACTTCAAGCGGCTGGCGGACCCGAAGGGGCTGCTCAACCCCGGCAAGATGGCCGCCTGGGGCAACCCCGACTGGCAGCCGGGCAAGACGCAGACCGTGGCGCTCTACGAGACCGACTACGAACCCCCCGCCGAGGTGCTGGAATAGCCCTCGGCGGGGCGCCGCGCAGTCAGGATCGGCGGCTCATCGTGATGAGGTTCAACTGGCCGGAGGGCGTCACCCGCTCACCCGCCAGGCGGCCATCGGGGCGCAGCGTGAAGGTGAAGCGACCGGTCGTGCCCCAGGCGAAGCCGTTGTTCTCGATGCGCGAGCGGATCCGGACCGGGGCGTCCTGCCCGAATTTGTAGCTCAGCGTGAGCTGGCCATCCGGGGCGATGCGCTCGACCACCAGCTCGGCCGGATAGGCGCCATCCCAGGATCCCCTCCAGTGGCCGGCGAAGGCCGCGTATTGCGCCGGCACATCGGCCTGCGACGCGGCGGCAGGCTGCGGCGCCGTGGCGGAGGACGCCGCCGGTGGTTCGGGCGTGCAGGCGCCCAGCGCTGCGGCCGCCGCCACGACAAAAACAATCCGCCTCATTTTGCCAGGCTCCCTGCCGACCACAGTCGCAACGATCCCACCGTGACACGGTCCTGTCGAGTACAAAGCTTACCGTGCTTGTGGCGCTGGCCGCTCAGCGCGGCACGAGCACGAACAGCCCCGCCGGCTCGCGCATCCGCCCCGCGCGTTCCATCGCCTCCGCCCCCCAGCCGGTGAAGAGGTCGGCGCGGGCGGCGCCGCGGATGGCACCCCCGGTGTCCTGCGCGATGGTCAGGCGTTGCAGCGGCGCGCCCGTCAGCGGGTCGGTGCCCGCGACCCAGACCGGCAGGCCGAGCGGCACATGCAGCCGGTCCACCGCCACCGAGCGCATCGGCGTCAGGGCCGCGCCCATCGTGCCGATCGGCCCGGCCTGGGGCGGCAGGTCGGGCAGGGGGCGGAAGAAGATGTAGGCCGGGTTGCGCGCCATCAGCGCCCGCGCCTCGGCCGGGCCGGCGCGCTGCATCCAGGCGCGGATGGATTGGAGGCTCACCTGCTCGCGCACCAGGGCACCGCGCGCCACCAAATCCCGCCCCACCGCGTGGTAGCGATGCCCGTTCTGCCCGGCATAGCCCAGCCGCAGCACCCGCCCATCGGGCAGCACCACCCGGCCCGAGCCCTGGATGTGCAGGAAGAAGGCGTCGATCGGGTCATCCACCCAGACCAGCTCCAGCCCCCGCCCGGCCAAGGCGCCGGCCTGGATCGCGGCACGATCCGCGAAGGGCTCCAGCCGCCCATTGCGCATCACCCCGGCCACGCGGCTGCCATGCGGGTCGGCGTCCACCAGCTCGGGCGGGCGGGCATGGAGCGGCGTGGCATACCGCGGCGTGCGGGTCAGGCTGCCGCGCAACTCGGGCTCGAAATAGCCGGTGAGCGTGCCCTCGCCGAGGGCGCGCACCACGAAGCGCCGTTCGAAGAAGGCCCGCGCCGCGCGGTGATCGCCAGGGGGCAGGGCAGCGGCCTCGGCACACAGCACCGGCAGGCCGGGCGGCAGCGGCGCCGCATTGGCGGGCAGGGGCGGCGCGTTGGGGGGGGGCGGCAAGGCAAGCCGCGCGCAGGCGTCGCGCAACGGCGCCAGCGCCTCGCCCTGTCGATCCGCCGCCCAGCCGGGCAGGCTGGCCGGCGACTCCTGCGCCGCCGCAGGGGCGGCCAGCAGCAGCGCGGCAATCAGGCCGCGCCAGGCAGGCATCAGGCGGAGCGCGTGGCCACCAGGCGCCAGGTCGGGTCCTGGCTACGCAGGTCGCGCTGGAAGGTCCAGATGTCGGTCAGCTCGGTCACCGCCTCGGCGCCGGCGGCGATGGAGCCGTCGCTGGCCGTGGTCAGGTTGATCTGGTCGCTGACGAAGCGGACCGTCACATCCGCCACCGTGCCGCGCAGGTCCGCCGCCTCGATGCCCATCTCCTGCATGGAGCGGACTTCGCTGCGCTGCGTCTCGCCGGCCTGCTCGCGCGCGGTGATCGCGCCCTCGAAGCCCGCATAGGTGTCGTCGTTCAGCAGCGCGCGCAGCGTCGCGCGGTCGCCGCGGGCGAAGGCGTCCACTATCATGCGGAAGGCGCCCTCGGCCCCATCGAGGAAGGGGTTGGGGTCGAAGCTCGCGTCCACGCCGCGAATCCGGATCAGCGCCTGGCCGACCGGGCTGCGGGCATCCGGCACGAAGCGGCGCGTGGGGCCGGTCTGCGGGCCGGCGGCGGGCAGTTCGGGCAGGTCATTGGCGCGGCCGGTGCGGGCATCGCCCGATTTCGGGTCGAAGGGCACGACATTGTCCTGCCGCGGGCGCTCGAAGCCCGTGCGGCGGCCAAGCACGCTGCGCAGCCGCAGGACCAGGAAGGCCGCGACCATCGCGAACAGGATCAGATCGACTGGAAAACCGCCGGACATGGACAACTCCTCATCGATACATCACTTAGGGGTGCCGACCCCCGCCCGCAACGGCAAGTTTCGTCCCAATGCGCTTCACCCTGTAGCGCGGGCGGGATGAAGGCAGCGTTGCGGCCACCCCCCGCCCGGAGCGACCCCGCGCCATGATCCTGCTGCGTCACGGCCAGAGCGAGTTCAATGTGGTCTTCAGCGTGACCAAACGCGACCCCGGGATCAAGGACCCCAAGCTCACCCCCCTTGGCCACAGCCAGGCCGAGCACGCCGCCCAGGCCCTGGCCGGGCGCGACATCCGCCGCATCATCGCCTCCCCCTACAGCCGCGCCCTGCAGACCGCGGCACCGCTGGCGCGCCGGCTCGGCCTCAAGGTGCAGGTGAACCCGCTGGTGCGCGAGCGCTACGCCTTCACCTGCGACATCGGCAGCCCCCGTACCGCGCTCGGCGCCGAGTGGCCGCACCTCGATTTCGACCATCTGGAAGAGGTCTGGTGGCCGGCGCAGGAGGAACCCGCCCAGCAGGTGCTGCACCGCGCCGCGCGCTTCCGCGGCGAGATGTCGGCGCTCGACGATTGGCAGCACACGGTGGTCGTCTCCCACTGGGGCTTCATCCTCTCCATGACCGGCCGCAGCGTCGAGAACGGCACCTGGCACGATTGCGACCCGACTGAGCCCGCCCTCGAAGAGGTCATCTGGAAGCATCATTGAGTTTTTTGTGCCCTCAGGCGGCGGGCGGGCGCATCCGCGCCCTTGCCTTGCGCGCCGAAGCGCTCGTCCGTTGGTGACAGCGGTCGCCCTGTGCGCGGGGCCGCCTTCGCGGCCCGAAAAAAATGAAATGCCTGCGGTGTTCGTGCGACCCGGCTGGGTCTCGTCTGGCCCGTGGGGCGGGCGCGTGGTAGCCCGGCGCACCTGAACGCTCGAGACGAGACCGAAGCCATGTCCGACCAGAACGCCCCCTCCTCGCCCATCGCCAACGGCCAGCCCAACGCGCCGCTCGCGCCGCTGCAGCTCAACATCCAGTACACCAAGGACCTCTCCTTCGAAGTCCCGGGCGCGCCCGAGATCTTCGTCACGCTGCGCGAACAGCCGCGCGTGGACCTCTCGCTGGACGTCCAGGCCCGCCCGGTGCCGGGCAGCGCCAATGTCTTCGAGGTCGCACTGCAGATCCGCGCCGACGCGAAGGTGGGCGAGACCGCCTGCTTCATCGCCGAACTCGCCTATTGCGGCGTCTTCACCGTGAACGTGCCGCAGGAGCAGCTCGAACCCGTGCTGCTGGTGGAATGCCCGCGCCTGCTCTTCCCCTTCGCGCGCAACATCCTCGCCGACGTCACCCGCGACGGCGGCTTCCCGCCCGTGATGCTCGCACCGATCGACTTCGTGGCCCTGTGGCAGAGCCGCCGCGGCCAGCAGCCGGTCGGAAACGCCTGAACCAACCCCGATGGCGACGCGCCCGGTCGTCCTGCCGCGTCGCCAACGCCTCAGCGCCGGGCGCTTCCGCACGGCGCTGACGCGCCGGCTGGACGGCCCGGGCTTCTGGCGCGCCCTGGCCACCGCCTTCGGCCTGGGTGCCTTCGCGGCACTTGCCCTGCCGCCGGTGCATGCCCTGCCGGTGCTGCTGGTCTCGCTGCCCGGCCTGTTCATCATGGTCACCGAGGCCCCCACCCGCCGCCGCGCCGCCCTGATCGGCCTGGCCTGGGGCTGGGGCTTCCACATCGCCGGGCTGCACTGGCTGACCAACGCCATCCTCACCGAGGTCGACCGATTCTGGTGGCTGGTGCCGATCGCCGTGCCGGCCCTGGCCCTGCCCTTGGGCGCCTTCACCATCCTGCCCGCTTTGGCAGCGCGACTCGGCCGGCCGGGCTGGCCGCGCATCCTGGCCTTCGCCACCGCCTGGGTTGCGGCCGAGTTGCTGCGCGGCATCCTGTTCACCGGCTTCCCCTGGAACCTGCTCGGCACCGTCTGGGCCTTCGCGAGTTTTCCGCTCCAGGCCGCGGCGGTGATCGGGGTGCATGGGCTTTCGCTGGCCACCGCGCTGATGGCGCTGGCCCCCCTGCTGGGCCGGCGCGGCTGGGCGGCGATGGCCGGCGGGCTTGCCACTTTCGCGCTGGTCGGCCTCGTGCGGCTCTGGCCGGCGGAGCCCGAGCCCTTCCCCATCACCCTGCTGCTGGTCCAGGGCAACATCGCGCAGGAGACGAAGTGGCGCGAGGACAGCCGCATCCCGATCTTCCAGCGCTACATCGACCTCACCCGCGGCGGCATCCGCCTGGCCGAGCAGGAAGCGCCGGGCAACAAGATCGTCGCCATCTGGCCCGAGACGGCGAGCCCCTTCCTGCTGGCCAATGACCGCGAGGCCGCGATCCTGGCCACCGCGCCGCTGCCGCCCGGCGCCGTGCTGCTGGCCGGTACGGTGCGCGCCGAATTCGACGCGGCGGGACGCCCTGTACAGATTTGGAACAGCTTGGCCAGCCTTGATGCGCAGGGCGCGCTGCTCGATGCCCATGACAAGGTGCACCTGGTGCCCTTCGGCGAATACATGCCCCTGCGCGGCCTTCTGCCTGTGCGGCTGGTGCAATCCGCCTTCGACTTCACCGCCGGCCCGGCCCGGCGGCTGGTGGAGATCCCCGGCCTGCCGGGCTTCTCGCCCCTGATCTGCTACGAGGTCATCTTTCCCGGCGCCGTCACCCCCGCGACGCGCCCGGGCTTCCTGCTGAACGTCACCAACGACGCCTGGTTCGGCATCTCCGCCGGCCCGCACCAGCATTTGGCCGCGGCGCGTCTGCGCGCGGTGGAGGAAGGCCTGCCCCTGGTCCGCGCCGCGCAGACCGGCATTTCCGCGGTCTTCGACAGCCGCGGGCGGGAAGTGGCGCGACTCGGCCTCGCCGAGACCTCGGTGCTGCTCGCGCCCCTGCCACGGCCGGGCGCACCGACGGTGTTCAGCCATCTGGGGCTGCTGGCGCCGCTACTGCTGCTCGCCGCCGCCACGGCGCTGCTGTGGCGCACCAACCGCCGCGTGCAGCATGGGCCGCAGGCCCGATCCGGCTGATCGTATGCAGCCGGAGCTTTATTGAGATTTATCAAAAGAGTTGACAAAACCTTGAGGCGGGACTACTCCCAAGGCGGTCCCGGGGACGTTTGCAACCGCCTCTTCCCGGGGCGCCACCCGAGGCCAAGATGGCCACCACCCGGTGTGGACGACATCGGAAATGCGAGTGAGCGGAGTTCGGAGTGGTGGCCATGGCAAGTGACGACGTGGTCGAGCGCGCAGAGCGCGAACATCGCCCGAGCCCGATCGATGTGCATGTCGGCAGCCGCGTCCGCCTGCGCCGCACCCTCCTGGGCATGAGCCAGGAGAAGCTGGGCGAGGCGCTCGGCCTCACCTTCCAGCAGGTCCAGAAGTATGAGCGGGGCGTGAACCGCATCGGCGCAAGCCGGCTGTTCGACCTGTCGCGCGTGCTGGACGTGCCGATCGGCTTCTTCTTCGATGACATGCCCGGCGAGATGGGCGGCAGCGCCAACGCCACCCGTCGTCATGGCGGCGGCTTCGCCGAGGCGCAGGACGGCTTCGAGGACAACACGCTGCACCGGCGCGAAACCCTCGAACTCGTGCGCGCCTATTACCGCATCACCGATCCCTCGGTCCGCAAGCGCGTCTTCGACCTGATCAAGAGCCTGACGCCCGCCGAATGAGGAAACGATCCGCCCCCCGGGGCAGGAAAGGATTTCCTTAGCCTTTGCCATGGCATCCTGCCGCCATGGCAGGTGACCTCGCCGCACAGTTGGCAAACATCGCCTCCGGCGATTACCGGCCGACGACCTTCCTCGAACGAGGGGTCGCCGTGCCCTTCACCACGCCCCTGCTGCTCGGCGCCCGGCTGCGCCCCTCCAGCCGCAAGGGGCTGGAGCTTGTGATCGCCAATATCAGCGACGAGC
>Ga0315900_10012949_pt1 | contig 10191 bp, 10 predicted proteins | sample LakEriMetagenome_FD_203521 | JGI IMG/M metagenome (GOLD analysis project Ga0315900, IMG submission 203521) | Freshwater fungal communities from buoy surface, Lake Erie, Ohio, United States - Buoy 12 MA114 | ecosystem: Environmental > Aquatic > Freshwater > Lake > Lake biofilm | place: USA: Lake...
CTCCTTGGCGCGGCTCTTCTCCTCGTCGCGTCGCGCGCCGCCGAAGGCCGCGTCGAAACCGTGGAGATCGAGCGCCTGCTTGAGGCCTTCGGTCTTCCACATGTCGGTGTGCAACGGACCGTGATCGAAGGGATTGATGCCGCGCGCCTTGGCTTCGGGGTTCTGGTGCACGAGGAGTTCCATGCCCGACTCCCTCGCCATGCGCTCGCGCATCTCGTACATCGCGCGGAACTTCCACGTGGTGTCGACGTGCAGCAGCGGGAACGGGATGGGGCCCGGGTGGAAGGCCTTCATCGCGAGGTGCAGCATCACCGAACTGTCCTTGCCGACGCTGTACATCATGACCGGACGCTCGGCCTCGGCGACCGCCTCGCGGATGATGTGGATCGCCTCGGCCTCGAGGCGCTGCAGGTGGGTGAGCGTGGGCGGGTTCATCGTCTGCAGCGGGGTGGGAGGAGGGCGCAAGGGCCGACTGACGTCAGGCACCGAGACTACCGACCACGGCCGTTGTCGCGCCTGCACGGCGCGGCTGTGCTCCAATGGGCGTGTGGAGAGCCTCGCCCTGCTGGTCACCCTCATCGTCGGCACCATCGTGCTCGCCGGCCTGGTGAGCCTCATCGCCCTGTGGCGCAACCCTCGCCACCTGCTCGCGCGCATCTTCTTCGGGGTCGTCGCCGCGTTCTCGGTGGTGATGGGCCTGTGGCTGGCAACGGTGACCGGCTCCACCGGTAGCTGGGTCATCGGCGGCGGAGTGGCGCTCGCCGGAGCCCTCGCCCTGTGGCGCGTGGTGCGCCGGCGCCCACCTACTGCGGAGGTCGCAGATGCCTGAACCCGACATGCTCGAGCGTTCCGCACGCTGGATCGACGGCGACGAGCCGGTGCAGATGTCGGGTGTGCTCGGCGGAACGAGCGGAGCATTCGCCGAGGTGGCACCCGACATCGGGTTCGCCGAGGCGTTCAGCAACGTGGTGTCGTTCGCCACCGGCGACGGGCTGGTGCTGTTCGACGTGTCGCACCAACTGTCGGCACCCAAGGTGGTGGAGGCGATCCGCCACTGGTCGACCGCCCCGGTGCACACCGCCGTGTACACCCACGGGCACATCGACCACGTCACCGGCGCCCAGGCGTTCGATGCCGCGGCCGCCGCCCGCGGCGACCGACCCATCCGCTACGTCGGCCACGAGGCCGTGCCGCAGCGCTTCGAGCGTTACCGCGACACCAACGGGTACAACGGCCACATCAACATGCGCCAGTTCAGACTGCCGGCGCCGATTTTCCCGAGCGAGTTCGTGGAGCCGCAGGTCACCTACCGCGACGCACTGCAGCTCGACGTGGGCGGCACGTCGTTCCACCTGTACCACGCCCGCGGCGAGACCGATGACCACACGTGGGCGTGGGTTCCCGAGCACCGCGCCGTGTGCGTGGGCGACCTGTTCATCTGGCAGTTCCCCAACGCCGGGAACCCGCAGAAGGTGCAGCGCTACGCATGGGAGTGGGCGGTTGCCCTGCGGGCGATGGCAGCGCTGCGACCCGAACTGCTCCTTCCGGCACACGGCCCTGCGGTCGGCGGATCAGACCGTGTGGTGAAGGTGCTCACGCACACCGCCGAAGCCCTCGAGTCGCTCCACGCCCAGACGCTGGCGCTCATGAACAGCGGCGCCCGGCTCGACCAGGTGATCCACGAGGTGCGGCTCCCCGCCCACCTCGCCGACCTGCCGTACCTGCGCCCCTCGTACGACGAGCCCGAGTTCGTGGTGCGCAACCTGTGGCGCCTGTACGGCGGCTGGTACGACGGCAACCCGGCCAACCTGAAGCCGGCCCGCGAGGTGGACCTCGCCCGCGAGATGGCGGCGCTGGCCGGCGGCGCCGATGTGCTGGCGGCACGCGCCGAGCAACTCGCTGCCGCTGGTGACCTGCGCCTCGCCTGCCACCTCGCAGAGATGGCAGCCCTGGCCGAACCCGAGTCGACCACCGTGCACGGCATCCGCGCCGCGGTGTACGACGCACGCCGCCGACAGGAGACGTCGTTCATGGCAACCGGCATCTACCGCGCCGCGGCGCACGACTCGCGCGAGCGGTCGTCAGCCGACTGACGTGGTCACGAGCGCCTGATCTCCTGCTCGTCGCCACCCGCCGTCCAGATACGGATGGCGAGCGAGTCGCCGTCCACCTCGATGAGCGACATCGAGTGCACGAGCAGCTCGTAGAACTCACCTGACCTCGGACCATCGCCGCCGGGGTTCGTCACCGACAGCAGATGCTGGGCCATCACCGGCTCGAGCCGAACTGCACGGGCCTCGATCCGGGCATCACCGCTTCCGTCGCCGAGCTTCTCGTCGAGCGGCGCCGAGTGCAGCGCACACCACGGAAACCGATCCAGATCGCGGGCCCGTGCTGCGTTGGGCATGGTGCCGATCCAGAGGTGCCCCTCGGTGAAGAACACGTTCGTGCCGTTCACCCGCGGTCGCCCGTCGGCGTGCACCGTGGCCAGCACATGATGGGGATGCGCGGTGAACCTCGACTTCACCGCACCGGCGAGCGACGGCACCTCATCGGTGACCTCGAACCACGACAACGCCTCTGCAGCCATCAGGACATGGTGGCAGATGAGCCGACCGACCTCAGCGAACTGCGCCTCGTCAGTAGCGGCAGATGCAGAACTCGTTGCCCTCGGGGTCGGCCATCAGCTCCCACTCGGCGCCGTACTCGGCGAATCGCTGACGACGACTCGCACCGAGCGCCTCGAGCCGGTCGATCTCGGCGTCGATGTCGTCGACGTGCAGGTCGAGGTGCAGGCGGTTCTTGGCGGAACGGGGCTCGGCGACGGGTTGCAGCACCATGCGGGGCACCCGACCGGTGGAGTCGGACAGCACCCGGTAGTGGCCGAATTCGGCCACGTCGTCGAACGGCAGCGCCTGCGACCAGAACACGGCCTGCGCGTCGGCGTCGCCGACATCGACGGTGATGCACACGTACAGACGCTGGTCGGGATACCGGTTCGGGTTCGGTGCCATGACCCGACGGTAGCCTCGACCCGTCATGAGCACGCACGATGTCGCCGCCGAGGCAGCCGCACGGCGGACCTTCGCCATCATCAGCCATCCCGACGCCGGCAAGACCACCCTCACCGAGAAGTTCCTCCTGTACTCGGGTGCCGTGCAGGAGGCTGGTGCGGTGCACGCCCGTGAGGGCCGCCGGTCGGCACGCAGCGACTGGATGGACCTCGAGCAGCAGCGTGGCATCAGCATCAGCAGCACCGTGCTGCAGTTCCCCTACCGGCACCACACGGTCAATCTGCTCGACACCCCCGGCCACCGCGACTTCAGCGAGGACACCTACCGGGTGCTCGCCGCGGTCGACGCCGTGGTGATGGTGCTCGACGCGGCGAAGGGCATCGAGAGCCAGACCCTGAAGCTGTTCCAGGTGTGCCGTTCGCGCAACCTGCCGGTGCTCACGTTCCTCAACAAGTACGACCGCCCGAGCCGCGAGCCGCTCGAACTGCTCGACGAGATCGAGAACCAGATCGACCTCCGTCCCACACCCATCACCTGGCCGGTGGGCAACGGCGACGACTTCCGCGGCGTCGTCGACCGTCGCACCGGCATGTACACCCGCTTCACACGCACCGCCCGCGGTGCTGCAGAGGCCGTGGAAGAAGACATGCCACTCGACGCTGCCGCTGCGGAGGGAGCGAAGGAGTCGCCGCGCGCATGGAAGTCGGCGCTCGACGAGATCGGCCTGCTCGAGGCGGTTGGCGCAGATCTCGACATGCCGTCGTTCCTCGCCGGACAGTCGACCCCGGTGTTCGTGGGCTCGGCACTCACCAACTTCGGCGTGCGCAAGCTCCTCGACGCGGTCATCGACCTCGCCCCGGCACCGTCGCCACGCGTCGATGTCAACGACAACCCACGACCGCTCGATGCGCCATTCAGCGCGTTCGTGTTCAAGGTGCAGGCCAACATGGACCCGTCGCACCGCGACCGCATCGCGTTCGCCCGCATCTGCTCGGGCCGCTTCGAGCGCGGCATGACCGCCACCAACTCGCGCACCGGCCGCGACATGACCACCAAGTACGCCACCACCGCGTTCGGTGCCGACCGTGAGACCGTCGACGAGGCATACCCCGGCGATGTCGTGGGCCTCGTCAACGCGTCGGGCGTACTCATCGGGGACACGCTGTTCGAATCGGGTCCCGCCGGCAGCGCCGTCACCTATCCCCCGCTGCCACGCTTCGCCCCGGAGGTGTTCGCCAAGGCTCGCCCGCTCGACAACGGCAAGTTCAAGCAGTTCCGCAAGGGCCTCGAGCAGCTCGACGAAGAGGGCGTGGTGCAGGTGCTGCGCGACCCCGACATGGGCGACACCGAGAACGTGCTCGCCGCCGTGGGCCAACTGCAGTTCGAGGTGTTCGCCCACCGGCTCGGCAGCGAGTTCGGCGCCCCGAGCGAGGTGGTCTCGGCCCCCTACCAGGCGATCCGCCTCACCGACAGGGAATCTGCCGACCGCCTCCGCCAGATCGGCGGCATCCGCATCCTCACCCGCGGCGACGGCTCACTGGTGGCCCTGTTCGAGAACCGCTATCGCCTGCAGCGCCTGATGAGCGACGAGCCCGAGCTCACCCTCGAACCGATCATCGCCGACGCCACCCCGCTGACGTAGTCGACATTGCCCGCACCGCCTGCCACCGGCGAGACTCTCCGGGTGAGCGACACCCAACTCGAACTCGTCAGCGCAGCACTCGACCGACTCCTCGCCGAGCACCCGCCGTCGGCCTCGAGCGATGCCGAGTTCCGCGGTCACCGGTACGACGCCGGCCTCGCGTGGGTGCACTTCCCCGTCGGGTTCGGCGGGCTCGGCGTGCGACCCGACCTGAATCGGCTGGTCGACGAGCGTTGTCGCAAGGCTGGCGCCAGGGCGGCCGACCCGAGCACGTTCTTCATGGCGCTGGCCGGGCCCACCATCGTCACCCATGGCACCGACGAGCAGAAGCGCCGCTTCCTGCGCCCGATGTTCACCGGCGAGGAGCGCTGGTGCCAGCTGTTCAGCGAGCCCGGCGCCGGTAGCGACTTCGCCGGCCTCGGCACCAAGGCCGTGCGCGACGGTGACGAATGGGTGGTGAACGGCCAGAAGGTGTGGAACACGCTCGCCCACCTCGGCCACTGGGGCATGCTCGTCGCCCGCACCGATCCCGAGCAGCCCAAGCACAAGGGGATGACCTACTTCGCGCTCGACATGCGTCTCCCCGGCGTGGAGGTGCGCCCGCTGCGCCAGATCACCGGCGAGGCGGAGTTCAACGAGGTGTACATGACCGACGCCCGCGTGCCCGACGACTGCCGCATCGGCGCAGTCGGCGAGGGCTGGCGCGCCGCACTCACCACCCTCATGAACGAGCGCACCGCCATCGGCTCGGGCAACAGCGGCACACGTCGCACCGGCCCGATCGCCGAGGCGCTTCGCATCTGGGAGGAACTGCCCGCCGACGAGAAGACTCCCACCCGTCGCGAGCGGTTGATGCAGCTGTACACACTCAGCGAGGCGTTCCGACTCACCAATCAGCGCGCCGCCCAGAATGCCAAGGCTGGCAATCCCGGGCCCGAGGGCTCGATCGCCAAGCTGGCGCTGAGCAACTTCAACAAGGTGTGCACCGAGTTCTGCGTCAGCCTGCTCGGCGCACACGGAATGGTCGACTACGACTACACGTTCCGCAGACCCGAGCAGCTCTCGGTCGACGGCCTCGACCACGGCGTGCGCCACGGCTTCCTGCGCGCCCGCGCCAACAGCATCGAGGGCGGTACCAGCGAGATCATGAAGAACATCCTCGGCGAGCAGGTGCTCGGCCTGCCCGGCGAGCCCCGTGTCGACAAGGACCTTCCGTGGAGCAAGGTGCCCCGGAGCTGACAGGTCGCACCCGCCGGAGCAGGCGGTACCGTCTCCCCCCGATCGACACGAGGCCCCGATGACCGACTCGCCCGCCAACGCCCCCGACACACCGGCCGCAGCCAACTTCGTCCGCGACCTCATCCGCCAGCAGCTCGCCGACGGCACGGCCAGCCGTGTGCAGACCCGGTTCCCACCCGAGCCCAACGGGTACCTGCACATCGGTCACGCCAAGGCCATCTGCGTCGACTTCGGCATGGCCGCCGAGTTCGGTGGCATCTGCAAGCTGCGCTTCGACGACACCAACCCCGTCACCGAGGACACCGAGTACGTCGATGCCATCGTCGACGACGTGCGCTGGCTGGGCTTCGAGCCCCACGGCGAGCCGGTGTACGCGAGCGACTACTTCGAGCAGTTGTACCAGTGGGCCGAGCACCTCATCACCACCGGCCACGCCTACGTCGACGACCAGGATGGCGACACCATCTCTGCTCAGCGCGGCGGCTACGGCAAGCCGGGCATCGAGAGCCCGTTCCGCACCCGCAGCGTGGACGAGAACCTCGACCTGTTCCGCCGCATGCGCGCCGGCGAGTTCGCCGACGGCTCGCGTGTGCTGCGCGCCAAGATCGACATGCAGCACGAGAACATGCAGTTCCGCGACCCGGTGATGTACCGCATCCGCCACGCGCGCCACCACCGCACGGGCGACGGCTGGTGCATCTATCCCACCTACGACTGGGCACACGGGCAGAGCGATGCCATCGAGGGCGTCACCCACAGCATCTGCACACTCGAGTTCGACAGCCACCGGCCGCTGTACGACTGGTACCTCGACCACCTGCCGCTGCCGTTCGAGCAGCCCCGCCAGACCGAATTCGCCCGCCTCGAACTCACCTACACCGTCACCTCCAAGCGCAAGCTGCTCCAGCTCATCAACGACGGTGTCGTCGACGGGTGGGACGATCCGCGTCTGCCCACTCTGCGCGCCCTGCGTCGCCGCGGCTACCCCGCTTCGGCCATCCGGGCGTTCTGCGACTTCATCGGCGTGGCCAAGACGAACAGCCGCCACCAGCTCGAGTTGCTCGAGTGGTTCGTGCGCAACGAGCTCAACCGCACCGCCCTGCGGCGGATGGCGGTGCTGCAGCCGGTGCGCATGGTGATCACCAACTGGCCGGCCGGTCACGTGGAGACCGTCGAGTTGGCCAACAACCCCGAAGACCCGACCGCCGGCACCCGCACCGTCGACTTCTCCGGTGAACTGTTCATCGAAGCCGACGACTTCAAGGCCGTACCGCCGCCGAAGTACTTCCGCCTCTCCCCCGGCACCGAGGTGCGCCTGCGCGGTGCCTACTTCGTGCGCTGCACCGGCTTCACCACCGACGACGCCGGCAACGTCACCGAGGTGCAGTGCACCTACGACCCCGACTCGCGTGGCGGCCAGGCGGCCGACGGCCGCAAGGTGAAGGCCACCATCCACTGGGTGAGCACCGAGCATGCAGTCGACATCACGGTCGCCCGCTACGAACGACTGTTCACCGCCGAGGTGCCCGGCGACCGCACCGGCGATCCGTTCGACGACCTCGAGCCCACCTCACGCGTCATCGCCCCGGGCAAGGCCGAGGCCGCGCTGGCCGAGGTGCCCGCCGGCACGGTGGTGCAGTTCGAGCGGCTCGGCTACTTCGCCCACGACCCGCGCGAGCACGGCCTGTTCCACCGCACGGTGGGCCTGAAGGACGAGTGGGCCAACGTGCAGAAGCGGCAGTAGCCGCCCGCAACGGCCTCAGTCGTCGACGGCGAGCCAGGCGTCGGACGTGGTGTCGCGCTTGGCCGTGTGCCAGCGACGGCACCCGCTCTCGTGGAACCACCGTTCGAGGATGACACCCTCGGTGTTGTCCTGCATCCAGGCGTAGTCGACGTTGCGGGCGTCGGCATCGGTGATGGAGTCGGGTGTCGTCGGGAAGACGTTGCCGTAGCGGAACTCCTCGAACGGCCGGGCGCCGCAGTTGGGGCAGTGCACCATCAGCATCGGGTCACCTCGTTCCTGCAGAGCTGGGGTCGGCCATGGCGGCCTCTCGCGCGAACCGGTCGAGCCCGAACGGTTCGATGAGCGGCGCACTGCCGGTGGCGAGCAACTGGGCGAGTTGCTGGCCGGCGGCCGGGATCGCCTTGAAGCCCCACGTTCCCCATCCCGTCGACAGCCAGAAGCCGTCGGTGGTGGTGGGGCCGAGGATCGGCGAGAAGTCGGTGCTCACATCGCAGATGCCCGTCCACGAGCGCAGGATGCGCAACTTGCCGAGGAACGGGAACATCGTCACGGCCTTCTTCGAGCACGCCTGCAGGTACGAGAAGGTGGTGGCCTGCTGGTAACTGGCGAAACTGTCGTACTCGGCGCCGATGAGCATCTGACCGCGAGGTGTCTGGCTCACGTAGAACACCAGATCGTTGCTCGACACGATCGGGGCGAACTCCTGCGCGTACGCATTGGTGACGAAGGCCTGCAGCGCGTGTGTGCGGATGGGCAGGCGCACGTCGGCCCACTTCGACACCGTGCTCACGTGGCCACCGACCGCGGAGATCACCGTGCCGGCGGCGATGTTGCCCTTGTCGGTGATCACACCGGTGACCCGGCCGTCGGCACCACGGGTGAGCCCGGTGACCTTGGTGTGCTGGAACACGTGCGCACCGGCGCGCAGCGCGCCCTGGGCGTACGCCCACACCACACGGTCGTGACGAGCCGTGGCGCCCTCGTGGTGATAGCTCGCACCGTGCACCGGATAGCGGCCACCACCGTCGAGGTCGATCTGCGGGCACAGCCGCTTGATCTCGTCGGGACCGATGTAGTCGGTCTTGGCACCGCACGCCTCGTTCATGAGTGCACGTGTCTGCTCGGTACGCGCCGTCATCACCGAGTGGGCCATCCAGATCTGGCCCTTGGTGCTGTGCATGATCCAGCAACCGGTCTCGTCCTCGAGCTGCTGGTACATCTCGAGGCTGTGCTGATAGAAGCGCACCGACTCGGGGATGCCGTAGTTGCTGCGGATGATGGTGGTGTTGCGGCCCGAGTTGCCCGAGCCGATGAAGCTCGCGTCGAGCACGCACACGTTGGTGATGCCGTGCCGTGTGGCGAGGTAGTAGGCGGTGGCGAGGCCGTGCCCACCACCACCGATGATCACCACGTCGTACGCCGGCTTGGGGTCGCCCACCTGCCACGGCAGGTCGAGGAGTGTTTCCACGAACTCGTTCATGCGAGGCGCTCCTCCAGTTCGTGACGGGCAGCGCAGGCCACGAGCAGCAGCGCCGAACCATCGCGGGCGATGTCGAGCTTCGCCGGCACGCCGGCGATACGGCCCTGGGCGAGCGCAGGACGTGCGTGCGGCAACTCCCACTCGATGTGGTGCAGGGCGATCAGCTCGAGTTCGCCCGGCGTGAGGATCGCACCGGCGAACCCGTGCTCGGGCGTGATGATCGCGTGCGGGTCGCCCTTCACGGTGGGCACCGTGGCACCGGGTCCGTTGGGGGCGATGAGGAACACGTCGTCGGGCGAGATGCGCACGACGTCGGCACCACGGGGCCACTTGTTGGCGTCGAGCGCCGCAGGGTCGGCGATGATGCGCCATCCCTCGAGCGGCGACGTGCGGCCGGGTGTGCGGGCAGGATCACATGCGAGCACGGGCACCCTCCGGGTCGTAGAACGGAACGGGACTCACGCGGGCCTCACGGTCGTCGATCATCACCACGTCGGCGTGCGGCAGACGCTTCTGCCAGCCGAGCAGCACCGCGTGGCCGAACTTCGGCGAGAACCAGCTCGAGGTGACGTGGCCCACCACCTCGCCGCCGACGCGGATGACACTGCCCTCGAGCGGCGCCGGGCCGGCCATGGTGAAACCGAACAGTCGGCGCTCGTCGGGCAGGGCGGCCGTGCGGACGAGCGCGTCGCGGCCCACGAACGCAGGCTTGTCGAGCTTCACCGCCCAGTCCATGTTCACCCGACGCGGCGTGGAGTCGAGCTCGGTGTCCTGGCCCACGATGATGTGGCCCTTCTCGCAGCGCAGGCCGAACAGCGCCTGCAGGCCGTGCGGCCTGATGCCGAGCGGTTCGCCGAGGTGCATGAGCGCCTGCCACAGCTCGACGCTCTGGTCGAGTTGGTGGTGCAGCTCGAAACTGGCCTCACCGGTGAACGACAGGCGCATCACGTGACACGGCACGCCGGCCACGTGCAGGCGCTTGTGCTGCAGGAACTTCGGTCGGTCGTCGTCGCGCACGCCGGCCCGACGGAGCAGTTCACCGGCGAGCGGGCCGGTGACGTTGATGGATCCG
>Ga0315900_10012953_pt1 | contig 10189 bp, 9 predicted proteins | sample LakEriMetagenome_FD_203521 | JGI IMG/M metagenome (GOLD analysis project Ga0315900, IMG submission 203521) | Freshwater fungal communities from buoy surface, Lake Erie, Ohio, United States - Buoy 12 MA114 | ecosystem: Environmental > Aquatic > Freshwater > Lake > Lake biofilm | place: USA: Lake...
TGCTCGCGGTAGTTTTTCAATCCCCCCCCCCCCCCCTCCCCACGGCCAAGACCAAGGCGATTCTTCGCGACAATCCACTGCGAATCTGAGTGACGTCAACAATGCCGCCACAGCCAGGTTGCCGAACACGACTCAAAACGCAGTTGCAGGCCCACTGGTTCATTCCAGTTCAAGCCGATTCCCGCGGGCCAGGAGCCGGCTGACTGGGAGCCACTCAGCGAGATGAGCGTTTGCCCTTGCCGCGGGGCCGTTTTCGGGGCTGCTGACGACTCGCCTGCTGGGCTGCCAATTCCGCCGAGGAGAGCTGTGTGCCGGCCTGCTTCTTCAACTGGAGAATCTGATCCCTCAATCGGGCCGCGGTCTCGAAATCGAGTTCCCGGGCCGCTGTGTGCATCTGCTCTTCCAGGCCGGCCAGAACATCGAGCGACAGCGCCGCATCGTCCCCAATGCCGGCCGCCTGCTGCGCGGTGCGGCGGGCCTGCACTTCCTCTTCAATCCCCCGCCGGATCGCCTTGCGGATTGTTTCGGGCGTAATGCCATGCCGGGCGTTGTACTCCAGCTGCAGTTGCCGCCGCCGCTGCGTCTCGTCGATCGCCTGCCGCATGCTGTCAGTGATGATGTCGCCGTAGAGGTACACCTCCGCATTGACATTGCGGGCGGCGCGGCCAATGGTCTGAATGAGGCTGGTCGTGCTCCGCAGGAAGCCCTCCTTGTCGGCATCCAGGATCGCCACCATCGACACTTCGGGAAGATCCAGGCCTTCCCGCAACAGGTTAACCCCCACCACGCAGTCGAACTCGTTCGACCGCAGCTTTCGCAGCACCTCGACCCGCTCGAAGGCGTCCAACTCCGAGTGCAGCCAGGCACACCGCAGTCCCGCCTCGACCAGGTACTTCGAGAGATCTTCGGCCAACCGCTTCGTCAGCGTGGTGACCAGCACCCGCTCGTCCCGGGCCGCCCGCAGTCGGATCTGTTCCATCAGGTGCGGCACCTGCCCCTTCGCGGGCACCACGTGAATCTGTGGATCGACCAGCCCCGTCGGACGAATCACCTGCTCCACCACTTCGCCCGACACCTGCTCCAGTTCCCAGTCCGCCGGAGTTGCCGAGACAAACACCGCCTGCAGGTTCCGCGCGCGAAACTCCTCGAACCGCAGGGGACGGTTGTCGAGCGCACACGGCAGCCGGAACCCATGCTCGACCAGCGTTGTTTTCCGCGACTGATCCCCCGCGAACATCGCCCGGATCTGCGGCACCGTGACATGCGATTCGTCCACAATCAGCAGCGCGTCCGCCGGGAAAAAGTCGAACAGGGTCGACGGGGGCTCACCCGGCTTGCGGCCCGCGAGCGGCCGACTGTAGTTCTCGATTCCCGGGCAGTATCCCACCTCGGCCAGCATCTCGAGGTCGAACCGGGTCCGGGCGGCCAGGCGCTGTGCCTCCAGCAGCTTCCCCTCCCGCCGAAAGAACTCCAGTCGCGACTCCAGCTCCGCGCGGATCTCATCAATCGCGTGAACGATCCGGTCATAGGGCAGCACAAAGTGCTTCGCAGGATAGATGTAGATTTCCTGCAATCGCCGCGCCTCGGTTCCCGAGACTGGGTTGATCTCAGCCAGCGATTCGACTTCATCGCCCCAGAGCTCGACCCGATAGCCAAACTCCTCGTAGGCCGGCCAGATTTCGACCACATCGCCCCGCACCCGAAACTTGGCCCGGGCGAATTCGTAGTCGTTACGCTCGTACTGGATATCGACCAGCCGCCTCAGCAGATCGTCCCGATCAATCGATTCCCCCACGCGCAGGGGAATCATCATCTCAAGGTAATCCTTCGGTGAGCCCAACCCGTAGATGCAACTGACCGTCGCCACCACGATCACATCCCGACGACTCATCAGCGCGCTCGTGGCCGCCAGCCGCAGCCGATCGATCTCCTCGTTGATCGAGGCATCCTTCTCGATATAAATGTCCCGCTGGGGAATGTACGCCTCGGGCTGGTAGTAGTCGTAATAGCTGACGAAGTAAGTGACCGCATTATTCGGGAAGAACTCCCGGAACTCCCCGAACAACTGGGCGGCCAGCGTCTTGTTGTGCGAGAGCACCAGGGTTGGTCGCTGACACTGCGCGATGACGTTCGCCATCGTGAACGTCTTGCCCGATCCGGTCACCCCCAACAGCACCTGATCCTGTCGCTTCTCCTCCAGTCCTCTGAGCAATTGCGAAATCGCCCGGGGCTGATCCCCGGCTGGCTGGAACTCACTCTTCAGCTGGAAGGCTGGCACGCACACACTCTCAGGAAGATTGATGCTGAGGGACCCTGCGAGCCCCTGACCCCGTCCAGTCCTCAACGGCTCCAGCCCCCGCGGGATGCTGCCCCGGGCGGGCCAAACCGCTCGATTCAGTAGTTCCGATAAGGTCCACTGGCGCGAGGCTGCAACGGATCGACCGGCCCCCCCCTCCCGGGCCATTCCGCATCAGACCGAGTGGCCGGTCGTGGCATGTTGCCCACAGGCAGATTCGGTGTCGACCCCTGGGGCGACAATAGGGCCTGGCCCGTTCGCCCGCCCCCAGCCATGTCCCCTCCCCCCACGCCCGGGGAGCCCGCGACAAACCACAGATCGCCCACGATGATCCCCACGGTCAGGCAGGCGGCGGCCACCGCCCCCGCCGGCAGCAGGCTCCGCCAGTTTCGCCGCCGCTCCGACCGCCGGCCATCCAGCCGGGCCATTTCCCGGCTCACACCACTCCATACACTCTCCTCACCCGCGGCCGACATCGACGCCGTCGCCGACAGCACCCGCGCCTGCTCCAGCACGTACTGGCTCTGCCCCAACGCCGCCCAGTGCCGCCGGCAGTCGACACATTCCACCAGGTGCAGCTCCACTTCCGTCTCTTCCGACCGCGGCAGATCGTGCCCCGCCATCAGGGCCAGTCGCAGTCGAATCGCGTCACAGTCACTCCCCCACATGTTCACTCCCCTCCGGCTCTTGTTCGGGTGCCCCCAAGCTGTGGGGAGGCTTCACCGACTGGCGTCGTTCCCAGATCCGCTGAAATCGCGTCCGTGCCTCGGCCAATCGCCAGCGGATTGTCGCCTCCTTTCGATCCAGAATCGCCGCAATCTCCGAGGTTGAAAAATTCTCCAGATCCCTCAGCACCAGCACCGTTCGGTACTGTTCGGGAATCCCGTCCAGGACCTGCCGAACTTCCTGCTGCAGGTCCAGGTGCTCCCGAGGATCGGGGCTGGCGGGGTCGATGCCCAATTCCGACTGGCTGTCCGAAAAGAACAGCGGCCACCGCCGACGCTTCCGTTTTCTCAGTGTGTCCAGCCCCAGATTCACCCCAATCCGGAACAGCCACGGTCCAAATCGCCGCGCGGGATCAAACTTGTCCAACCGGGAATAAACGCGGAGAAATGTCTCCTGGCACAAGTCGCGGGCCAATTCACGATCGCGAACAAACCGCATCAGGACGCTCATCAGCCGCCCTTCGTAGCGCCGCACCAGTTCCCCGAACGCATCCTGATCCCCCTGCCGAACCTCCTCGACCAGACGCGCATCGCTCACCGCCCCGCTCAGCGGGTGGAGATCGAGCGATCCGGTCCCAGGATCCGACATGGTGCGCAGGTGACTCATGCAAAGTACTACGCATTTCCCCGTCTCCCCGTTGGCGCCAGCCCTCTGGGCGGGTATGCGAAAGTGACCTAAGATGCTAAGAGAAAACACCTTGCAAGGCAAACAGTTGGCTCATGTCCACCTCGCTTCCCACCTCTCACTCCCCCCGGCTGGCCGCCCTCATCGCCTGTGGCGGGGCCAGCCTGCGGATGGGAACACCCAAAGCCAGCCTGACTTGGCGGGGCGAGGCCTTTCTCACCCGGCTCGCCCGGCAACTCGCCACGGTCGCCTCTCCAGTCGTCGTGGTCGCCGCCCCGCAACAGCCCCTGCCCGCTCTCCCCCCCGCCACTCGCCGCACGGACGATCCCGTTCATCACCAAGGTCCCCTGGCGGCGTTGAACCAGGGCCTGCTAACCCTCCAAGGCGAAGCTGATCTCGCCTTCTACTGTAGCTGCGACGCCCCGCTGCTCGTCCCGGCGTTCGTCACCCGGCTCGCCACTCTTTTGGACGACCACTCCGACCTCGTCATGGTCCGCTGGAAAGACCGCCTGCAGGGGTGTGCCACACTCCTCCGCGTCGCCTTGCAACCCACTGTTCAGCAGCTGCTGGACCAAGACCGTCGGCGGTTGCTCGACCTGGTGGATGTCAGCCGCGGTCGCATCGTGGACGCCTTCGAACTGACCGATGTCGATCCCGACCTGCTGACCCTCCGCGGGGTGAACACCCCGGCCGAGCTGGCCGAGCTTGAGCGAATTTGGGGTTGGGTCGAGTGAGGCCCGTCTGTGGTGCCAATGACTCGCGCCACTCAGCCGCCGCGTTAAAAGCCCCGCGTCACCAGTCCCGCGTGACCCCTCCACCTGCCGACGCCGCGGTCGCCTCTGGTCCGAACTGCCGCTCACAGAACGCGCGATACACGCCCGCGGGACTGGCCAGCAGCTGGTCATGAGTCCCCGCTTCGCAGATCCGCCCCTCCTTCAGCACGAAAATGCAGTCGGCATCGCGGATCGTCGACAAGCGATGGGCGATGATGATCGAGGTTCGCCCCAGCATCAGCTGGTCCAGAGCCCGCTGCACCTCTCCCTCACTCTCTGAATCGAGCGAACTGGTCGCCTCGTCCAGCAGCAGCAGGGCCGGATCGCGCAGCACCGCCCGGGCAATCGCAATCCGCTGACGTTGTCCTCCCGACAGCTTGACGCCCCGCTCTCCTACGATGGTGTCGTAGCGTTCGGGAAATCGCTCAATGAACTCATGCGCGTTCGCCTTGCGGGCGGCCTCTTCAATCTCGGCTGCCGTCGCCCCCAGCCGACCGTAGGCAATGTTCTCTGCAATCGTGCCCCCAAACAGCAGCACATCTTGAGGCACAATCGCAAACTGCGCCCGAAACCAGTCCAGCGGGTACTCGCCAATCTCACGCCCGTCGAGCAGAATCCGCCCCCCGTCGGGGAGGTAGAACCGCATCAGCAACGCGGTCACTGTCGACTTGCCCGCCCCACTCGCACCCACCAGTGCCACACGCTGGCCCGACTCGATCCGCAGGCTGAAATCGCTGAGGACCGGAACCTCCCGCCGACTCGGATAGGCGAATTGCACTCCCTCGAACGCCACGTCGCCCCGACACCGCCCTGGCCACTCCAACCCTGCGGGGCTCGTGACAACTCCCCCCGGCTGTGCGCCGTCCACTCGCCCCCGTCCCGGCTCCAGTGACTGCCCCGGCTCCAACGGCTCCCGCAGCAGTTCTCGCACCCGCTGAGTCGCCCCCAGCATCCGCTGCAAGTCGCCATACAGTCGGGCGAACTGCCCAGCCGAACCGGCGATGAACATCGCGTACAGCAGGAACTGGGTCATTTCTCCAACGCTCAATTGCCCCTGCCGGATCATTCCACATCCGAACCAGAAAACAATTGCCATCGAGCCCGTGCCAAACAGCGTCATGAAGGCGCTGAACGTCCCCTGGTGGCGGGCGCTGAACAGGGCGGCATCGATCACCCGCTGCTGCCCGCCCCGATACCGCGCACCCTCCCAATCCTCGCGCCCAAACGCCTTGACCGAGGAAATTCCCTGCAGCGACTCCTCGACGATAATGTTTGTTTCGGCCAGTCGGTCCTGCGTCTCCCGCGACAGCTGCCTGGCCCGCCGCCCAAACCAGACCGCAGTCCCTACCACCACCGGAGTGGTCGCCAGCACCAGCAGCGTCAGCCGCGGACTGGTCATGGTGGTCAGCACAATGCCCCCCAGCAACGTCAGCAACTGCGAGAGAAACTGCGGAATAGAGCTCACCAGTGTCCGCTGGATCTGGTCCAGGTCTGCCGTCAGCCGACTGGCCAGCTCCCCGACGCGACGCTGCGCGAAAAACACCATCGGCAGCCGCAACAACCGCCCGAACGTCGCCATTCGGAGATCGGCCATCGTCCGCTCTCCGACGTCCGTGCTCCACACGGTATTGCCAAAGGCGCAGGCGGCTCTCAGGAACAGCACACTCGCCAGGACCGCGCCCAGGGTCCCCAGTGACCATGTCCCCATCCCCTGGGCCGCGTCGATCAGTCGCCCGCCCAACCAGGGCATGGCCAACCCCGTCGCACTTGAGATCAGCAGACAGCACCACGCCGCCAGGAACCGGCCGCGATACGGGCGCAGATACGCGAACAACTGCCACAGTTCGCGGAGATTCTCCCTGTTCAGCGGCAACCGGGGAAGATCCGGGCCAGACCGCCCATGATGTCGTGGATGCACCAGCGTCACGCCTCTCAAACGCCCGACTCGCCCCAGTGGACAAGCCTGTCAGCCAATGCCCGAAACTCTCCCAGTGGCAACCACACCCCTGGCTCCAACGCCCACCGGCCAAAATCCCAACTGTCCCAACACCGCGGCTCAAACAGCGAATCTCGAAACCGGTTGTACCTCTCGCGACTCATCTCGCCTTCGGTCCGTTCACGGCCAGAATTCGATGACTGCCGGGCCATCTCATGTGCCGGGCCACTCGTCCGGCTGCAATCCCCCCACCGGACCGGACTGAACACCTCTCCAAAAGTCCACGGCCGCCTGTCAGATCGACCGGCCGTCGGCCCCCCACCGCCGCATCAGGGAATGTTCGACCCCCAACTGATCGGCGATCCGCGCCACAACAAAGTCGATCAGATCGGGAATCGTCCGGGCGCCATGATAAAAACCAGGCATCGCGGGCAACACTGTCGCCCCCGCCTCCGAGAGCTTCCTCAGATTCTCCAGCTGAATGCTTGAGATCGGCGTCTCGCGCGGAACCACAATCAGCCGACGTCGCTCTTTGAGGTGCACGTCCGCTGCCCGCTGAATGAGATTCTCTGAATGCCCCCCCGCCACGCTCGCCACAGTTCCCATCGAACAGGGACAGATCACCATCCCCCTGGTCAGGAACGAGCCACTCGCGATGCCCGCCGAAAAATCGTCGTAGCGGTGGTACGTCAGCCGCTCGAGGGAAATCTCGCCACCCAGCGGACGGAACCCCCCATAATGTTCCAGCCCCGAGTCGATCACTCCCGCCGTGCCACCCCCCGGGAACAATTGTCCGGGCTGAAACCGTTGCAGGTCCACCGTCACACCCAGCTCGGTTCCCAGCACCTGCACCCCCGATCGCGAAATCGTCAGGTGCACCGCATGCCCCGACCACAGCAGCACCTGCAGCAGTCGCAGTGCGTAGATCGAGCCACTCGCCCCCGTAATCGCCACCACATAGTTCGCCATCACCGTTCCCGCTCACCACAATCTCGCGGCGTTCACGAGGGACGCTGCCCCGGTTTCGTCGCAATGTACAGCGTCGCCACTCCAAACGTCAGCGGGAGGTAACGCACCTCGCTCGCGCCGCACTCCCGAATGATCGCGGCCAACTCCGCCCCGTGCGGAAACTGCCCCACGGAATCGGGAAGGTAGTTGTAGGCCCCCTGGTTGTTGCGGGCGAAAAACTGACCCAACCGGGGCAGGATATTCCGGAAGTACCACTGGTAGAGCCCCCGCAACAGGCGATTTCCGGGCAGCGAAAACTCCAGCACCACCACCCGCCCCCCCGGGTCACACACCCGCAGCATCTCCCGCAGCCCCGCCCGCGTGTCGGCGACATTCCGCAGCCCGAAGGCCACCGACACAATCTGGAAGGTCCCCTCCGGAAACGGCAACGCCTGGGTGTCCGCTTCCACGAACACCAGTGAACCTTGCGTGCCTCCGGCCTGTTGCCGCTGGCCCTTGCGATTGGCAATCACCAGCATCTGTGGCGTGAAGTCGGCGCCGATGACCGCCCCTTCTGGCCCACACGCCCGCGCGTAGGCAAGGGCCAGGTCGCCCGTGCCGGTGCAGACATCCAGGACGGGAGCCTTGCCCCGTGGCGGAGCCTCGCGAATCGTCCGCCAGCGCCAGTAATAGTCGGTCCCGCCCGAAAGCACATGATTCATCAGGTCGTAGCGGGCCGAAATCTCGCCAAACATCTGGCGGACCCGCTCCCCCGACTTGTTCACCACCCCGCCCACCGCTCCCCGCGTGGACGCAGCCCCCTGCTCAACTGACATCGCTGTTGTCCCGTCTGAAATCCCGCTTCATCCAGCCGGCCTCGCCCCGGCACCAAAACTCGTTGCCAGCAGCCCAGGCCAGTCCACCACCGCGCCGCGCCGAGCTCTCGAGGCCAGCCCCTGGCTCACCCGCTTCCAATCAATTCAGACCCAACTCGGGCCACCGCTGCTCCAACCGCTCCAGCACGTCCGCGTCACACTCGACCGCATCGGGCCACACCCGGGCATGTCCTTCGCCCGGCAACTTGCGGGTCGCATCCAGCCCCACCATCGCGGTCATCCCCGGCTCCGGAGAGGCATGATCCAACTGACTCCCCGGCCCCACCTGCTGCACCAGGTCGCGCGGAGCATGCAGGTTCGCCGCTACCTCCCTCCACACGCTCTCGCTGTCGCGCAGGGCCACCCCCTCATCCACCACCACAATCAGCTTGACGGCCCAGTGGGGCGAAAGCCCCATCAGCTGCTGAATGACCCGCCGCGCCTGGTAGGGATACTGCTTGCGAATACTCACGAAGGCGACATTGTTCGGGCTGCCACACGGGGGAACCGCGAAGTCCACGACTTCAGGCAGCAACCGCTGCACCACCGGCAGTCCCAGTCGCGAGGCGACCTCGGCCAACGCCCGTTCCTCACGGTTGGCCCCCCCCGGAATGCTTGCCAGCCACACTGGGTTTGCCCGTTGCGTCACCGCTGTCACGTGCACAATCGGCGCCAACCCCTCGGTGCGGTAATGACCGGTGGCACTCGCCACCGTCCCCACCGGCTCCCACGCCTCCCCGGGGTCAATGAACCCCTCCAGCACCACCTCTGCGTTCGCCGTCACCTCCAGATCCTGCGAGCGACACGCCACCAGGTCGACCGAACCGCCCCGCAAAAAACCAGCGACGCGCAGTGGTTCGACCCCCGGCAGGCCCGGCAGCGACGCCGCCAGCAGCACCGCCGCATCTCCCCCCACCACAATCGCCACTGGCATTCTCAGCGAACGTCGCTGGTAACCCAGGTAGTTCTGAAAACCAACATCGTGAATCGACCACAGCAGCCGACAACTCGCGCGCTCGTGAACCGCCACTGCCACCCGCGCCACATCCCGCACTCCGCTCGCCGGATCCTTCGTAAACACGACTCCCGACGTCAGGCACGCCGCGGTCTCCCGCGAGCCAGATCGCACGAACGGCAAACTTCCCAACTCCACATCGCGGCCCAAGCGCACCACCTGCTGGCACGCCCCCGAGCGGGTCACCCGCGGGGCAAATCGCCCCCCCTGGGCCAACTGCGGAACCGTCCGCAGCTTTTCCCACCACCCCTCCGCAACTTTCCCGCTCAACTCCGAGCGCAGTCGCTCGACCAAGGCTGTCGCCGACTCTTCTCCCAGGAAACCGTAGACCCGACCCGCAGCTCCCCACAGGTTCGTCACCACCGGCAACTTGCTTCCCGCGACCCGCTCGAACACCAGCACGGGGCCACCCGCCTCGGCCCCTGCAGTGACCCGCCGGGTCACCGCGGCGATCTCGTCGACAGGAGAGACCTCGGCGGCTACCCGCACAATCTCCCGGCCCACGGTCAACCGTGCCAGGTACTCACTCAAGCCGTCGGGAGTCGTCATGCCGAATCCTGCCGACAGGGACCCCAGTCTGCACTTTCCGGGCCCAGCCAAGAACCGCCGTGGTGAGCCCCCGTTAACGGGTCCGCCCCCGACCCTGCGCGGCGATCCCTCCGCCGGCGCTCGGCTCGGCCGAAGTTCCCCCCTCTCCCACGGCAGTTGTCACCTGACAAGTCACACCTCCCCACATCCACACGAACCTCGCGGGCCCACCGGCCCTGACCCACCGGCCCTTTCCCGGGGGCCCGCCGCACTCAGGTCGCACGTCGCTCCCCGGTCACACGCACCATGGCACGCTCGACTCTGCGGCTAACTCCGCCCACCCACGCCCGTCATGCAATACGGGTTCGTGCGTTTCTCCCGTCCAATCGTGGTGGCGGGACCATGTCCGGGATACACGACCGCATCGTCGGGCAGCACGAACAGTTTCTCCTGGATCCCCGTCACCAA
>Ga0315900_10012956_pt1 | contig 10188 bp, 8 predicted proteins | sample LakEriMetagenome_FD_203521 | JGI IMG/M metagenome (GOLD analysis project Ga0315900, IMG submission 203521) | Freshwater fungal communities from buoy surface, Lake Erie, Ohio, United States - Buoy 12 MA114 | ecosystem: Environmental > Aquatic > Freshwater > Lake > Lake biofilm | place: USA: Lake...
AATTCCACCTATACTACCAGCTATAGTTTTGCCAGGACTTATATGGGGAGCGAGTTTGGTCTTACCAAAAAGTTTTCCAAAAAGTAGCGAACCGGTATCATTCGCCGCCGAAGCAAGGATAATTATCAAAGTAAAGTAAAACCCTTTATCCATGATCCTTATCCAAGTAAAAAACGAAGGCAAAAGCCCTAAGTGAAAAACCGCCCACAGGGACGTAGTTACATCATCAAATTTAGTAAAAGTTTCTTTTAGTAAAATTCGGGGGAAAATTATCACATAAGCCGCCACAATCAAACAAAGCTGATAAGTAAAAACCAGTTCTGGAGTGTATCTGCGAGCCACAAGCAAAGGCATCAGCACAAACAGTAGTATAAAAAAATTAATCCAATTAGCTAAAATAAAAACGCCCATGCGATTACAAAGATTTCTAAACTCTTGAAACGCAAGCAAAGCCACTACCAAAATCAAAACCGACCAAAGACTTGCACCTGCATAATTACACAAAAAAACAAAACCCAAAAGTGCTAATCCGATAACTATTCTCGTTAGATATTTTTGATTAGTATCAGGCTCAGCCATATTTAGCTAATTATATATTAATTACACATTAATCTATAAAGATAATTGACACTAATGCTGGCTTTATGATTTGGGAATAATAGTATTATTGGGCAAAAATTTCTAGGGCTCTTTAAGATTAAAACATGTCGGCAAATACACTTAATTTAAAAAATATTTTAAGTGAAATAGATGAGTCTCGCATTGATGAGCTCAGGGCCATTTTTGACGAGTACTATCCCCAGGATATCGCTGAAGAATTTGATAATCTCGATAAAAACGAAAAACAACTTTTGTTTGATATTTTATCTTTTAATCAAGGGGCTCTTGTAATTGTTGAGCTTGAGTATAACCAAATAAAAGAAATTTTTGATTTTTTATCAAACGATCAGATCACAAAATTCTGTAACCAAATGGAATTGGATGATGCAGCTGATATATTAAGCTTGCTTGAAGATGAGCGCATGCTCAAAATTCTCGAACAGCTCCAGAAACCTTTTGAAATCAAGGAACTACTCAGTTTTGAGCCGGATACCTGCGGAGGTATTATGACTCCAGGTTTTATTAGTGTGCGCGCGGATCTCAAGATAGGAGCGGCTTTGCGCTACTTAAGATTAAAAGCAAAAGAAACGGGCAACACCATCATGTACATTTACGTAACCAAAAAATTTGGTGAGCTTGTTGGTGTAATCAGCTTGAGAGAACTGTTTTTAGCACCTGACGAAAACCAAGTCTCTGAGCATATGAATAACGAAGTGATCTCAGTTAAAACATCCGACGACCAGACCATTGCCGCTGACTTGATTAGCAAGTACCGCTTCTTAGCTATTCCCGTGATGAACGATGATAAGCAACTTGTGGGAATTATTACCATTGATGATATTGTCGAAGTTATCGAAGAAGAAGTTACCGAAGATATTTATCAATCAAGCGGTATTAATGTTAATAGTGATGTAGGAATTGATTTTGGTAAATCTCTTATCAATCGCTTTTATGATGCCTATCGCGCGCGCACGCCATGGCTGATTATTACTCTACTTGGGCAATATTTCGCCGCTACTTTAATTGCTAGTTTTAATATGACCATCGCCGCTATCCCAATTGCCATCTCATTTATGCCCTTACTTTCTGGGATGTCTGGCAATATCGGCAACCAAAGTTCTACTATTATTATTCGCGGTCTTGCGACTGGTGAAGTAGAAATGAACAAAGGCTCAAAAATCTTATTCCATGAAATCCTTATCAGCATTATGATTGGAGTTACCTGCGCGGGCATTGTAGGAGCTTTATCTTTTTATGTGTATAAAAATGTTTTACTATCATCACTAATAGCTCTCTCTTTAATCGTCTCTATGATGCTGGCAGTTGGACTAGGTACTATTACCCCTATGGCTTTCAAAAAACTGGATTTAGATCCCGCCGCGGCTAGCGGACCACTTATCACCACCGGTATTGATGTTTTGTCGTTTTTTGTATATCTAAGCTTGATAACAAAATTTATCGGCGATTTAGTTTAGGTGGTTTTTATGTCGATAATTTTTTTATTAGGGTAGAATAGTATTATGAAGCGCGTTTCAGTATTTTTATTATTAACCGTTTTTTGTTTGAATTTTGCGCAAGCCAGCGAAGTTTTAAGCTTAAGTAAATATCAAGATCAAAAACTCAGCGTGCAAGATGTAAATAAGGTTATCACCAATGGTAAAGGTGTCTGGGTTAATGTTTGGAACTATCCAAAAGACACTAACGCTTTTATAACCAGGCTCAAAACTTATAATATCGACACTATTTATCTGCAAATAAATAGATCTACCACCGAAGTCTTTAAAGACAAAGCTGGCGTAGATGCTCTTTTAAAATCAGCTCACCAAGCGAATATCAAAATCATTGGCTGGTCGTATTGCTATCTAAATGACATTAATAAAGACGCAAAAAAGTTTATTGAACCGGCTCTCTATACAAGCCCAGATGGACATAAGCTAGATGGAATGGCGGCTGATATTGAAGAAAACACCAATCTCTGGGCGGTTCGCAGTTATACAGAAAAACTAAAATCCAAGCTCCCAAAAGATTATCCTCTAATAGCTATTGTCTATTCACCGCGCATCAAAAGCGTTTACCCATGGGAATACATAGCTAGCAATTGGGATGTATTGATGCCTATGACTTATTGGCACGGACTGAAAAACCGGAACCAAGAGACAGTCTATAACTTCGTCAAGGACAGTATTTCACAGTTAAGAGCTTTGACCAAAAAAGACGATCTAAAAATCCATCTCATCACTGACGGTGACAGAACTAGCACTGAAGAGCTCAAAACCTCTCTAAAAGCGGCTCGTGACCTAAATGTAAATGCTGGTATCAGTATCTATCCTGAGCATTTGGCTTCAGACGAGATGCTAAGCGCTCTTGAGAGACATTGCCGCGAAGGGTGTTAATACCTTGCTAAAAAACGTCATAAACACACATCAAACATCTCAATTATTCTAGGCAAGCCATAATAAATTGAGTTCGCGATAACTGAATGTCCGATATGAAGTTCTTTTATATTTTCTATTCGGCTCATAAGAGCTGGCAGATTAGGTACAGTAAGACCATGTCCTAAATTGGTTTTTAGACCGAGTGATTGAGCAAACTCTACAGCCTGAGCGAGCCTGTCAATTTCTTGCTGTACTGGCGAAACAAGCTGATCATAGCTCAGAGCCTGCCCTGAGTAATAAAAAGCCCCGAGAGCTGAGTGCTCTTGATGATACTTAATAAATAAATTAGCGTAAGAGCCAGTATGCAATTCCACAAACTCTGCCCCGATCTCCTTGCTAGCTACAATCTGCTCACTAACTGGATCTATAAACATACTAATTTTAGTACCATTTGCTTGAATAGGTTTTATAAACTCAGATAAAAAAGATTTTTGGGCGCAAACATCAAGACCGCCTTCTGTAGTAAGTTCAGAGCGCTTTTCAGGGACAATAGTTGCTAGTTTAGATTTGGTTTTTAGACAGATTGATCTAATTTCTTCAGTCGCGCCCATCTCAAAAGTCAGTCCCAGCCTAGATTCGCGGATATAATAATCTAACTCGAAAACATCTTGATCTTTAATATGTCTACGGTCTTCTCGCAGATGAATAGTAATGCCGCAAGCCTTAGTACCCTCTAGTAGCCTTAAAGCCTCTAGGGGAGTGGGTTCAACCGTCGCTCTTGCGTTTCGCAAAGTAGCAATATGGTCTATATTAATATGGAGTTCTGGTTTCACGATTAAATTTATGAGACATTTACTTCAGGCATTTTTTTTACGATATCCTGCATTTTTTTAGAGTATTTAATTTCTGTAAAATCACAAATTTTTTGCATTATTTCATCTGGATTAGCTAATAAATTCTCAAAACTTATCTCTAGATACTGAGCTTGATCCATGTTAGAAAAACTGTTTTTGGCGACTCTATGGGCATCATCATATTGATAAGCACAAACCTCTTCAATACTGGTTTCAAGATACTTTTGCCAAGCTAAAGGAATGAAAAATTTCCACACATTTCCTTTATAACCTTTAATATTCATGGGTAAGTTTTCTGTCAAATACTTACGATATTTATAAACGAACAGCTTGGGATGATTCCATGCTTTTATTAATGACTGGATGTTAGCTTCTCGATTACGAACTAGATAGATAAACTTAGCATCAGGATAAACTGCTTTTAGATAGTCGATTCTATAAATATTTGGTGGTGTCTTGTCGATAAAACGATATTTTTTAACAAACATTTTTTTAAAAAAATAATTTCCAATATTCATCAAATTAAAAATTGGGGTCAATTTATCTCGAAAAGTTCTTACACGCCCTAGATATCCAAAAAAATAATTATGGTATGTCGAATAGTGATAATGATGATCAAAAAACTTACGCTCTAAATCCACTCTGGTAGTAGGTTTTTCATCGGCTAAATTTCTAAAATAACCGCTTGAGTTTTTTTGGATGATAATTGTATCAGACGTCTCTTGAGGATGACGATGATATTTTTGCCAAAGATGATTAGATTCTCTATACAAGGACCAGAATTCTTCACTTTCAGACAATAACCTGAAAACCAAGCTAGTACCGCCTCTGTATGAACCTATAATAAAAACTGGTTTATATATTTGCAACTTTATGCTTACTCAATTCAATCGGGTTATAGAGCGTATCGCGCTCAACTGGCTCTAATCTAGCACCGATAATAATATTGCGCAATGTATCTTCAGTCATTGAGCGTTTTTTTGCTCCAGCAGCAAAAGTGATACGCTCCGCTTTTACAGTACCATCCAAATCATTAGCACCAAACTGAAGAGCAATCTGCGCGAGCTTCTCACCGAGCTGAATCCAGTAAGCTTTTATATTATCAAAATTATCCAGCATCAATCTTGATACAGCAATATTGCGAAGCTGATCATAACCGGTAAGAGGCTTAACACCGCGCTCCAAAAGGTTATTACCCTCATAGTGACAGCTAAGAGGGATAAAAGTCTGCCAGCCACCGGATTCATCTTGAGCTTTTCGCAAGATATCTAAATGCTCTACTCTTTCTTCCGGCTCTTCGCCAATACCAGCAAGCATAGTAGCATTAGTCCTGAGACCCTTTCTATGAGCGGTTTGATGGATTTTGATCCAAAGATCAGCATCAATTTTATCAGGGCACATCTCATCTCGAACCTGACGCGAAAATATCTCTGCACCGCCGCCTGGCATACTATCTAAGCCAGCTTGAATAAGAGCGTCAAAAATCTCATCTAGAGTGAGTTTTGTTTTATCAGGCTTACGAGCAAATTGCTGAAAAAAATCTATTTCTACGGCTGTAAAAGCTTTTACATGAATACCAGGGACTTGAGTCTTGATAGCTTTAATCAAATCAGAATAGTACTCTATCAAACACTTAGGGTTTAATCCTCCTACTATATGCACTTCGGTTGCACCCTCATCCCGAGCGAGTTTCACACGCTCAATAGCTTCAGGAATATCCATAGTGTAAGCCCCTTCTTCACCGGGCTTACGAGCAAACGAACAAAAATCACAGCTGCCTATACAAACATTAGTAGGATTAAGATGCAGATTAGTATTCCACCACACTTGAGTCATTCTTAGGCGCGCAGTTTTATCATCAAAACCTTTATTTAAGGCTGTTTCATAAGCTTTACGCTCTTTTACAAAATTAGCTAAATGCCCCAAGGTAAAAAGCTCATCTGTTTTTATCAACCGGCAAGCATCATCTACACTAATTCGCTCATGATCTAGAATTTTTTGAGCGATATCTTTTAATCTGTGACTTGATTTAGCTAAGCCCAGGGTAAACTGGCTAGAGTTAGTGGCTATTAACTCTGGATTTAATAAGGTTTTGGCGGAGTTATTGTTTGCCAAGCTAGTCATGTAATTAATAATAACATTTTTAAAAATCTTTGAATTTCTATCAAAAACAGCAGTAGAAAAATTTCAGACTTAGATTTTTCTTGTAAGCAAAATCATTCAAAACCAATTCTAACCAGCATTAAAAGGTAATTTGCAGAATTTAAGCTAACAGTGACGAATAACTTTCTTTCATTGATAGAAAAAATCTTTGATAGTTGGAAAAATAGCTTTAAACACTGTAATTAAAGCCTTCACAATGTTTTTAAAAGATCAATTCGCGCCTTAAGGGTCTATTTACAGCAGGGAATTATAATGATATACTTACTTTCGTAAGTGGCTATAACAAGTTCTTTTAATAATAAACCGGATCCAAGCCCCATCAGCATGGAGGCTGTGCCGACACTAGCTGATTCTCTAAGCGAGCAGGATAGCTCCCTTAGACCCAAAAGTTTTGATAATTATATCGGTCAGACTAAATTACGTAAGATTCTAGATATAGCTATTTCAGCAGCTTCTAAGCGAAATGATATAGCAAGCATGGGGCATATTTTGCTTTATGGTCCGCCGGGACTTGGAAAAACGAGTTGCGCTTATTTACTAGCTAAAACACTTGGCACTAATGCTCATATTTTTTCAGCTCCAGCACTTGAAAGACCAAAAGATATTCTAGGGATCTTAATGTCAGTCTCTGAGGGCGATATAGTGTTTATTGATGAAATTCACCGCATGAATAAAATCACCGAAGAACTTTTATATCCAGCCTTAGAAGACTTCCAAATCGACCTTTCAAGCGGCAAAGGCAATAGTTCTCGCATGATGAGATTAGATATAAATAAATTTATTCTTGTCGGAGCCACGACTAAGCTAGGTTACCTGAGTGCCCCTCTGCGAGATCGTTTTATCCATATACACCGTATGGAATATTACTTACCTGAGGAACTTGCCGCCATTATAAAACAGAGCGCTAATATTCTTGGAATTAATATAGATACTGCATCAGCACTTTGCTTAGCTGAAGCGAGTAGAGGCACTCCTAGAATAGCAAACAGGCTCTTAAGGCTAGTCAGAGACTACGCTTGCCACCTAAATCAAAACACTATTGACCTTAATACCTGCAAGCAGGCTTTAGAACTGTATAAAATAGATCGCTACGGCTTAGATAACATGGATAGAAGAATTTTAGAAATTATCCAAGACCTTTATAAAGGCGGACCTACTGGCCTTGAGACTCTTGCAAGCGTAACAGGTGAGGATAAAACCACTCTAGAAGATTATTACGAGCCATTTTTGATCCAAAGTGGATTTTTAGTGCGCACCCAAAGAGGGCGCATGATTACTGATAAAGCCAGAGAATATCTCTTGAGTTCACAGATTAAATAATACCGTATAATAAAAATAATGGACCAACGCAGGGCCCTAATTGGATCATTAATAGGAATTTTTGTTTTTACCATTATCACATGGGTAAACGGTCGCAGCTGGGAAAGTTTAGAAAGCCAAGTTCTCCAAGGACAATCTGCAATTAGTTTATTTAACCAAAATAGATACAGCGAATATGTAATTTTTGATTTTGATGAAAACAGTAAACTAGAATTCACCGAAAAAAATGAAACTGAACAAAAAGATTATTTACTCTCACTGGTAAATCTGGTGGGTAGTCAAAACGCAAATACAGCCTACCTACTAGTAGGTAGGTTAAATCCTCTAAATATCCAAGATCTAGATTTAGAGATGAGCCTTGATGGCACTGGAACTCAAGCTAAAACCATTAATTTTAGTGAGGTTCAGCCTAAGCTTATTACTTCAGATGGCGAGCTCTGGCTTGATCAGAAACAATACGAAAACTACCAATACTCAACAAAAGAACTTATCGAGGAATCTATACCTAGTAAACTTATACCTTCTGCAAAAGTTATCATCATCTCACCAGAGCTAAATCTCTCTACAGAAGAGATTAACTTACTAATTAATTTTCTAAACAAAAATTGGGTAACTTATTATCGCTTACCTAAAATTATTTTGTTTTTGATCTGTGCTTTTAGCGGAGTGTTTTTGGCGGCTTTTGTTTATTGGGCAAGAATTTTGGTGTTTTTTGGCTTACTAGTGCTTGGGATTATTGCTGGACAAATCGGCTACAACGCCTATAACCTGCATCTAGAACTAATCCCAGCCATGGTATCTTTAGTAGGAATTTTATTACTCTCTAATCTTTTTGATTTAAATTTAATTGCAATTAATCGAAAAGAAATTTTTAAATCTCAAATAGAAAAAAACCCTACCATAAATGAATTTAGCCAAATTAGCTTATCAACTCCCTTTTTAGCACCCAGCGAGCCCGCTCCAGCACCAATTTTAGAAGGAAGCTCCTCTAGATCTAAACTGTTTTTAGAACTTGAAGATCATTTTGAAGACATCGCTTTGCAATTTCAAGAAAAAACGCTCAGGTCTGTAGATGCTGTCCAGGAAAAGATTTCAGAGCTTTTAGAATCTAACGAAATTGCTGATAAAGACGCTATAAAAGTAAGTTTGCTAAGACATGGATTCGATAATCTAATAGAAGATATTGATGCTATTTTATTTAATCTTGTGCCATTTAAATTTGAAGGAGAGCAAGGGCTGATTAATATTATTGAGCTTTACGCTAGCAAGATTTTTTTACTAAGCAAAGGTAAGCTTCAAATCGGCATAGAGACTGAGTTTCCTGTCCTTAAATTTGAAAAAAACCAAAAAATAAATATCTACCGAATTTTACAAAAGCTTGTAGATCTAATCAGAGACACTAACACAGATAAAATTGGACGTGGTCTTAATATCGGAATTAATATCAGTACGTCTGCCGATGATAAGCGCATGCTCAAATTTAGGATAAGCTACGAAGGCAAAACTATCGATCAAGACGATACTAGTAATCTTAAACTTAATGAAATTTATCAGCGTGTATCAGCCTTACCAAGCTCTAGTTTCACGATCAAAGAGCGTAGTCTAGCGCAAGGTTCCAGACAGCTCACTAACTATATTGAGCTAACTACTCCTAAACCCGCTCACCTATTAGGACATAACCATAACCCTATGGATTTACTTAAGAAATATTCTTAGTTTTTTTCGTCTTTTTTAGAATCTTCTTCTGCTTTTTTTGCTTGCAATTTTAGCTTTTCGATCTCTGCTCTGAGCTCTGGATCATTGATGGAATCTAGATCTATAGAATCAAGGGTTTTAAAATTAAGCTTAAAGGAAAAAATTCCTGTCATATACAAAATAGTTACAATAGCGCCCCAGAGCAAGCTTGCTTGCCACAAATCAATACTCATATCGTGCTCAAGTCGCGAACCATAGATGGAATTCCAAATAGATTGAATAACAAAACTTGGCAAGACCAAAACTACAGTCGCCAAGACCAAGAGAACCAATATGCCGAAAAAATTAAGTTGGAACAACTTCATCTATCTATATTTTAACAAATTTTTTTATGCCTAAATGACAAAACCCTCAGCCAGCATATCTTTTAGATCCAAAGTCCCCAAAGGAATTTTTTGATTATCTACGACTACCAAACTTGAAATACGATAAGATTTCAAAATTTCAGCCGCCTGACTAGCCAAAGTATCCGGAGTTATGGTTTTAGGATTATTGTTCATAATCTCAAAAGCTGATTTAGTAAAAACCTCTGCTCCAAATTTGATTTGCGAGCGGCGAAGATCTCCATCAGTTATTATTCCCAAAATCTGTCCATTTGTATCAATTACTATGGTAAACCCTAATGATTTTTTATCAATCTCCTGAAGGATTTCCTGCAAATTGGCACTAGGGCTAACGGATGGAATTTCAGTAGTGCGCATGATTTGTGAAATTTGAATAAAACTTCTACCCAAAGATCCCAAAGGATGTGAGCGCGCAAAATCCTGAGCCTGAAAATTCTTAGCCTTCATCAAAGCCACAGCCAAAGCATCTCCCATCACTAGAGTCGCTGTCGTAGAAGAAGTAGGAGCAAGATCCAGTGGGCAAGCCTCTTGCGTAATAGGTGTCAATAAAACCAAGTCAGAGACCCGCGCCAAAGCACTATCTTTTCCAGCAGTAATAGATATTAAAGGGACTCCAAGTTTTTTGATTGCAGGTAAAACTTTTCTTAGTTCATCGGTATTACCGCTAAAACTTAATGCCAAAACCAAATCATCACTTTTGAGCATTCCTAAATCACCGTGCCCCATTTCTGCTGGGTGAACAAAAAAGGCTGGAGTCCCGGTACTTGCAAGCGTAGC
>Ga0315900_10012958_pt1 | contig 10186 bp, 8 predicted proteins | sample LakEriMetagenome_FD_203521 | JGI IMG/M metagenome (GOLD analysis project Ga0315900, IMG submission 203521) | Freshwater fungal communities from buoy surface, Lake Erie, Ohio, United States - Buoy 12 MA114 | ecosystem: Environmental > Aquatic > Freshwater > Lake > Lake biofilm | place: USA: Lake...
CTCCAATTACGGGATGCATGTTATAGTATCCTCTAAAAATACCCTCTCCAAGCTATAATTGAAGCCTTGGTTACTTCACCAAAATAGCCAGTTGAACCACCGGCAAAGTTGAACTTCCCTGCTGTTTTCATACAGTCTTGTAACTGTCTAACTCGGTTACTTTGTTCACCGAAATTCCAAGCTTGGCCCTTTAAATCTTCACATGAAAAATCTGGCGTTGAGTTACCCTTTAATCTGGAAAAAGCTTCGGAAGTTACCGGACCAAAATAACCAGTATCAGTTGGCCAGTTAAACAAACCGGCGGTTCTTAAACATTTTTGTAATTCAAGAACATCGTTATTTCTATCCCCAATTTTAAAGTTTTTAGATTTGAAAGAATCACAACCAGAAACCGGTGCTGGTGAAGCTGGAGGTGTGGCTGGAGGCGTTGAATTTTGACCAACCCAATTCTTCAAAGCAGCAGATGTTATTGGCCCGAAATAGCCTGTATCGGTTGGGAATTGAAATAAGCCAACTGCCCTTAAACAACCTTGCAAAAGCTTGACCCTGTTTCCAATCTCCCCATCATCAAATTTTTGACTTTTCAAAGCCTCACAACTTGTATCATCCTGAGCTACTTCTTGCTTTGGCTCAGAAGGTGTGGTGGTGGTTTTAGCTAATTTTCTGGCCGCATCGGTAATTGGGCCATAATAGCCTGTATTACTTGGCCAATTAAACAAGCCAATATTTCGCAAACATTGCTGTAAAGACTTAATATTTTCACTAACATCGCCAATATTGTATTCAGAATCAATTAATTCTTTGCACCTAGCATTGTTATCTGCCTGACTTATTCCCAGTTTTTTATCTCTAATAAAGTTCTTTAATGCTTGATCAGTAATTACACCATACATTCCAGTTATTTCTCGGTTTAAATAATAACCTTGTTGTCTTAAAAATCTTTGCAAAAGCTTAATATTATCATTATTTTGGCCTAAACTGTATTGAACTTGAATAATATCTTTTACTGAATCAAAACTAATCCGATCGCCGGTATTTACATTAACTTGAATATCTTTCCCTACCAAATTTTTAGCATCTAAATCAGCTTTAGAATAAGTATTAGTATCGACTCCCCAGCCATTAGCAACCATTATTGCCCACAAATTATAATTTCCCCAATAAACATGTGGTGTATATCTATAGTTTGCAGCAGTTGCAGCATTGGTTAAGAAAATGTTATATTCATCCAGAGTGGTAATTGTGTTATTTACATGGTAAGGTGCCACCATTGAACTTCTAGTTATAGCTAAATTGAAGTTGAATTGAAGTTGGTAAGCTGCCCAATTCACTTGATTAGCAAAACCAAAGTATTCAGTAGCGCAAACCGAAGTATCAGGACAACCGTAACCCATGGCAGTTCTAATTCTTCTTTCAGGATCTGCGTTGGTATCATAACCACTTAAACTTAAAAGAGATTGCTCTTTTTCTAAATAGGCTAAAATTAATCCTGGGTTTAAATTTGGCACAACTCCCCATTTGCTACTTGTTTGTCCCCTAGCTGCAGCAAAAATGTAATAACTCGCCCGTTTACCTTGTTCGGTATAATTTTTTAAAGGAGAGTTAACATTGTTTAAATAATCTTGAACTTTAGCCTCGCTATCAAAAACCCTGGTTGAACTAAAAGTTTGGTCACTAACAATAAAATTTGGATCGAAAGTTGGAGTGTTTGAATTTACCCCCAAAACGGCGTCTGTTGATTTTGCAATTTTATTAATATCAACTTTAGAGCTGTAAAAATTATATACAGCAACTGAAGCTAAAATTAAATTAAAAAGTATTAAAGCAAAGGTGAATTGTAACAGATTCTTCCGGTTCATTTTTATTTTTGTTTAGGTTTTATGCAAAATCGTTGCAATCTTAGTTATTATAACCCTAAAAACTTAATTTGGCAAAAATTTTATTGATTGTGCCTACTAAAAATAATTACGAACGGAGTTTTCATTAATATCCACAAATCCAGCCAAAAACTCCAGTTTTCCAAATAGTGAACATCTAACAAAACTTCGCCTTCAAAACTTAAATCGCTTCTTCCATTAACTTGGGCCAAACCAGTAATTCCCGGCTTGATATTTAAAACCTTCAAATGATGGGCTTTATACTTTGCAACTTCCCTTGGCTGATGAGGTCTTGGGCCTACTAAAGACATACTTCCAAGCAAAACATTTATAAATTGTGGCAATTCATCGATACTATATTTTTCAATGAAGGCTCCAACCTTAGTCTGTCTTGGGTCATCTTTAATTTTATAAAGAATATCATCGCGCATATTACTTTTCTTAATCAATTCTGCTTCTAATTCCAAGGCTTTAACAGAATTAGGATCGCTTTCAGAGGTATTATATTCTTGGTAATATCTTCTAAATTTCCACAATTTAAAAACCTTCCCATCTGGGCCAATTCTTTCGCTAAAATAAATAACCATTCCCTTAGATTCCAACCTAATAGCTATGGCTGTAATAATTAAAATTGGTGAAGTTGCAATTAGCAGAATTAAGCTGCCAACAATATCTACTAGCCGTTTCCAAACTAACATCCACCCGTCTAAATTTGTATGTTTTAAGCGAAGAAAAAAGGTATTTTGAATTTTCTGAAATTCAGTTCCAAAAGCCCCATACCTTTCAACTCCAGTTGGATGAACCAGAAAATCTACATTATTTAATTCTGCTAAACTGGCCAATTTGGTTTCAAGTTCATGATTTGTTGAGAATAAATATATTTCTGAAATGTTACTAAATTTTACCAAATCACTAATTGCAGTAAAAGAATCTGGGTTTAGCTCGGCGTAGGTGTAAATTAAGGCTACTTCTGCCTTACTTGCCAGCCATTTTCCAATTTCAGCATTATTTTTTCCAACTAAAATAACCTTACTTTTTAAATAACCTAGTTTATACAAAAGTTGCTCTACTGCCCACACCCCAAGCCTTGCTAAGACCACACAATAAAGTGTTACAAACCCCCCTGTTCCTAATATAAATCTGCTGATTGGAACACCTTCAGGCAGCGTATCACGATTAAATTCATTGAAGAAAAAGAAGGTAATAATTGCCAGCAAAACCGAAAATATACCCAGGAAAAGTTGAAAAAAGGTGGTAATCCAGTTTTGTTTTCTATTGACTTCGTATAATCCAAGAAGGCTATAAATTACTATTACAGCCAAAGCCAAAGCTATGGATAAATAAAAATAATCCAATCTTTCAATTTGTTTAGTTCCTGAAAGTTGGAAACCCAATAAAGTTTCTTCGTCAAACCACCTATAACGGATTAAATAAACCAAGCCTGCTCCAAAAACTATACTTAGAAAATCTAGTATGGGTTGAAAGGTTAGCCTCCAGATATTTTTTGTTTCAGTATTACTAAACATTTTATTGAATCATGCTTTGTAGAAAAACTAAAAGCCAGGCCAGTCCAAAATATGTCCCGATAGAAGATGCAAACAATAAGACTATGCTGAAAACTAACTCGTATTTACCTTTCAAGAAACCAAGCTTAGACCAAAACTTTGCCAAAACTTTGTCGGAAAAAAGTATGCAACAAGTAAATATGCCAAAAACAATTACAGAAAGGGCAATTACAGAAGCAAGTTCATTAAAACTATTTACAAAGGAAGTTAAATGTAGCAGTCGAACCAGTGTAACAAATAACATGCTTATTCCAACAAAAACAATTCCAAATATCCAAAGCGAAATGGATAGCACGAAATAGTTAAAACTTAAACTAATTTTATTATTTTCTGGCATTTGTATGAAAAGTATAGGTGGCGGAGGAATTTGTCAACCTGAAAAGCAAACAAAGGGATTTAGTTATAAAAGTCTAAAATAGTGGCAGAAATGTTTTTGACAAGCACATAAAGCCCAATTTTAACTACTACATTAATTTAGAGCAAAATATGACTACAAAACAAACACGCAAATCAAATCGTCTTCCATTTAAATCAATTTATACATCTAACAATTCCTTTTTTATTACCATGTGTGTGGAAGGGAGGATTTGTTGTTTGTCTAAAATATTTCATGGGAAGGCAAGCCTTACCCCTACGGGTAAAATTGTTGAGGAATCTTGGTTATCTTTGACTAATTTGGTAAATGATATTCAACTTGATGAATTTGTGATTATGCCAAATCATTTTCACGGAATAATTACTTTTTTGGACACACCAACATTTAAAAATTCAGAAAAATTGGTTGATTTATCGCAAATAATGGCCATATTTAAATCTAAAACAACAAATTTAATCCGTAGGGGAATGCCTTCGGCTTCCCGAGATAACCGAAGAATTTTGGCTTCCCAAGACAACATGGTTTATAATGGGAAGGCAAGCCTTACCCCTACGAATATACCGATATTTCAATGGCAGAAATCTTTTTATGATCATGTTATTAGGGATGAAACAGATTTGCTTCGGGTTCGAGAATATATTTTTAATAACCCTTTAAAGTGGGATCTGGATATTCTAAATCCAAAAAATGAGGATGAATACCAAAGATGGTTAATTGCAAAATAAGAAAAAAGATAGAAGTAAAGAATACCAAAATCTAAGCGATATGAACCTAAGAAAATTTTAAAACACTGTGATTACCCCCTACCCAATTCTAACTTCAAGTTGTAAATGAGAGTGTTTCTCTTTTAATTTTTCTTCGAAAATGCCAATATTGGTTTTCAGAAAAGCTAGCAAAGTTCTGTTTTCTGATTGAATTTTAATGTTTAAGTCGCTCGATTCCTCGGTCTGTTTCACAAAAACTTGAATTTGTTCAATATCTTGTTTGTCTAAACCTAGGCTTTCTAAAACCGTATTAATATCTTCCCTAACTGTGAAATTAAGAAAGGCAAGTTGCTTTAACTTGCCAAACCCGCTTTGCTTTATTTTTTCGCCTAATGTTCCTAATTTTGAAAGCTTGGACACTTTTAATATGTTAAACTTGTACAATAACTGGAATAATCATCGGTTCCTTTTCAGTTTTAGCTGAAATAAAGTCTTTAGCAATATTCCTTACTTGCTGTCTCATTTCGGTCCAATAAGTTTTAGATTCAGGATCAACTTTGATGCCAGGGAATTTTGCTCTTATTTCATCTCTAATAAGATCGAACAAATCTACACTGGTTTTCATGTAAACGAAACCACGGCTGATAAGTTCTGGGCCGCCAACCAAGTTCTTTTGTTTGTTAACTAGAAGCACAACGATAACACTTCCTTGGGTGCTCATCTGTCTTCTTTCTTCTAAAACAACTTCAGAAACTGCTCCTACTCCTGTTCCGTCCACTAAAAGATAGCTTTCGGTGATTACATCTTCAGTTAAGGCAACTTCTTTGGATCGTAGTTCAATAATTCTACCGTTTTCGCCAATTAAGCAGTGATCGGCTGGAATTCCTACTCCGGCTCCTAATTCGCCAACTTTCTTCAACATGAAGTGATTTCCGTGAATTGGTTGCAAATAGTCTGGTCTTGTTAAAGCAAACAACAATTTCAAATCTTCTTGGCAAGCGTGACCAGAAACATGTAACTGGAATTCCTTTGGAGAATAAACAGTAACACCTTTTCTAGAAAGTTGAGCGATAAGATGCTGAATTGAATCTTCGTTTCCAGGAATAGTTGTGGAAGAGAAAATAACTGCATCTCCTCCTTGAAGACGAATTTGGTCGTGCTCATCGCGGGACATTCTGCTTAAACCTGCTAATTCTTCACCTTGTGAACCTGTTGCTAAAACACAAACTTGATTGTCTGGTAATTTAGCAATATCTTTCATTTCAACAATCATTCCTTGTGGAACTTTTAGGTATCCAAGTTCAAAACAAGCTTTGAAGTTAGTAATCATGGATCTGCCAACTAAAGCAAGTTTTCTGTTGTTTTTAACACAGGCATCGATAACTAGTTGAGCTCTTGAAATACTGGAAGCAAAGGTTGTGAAAATTATTCTACCTTCACATTCAGCAAAAATTTTAGAAATAGTTTTACCAATTTCCTTTTCCGAGATCTGGTAACCAGGCTTCATTACTCCTAAAGAATCAGTTAGTAATAATCGAACTCCTTCGTCTCCGAATTTAGCTAATTTTCCGTAATCGCTTAATTGTCCATCGATAGGGGTATTATCGAATTTCCAATCGGTTGCGTAAATAATTCTTCCCATTGGGGTGTCGATACAAAGACCAACTACATCTGGGATTGAGTGATTTAATCTAAAGAATTGGAACTTGAATACACCTAAAGTTAATGGTTGATCTAGGTTGATAATTTTAGCTACAATTTTGTCGGCTAAATCAAATTCTTGAAGTCTATTTTTTAACAAGGCTAAAGTTAGCGGCATGCTAAAAATTGGGATTGGCCCTAATTTAGGCAAAATATAAGGCGCTGCACCGATATGATCCAAATGTCCGTGAGTATAAATAATACCGCGAATTTTGTGCCTGTTTTGTTCAATGTAACCAGTATCAGGAATAATGTAATCTACACCTGGGAATCTTTCGCCTCCTCCGAAGCCTAGGCCTGAATCTACCAATACGATATCGTCACCGCATTCAATGGCTGTCATATTCATTCCAACTTCATTTACTCCACCAAGTGGAATAAGTCTTACGATGTTTCCTTCTGGAAAAACTGGAATAGAGTTAGTTTGAATTAACGGACCAGTATTGAAAGAAGCTGATACAGTGGCGTGTCCTAGATTGCCTTTGGTTAACATTCCTGTTCCTCTGCTTTGTTTGCTGGAAGAATAAGATGATTTACTTTTACCATTAAGGAAGTCAAGGTTTTGGGTTTGGCTATTTTCTTCTCTTCTAGCCATGTATTGTGGCCTTTGCGCTGTTACAGATTGGGTTTTTGGATCTGTATTAACAGGTCTTCTGTTGTTCCTTCTTGGGGAATTATTTCCAGAATTCTGACGATTTGAGCCATTAGAATTTCCACTGTTAGGGTTATTGATTGGCTTAAAATTGTTTACTCTTGGAATAGAGTTTACTTTCTCAGAATTAACTGGATTGTGGTTATTTCTTGAGGCGTTACCGTTACCTGTGTTTTTATTTTCGCCCAAATTTAAAGGAGGAAAATTAATAAGATTTTCGTTTATCATATAGATATTTTTTTGATTATTTAATAATCTCAGTTCTAAAGTATTCATAAAAAGTATGAATCTGAACTTCGAACCAGAGAAAAATGTATATTTGTAAGATTTATGCTTAACATAAACTTTAGTTCTTTAAAACTACACTTTCGTCTGCTACTAAGTTTTCCAGCTGGGAATAAATTGAATTTAAATTGATTTATATTTTTGTGGTGCCGAAGGTCAGAATCGGACTGACGACACGAGGCTCTTCAGGCCACTGCTCTACCACTGAGCTACTTCGGCAAAATTCCAACTATGTTAAGTTAAGAATAATGTTATTTTTATTTTATGTAAACTATTTCGAGTGAAGATTCTGAAAAAGCTTTCTTACAGTTGGTAAGATTTGGTTTTCCATCTCTGTCAAATCTAATTTTAAAAATTTAGGATCTTTTATCTGAATTACGCAATTTAAACTATTTGGAAGTCTATCTTGAAACTGCAGATTAGAGAAAATTGCATGAATTTTTCTACGAAGCCTATTTCTTTTATTAGACCTTCTTAGAACTTTTTTGGAAATCACAACTAAAAGTTTAAACTCGGGGTTTGTGGACGGACTTAAACAAGTTTGAAAGAACTTATTGCTGTCTCTATATTTTGTCCTGTAAGCGGATTTAATCTCTTTTTCTAGGCGAATTCTGTATGTTCTAGGAAGCACTTTTTAAAGCTTATTTTGATGATGCTTGAAAAGTCAAACTCCACCTTCCTTTAGCCCTGCGGCTTTTTAAAATGTGGGGTGCATTTTTTAATCTGGCACGAAATCCAGCTTTTCTTGCTCTTTGCCTCTTTTTTGGCTGATAAGTAACAGACATTTGAATTTACAATATTCAAGTTGAACTTTCCTGTCAAGTGTTTGCTAACCTTACATGCTTAATTCGAGAGTTCGTCATCCTTGTATATGTCAAATTATTCGGTTACAGAATTAAGTTTCTCATAGGGGGTAATGTTTCCAATACCTTGATGCCTTCTCATGTGATTGTAATAACAACAATATTCAAACAATTCTTCTTCTAAAGTATCTTTCTTAAGATACACTTGTTCTCTAAGTAATTCATCTTCTATACTTCTCCAGAATCTTTCTATGGCAACATAAATATATAGTCCTTATTTTTGCTATATCTAGCATTATTATAATTGGGCTGTTTTTATGTGCCACTCCTAAACATAAGTAAATCAAAAAGGCTCTGAATTAACGAGCCTTTCATTTTTTATTAAATTTCTTTAACTTGGGGCATACCAATCCCATGGGTTGATATTTGGTGTGGTTTTACCTGCTTCTACCACTACTTCTAAAATTGTAGTGTGGAAACTTGCTGGAATCGAGCCGCCTTGGCAATCTTTACCTGGATAACCCTCCATAATACAGTCTTTCACATATTTGTTGTAATGAACTAAATTTCCCCAAGGTTGCAACTTACCATCATTGTCTAGAACACCTTTCACATACACATTATACTTTCCAGGATCAACCGCAATGAAATAAGTTTGGCCACTTGTGTCTATGCACTTTTCGGCCGCTGAAACAAGGTTTTTAGCACAAAGCCTTTGATTTGGAACAAATTCTGAAGGGTAAATTAGTCCTCCGGAAATACCTGTTTTAACAGTGGAAGAAGAACCATCGGTAATTTGTAAATTATCTGAAATTGACCAGCCCTTACTTCCGTCTGTCCAACTTACTTGATACCAAGTGTATTTTCCGCCCAAACATTCTTTTTCAATAGGGCCGCCTAGTAATTCGCCGGTTGAATCCCATTTTTGCAAGTTTCCAGTAATTGTTTCGCAAGGATTTATTCTAACATTCACCCCTGTTCCCTTCGAACCGTTGGCAATACTTTTTACCGCTTTTTTAGTTACTACAGGAACTTCAGGTTTAGCATCTGTGATTTTAGTTGGAACTTTAACTAATTCGGTGAAAGTTTCCCCTTCGGCAGTTTTACACTGATTAGGATTTTTTGTTATTGTGGATGAAGTGATAGCAGCGCATTCTTCGTAAGTAGAAGCCTTACTTTCTTTTTTAGTGTCAGCAGTATTAGTGTTTGAACTAGAGCCAGGTTTATCCCTATTTTGAAACATGGCATAAGCCCCTGCCCCAACCCCTGCCGCAATTAGCATGCAACCTATAATTACAGCAACCCAAACCGGCCAAGAAATAGAAGCAAAACCACTTTCAGGCTGATGAATTTCAGGCATGGAAGCCCCAAAATTAGGCTGAGGATTATAGTTTCCAGTTTCTGGTTGATTGTTATTAATATCAGGATTATTTGGATTATTTTCAGGCATGAAAGGACGAAGTTTAGAGAGGTAAATATTTGTGATTACTTCATTTAAAACTTATTCCAAAAAGTCAAACTTGCCAGAACAAAAAAAATTTAATTTTAGTTAGTTCCAAATTGGAGAAAAAAATGCAACGATATAAGCCTTTGTTTATTTTAGTAACAGTTGTTATAATTATAATAATAACTGCTTTCATGCAGTGGCCTTATTTTGGTTGGCTCGGAGGAATTATTTCCTTCATCATTGGAGTATCAATATTATTCCTTCTAGCAATAAAAGGTGTAATTTAATTCCAACCTCTCTGATTAAAAGCAACCTAGCCTTTCAGAGAGGCAATTTTTTTGCTTAATTTTTCTTTACCCAAAACGAATATCTATCACTTACTTGCTCTTCTAAAATATAATTTTGTGGAAGATTGACTAATAATTTCTTGGACAAACTGGATTGTGAATCGATTAAAATTAATTTTGTGTTCTTTTCAACTAAAAGTTTGTATAACCCCTCTTCATCAATTCCTATTAAAGGATGATAATCTACCACATATTTATAGGCATTCAATCTTCCTGAAAGTGGATAAATTTCTGGCATTGTGGAAGCTATAAAAATTTTATCGTTATCGGAGGTGTATTTTTGTACTATTGGAGCTAAAAGACGGGTTTTATCTACTGTGTTTGGGTCGAAACTTCTTTGCCAATTTGCTAGGCTTTGCTGACCTGTTATAACTGAATTAAAACCATTTATTCCCCAGTATTTATCAATATTAAAATAGTTTAAAACCC
>Ga0315900_10012959_pt1 | contig 10186 bp, 4 predicted proteins | sample LakEriMetagenome_FD_203521 | JGI IMG/M metagenome (GOLD analysis project Ga0315900, IMG submission 203521) | Freshwater fungal communities from buoy surface, Lake Erie, Ohio, United States - Buoy 12 MA114 | ecosystem: Environmental > Aquatic > Freshwater > Lake > Lake biofilm | place: USA: Lake...
TGCCGTCCCACCCCATGTCCATGTCGGTGGTCTCGTACAGCGCTTCGCCCCAGCGGTCGAAGATCATCAGTCGAATGGAGGCGATGCTCTTGCCAACGGGGATGAACACGTCGTTCAATCCATCGCCGTTGGGGGTGAAGGTGTTCGGAATGAAGATGGTGGCCGGGCAGTATTCGATCACCTGGGCACTGTCGCGCACGGAGCAATCGTAGGCGTTCCTGATATTGACATAGTACCAGCCATAGGCACTGGCCATGATGACCTGGGTGGTGGCACCGGTCGACCAATCGTACCCCGAGCCTGGATTGCCGGCATCGAGCACCACGTAGCGCGGGGCGTCATCCAGACAGGTATGGAACTCGTTCACGGCCATGCGTGCAGGTGATGGATTGAAGGCCACTGTGATGGCATCTGTGCGGATGCAGCCGTTGTTCACCGTCACGCTGTAGGTGCCCGCTGTGGAAACCTGGACCGTGGGCGAGGTGGCTCCATTGCTCCAGCTATAGGTCGAACCCGGATGGGTGGCGACCAGGTCCAGCCGCTGGCCCTCGCAGAGAACGGTATCCGGTCCAAGATCAAGCGTGGGAGGCATGATCAGCTGGACCTGGGCATCAAAGGTGGAAGCGCAGCCTTCCGGCGTGGTCACCGTGACAGTGTACTGGCCACTTGCGTCCGCAATGATCGTCGAACCTGTTGCCCCCGTGCTCCAGAGATAGGTGCTGCCTGCATTGCCTGCATTCAGCACCGGCGGTTGATCGGCGCAGATCGTGATGTCCGTCAGCGCATCGGTGGGCGAGGGTACCGAGCCAATGGTGATCGCATCGCTTGCGGTGCAGGCCCCGTTGCTCAACGTGACCTGGTAGGACCCTGGTCCGACAGTGATCGTCGGCGTGGTGGCACCTGTGCTCCAGCCATGACTGACCAGGGGTTGCGTGGCATCCAGCAGGAGGGAAGCCCCTGCACAAAGGCTCGTATCCGGGCCGAGGTCCACGGTCAGTTCCGGAAGGAGGTTCACCACCGCATCGAATGTGGCGCTGCAGTTGGCCGGTGTGGTCACGGTCACACTGTAGGTGCCGCTTTGGGTGACCGTGATGGTCTGCGCTGTGCTGCCCGTGCTCCACAGGTAGGTGCTACCGGCATTGGCCGCGGAAAGCACCACCGGGTCCGAGGCGCAAGCAGTGAGGTCCGTCAGTGGATCGGAGGGCGGCTGCGCGAACGTGATGTTCACGGCATCCGAAGCAGCACAGCCATTGGCGTTCGTTACGGTGACCCCGTACATGCCCGAGCTGGAGACCTGGACCGATTGACCCGTGGCGCCGGTGGTCCACGCATAGGAATTGCCGGTCCCTGCATTCAGCGTGATGGCATCGTTGCCGCAAATGGTCTGGTCAGGGCCCAGATCGATCAGCGGCAGTGCCAGCAGTTGCACATTGAAGGTGACCGTGGCCTGGCAACCTTGTACATCGGTCATGGTCAGCGTGTATACGCCTCCGATCGAAGGAGTGATGCTCGGTGTGGTGGCGCCGGTGCTCCAGAGGTAGCTCGCTGCTGTGGTGGGCGCCTGCAGCATGGGCGGAACGTCGGCGCAGACCGCGATGTTCTGTGTGGCAGGCAGGCCGTCGAACGCCCGGCTGATGGTGACCTGGTCCGTCACGGAGCAACCCGCCAGGTCGCTCACCGTGACCGTGTAGGTCGCCGTGGTGTTCGCCATGATGGTGGGCGCGGCAATGGCGGCGGCATTGAGGTTGCCGGCAGGTGTCCAGCTGAACGAAGCGTTCGGCACGTTGTGCTGCACCGTGAGCTGGTGGCCCTGTGTGCTGCACAGGGTCAGGTCCGGACCGGCATTCGCCGTGTAGCCGCCGTTCACGGTGATGGTGATCGAGGCGGTCCTCGAGCAGCCGCTCGCTGTGTGTGTCACCGTGCAGGTGTACGTCGTGGTCTGGACCGGCGACGCCGTGGGGTTCGCGATGGTGCTGCTGTTCAGGCCAGCCCCGCTCCAGCTGATGGTCATGTCCCCACTGCCCGTGATCAAGGCGTTGAGCGTGGTGCTCTGGCCCTGGCACAAGGTGGTCGGTGCCGCGGTTACCGTGAGGTTGCTGAGCGTTCCGACCGTGACGGTGATCGTGGCACTGGCCGAGCACCCGGATGGACTGGTGGCCGTCACGGTGTAGGCGGTGGTTGTCGTCGGCGTGGCCAGGGGTGCGGCGATGTTCGTCGCGCTAAGCGAGCCATTGGCCGGGGTCCACTGGAAGGTGGTGCCGGGCGTGGTGGAACTGGCCGTCAGTTGCGTGCTTCCGCCATTGCACAAGGTGACATCGGGCGTCACCGAGAGCTGAACAGCAGGAGCCACGGTCACCAGAACGGAATCGCGGTACACGCATCCGCCCGATGGATCCATGGCGTTCAGAATGTACCAGCCTGTGTTGGTGGGTGTGGCCGTTGGTGCAGCGATGCTCGCATTGGTCAAGGACGCTGCCGGGCTCCAGGTGTAGGTGGCGTATGCGTTGTCATACCGGGCCACCAGGAAGTCATCGACCGCCCAATTGTCCTGGCCTGCACCAGAGTTAGCCAGTTGGCGCAACCGGAAGGACACGTTGGCTCCCTGGGCAGGTGCTGGTATCGTCGCGATGATCGGTGTGAAGTTGGGGTAGGCACTCTCTGTGTAACTGGCCATCGCGGACCAGGAGATGCCATTGTTGGTGGAGTATTCGAGCACCACGTCCTCACCGGTCTCGGCATCATCGCAGGGTGCACTGCCATTGGCGATCTTCAGGGCGAAGCGCACCTGTCCACCGCCGGTGGTGTTGAGCGGCAGGGTTTGTACCAGGCGCTGTCCAGCACCGTTGAAGTAGAGTGCCGTGCCGCTCGTGCTACCGCATGCACTGCTGATGCTTCCTCCCTGTACCGTGAACCACAGTGGGCCATTGGCACTGTTGAACTGGTCCTGTCCCAGTGTGCGAAGAACAGAGCTGCCCAATTGCGTGGAGTTTCCCTCGCAGAGTTGCGCTGGTTGGGCGGTGGTACTCAGGTCGAGGATGGTCCCGGGCTGTACTTGTACCAACACACTGTCCATGAAAGATCCACATCCGGCCGTGCTGGTGATGGTCGCACGGTACCACGTGGTGGTCGAGGGTGTTGCCGTGGCTGTGGCGGAACCGCTGTTGTCCAAACCTGTGGTGGGACTCCACTGTACATCGAACCAGGAGGGGTCCGGCAGAGGTGTGATGGAAAGCGGGACCGGTGTGTACTGGCATACGCTGACCGTGGAGGTCCCGTTGGCCAGGACCTGGGTTTGTTGGGGCACCGGTGCGCCTACATGGTAGGTGAAGGTGCGCGGGCAACCGCTCGACGCCTGCGTGCCCTGCACAACATAGTTGGTGCTACCTGTAGGAGATACCAGCAGCGATGGGCCTGTGCCCATGATCGTCGTGGGATCATCCGCATTGGTCCATTGGATGTTCACCAGACCAGCTGGCGCAGTAAGCGTGACCGGACCTGTGGAGCAGATGACCGAGTCCTGGGTCACGGATGGGCTGCCGATGTCGTTGACCGATGCGGCATAGCTCTCTCCGAAGCCGATACCGAACATGTAGGCCTGAAATCCCACGGTCGATTGCAGACGGTTAACCCCGGTGCTCACGGGGATCTTGGCCCAGACGCGATCGGTGCAGCCGGGGTAGGCTTGGAAGAGCGCAGGGCTCACCGGGTTGCCGTTCAGCAGCAATGGTGCGGAAGTGCCGGTGGGCATGATCACGCTCACACTGTGCTGGTTGATCTGGTTCGAGGTGGAGGTGTGGAACGTGGCCGACCGGCTCAGGCGGTCGTGGGGAGAGAGGATGAAGAGGGAGGGGTCCCCGTTCCCGGCACAACCATATCCTTCCAGCAACTGGGCCACACTGACCGGGCCATCCGCTTGGATGCACACGGGCACGTTCGTGCCGTTCACCTCATGACGTTGGCCGGCGTTCAGGATGAATGGTGCACCTCCACCGATGCTGACCGTTGTGCCGTCCTGGTCGGCCAGGATGCGGTAGGTCACGGCCGTGGTCCCGTTCACCGGTACGGTATGGAACCGGCTACCCCAGAAGGTGCGTGGCAGCAGTTGCTCGAACACCACATCGCAAGCGGAGCACCCACCGGGAACGCCTGCGCACATCGACCCGCCGATGACCACGAACGGTCGGCAGGGTCCGCTGAGGTCGGTGCCTTCCACCAGCGTACCCGTCAGGTCCGCCACATCGGTCTGGGCCTGGACCTGATAGGATTGACCCGCATTGAGGTCCACAGTGAACGGAGCACCGGCCGGATGCCCTCCTGTGGTGGTCGCTGTTGGGGTGATTCGCACCTGCGTCCCGTCCTCAACGGCAATGATGAGGAGCTCACTGCGGTGGAGGTTGTTGAAGTTCGGCAGACCACTGTACGCATCGACCCGGTAGCTTGTACCGATCGAACCCTCGGGCAGCACCTGGGTCAGGTCGTGCGTGTAGTTCTGGAAGCTGGATATGAAGACGTTGACACTGTCGTTGGACTGGATCAGGACGCCCTTGTTCTGGATCGTCTCACTGCCGGTGTTCTCTGCGCTGAGGGGCACGTCAATGACGGCTACGCCATTGGCGCCTACGGAGAAGGTCGTGCTCCAGCCGGTGAGCGGCACGCTCACGGTTCCGGTGGTGGCGACCGTGGGGAGGATGTGCACCTTGAGGCTTTGCGCCCCAAAACCGTTCTGCATGAAGCCGGTCCAGAAGCGCTTTCCCCGCGTGGGGATGGCGTTCACCTGGGCGGTGATCAGTTCGGCATGCGCGAGCAGGGCCGTCAGCAACAGCACCCATCGCCAGGTCGTCAGTGTATCTCGTTCGGTGGAGCGCAAGGTCGGCACCCCTGAGGACAGGGGCGGCCGTTCTACGCAAGGCCCTGGGTCAGGGTTCCTATAGGATCACCGGGCAGGTGCAAGCGTCCATTCAAGCCCGATGTCCCAAGCGGCACGGATGTTCACCTTGTCCGGATAGCTCCACACCAGTTCCGGTTGGCGCTGGGCGCTCAGGTCGCCGGTGTCCCAGCGTCCGTTCCCGTTCGCATCGGCGATGGCCCGCAGCGTGTACAGACCGGGTCGTGCGCGTTCCCACACATGCTGGGTGCTGCCGGCTGGCAGGGTATCGGTGCGCACGATGCGGTCCTGTCCGTCCAGCAGTTGCAGCAGGAAGGGCACCCCGCTTTGGTCCCCGGCATCGAGACGCACACGCAGGGTCCCGGTGCTTTGGGCATCACCGGCCCCGAGGGTGGCCCGCGTGGTGTCGTTGGTGCTGCTGTAGGCGCCCATCACCGCCTTGGGCAGGAGGGTGAGGTGCACCGCGCTTCCCGAAGGCACCGCATGGTCGATGAAGGCTGTGCGCAGCCCGTCGGTCCTTACGGTGTATCCCCTCAGGGGAAGGCTGTCCACCAGCACCTGCATGCGTGCGGTGTCCACGCTGAGCAGTGGCCGGTCCGTGGTGAACGCGATCACCATCCGCGGTCCTTGCTCCACCAAGGTCGGGGTCACTTGCAGGTTGAAGCGTGGTCGCAGAGGTGGGCGGTACCGGATCGTGTCCAGCACACCGGCTTCGGTGGACACCTCGAAACGTCCTTCGCTCAACGACACAGTGTCCGATGGCCAGAGCACCACGGTGTCGCGCCCGGCGCTCCATTCGTTCGTCCACGTGAGCTGCCCGCCGGTGCGCGCCACGTCGCGGAGGGTGAGCTCCTGCGTACGACGCGCCAGGACGATGCGCAGGGACAGGTCGGCCTGGGTGCCTGCTTCACGGAGCAACTGACGCTGGGGCAGCTCCTGGAACAGCCGGAGCGCGAGCGATGCTGGCACGCTGTCCGTGGTAGCGTTAACCACCGTGTCATGGAAGGCGATCTCCTCGTTCGGCAGGTCGTACCGGTAGTTGGCGTTCTTGTCGCGAAGCGCGTTCACCACGAAGGGTGAAGCAGGCAGGTGGGGGAAAGTGAACCGCCCATCGGGATCGCAGCGCGTGGCATACAAGGGTCTGCCCTTTCGGAAGGTGCTGTCCGCTTCGGCGTACAACAGCACCATCACATCCTTCTCTGCCGCACCGGTGTATGCGTTGAGCACGGTACCCGTGATTCGCGCGCTGTCCAGGACCTGGCCCGTGGCGAAGAAGAGGTCCACATCCGCAGGATTCCCTTCGGTCAGGTCCTTTACGGCCTCGCCCAGGGAGACCACATAGGTGACCTCGGCACGCAGGGGGGTGTTCAGTTGGATGGTCACCTCCTTGGGTCCGGTCTGTTTGTAGGTGGGGGGCACCTCGAGCGGGGGTGAGATGAGCACGCGATCGCCGGGCCGTTCCAGCACCACGCGCTCATCGAACTGCAGGATGATCCGATCGCCCTGGTACCCAACGGATGCCTGCGCGGGGACGGAGGCCAGCAGCCGTGGGGCGATCGTGTCGCGCTCCCCTCCGGTGATCTCCTTCACCTGAGCGCAACCGACGGCGAACAAGGCCGCCAGCATCATGGCTGCGCCCGATCGGTTCATTCGAAACGGGGTTCCAGCAGGGCGCACAAGCGTCCCAGGGCGTGCTCGTCCACTTCGGTGAAGTCATCCGGTCGTTCGCTGTCGATGTCCAGCACGGCCGCAATGTGCCCGCTCCGGTCGCGAACGGGCACCACGATCTCGCTGCGCGAAAGGGGGCTGCAGGCAATGTGTCCCGGGAACTTGGTCACGTCGGGCACCACCACGGTGCGCTCTTCGGCCCATGCGGTGCCGCACACCCCCTTGCCATGCCCGATCCGGGTGCAGGCCACCGGCCCTTGGAAGGGCCCCAGCACCAGCTCGGCGCCCATCACACGATAGAACCCGACCCAATGCCAGCCGAACGCCTCACGGATGGCGGCGGCCATGTTCGCCATGGAGGCGATGGGGTCGTGCTCGTCCTGAAGCAGTTCGCGCACTTGTGGCAGGAGCGCGGCGTAGAGGGCAACCCGGTCGGTGGTGGCTGGGAGCTGGATCGTTGGTTCCATCGGACGGCAAAACTAGGCGGCACGGACCGTGGGAGGATGGTCCAATTGCCTGCTTTCAAGATGTCGCGCTAAGCGCATGCCGCCGTGAACAAGCTCAGCCGCAGGTCAGGTACATCGGCCAAGGCCTTGGCGCATCCCTCGATCGTGGCACCGGTCGTCACCACATCATCAATGATGAGCACGTGTTTTCCGGCCAGCTTCCCGGGGTCGGGGACGTGGAAGGCCTCCTTCACGTTCCTCCATCGGTCCAGACGGCCCTTGCGGGTCTGTGAGGGGGTCTGCACCACCCGGAGGAGGTCCCCCCCGATCGCCTCTTTGGGCCACACCTCCTGGATGCCTTCCACCAGCACCTGGCTCTGGTTGTAGCCACGGGTGCGTTGTTTGCGGGGGTGCAGCGGTACGGCCAGCAGTGCATCCACCGTGGCGAACTGTCCGCACTCCTCGATCGACTGGCCCATGAGCCGGCCCAGCAGCAGGCCCACCTCCTTGTCCTGCTTGTACTTCAATTGGTGCAGCATGCGCTGGACCTTGCCGGTGCGCTGGAAGTGGAGCAGTGAGCTCGCGGCCTGCAGCTCGATCTTGCCCCAGAACAAACGGGCCACCGGATTGGCCGGGTCGCCATGGAAGCGGGTCAGGGGAAGGTCGTTCAGGCAATGCAGGCAGATCCCGCTCTCGAACCGCATCAATGGATCGTCGCAGGCCGCGCATCGTCGGGGCATGAACAGTCCCATCAGGTCGGATGACCAGCTGCGGCGAGGTGTGCCATATGGGTTCAATACTTTGTTGATAAGCGCGTCGTTGTTAAGGTTGGGTCACAATTGGCGTAGGTAATTTAGCGACCCGAACCGCCCATCCACCATGGAACAGTCGAACCAGAACGAAAAAAAGAACCGCTCCAACACCGGCCTCCTGTTGTTGGTGGTGCTCCTGCTGATCAGCAATGTGGTGCTGCTCTGGATGTACATGCAGAGCCAGAAGCGGGGTGAGGAGACGCAGGCCCAGGTGGAGCAGATCAGCAGCCAGAAGGACGATGTGACCCACCTGCTGGAGAACATGCTGGCGAGCTACGATACGCTCAAGACCGAGAATGAGCAGCTCACGGTGGAGATGGAGGCCCAGAAGGAGAAGATCGAGAGCCTCCTCGCGCAGGTGAAGCGTGGTAACTACGACCTGTCCAAGGCGCGCAAAGAGGCCGAGACCCTGCGACGCATCATGAAGGGCTATGTGGCCACCATCGATTCGCTGAACCAGGTGAACCAGCAGCTTACGGCGGACAAGATCAACCTGACCCAGGAGCTTGGGGAGGTGAAGGGCCAGAAGGATGCTTTGAGCTCCAAGACCCAGGAGCTGGAGGGGAAGATCGCCAAGGGTAGTGTGCTGCACACCACGTCCATCACCGCCAATGCCCTGTTCATGCGCAGCAACGGCAAGCAGGTGGAGACCGACCGGGCCAAGAAGGCCGAGATGGTGAAGTGCTGTTTCACGCTGGGTGAGAACAAGGTGACCAGCGCCGGTGACAAGACCCTCTACATGCGTGTCATCAGCCCGGATGGCAAGGTGCTCCGCGCCACTGAGGCCGACAACCGCTTCAAGTTCAACGGGGTCGAAGGCGAGTTCAGCGCACGTCGGGAGATCAACTACCAGAACCAGTCCGTGGATGCCTGCATCTTCTGGACGGGAACGGATGAGCTCCGGACCGGCCAGTACATCGTCGAGGTCTACGAGGCCGGCGCGCTGGTGTCGAAGACCAACTTCGACCTGAAGTAGGGTTAGAAGTAGGCGCGGACCTGCGCCCCGCCCACGTGCACCACGGGCACTCCTTCTGACCGTCGGCCGTTGTAGGTGATGTCCACCTGCAGGTTGTTGCTTAGGTTGCGCTGTAGGCTGATGCTCCAGGTGGCATTGATGCCGGGCTTAAGCCCACCAAGCATCTCATTGCCGAGCGGGGAGTTGACCTCGCCGTCATAGGTGATCTCCACGAGGTTGGCATTCACCAGCAGGCTGCCCTTTCCGGGTGTGTTGTAGCGCATCTCCAATCCAAGATCATGCAGGATGGCCTGTTCCCCGCCGAACTCCTTGGCGTTGCGCTTGTCGGTGAACTTGTAGGTGACCAGGGTCCGGAGGGTGGTGTTCGGCTGCCAGGTCAGTCGTGGACGAAGGCCATCCTGGGCGATGGTGTAGGTGCGTCCGCTGAGCAGGTCCGATGCATTGGCCACCTGCCCGCGTTCGGTCTCCATCTCCAGTGTCCAGTGGCGGGTGATGTTCCAGCGCAGGTGAAGCGCGTTGTTCAAGCGCGAGCGTGATTCGTACCCGTTCAGCAGCAGGGTCCGGCTGCGGTCGTTCTGCCAGGTGTGGTCGATGCTCCACGTCCGGCTCGTACGGTCAAAATAGATGGTGTTCCGGGCAGAACCGTTGTAAGCCAGCAGGGAGGTATCCGAACGCTCGGAAAGGAAGGGGTCCAGTCCGTTGAGCACATCGTCAGCACCTGTTTTCCGGTCCACCCGGAAGGAGGCGATGTCGGAGAACCTGCCGAGGAACTGCCGCAGTCCCTCGGTGTCCGACCATTTCACGCCAGGTCGCAGGTCGAGTGAGGCGCTGAGCTGATTGCGGTAGGTGCGTACGTAGGTGTCACTGGGAACGAACACGCGCAGGTAGTTCGCCTCGTACCCGAAGTTGGCCAGCTCGAACTCGTTCAGGTCCTTGATGCCGTCCCCGTTGTAGTCGATCCAGATGTACAGGCCCTGGCCAGCGGGCACCTCGATGTACACATAGGAACGTTCCTGCTCCAGACCGGAACTGAACTCATAGAAGAGGTCCACGATGGCCACCCCTTTCCAGAGCGTGGCATCATGATCGATGCGGGCCAAATAGGTGGATTCGGGCCTGTTGGAAGAGAGCGTGCTGTCCCTGATCTCCAGGCTGCGGTAGGTGAAGGTGGCTGACAGTCGCTTGCGTGGATCGCGTGCCAGGTCAACGCCGAGCGAGCCTGTGTTGGCCACAGTACTGGTGGCCAGGGCCCCGTTCTTCACAGCCTGATCGGTGCGTTGTCCGCCCGCGATGCGCCATTTGTTGCGCATGGTGTCCGGGCTCTGCGCGAAGGCCTCCCACTCGTGGAATTGGTAGCTGCCCGCGTTGAGACCTGTTGTGGTGTCGGTGCGGAACAGGT